>Ga0209579_10002493_pt1 | contig 14015 bp, 11 predicted proteins | sample Coa_R1_2_FD_187152 | JGI IMG/M metagenome (GOLD analysis project Ga0209579, IMG submission 187152) | Surface soil microbial communities from Centralia Pennsylvania, which are recovering from an underground coalmine fire - Coalmine... | ecosystem: Environmental > Terrestrial > Soil >... | reverse complement strand
TGGGTTAGCCGACCCAGTGCTGTGGGCGAGTACGGTGGCGCAGCGCTGGGGGGCGACCTACGTTCGGTACCGAATGAGTCGGTACCGAAGCAGGAGCACTCTCGACCCTCGCGAGCCTTCTGATCGGCTGCTCGAGTCTTTGCGGGGATTGCTGGCCGCTGCCGCCTCCCGGCGCGGGCGGGAGACGCGGCGTCCCGGTGAGCTGAGTTCGGCGCAAGCTCGACTTGCTATCTGTCTGTACGAGCGGGGCGCGATGCCAGGCGGCCGCCTTGCGGAGGCGGCGCATCTGTCGCCGGGCGCGGCGAGCGAGATGCTGGACGGGCTGGAGAGGATGGGAATCGTCGAGCGTGCTGCGGCCGACGCGGATCGGCGGCGGCGTGTCTTCTCGCTGAGCGCTGGCGGCGCCAGGCTTGTCGAGGAGAAGCTGCGCACGCTTCGGGCCGAGGCTGCGGAGGCGCTCGACGGATGTACCGACGCGGATCTGGTTGTTGCCGCAAGGGTGATCGACCGTCTGACGGCGATGCTCGCGCGACGGTGAAGCGATGGTGCTGATCCAGCTGCTGCGCAGGTTCGTGCGGCCCCACCGGAGGGGCGTCGTCATTGTGGTTGCGCTGCTGGCGGGGCAGACGGTTGCGAATCTCTATCTGCCGAACCTGAACGCCGACGTCATCAACAACGGGGTCGTCAAGGGCGACCTCCACTACATCTGGTCGACGGGTGCGTTGATGCTTGCGATCGCGCTTGCGCTCGGGGTCGTGTCGATCGTCGCCGTCTACATCGCCTCCCGCGTCGCGATGGGTGTAGGCGCCGAGATCCGGGCGGCCGTCTTCGCTGCTGTCCAGCGCTTTTCGGCGCGCGAGATGCACCGGTTCGGGACGCCGTCGCTGATCACCCGCGACACCAACGATATCCAGCAGGTGCAGATCCTCGTTCAGGCGGGGCTGACGCTGATCGTGATCGCCCCGATCATGAGCGTGGGCGGCGTGGTCATGGCCGTGCACGAGAGTGCGGCCTTGTCGCCGCTGCTCGCTGCTTCGGTGCCGGTCATGCTTGTGGTGATCGGCATCGTCGTTGCAGCGGTGTTGCCCCAGTTTCGGTCGATGCAGGAGCGGATCGACCGGATAAACCAGGTGTTGCGCGAGCAGATCACCGGTGTGCGGGTGATCCGCGCTTTCGTGCGCACGGAGGCAGAGGCGGAGCGGTTCCGAGACGCGAACGCGCAGCTGACTGCCACAGCGCTTCGGATCAACAGGATCTTCGCGCTCGCTTTCCCTTCGGTGATGGCGATCATGAATCTGTCCAGCGTCGCGGTGATCTGGTTCGGCGGTCTGCTGGTGAGGGACGGCTCGATGCCAATTGGGAACCTGACCGCATTCCTTGCCTACATCCTGCAGATCCTGATCTCGGTGATGATGGCGGTCTTCTTGATGATCCTGCTTCCGCGGGCGGTCGCAAGCGCAGAAAGGATCGAGGAAGTCCTTCAAGCCGAGCCGTCGGTTGCCGACCCGCCTCGGCCGGTGCGCCCGCTGCGGCGGAGCGGCACGGTCGAGTTCCGCAACGTCACGTTCGCCTACCCGGGAAGCGAGCTGCCTGTCCTGCATCACCTCGAACTCGAGTTCCGGCCAGGCCGCACAAGCGCGATCATCGCCGGTACGGGCGCGGGCAAGACGACGCTGCTCAACCTGATCCCACGCTTTTTTGACCCCTCGAGCGGCAACGTCCGGGTCGACGGTGTCGACGTGCGCGAGCAAGAGCTCGAGCAGCTATGGAGCGGGATCGGGCTCGTGCCGCAGACCTCCTATCTCTTCAGCGGCACGGTCGCCTCGAATCTTCGCTTCGGCCGCCCCGACGCGACCGCGGCCGAGTTGTGGCGGGCGCTCGAGATCGCGCAGGCGCGCGAGTTCGTCTCGGCGATGCCGGGCAAGCTGGATGCGCCGATCGACCAGGGCGGCACGAACGTCTCGGGCGGGCAGCGGCAGCGGCTCTCGATCGCCCGGGCGCTCGTCAAGCGGCCGCGGCTCTACCTCTTCGACGATTGCTTCGCGGCGCTCGATGCGGCCACCGACGCGCGTCTGCGCGCGTCGCTGCGCACGGAGATGATCGATGAGACGGTGGTGATCGTCTCTCAGCGGGTCTCGACGATCATCGACGCCGACCTGATCGTCGTCCTCGACAACGGACGCGTTGTCGGCACCGGCAGCCACCGCGAGCTGCTCGCAACCTGCGACTCGTACAGGGAGATCGTCTCTTCCCAGCTGGGCGAGGAGGTTGCTGCGTGAGCGCAGTCGGTCCGCGCGCCGGTCGCATCGGTCGCGGCCCATTCGCGATGCAGTCAGGCGCGCGCAGCAAGAACCCGCGCGCAACCCTGCGCCGCCTGCTCACCGAATTGAAGCCAGAACGGACGAAGCTCGCGCTCGCACTCCCCATGGGAGTCGTCGCCGTTGCGCTCACCGTTTCAGGCCCGAGACTCCTCGGCAACGCGACCAATGTCCTCTTCGACGGTGTCGTCGGCCGCGGGCTGCACAGAGGACTGACGAAAGCACAAGCCGTCGCCCAGCTACGCGCGCACGGACACGGGCAGATCGCACAGATGGTCGCGCATATGCACGTGACCCCCGGCGCCGGGATAGACACGAACCAGCTCGGCCGCTGGCTCGGCCTCGCCGCGCTCGTCTACCTGCTCGCTTCCGTATTCAGCTTCGCCCAGGCGTACGTGATGGCCGGCGTGACCCAGCGAACGATGTACGGCCTACGCCGCGACGTGGAGGAGAAGCTGGCGCGGTTACCGCTTCGCTACTTCGACAGCCAATCACACGGCGACATCCTCAGCCGCGTCACCAACGACATCGACAACCTCACCACCACCGTGCAGCAAGGCCTCAGCCAGTTGCTCACCTCGCTGCTGACCGTCATCGGTGTGATCGCGATGATGTTCTGGATCTCGCCGCTGCTCGCCGGCGTCTCGCTGGTCGTTATCCCGGCCGCGATCCTCGTTAGCGCCGCAGTTGTCCGTCGATCGCAGGTGCAGTTCGCCGCCCAGTGGGACCTCACCGGCACCCTCAACGGCCTCGTCGAGGAAACCCACACAGGCCATGCGCTCGTACAACTCTACGGACGTCGCCGCGCGACGGTCGACGAGTTCGAACGGCAGAACCGTGACCTCTACGACGCGAGCTTCAAGGCGCAATTCCTCTCCGGGATCATCCAGCCGGCGATCATGTTCCTCGGCAACCTCAACTACGTCGCGATCGCCGTCCTCGGCGGCTGGCAGGTCGCATCCGGCGCCCTCTCGCTCGGCGACGTCCAGGCGTTCATCCAGTACTCCCGCCAATTCACGATGCCGATCACACAGATCGCCTCCCAGATGAACATGCTCCAGTCCGGCCTCGCCTCAGCCGAGCGCGTCTTCGAGTTCCTCGATGCAGACGAGCAGGCACCCGACATCCCGGTTGCTGCCGAGCAGCGAAACGGCGGCCGGGTGACGCTCGAGCACGTCAGCTTCCGCTACGAGCCCGGCGAGCCGCTGATCGAGGACTTCACGCTCGACGCCGCACCCGGCAGCACCATCGCGATCGTCGGGCCCACCGGCGCCGGCAAGACCACGGTCGTCAACCTGCTCGTCCGCTTCTACGAGGTTGACAGCGGTCGCATCCTCCTCGACGGCACTGACTATGGGCAGCTCACGCGCGATCAAGTGCGACACGCGTTCGGCATGGTGCTCCAGGAGACTTGGCTGTTCGCCGGCACGATCCGCGACAACATCGCCTACGGCAGGCAGGACGCCACCGACGAGGACGTCGTCGCCGCCGCAAAAGCCGCCCACGCCGACCACTTCATCCGCACCCTTCCCGACGGCTACGACACCATCCTCGACGAAGACGCCGCCAATATCTCGGCCGGACAGCGACAGCTGCTGACGATCGCCCGAGCGTTTCTCGCCGACCCGCCCATTCTCATCCTCGACGAGGCGACCAGCAACGTCGATACCCGCACCGAGATCTACGTTCAACAGGCGATGGCAACCCTTCGTCGTGGCCGCACCAGCTTTGTCATCGCGCATCGCCTCTCCACCATCCGGAACGCCGACACCATCGTTGTCATGGACCACGGCCGCATCGTGGAACACGGCACGCACAACGAACTCCTCGACCGGCGAGGGCTCTACCACCACCTGTACACGACCCAATATGCGCTCGCCGAAGCTCAAGCTGTGTGATCGTGTCTGCCCCTGTGTCATGAGGACTGCACGAACGCGAACAAAGCATCCTTCGCTTGGTGCGCGCGCGGATCGCCGTGGGCGTTGCCTCGCGGTCCGAAGGCGCCGGCGGCGAAGGCGCAGCCTCGCACCTGAACGAGCGCGAGCGCGCAGGGAATGTTCGCTTCGTGGCCCGCTAGCCGAGTGGTTAGGCGCTCTCGTCGGCGAGGGCCGGCTCGAGGCTGGTGCGCTGAGGGGTCTCGGTTTGGTCGGCGCGGCTGATCGTCAGATAGGCAATTCCGGCGATGATCAGCGCCGCAAGGATGAAGGCGATCGTGCCGTCGCCGACCCCGATCCCTCCGGTATGACGGCTCTTGCCCGTCCAGTCGGCGAATGAGGCGCCGAGCGGCCGCGTCATCACGTATGACGCCCAGAACGCAACGATCGCGTTGACTCGCAGGCCGAGGTACGCAAACCCTGGCAGCGCGAACAAGACCGCGAAGACGATCCCCGCCGAGAAGAACCCGAGCTTGAACGTGTAGGCGGCAAGATCGCCGAGCGCGGTCCCCATCGCAAACGTCGCCAGCACCGCCGCCCAATAGAACAACTCTCGGCGCACCGTCGTGATGCTATGGATCGACAATGTCGGCTCGACCCGCGACCAGATCCAAAACACCGCCACGAGCAAGACCGCGAACAGGACAGTCGAGGCGATGTACGGCACGCCGAACTCAACGTGCAACACGTCCGCGGCCATCGTCCCGAACACGGCGACCATCGCGACCGACAACCAGTACACCCACGGCACATAACGGTCGACTCGAAGCTGCAGCGTCATCGCGACCACGAAAACGACAAAGCCGCCGACGACCGCGAAGTACGGGTTGACGTTGTGAACCAGATAGTCCGACGTCGACTCGCCAAACGCCGTCGTCAGCAACTTGATCGCCCAAAAGATCGCGGCAATCCGCGCCGGCACCTTGAGAGCCGCAGGAGCACGAAACAGCAGCACGGCCCGCTCATCGTAGCCGCGCCTCGCGCCGAGCCCCCGAGGCCACGCACTTCGCACTCTGCTTGACCCATCTGACGACGGCGAGTTGGACGGTGCGAGGGCGACTCTTGGGCTCCCCCGCACCGTGAATTGTGTTCTCTGTCAGCCCTTGTAGCAGAGTGCGTAAACGGTGAATGCTTGCGCTTGGTTGGTGGTGTTCTCACCGCGGGCGTTGTAGCCGCGGATTCCGTGCGAGTCTGGATACATCGGCTTCAGATAGGCGGTGATCAGCCCGTCGTTTTCGCTGTTCCAGGCAGTGCCGCCGGAGACCGCGTGCTCGTTGCTGGCGCAGAGGCTCTGGATCGTCCACGCCTCACCCGCCGGGATCGTCTGTGTCGTCGACCTCAGAGCGAGCGGCGTGAACGTTCCGGTCGCACCTGTATCGCCCTTCTGCCCTTGCGGCCCCTGTGGGCCGGTCGCCCCAGTTGGACCGGCCGGGCCAGCGGGCCCCGCGGCTCCGGTGGGGCCGACGGGGATCTGGCCGGCGGCGAAGTCCCAGGCCTTCAGCGAACCATCCTTGATCAGAACGCTCGTGATCGAATGGTGCGCGATCTTCGCCCGTGTCACCGAGTTGTCCTGAATCTGTTTCGTGCCCACACTGTTCATGGGCAGCGTCGTGAACGCGTAGCTCGTGCCTCCAAGCGCGACGAAGAGCGCCAGCAGCGCCACAACCATCGCCGGGCTCGGCCGCCGCAACCCGAACATCTCAACCCCTCCTTCAGACCCGGAGAACCCAGCGCCCCCGGACACCGCCATGGTCGCCACGTGGATGGGCGTTTGTCATCGGCGAAAGCGCGGACACCGAATCGTTTACCGCCGCATCACAACGCCTTAGCAGGTGAGTCTGTTGCCACAACAGGCGACGCGAGTTTCCGGCCTCTTCGCCGACCGGACGCGACAGCTCCTCCGTAGTTCGTGGCACGGCTATCGGTACGCCTCCCGATGCGCCGGCCCGGTGGGGGGCAGACGATTCGCTCCGGGGCCGCTGCTTGGGCATGGCCGGAAACAGATTGCGTATCTCCTCCTTCTTCTTCGTCGTCGCCGTCGTCGCGGCGGCAGGCGTCGCCGGCTACTTCATCGGCCGCTCCGCGACGACCACGCACCCCGCAGCGCCCCGGGTGCGGTGGCGCGCGATTCCGTCTGCGCCGATCGTGGGACGAATCTACGAGGCCACCGTGTGGACGGGGCGTGAGCTGATCGTCGCGGGCGGGCTCTCCCACGGTCGACCGGTCGACGACGGTGCGGCGTACGACCCTGCGACCGGGACCTGGCGACGCATCGCGAAGCCGCCGTCCGACCTCGGCGGGGCCGCCGTCTGGACAGGCACGGAGATGATCACCTGGACGGGAAACGGAGTGGACGGCCCGGTCGTCGGCGCCGTCTACAACCCGCGCACCGACATGTGGCGCCGCCTGCCGGCGGGTCCACTGGGGCCGCGAGAGGGTAACGCGGTCGTGTGGACGGGGAAGGAGCTCCTCGTGATCGGCGGTCACCGCGGCGATGGCGCAGCCGCGCCGGTCGCCGCTGCTGTCGACCCGGCCACCGGGATCTGGCGCATCCTCCATGGGCTCGACAGGCTGCCGTTCTTCGGCGGGCCTCAGGGCGCCGTCTGGGACGGGCGGGAGGTGATCCTCGCAGGCAACGTTTCGCTGTGCCCAGAGAAGGGGTCCGCCTGCGGCCGGACCCGGGCGAGCGTCATCGCGTACGAACCCGCGACCGATGCCGCCCACGAGCTTTCGCAGCTCGCTCCGTCGTCGCAATACGGGTCAGACGCGGCAGCATCGCTCAGGCCGATCGCCTGGACGGGCACGCGGGTGGTCTTCACCACATACACACCCGGTGTCTTCCGCCTGCTGCGCTACACGCCGGCGAGCGCGTACTGGGAGCTCGGTGATCGCGCGCCCTGCACGCTCCAGCACGACACCGACACGCAGATGGTATGGGCGGGTGATCGCTTCGTCGCGGGCTGCTCGACCGGCGGCGTCCAAGTGTACGACCCGGACACGCGGCAATGGCGGACGCTCGAAACGGGAGCGTCACCCTTCACTTCACGGTCGAGCAGCGCGATCGCGTGGACCGGGAAGGAGCTGATCGTGTGGAGCGGCTCCGAGTTTCGGCCGAACGGACCGACGCCGGCCGACGGCGCGATCCTGACGCTGCCGCGCTGACGCGACGCCGCAAGAGAATCACGGTCTTCGCCGATTCCGCCGAACTCAGCCCCTCGCCGGCGACCTCGGTCGGGCGCGCCTTCTCGCTCACCGCGGTTCCGATGCCTCGAGCCATTACCTCACCGCTCGCACCGGAGCGCCGCGGCCGGATCGGTGGGATGCGGTCGAGAGCGCGATCGCGCCGCTCGCTGCTCGGGCAGGGCCAATGAACGCGCCGCGGGTCATCACTCGTCTGCGGCCACGATGCACGCGCTGCTGCGGGCGAGAAAGTGGACGCGGTCGGCGTTCTCGAGCGAGAAGGTGTCGCTCTCGCCGGGTGCGATGTCGAGCTGGAAGCTCGGTTGATTCCAGCGGTCGTCCTGGTCGGAGTCGATGTAGAAGGGGACGCCGGCGACCTCGCCGAGTCGGCGGTCGTTAGGGCCGAGGAGCAGCTCGCCCTCTTCGAGGCAGAGGGGGAAGCTGCCCTCGCAGCAGCCGCCGGAGAGGAAGAGCAGCAGCGGCCCGTGTCGCTCGCGCAGCCGCGCGAGCTCCTCGAGTGCCGCGGGCGTCGCCGTGATCCGCTCTTCCTCCGGCATCGCTTTCTAGAAGAACCCGAGTGGTTTCGGGTCGTAGCTGACGAGCAGGCACTTGGTCTGCGTGTAGTGGTCGAGCATCATCTTGTGCGTCTCGCGGCCGACGCCGGAGACCTTGTAGCCGCCGAAGGCGGCGTGTGCCGGATAGAGGTGGTAGCAGTTCGTCCACACCCGGCCGGCCTTGATGCCGCGGCCCATCCGATATGCCTTCGCGGTGTCGCGTGTCCAGACGCCCGCGCCGAGGCCGTACATCGTGTCGTTCGCGATCTCGAGCGCCTCCGCCTCGTTCTTGAACGTGGTGGCCGCGAGGACCGGGCCGAAGATCTCCTCCTGGAAGATCCGCATGTCGTTTCGGCCCTTGAACACGGTCGGCTGGAAGTAGAAGCCGTCCTCCAGCTCACCGCCGAGGTGGGAGCGCTCGCCGCCGATCAGGAGCTCCGCGCCCTCCTGCTTGCCGATTTCGACGTAGCTCTCGATCTTCTCGAGCTGCGCCGTCGAGACCTGGGCGCCGATCATCGTCGACTCGTCGAGCGGGTGGCCCTGCTTGATCGCCGCGATCCGCTCGAGCGCGAGCTCCATGAACGCGTCGTAGATCGACTCCTCGATCAGGGCCCGCGACGGGCAGGTGCACACCTCGCCCTTGTTGAAGGCGTAGAGCACGAGCCCCTCGACCGCCTTGTCGAGGAACGAGTCGTCGTCGGCCATCACGTCGGCGAAGAAGATGTTCGGCGACTTGCCGCCCAGCTCTGTCGTCGAGGGGATGATGTTCTGGGCGGCGTACTGCATGATCAGCCGCCCGGTCGCGGTCTCACCGGTGAACGCGATCTTCGCGATCCGCTTGTTGGTCGCGAGCGCCTTGCCGATCTCGCCGCCGGGGCCGTTGACGACATTGATCACGCCGCCCGGGACGACGTCCTCCAGCAGCTCCATCAGCTTCAGAATCGACCACGGCGTCGGGCTCGCCGGCTTGAGCACCGAGCAGTTCCCGGCCGCCAGTGCCGGCGCCAGCTTCCACGCTGCCATCAGCAGCGGGAAGTTGAACGGGATGATCTGCCCGACCACTCCGAGCGGTTCGCGGAAGTGGTAGGCGACCGTGTCCTTGTCGAGCTCAGAGATCGAGCCCTCCTCGGCACGGATCACGGAGGCGAAGTAGCGGAAGTGGTCGGCGGCGAGCGGAATATCCGCCGCGAGGGTCTCCCGAACCGGCTTGCCGTTGTCGAAGCTCTCGGCCACGGCCAGCAGCTCGAGGTTGTCCTCGATCGCGTCCGCGATCCGGTTCAGCACCTTCGCCCGCTCAGTCGTCGAGGCCTCGCCCCACGCGTCCTTGGCGGCGTGGGCGGCGTCGAGCGCCAGCTCGATGTCCTCGGCTGTCGAGCGCGGCACCTCCGTGAACGGCTTCCCGGTCGCCGAGGTCACGTTCTCCGAGTACTCGCCCTTCACGGGCGCAACCCAGTGGCCGCCGATGAAGTTGTCGTACTGCTCCTTCAGCTCGACCGGACTACCCGGCTCGCCCGGCGCGGCATAAGTCGTTTGCCTCTCGATCGTTGCCATCTCGTCTCCTTTCTCCTACGCGTACAGACCGCGTTTGCCGCGGTCACCGTTACCGTCACCGAACGCCGACTACGCGACATCGGCTGCAGCACGGATCAGCCATCCGCAATAACCCGCGGCCGATGGGTCCCGGAGACGCGGCTACTCGGTGCGCGCGCCTGCTGCTGCGGGATTTACGCGGGCGAGCGTGACGTGATCCCCAACCGTTCCAGACCCAGCACCGCCTCCACGCTCTGCCCGGACCTCGCACGCATCGCGCTCGACAGCCGGAGGTCACGTTGTGGCCGTCATCCTTCGCCGTCGGATCTCGATCGCAGGGGTAAAGCGCGGGTTCGTCGCAATTGATCGGCTTTGGCAAGAATTGGCAAGCTCGAGAACGAGCTGACGCTGCCCGAGGCTGCGCTGCTTGCACGTCATGCAATCCGCGCGTGACCGCAGTCATTTATGCGGGAGTGACCGATGGGGCACGCGAGCGGCAACAGCGAAACTGCTAAACGCCGGTTTCGGCCGCTACCGATTTCGAGTTTGTCGCGGTCCGCGCCGCTGGGCGCGGAGTTGCGCGCCAATCGCGATCCCGATGCGATGGGTTGCCAGCGTTCTGGTCCGTGAGCCCGAGCCCTTGCGTCGACGCTCGGCGCTGCATGCGTAGAGGCGTGGCGTTTGGTGCTTTGGTGGCTGGCAAGATGTGTGGGGGGCGATGTTCGCGCTTGGTGCGAGTTTGGAGGAGGCACGCCGACGGCGCGGGATCAGTCTGGGAGAGGTCGAAGCGGCGACCCACATCCGGCCGCGCTACCTGCGCGCGCTGGAAGAGGAACGCTTCGAGGTGCTGCCGGGAGATGCCTACGTCAGAGGGTTCTTGCGCACGTACGCCGAGTTCCTCGGCCTCGACGCAGCCCTTTACCTCGATGAATACAAGAGCCGGCTTGCTGAGTTGCCGCCGCGGGCGGTTGTTCCGCCGCCGCAGGCACCCAGGGGCGCCCTGGCCGGTTGGTTCCGCCGCGGGCCGGTCCTGATCGGCATGGCCGTCGTGGTCTTGATCGCCGTGCTCGCCTGGCGGTACGGCGGCTCACCCTCTCCGCAACCATCTCAGCCCCCGACGGCGAACTCACTGCTGTCGCCGCCGAGGCCGAGACCGAAGTCGCACAAGCCGGCGCGGAAGCGGCCCGCAGCAATCCAACCGGCGACGCTCGCTCTGGAGGCAGTCCGCGGGCCCTGTTGGGTCGAAGTTCACCTCTTCTCCGCCAGCGGCAAACCGATCTACACCGGCACTCTCGCCCAGGGCGGGATGCTCCGCTTCTCGCTCCGCCGCCCGCTCTGGCTCCGCCTGGGCGACCCGACAAACCTCGACGCCACCATCGCCGGCAAACCGGTCGCAGGCCTACCGACCCAGTCCGCGAACATCGTCGCCAACCGCGCGGGCATCCGACCCGCGTAAACCGACCCGCAGCCGTGAGACAAGTGGCCGGCAGCGGGCAGGCCCACCTGTCACGCCGGAGGTCGCGGGTTCGAGTCCCGTCGCTCCCGCTGAAGAAGGCGCTGGAAACGGCGCCTTTTCTGTTGAAGGAGCGTCTTGCAATTCGTCGTAATGGGTCGGCTTTGGCAAGAATTGGCAAGGTCAGGTCGGGGCTCGGCGCAGCCCGGATGCCAGAGATGACCGTGAGCCACAACCTGCCCGAGCGCCGCCCGCGTTTCGCCGCCAGGTACCGAGCAATTGGTCGGTGCACGGATCTAGGCTGTCCACTATGCGGACCCATTGACCGCATAGTAGACAGGAGCTCCGTAAGGCCCTAGGATCGAGCGGCGAGGGATGGCTACCAAGGCGTCAGTGGGCTTTCGGAGTCCGTTGCACGAGATGGCGGAGACCACGGCGACCGACTTCTGGAACGACTCGTCGTCCGTAGACGAGCTGTCACACGCGATCGAACACGGAGCTGTGGGCGCAACGTCTAACCCGACGATCGTGAGCGAGGTGCTTTCAAAGGAAATGCCTTTCTGGCACCCTCGCATCAAGGACCTCATCGCCATGCACCCAACTTGGGGAGAGGACGAGCTGACGTGGACGCTATTCGGCGAGATCGCCGCTAGAGGCGCAGAACTTCTAAATCCGATCTATGAGCGCGAAGGGCACCTTAAAGGCAGGCTCTCGATTCAGACAGACCCGCGGCTCTATCGGAACGCGACAGCGCTCGTGGAACAGGCCCAGCGCTTTGCCGCACTCGCGCCGAACATGCAGGTGAAGGTGCCAGCGACGCGTGCAGGCATTGCAGCAGTAGAGGAATTAACTGCGCTTGGAGTCAATATCAACGCAACCGTCTCATTCACCGTACCTCAGGTCATTGCCGTCGCGGAGGCGGTGGAGGACGGCCTCCGCCGACGCGAAGCGACTGGAAATGATGTGTCGACGATGAGGCCGGTCGCGACCATGATGATCGGTCGTCTCGACGATTGGATCGAGGCAATCGCAAGCCGTGACGGCCTTCTGCTGACGCCGGGAGTTACGAGTTGGGCCGGGATCACCTGCTTCAAGCGGGCGTACGAGATCTTCGTGGAGCGCAGCTACAGGACGAGGCTGTTGGCAGCTGCGTACCGGCATCGCTTGCACTGGACTGAGCTCATCGGTGGCGATGTCGTGTTGACGATTCCGTCGAAGTGGCAGCGACTGTTCAACGCCTCCTCATTCGCGGTCCAACCGCGCATCGACGAGCCGGTCCCACCTGAAATCGTCGAAGAGCTTTATCGACAGGTGCCTGATTTTCGTCGTGCCTACGAGGTGGAGGGTCTCGAAATCGAGGAGTTCGACAGCTTTGGCGCGACAGTGCGCACTCTGAGGACGTTCATCGACTCATACCATGGCCTTGCCGAGACAATCCGCGACTTCATGCTTCCGAACCCGGACATTCGGTCGTAGCTGGTCGTTGGCGAGACTCGACCCGGATTCTCCCGACATTCGCTCGTCCGTGAGCCGTGTAGCGCCACCGGGCGATGTTCGAATTGACTCGACCTATAAGTTCATGTGCGGTCTCCGAGAGTATGACCGTGGGTCAGCGAGCCGGTCTGCGACGGATCAGCTCGGCAACGCGGTCGGTGATCGCGGTTCCGACTTCTGCTGTCGTCGCGGAGCCGCCGACGTCACGTGTTCTCGGCCCGTCCGCGCAGACGTCTTGAAGCGCTTGCAGAATGACGCGGCCACCGCGGTCGCCGACATGGTCGAGCAGGAGGGCGGCACTCCAGATTGCCCCGCACGGATTCGCGATTCCTCGCCCTGCAATGTCTGGGGCGGATCCATGCACGGGCTCGAAGACGCCTGGTTTCGCGGTTTCTGGCGCAACGTTTGCGCTTGCGCACATGCCTAGCCCTCCTTGAAGAGCCCCCGCGAGGTCGGTAAGGATGTCGCCAAAGAGATTCGACGCAACGACGACGTCGATACTGCTCGGGTCACGCACCATACGCGCAGCAAGCGCATCGACGAGGACGCGCTCGCTCGCCACGTTCGGATGCTCGGTGGCGACGGCGGCAAAAATCTCATCCCAGAGGACGTAGCCGTAGCGCGACGCATTCGACTTCGTTGCGCTTATGACTCTGCATGAGCGGGCTTCGGCTTGGGCGAATGCATAGCGAACGACACGTTCGATTGCTGTGCGGGTAAAGACGCCTGCTTCAAGCGCCACCTCGTGCGCGAGCCCTTGGTGCGCCCGGCCACCAACGCCGGCATATTCGCCTTCCGTATTCTCACGGATGAAGAGCATGTCGATGTCTCTGGCCGCTGCCTTGATTGGAGACGGGATTCCTGGGAGGAGGCGAGCGGGGCGGATATTCGCCCAAAGATCGAGCTGTTGCCGGAGCGGCAGTAGCAGGCCCCAGAGCGTGATGTCATCCGGTATATCGGGTGCGCCCACCGCGCCGAGGAGCACGGCGTCGAACAGCTGCACCTGCGTGAGTCCTGTCGGCGGCATCATCGCGCCGGTTTTGCGCCAGTGGGCGCTTCCCCATGTCAGCTCGGTCAGCGTTACGCGTCCTGCCGCTTCGAGCACTTTGGCCGCTTCCGCGATTACTTCGGGGCCGACGCCGTCACCTGGTATGAGGGCGACCTGAAGGGGTCGGTTGAGAAATCCGGCGCTCAGCGTGTCTGTCGAAAGGCGCGTCCTGACGCACGCGCGGGTGTACGGAGATTAGTACGTGTGGAGGTAGACGGTCTTCGTGTGTGTGTAGAAATGTCGTGCCTCGATGCCTTGTTCGGCGGGGCCGTAGCTTGAGTTGCGGGTGCCGCCGAATGGCATTTGCGGGTCTGAGCCTACGGTCGGTCGGTTGATGTGGACCATGCCCGAGGTGGCGGCAGCCGCGAACGCGAGTGCTTTCTTGAGATCGTTGGTGACGATTGCGGAGGAGAGCCCGTAGCTGCCGCTCGTTGCAAGCTCGATCGCGTGGTCGTAATTGTCCGCTCCGAGGAGCGAGACCACAGGTCCGAATACTTCCAGCGT
>Ga0209579_10002492_pt1 | contig 14017 bp, 13 predicted proteins | sample Coa_R1_2_FD_187152 | JGI IMG/M metagenome (GOLD analysis project Ga0209579, IMG submission 187152) | Surface soil microbial communities from Centralia Pennsylvania, which are recovering from an underground coalmine fire - Coalmine... | ecosystem: Environmental > Terrestrial > Soil >... | reverse complement strand
GCGCTCAAGATCGTAGAAGTCGCCAGCGGAGCGGTCGAGCAAGCGCATGACGACCGATTCCCCATACAGCGTCGGCAGCGTAGAAACACGCAGATCGACTTCGCGGCCGAGCGTCTTGACCTTGATGCGGCCATCCTGCGGCAGGCGGCGTTCGGCGATATTCAGCTTGGCCATCAGCTTCACGCGAGAAATGATGGCGGCCTTGAACTCGCGCGGCGGCGGATCCTGACTGACCAGCACGCCGTCGATGCGGTACCGGATACGGAACTCTTTTTCGAATGGCTCGATATGAATATCGCTGGCGCGCTTCTCGACGGCCTGGGCGATCATCGCGTTCACCAGGCGGATCACAGGCGCCTCGCTGGCCATGTCGCGCAGATGTTCGAGATCTTCCTCGTCGCCGGCCGCGGTCGTGAATTCGGTTTCGCTTTTCGCGGTCTGACCGTAGAACCGGTCGATCGCGTCCAGAATCTCCTGCTCCGGCGCGATCCCGGGGAGGACCTTCAGGCCCGTGCAGGCCGTGACGGTGGAGCGCGTCTCGAAATCCAGCGGATCGGCCATCGCCAGCGTCACCGTGTGATCGTGAAGTGCGACCGGCAGGCACCGGAACTGGCGGAGAAATTTCGGAGAAAGAGACTCGGTTTCAGGAGAAATCGCGGGAGGGCCTTCGATGGCGAGAACCGGAACCTGCAATTGATCGGACAACGCGCTGAGCACGTCGCGGTTGGCGATGAAGCCCAGATCCACCAGAATCTTGCCGAGTTTGTCGCCCCGCTCGCGCTGTAGCTCCAGCGCGCGGTCGAGATCCTCTTGCGTGATCAGGCGCCGCTCAATGAGGATCTCGCCCAGCCTCATTTCTAGTATTCGGTTACGCGAATCGCAGCGTCCAGCATCGCACCGCCGCGCTGCGCTTCCAGCAGCTTTTTCTTTTGGGCCTGGAAGGTGAGCTGCGCGGGAAGGCCGTTGATGTCCTCCCAGGGATAGTGATCGAGAAACGCCACGATGGTCACCTGCTCTTCCGGCGGTACGGTATCCATCGAGGATGCGGTGGACACCAGCGCCTCGCGCAAAGCTTTCCTGAGCAACGGCAGGCGTTCAAGTTTCTTGACGCGGTATTTTGCGATCTCGTCCTTACTGAGGGTCGCATGCATCAGGGAAGCCGGGTTAGACATCAGGTTCACTTCGGCCGTGAACACAGCGCCGTAGCCCTCCAAATAGACGCCGCGCGTGGGACCGAGGAGCAGATACGGATTGTCGTCCCAAAGCTTGGTGATCCGAGCGTCGAGACTCTTTTCCATAGCGGCCAGGGTATCCCGGTTCACGCGCGGCGCAGTTGCTGCAGTTAGTCCAAGAGCTACTGCAAGGAGGAGAAAAGCAAGGAGGCGGAAAGAAAGGCAAATTCGTTTCATTGGTGGCTGACCCCTGTCGTCTGTTTAAACATCAGATTATTCTGCTTCTGTAGCATTTCGTAATTGACAAGTACTTCCCGAAGCTGTTGAGCGTGCCGGTCTTCGGTATCGGCGACGGCTTTGTTCACTGCCGTCTCTATTTGCGTCTGGAGCGCCTGTGGATCGAGAGAAGGACGCGCAAACGCATGCACCAGAATCGCGGCTGCAAGAACGGCGGCGGCCGCGAAGGACGGGCGCAGAAACATCTGGTACCAGCGCGGTTCGAAAACCTTGTCCGAGACGAACGCGATCCGTTTCGGAATCTCTTCTTCCCGCAGCGTGGACATCGCGTCGAGCGTCAACCGCAATCCGGCCAGCTCTTCGCGGCACGAAGAACAAGCCGCCGCGTGCGCTTCGGCCTGGCCCCGGGCGCCGGGATCGATTTCGCCGAGCGCGTACGCTTTCCAATCGTAATCGGAACAACTCATGATTCACCTCGCAGAAGCGCGGGCGCCAAAGTCGTCTTCAGCAGATCCAGCGCCGTGTATAGCCGCGATTTAACGGTAGAAACCGGACATTCCAGAATCTCCGCCATTTCTTCGAACTTGAATCCCTGATACACCTTCAACAAGACCGCTTCCCGCTGATCGTCGTTCAGCCGCCCAAGCGCAGTTTCGACGGCCAGCGACAACTCGATCGGCAGCAGCCGCGGGCCCAGTTTAGACACTCGATCCGAAGTCTCGGGCTCGCGCGTCAACTCGCCCTCCGGACGCCGTTTGCGCAGGAGCGAAAACGCCTCGTTATGCGCGATCCGGAAAAGCCACGCCGAGAAGCGATCCACGTCATCGAGTTTCGGCAGGTTCTGGTAGGCTTTCAAGAACACATCCTGGCTGAGGTCCATCGCATCTTCACGGTTCGCAACCAGCCGCAGCAGATAATTGAAGACACGTTTCTCCCAGCGCGAGACCAGGAGGTTAAACGCCTCCACTTCGCCTCGCCGCGCTTTTCCGATCAGGTCGCGATCTTCAACCTCGCGAAAGATCAATTCTGTACTCCGTTCGTAAAGACGAGCCTCGAAGCCCGAAAGTCGAATCGCCGCAATAAAGTCGGGACAAGTAGATTATAGATTTTGCCGGGTATCGCCTGGCAGGCAGGGACGCTCTCATATTTTTCAATGGGTTACGAGTGGACATAGACTTGCTCCCAATAACGGCATGATGCGCAAAACTTTGATGGTGTTGTTGATTGGCGGGGGTTTAGCGATGACTTCGACGGCCGAGGAAGTGGTCGTCCGCATCGCGCCGCCGCACGCTGTTGTCGAAAAACGGGGACCTGCGCCGGGTCGTGACTACATTTGGGTGGGCGGATACCACCGCTGGGATGGCGGACATTATGTATGGGTTCCAGGACGTTGGGATCGTCCGCCGCGCCCGCACGCCCATTGGGAAGCTCACCGCTGGGTGAAGCGGAACGGGGGTTGGGTCTTTGTTGAAGGCCACTGGCGCTAGCAGTTTACTCTAACCATTTACTCTAGTCGAGCCCGGCTGTTACCATAGGTGCTCTCGTTATGCAGCCGGGCGCTGACTCCTCCATTCCTCGCAAAGCGTCGCATGGGTGAGGAGCCCGCGCTTAAGCGTGAGCTTGGCCTTCGCGATCTGACCTTCTTCGCGATTGCGTGTATCGTCGGCGTCCGATGGATTCCGGCGGCGGCGCATGCGGGTCCCGGTTCCGTTACGCTGTGGCTGCTGGCCGCTCTCTTCCTGGTCGTCCCGCTGGCTGTCTCCGTGGCTGCGCTGTGCGCGAAGTATCCGGGAGCCGGCGGTCTGTATCTTTGGACCCGTGGCGACTTCGGCCCCTGGCATGGATTCCTGTGCTTCTGGATCTACTGGATGGGCATCGCCTTCTGGTTTCCAAGCGCGGCGATGTTCTACATGACAGTCGGGGCGTACACGCTCGGCCCATCCTACGCGCACCTGGCAGACAACCGCACGTACGTGGTTGGCGCTTCCTTGCTGGCAATTACGATTGCACTGGGAACCAACATGATCGGGATGAAGGTCGGAAAGTGGACCGAAAATCTCGGCGGCATCGCGACTTGGGTGATCGGCGGAGTCTTTGTCACACTGGGCGTTCTGGTTTGGTCGAAACACGGTTCCGCGACCAGGCTCGACATCGTTCCGAAGCTGAATTGGGAAACCGCGAGTTTTTGGGCCAGCATTGCGTATGCCATGACAGGCCTCGAAATGGCCGGCCTCATGAACGCGGAAATCCGCGATCCTGAAAGAAATCTTCCGCGCGCCGGGTGGATCGCTTCAGGCTTCGCGACCGTTTTCTATTCCTCCCTGACGATGGCCCTTCTGATTCTGCTTCGTCCCGAGAGCATCAATGAGATGAACGGATTCGCCCAAGGCGGAGAGCGAGCCGCTGAAGTGCTGAACCTTCGATGGCTGTCTCCGGTCCTGGCCACTATGGTGTTCCTCACCGGTCTTGGCCAGTTCGGCGCGCTGGGAACTTCTGTGTCGCGGCTCCCGTTCGCGGCGGGCGTGGATCATCTGCTGCCGGCCGCATTCGGCAGGATTCATCCCAAATGGCACACACCGCATGTTTCGATACTGGTTCTGGCGGGCGTGGCCTCGTTTCTTTTGATCGCCGTTCAACTCGGCGATACGATGCGCGTCGCGTATCAGGAAATGGTTTCGCTAATGGTGATCGGCGGGTTCATTCCTTACATCTACATTTTTGGAAGCGCGTGGAAGGCGCGAAAGCGGCTGAGCGCCCTCAGCGGATGGGCGGTAACGGCTCTGGCGATCATCTGTGCCGTCGTGCCGACAGCGGACGTCAAGAATGTCTGGCTGTTTGAGATGAAGCTCGCGGTTGGGACCGCGGCCGTGATCGTGTCCGCCTGGCTGGTGTACCGTCGAAGAAGACCGTGATCAGTTATCCCGATTCAGTCCGTTTTCTCTATGCCCTGGGGAATGAGATCAAGACGGCGAAGCTCGGCTTGGACCGCATCCGGCGCGTTTTAGAAGCTCTAAGCAATCCTCAGCGCGCATATCGCGTGATTCATGTTGCCGGAACCAATGGCAAAGGATCGACGTGCGCGATGATCGACGCGGGGCTGCGCGCAGCGGGGATTCGAACCGGCCTGTTCACGTCGCCCCATCTGATCGAACCCACGGAGCGCATACAGATCGACGGAATGCAGGTTTCGCCACAGCAGTTTCAAAGGGCGTTCAACGTCGTGCACGAAATCGCTGAAACACTCGATCTGGATTGCCATCCGACATACTTTGAGACGGTCACTGCCATGGCTTTCTGGTTGTTTCGCGAACTCAAGGTGGAAACCGCGGTGGTCGAAGTGGGACTGGGCGGCCGTCTCGACGCGACCAACGTCGTGGAGCCGGCGCTGACGGTGATTACGCCGATCGATTTCGATCATGAAATCTATTTGGGCCACACACTCGAATCGATCGCGGCGGAGAAGGCCGGCATTTTGAAAGCTGGAGCCCCGGCGATTTTCGCCCGGCAACGTCCCGAAGCGGCGGCGGTGCTGGACCGCGTGGCGGGCGATCTTGCCGTCGCAGTGCGGAAAAGCGAAAGTTTTGCCGTCCGGGATCTCCAGATCGATGCGCGTGGCGCACGCTTTTCGGGTTTGTGCTGCCCGCTGGCCGGAGAGCATCAGGTGGAGAATGCGATCACGGCGGCTATGGCGCTGGAGTCGCTCGGCGTTTCACCGAAAGGGATTGCGGGAGCTCGATGGCCGGGAAGGCTGGAGCACGTCGCGCCGAATCCGGACATCATTCTCGACGGCGCGCATAATCCGGCGGGAGCGCGAGCGCTGGTCCGGTATCTGGAGAGGTTCTACGCGGGCCGGAAACTACACCTGATTTACGGCGCCATGCGAGACAAGGCCGTCGATGAGATCGCAGGGATCTTATTTCCGCTGGCGGACGATCTGATCTTTACGGCTCCTGCAAACGCGCGAGCGCTACGGCCGGAATCACTGGTGGAGATCGCCGGGCGGGGGGAGACGGCATCGACCGTTGCCGATGCGCTCGCAAAGGCACGGGAGCGCTCGACCGCCGATGACGTAATCGTAATCACGGGATCGCTGTTTCTGGTCGGCGAGGCCCGGGCTCAATTCGCATAAGACCCGCTCCCTGCCGGTCACGTTCGGTGGCGGCGCTGTGCGGGGCCCCGGGCGCCGCGAATTAGTCGATGTAGTCGTACGCGCCGAGAGTCAGGAATTCCTGGAAATCTCCGCTGGTCATCATCTGTTTGAAGAGCGTTGTCGCCTGGCCAGGCTTGGCCTGTTCGTCGGTTAGCTTGGTGACCAGTTCCGCAGTCACCGTACGCCCATCGTCGAGCTTCGCGCCGTGCTTCACCCATTGCCAGACCTGCGCGCGGCAGATCTCCGCCGTGGCGGCGTCTTCCATCAGGTTGTAAATCGGCACGCAGCCCACGCCGCGAAGCCACGCCTCGAGATATTGCAAGCCAACGTCGATATTGATGCGAAGGCCTGCTTCCGTAATCGTGCCCGGCGGAACCTCCAACAAATCCTTTGCGGTGATATGAACTTCTTCGCGCTTCACCGAGATCTGGTTCGGCCCCTTCATGTGCGCGTCGAAAATATCCTTCGCGATACCCACCAGTCCGGGGTGGGCGACCCACGTGCCGTCGTGCCCTGCCTTCACCTCGCGCAACTTATCCTGGCGAACTTTTTCGAGAGCCTGTTCGTTGGCGACCGGATCGTTCTTGATCGGCACCTGGGCCGCCATACCGCCCATTGCGTGAATCCCGCGCCGATGGCAGGTCTTGATCAAGAGATCGACGTAGGCCTTCAGAAACGCGCGGTCCATGGTGACCTGCGCGCGATTCGGCAATACAAACTGTGGGAAATTCCGGAGCTTCTTGATGAAGCTGAAGATGTAATCCCAGCGTCCGCAGTTCAGCCCGGCGGAATGATCTCGCAGCTCGTAGAGGATCTCGTCCATTTCGAAAGAACCAAGAATGGTTTCGATCAGGACGGTGGCCCGAATAGTCCCGCGCGGCACGCCGACGGCGTCCTGCGCGAAGTTGAACACGTCGTTCCAAAGGCGGGCTTCGAGATGACTTTCGAGTTTCGGCAGGTAGAAATAGGGACCCGAACCGTTTTCTTTCAGCCGCTTGTGATTATGAAAAAAGTACAAACCGAAATCGAAGAGCGATCCGGAAATCGGCTTCCCATCGATCAGCACGTGCTTTTCGGTCAGGTGCCACCCGCGCGGGCGGACCATCAGGACGGCGGTCTTCTCGTTCAGCTTGTATTTCTTACCTTCGGGGCTCGTGTAGTCGATGCTGCGATTGATCGCATCGCGCACGTTGATCTGGCCGTCGATGTTGTTGTGCCACGTCGGTGAATTCGCGTCCTCGAAATCCGCCATGAACACGCTGGCGCCAGAGTTCAGCGCGTTGATGACCATCTTCCGGTCCACCGGGCCGGTGATCTCAGTGCGCCGGTCCTGCAAGTCGGACGGAATCGGCGCAACGGTCCATTCACGTTCGCGGATTGAAGCGGTTTCAGGGAGGAAATCGGGAAATTTTCCGGCGTCAATCTCGGCCTGGCGGACTATGCGTTTCGCCAGCAACTCCTGGCGGCGCGGCTCAAACTCGACGGCGAGACGCGCTACAAAATTGCGAGCTTCCTTCGAGAGAATCTCAGACTGCGCGCCGCTAACAGGCGCGTTGATCTGAAGCTCTTGAATTTCACCTGATTTAGAAGCAATAGGTATAGACATAAACAGTTATCCTTGCGCGGCGACCGGCTGTGGCCGCGGCTGCTGATGTTTGATCGGAAGCGGCATTCTGCGAAGACCCAGCGCGCAAAACGCCGTGATCAATGCCAGCGCCGCGCAGGCATAAAATCCGTAGTTCCAGGAACCGGTCTTTTCATACAACGCTGCCGCCAGACCGCCGCCCATGATCGACGCGACGCCCTTGGCGCTATATATGAAGCTGTAATTCGAGCTGGCGTTTCGCACCCCGAAAAAATCGGCGCTCGCCGACGGGAAAAGCGAGTAAACCTCGCCCCAGGTAAAGAAGATCAGCGCGCTGCACGTGATGAACAGGGCCGGAGATGTGCGGCCGATGGTCACCATGCTGAGCAGAAATATCGATTGCAGGAAAAACGCGATAAACATGGTCCGTTCGCGGCCGAGAACATCGGAGACCATCCCCCAGAACAGGCGTCCGCCTCCGTTCGCCAGCGGATTCAGAAAGAGAGCGAGGCTCAAAGCCGCCGCGCCAATCTTGTAGGAATCCGCCATGGGCGCGACCTGGGCCGTGACCATCAACCCGCCGATTCCCATCATTAGCGCCATACCGAACAACAGATAGAAGTGCGGCGTTTGCAGCATCTCCCAGGAAGTGAAATCTTCGCCGTGGCTTCGCACCTTCACGCTGGTGGCTGAAGCTTTCGCAATCTGGACCGTCGCTGGATTTTCCAGAAACTGCGCGGCCAGCACGATAATGAGACCTTGCGCGACGCCCGTGTAAAGGAACGCGGTCTGGTAGCCATGATCGTGAATCAGGCGCGCAATCAGCCACGTGAATAAGGCCGAACCCGATCCGAAGCCCGCTGCGATCAGACCGGCAGCCAGACCGCGCTTATCGGGAAACCATTTGAGCGCGATACCCATGGACCCGCAATAGACCAGCGCGGCACCGAATCCCGCGATCGAATAGAAAACGTACAGCTCAGAAAGCGAGTCCGCGTGGCCCAGTGCCGCCCAGCCGGCGCCGCACAGGATGCCGGCGATCGACATAAAGGCGCGCGGGCCAAGCCGGTCAATCAGCCAGCCCGAGCAGGGCATGACCCAGGTTTCAAATGCGATGAAAAAGGTGAACCCCCACTGAATATCCGAAAGTTTCCAATGCTTCGCGGCGACCAGCGGCTTGACGAACAGGGTCCAGGCATACTGCAAGTTCGCGATCATGATCATCGCGACGACGGCGGCAATTAAACGGAACCAACGGTTCACTGCTTACGCTCCTCGTGAGACTCGATCCAATAGTTTAGTGCACGCGTAGATGCTGCGTGTGTGCGGCATCGGAATACTCATGCGCTCGCCCAGTTCGACCACGGCGCCCACGATGGCCTCGAGTTCCATCGGACGCCCTGCTTCGAGATCCTGCAACATCGACGTCTTGTGCTCGCCGACCTTTTCCGCGCCGGCGATTCTTTGATCGATCGAAACGGGCAACTCCATCTCCAGCTTAGCCGCGACGGCTTCAGCCTCGGTCATGATATTACGAACCAGGGCGCACGTGTCCGGATCGCGAACAATACGCACCAGCGTCGCGTGGGTCAGCGCGCTGATCGGGTTGAAGGCGACATTGCCTAAAATCTTGACCCAGATCTCGTGCCGGATCCGCGCGGTCAGCGGACAACGCAGGCCCGCCTTGACTAATCTCTCCGCGATGTTGCGCGCCCGGTCCGATCGCGAACCGTCGGGTTCGCCGATCGACAGGCGATTGCCTTCGTTATGACGGATAACGCCAGGCTCGACAATATCCGTGGAAAAATAGGCGATCGATCCGAGAACGGTATGGGCAGGAATCGAATCGGCGATCACACCGCCCGGATCGACGCGTTCCAGTCGCAGACCCGAGAACTCGCCAGCGTCGAACTGAAAATACCACCACGGAACCCCGTTTTGCGTGCTGACGACGGTCGTTTTTTCGCTGATCAGGGGCTTGATCTGGGGGGCAAGCTGCGTCAGTCCGTGGGCCTTTACGCCGAGAAAGATCGCATCCATCGGACCTGCATCTGCGAGATTTCCGATGATGCGCGGGCGGACTTCGAAACTGTTTTCCGAACCGATTACGCGCAGGCCATTTTCCTGCATCGCGGCGAGATGTGGACCGCGCGCGAACAGAGTCACATCCTCGCCGGCTTGCGCCAGTTTTGCGCCGATATAGCCGCCGATCGCACCTGCGCCGGCGATCAGGAACTTCATGGTCAGGCTCCCGTGAGAGCCTTCGCGACGGCGCCCCGTTGAATTTTTCCCGTGGCAGTGCGAGGAATGGTATCGACGATGTAGACCTTTTTAGGACGCTTGAAATCGGCGAGCCGCTCTTTGCAGAAGCTGAGAATCGCGGCTTCGCTTTCCGGCTCCCGCAGCACGACGGCGGCGGCGACTTCCTCTCCCCAAGTCGCATGGGGCACGCCGAAAGCAACGGCCTCGGCTATGGCCGGATGAGCAAGGAGAACCTCGTCAATTTCGCGCGGAGCAATTTTTTCGCCGCCGCGATTGATTAATTCCTTGATGCGGCCCGTCAGCACGAGATAGCCGTCGGCATCGAGATAGCCCTGATCGCCCGTCCGGAACCATCCGTTGGTGAAGGAACTTGCATTCGCTTCAGGATTGTTTTCGTAACCGTCGACAACATTGGGGCCCTGAATGACAACCTCGCCGCGTTCGCCCTGCGGAAGCTGATTGCCCTTGGCGTCCATAATCCCGATCTTGACGCCCGTTCCCGGTCCGACCGATCCCCCCTTGCGAGCCGCGGGCGGCTGCGGATTCGAGCACATCTGGTGCGACGCTTCAGTCATGCCGTAAGCTTCCAGAACCGGAGCCCCGAAGACCTGTTCCATTTTCGCCATCATTTCCGGCGGTAACGCCGCGCTGCAGGACCGGATGAAGCGCAGGCCTTCGGCGCCCTGGGGACGCTCGTCGCCCGCGCGTGAAAGCAGCAGATGATGAATGGTTGGGACAGCGGAGTACCAGGTGACGCGGCAGTCGCGAATCGTGCGCCAGAAGGAAAGCGGATTGAACTTCGAGGGCACCACCAGCGTGCCTCCGGACGCGAAGGTCGAAATAGTGGAGGCGACCAGGCCATGCACGTGAAACAAAGGCATCGCGCACAAAGCAACGTCATCTCCGGAAAGGCTGTAGTGGTGCACAATATTCGCGGCGGACGCAGCAAGATTCCGATGACGGATCGGGACACGCTTGGGCCGTCCGGTGCTGCCGCTGGTGTGGAGCACTAGAGCGATCCCGTCCGGAGAAGGTGCGGCCGACCCTCCGTTGCGGGGTGCGCCGGCGATTCGGACGAATCCTTTGTCGTCCATTTCAAGCGAATGAACCGGGACCTTCCCTTCCGCGGCTTTACGCGCATCGGGCGCGCCGTCCGACGGACATAGCAGAAGCTTCGCCGACGTGTCTTCGATATAAAAACTAAACTCATCCTGGCGATAACCGGGGTTCAAGGGTGCAGCGGTACCGGCGATGGAAGCGGCCAGAAAACTAACGATCGCAGGAAGGCCGTTCGGCAGCACAGTCGCGACCCGGTCGCCGGGCCCGATGCCTAACGCGGTCAGCGCGTCCGCCATGGTCATCACCTGCTCGCGAAGCTGATCGTAGGTAACTTGAATTCCCGCGTCCGGCAGGATGACGGCGGGATGGCTCCCTGGCGCCGCCTGGAGGAGATCAGCAAGATTATTTGGATTGGGCATGAAAAGACACTTTCAACAACGGGGCTCTTTTCGCGATGGTATCAGACTCTCGCGGCATGCCGCCCAGCGACCAAGCGATAACTGCCTTTCACCAGCTCTTCGACCTCTTCCCAATCCAGGCGGCCCTCGACCTTCATCGAGACCCAGCCGTGCTGTCCGATGTAGGGGGTTTTGATGAAACGAGGGTCTTGAAGGAAGATCCCTTGCTCGGTCTTGGCGACCTTGATCGCGATCGTGTAAGCGCTGTCGGGCCCGTGAAACACGCAAAACGGCTTTCCTTTGAACCGGAAGAACGGATGGCCGAAATTCTCGGTCTCTTCGGCGCCGGGCAGCGCGAGGCAGACTTTTCGAAGGCGAGGGAGGACGGCGGCCATTTAGGTTTTTTTGGCCGTCTTTTTGGAGAAATGTTCAATCCCGCGGCGCGCGTCTTCCGTCATGCGAGCGAGCGCGTTGGCGTGAACCCCGGCTTCGAGCGCTGAGTCAAACGTCATTCCGTCCATATGATAAAGCAGGTTCTTAGTCAGCGCTACGGCCGAGCCGGACTTCGAGGCCAAAGCCGTAACGTACTCCTCCAGGAGTGAGTTGAACTCTGCGTCTGGGTACACGCGGTTAATCAGCCCGACCGCGTGGGCTTGCGGCGCCGTGATGATTTCCCCGGTCGCGAGCAGCTCGAAAGCGCGCTTTTCGCTCACCGACCGGCGCAGAATCGCCGTCACCATCGCCGGCACAAATCCGATTTTCACTTCCGGGTATCCGAAATGGGCGGATTCCTCGGCGACGATCAGGTCGCAGGCCGTCGCCAGGCCGCAGCCTCCCGCCAGCGCCCGGCCCCGAACCGCGGCGAGGATCGGCCTCGGGTGATGGCGCATTTGAAGAAAAATGTCCGCCAACTGGCGTGCTGTCTCGACGTGATCGAGCACCCCGGCATCAGCGGTCCGATCGAGCCCCGCCAAGTCCGCGCCGGAACAGAAATCGGAACCCGCGCCCGTGATTATCACCACGCGCAGGGCATCATCTTTTGCCGATTTCTTCAGCGCGTTCGCCAGCTCGCGCAGCATTTCCGGATTCAGCGCATTGCGTTTTTCCGGACGATTCAGCGTGATCCGCGCGATGGCCGATTCTACGCTATAGAGGATCAACTTCGATCTCCATGCGCAACAGCGCGGTCGAGTAGGTCTTGCCCTGCGGATCCGCCTTGAGCGCGAGCGTCCCGCCGCCATCCAGACTCTCGTGAAGCAGAAAGTTCAGCGCGCCGAGATTCGGCAGCTCGAAGCGCTCTACTTCGCCCAAACAAACGCCCTTGAAATGTTTTTTAACGCGCGCGGCCGTCACTTCCCGGACCAGCGCCGGATAATACTCGGGCCGCAGCGCGATGATGCCGACATTCGCCGTATCGCCCTTGTCGCCGGAGCGCGCGTGTGCGATCTCGACTAGCTTTCGTTTGGCCATACTGTCACCTCCGGCGTAACCTCGCGCTTGGGAATCAGCGCCGGCCAGTACGCCACGATTTCTTCCACGCGCGGCCGTCCGCCGCCGAGGCCGGTCACTACGGGAGGACCGTTCAATGCCAGCGGCGCGAGCTCTTTCGTAAATCGATCCACCGCCGCGCGGTCGCTGGAGCGCACTCCAATGCGCATCACCACCTCGGCAAGATGTGGCTCGATTTCGGGCGTTGGCTCGCCGGCGGGAATGCCGTGACAAGCATTGGCGCCCAGAAATTCGGTCCGGATCGCATCGAAACGAAGCCCCAGCCGGTCAAGCCTTTGCCGCAGAATCCCGTCCGCCGCGCGAGCTTTCTTGTAGGCATCGGGCCAAGCGTACACCATGCTGCCGATAGCTTTGAATCCGGCGGAATAGCTGATCGAGACTTTATAAAACTCAGTCGCGGGACGGCCGCGGATGCCGGTAAAGCGGACCCGGTCGGGACCAGCTTGCGCGAGCTGGATGGTCGTAAAATCCGCAATGCAATCGGGTGTGATGTACTGGTGCGGATCGCCCATTTCGTAGAGGAGTTGCTCTTTCACCGATGCAACCGTCACCCGGCCGCCGGTGCCGGCGTGCTTGGTGATCACGAAGGTTCCGTCGGGCTCGGCCTCGATGATCGGATAGCCGACGTCGGCCATGTCAGGGATGGTCTGCCAATCCACCTGGCAATTTCCACCGGTGCATTGCGCGCCGCATTCGATCGTGTGACCGGCAATGGTTCCGGCGGCCAGCCGATCCCAGTCGTCCGCTTTCCAGCCGAATTCGTGAATCATCGGCGCAAGGGCCAGTCCGGTATCCGTGACGCGGCCGGTAATGACAATCTGCGCACCTTTCGCCAGCGCCTCGACGACGGGAAATGCACCGAAATAGACATTGGCGCTTTGCACTTGCGCGCGAATCGTCGACAGCGGCTCGCCGGTTTCCATATTCTTCAACTCGACGCCGCGAGCCAGAAAATCGTTGAGCCGCGCCATGATGTCGTCGCCGGCGACCGTCGCTACCTTTATCTCGATCCCCTGACGTTTCGCGATTTCGAGAACCGCATCGCGGCACGCAGCGGGATTTACGCCGCCTGCATTGGCGATGACCCGAATCCGCCGTTCGACGAGATCAGGAAGCACGCGGGCAATCATCTCGACAAAGTCGCGTGCGTACCCGGTCTTCGGATCTCTCGACCTCTGCTTTTGCAGGATCGACATGGTGATTTCGGCAAGATAGTCGAGCGTTAGATAATCGAGCGGCCCACGCCGGACCTGTTCGACGGGAGCTTCGAGAGAGTCTCCCCAGAAGCCCTGGCCGTTTGCGATACGAATCATGCCGCTACGAAAACCTCACGTCACTACCATAACGCGGCGGAAACCCTCATCGACTGTTGGCGGCACCAAGCGACCGGCCATCTGCGCGATCACGTCATCCGGGACGACACGATGCCGGCCGCGATTACGGCGCTGGCATTCATCGACCGCGACATCGAAGAAGATTGCGTCCACGTCGCAATCGTAGTTCTTGGCGAGCTCGAGATAAGGGCGCCGCTCGTACGGCGTCAGATTCGTCGCGTCGATGTACGTAATGGGGCGGCCGAGCTCGATGCGCTGTTTCAGCAGATCGCGAAGCACGGCGAAAACGCGCTGGTGAATATTCTGGTTCT
>Ga0209579_10002490_pt1 | contig 14024 bp, 12 predicted proteins | sample Coa_R1_2_FD_187152 | JGI IMG/M metagenome (GOLD analysis project Ga0209579, IMG submission 187152) | Surface soil microbial communities from Centralia Pennsylvania, which are recovering from an underground coalmine fire - Coalmine... | ecosystem: Environmental > Terrestrial > Soil >... | reverse complement strand
TCTTCCAGCCGTGGCACAGCCTTAGCCTCGGGAATGGACCATCCCTTCCGTCGCTCCCGTCCGCCACCATCCCTACGCCCCAGACGACCGCCACCACCGGCCCGAAGATGAGCGCCGCCCGACTCGCCTCCTTGCTTCAAGCCGGGACGCTTCGATGGAACTGCACGCCCGACCCCAGCGGCACCTGGGACTACCTTTGCACCCAGCCCCAGCTCCGCGAAGTCAAAGGCTACGACGTCAGCAGCTCCCAGATCACCCGATTCGACGTCCTCATTTACGCCGGGCGTAGCCTCACGCCGTAGCGACACGTCACATTGCTCGAACCCTGGCTGCCGCGTCAGGTGGCACTCCCGAACACTGCCGCAGCCGAACTCACTACAGCCCAGCGGCGAAGGCCCACGCTGATGTGATGCGGAGCACCTGATGTGCGAGCGCTACGGCGCGAACGCGGCGATGAGCTCGACACCGACCGCCGCCGCTAGCGGCATCGGGCGACGGATGCCGTCGAGCGCCACGCAGGACGAGACGAGGTCCACGGCGGACGGCAGGTGAGCGCTAGCGGATCTCGCCTTCGACGACAGTGCGCCGACGCGTGGCCGGGTCTTGCTCGGCGACAGTGCGGCCGCCGAAGCCACCCCAGCTCGACCAGAAGATCATCGAGATGAGCGCGCCGACGATGCCGACGCCGAGAAGGATGTAGCCCACGGTGTGCATGTTGAAGCCCGACGTCGTCACGTGCACGGCGAACGCGAGCACGGCACCGACGGCGATCAGGATCTCACTCCGACACCCATGGGACTCCGTTGTTGGCGGCGTACTGGTGCAGCCCCAACCGACGAGGATCCCCGCAGGTTACGTGGCTCGCCACAGGCGCTCACTGCCCGGAGCGTGGATCGTGCTCGGCGACGAACTCGGCAGCCTCGCCGCGTTTCGCGACAACCTGATAGGCGCGCCTTCGCGCGACGACCGTCTCGATCTCGGGGAGCTCGTGTCCCGGCGCGACGATGAACAGCGTGGAGGTCTTGCGGACCGCCTCATATTGGGCGACCGTAAGCGGCAGCATCAGGTTGCAATCGATGTTCGAGCACTCACAGAAGAACTCGAAGAGGTGCTCATCAGCAGGCCCGGGCCCTGCAGCAGCCTGTTCGATTCGCTCGTTGACGGAGCGAAACACCGTTTCGTTCTTCGCGAGGCGCTCCTCCCGTGCGTCCATCGAGTCGGTTCTCTCCGCTCGACGCGCCTTCTAACGCACGACTCGACTCCTTGCAGAAGAACCCGTCGCGCGCCGAGCAGCCCGCGACGAGGTCCTTCGGCCACCTCTCGAGCCGTGCATGGGCCGGCAGCGACCGCAAAACCGCACACACGCGGTGCGAACCGTCTGATCGCTCCGAGCCTCGCTTGCTCTCAGCCACTCGTCGTCGTGACGGTGCTGGTGCTGGTGGGGTGCTGATTCTGGATCGGGCCGGGGCAGGTGCCGCCGACACCCGCGAGCACATCGCCCTCGTGATTGAGCTTGGCCAGCGACGAGTTGTCGCTCACCTTGACCATCACGTAGTGGCCGTTCGGCAGCTTGTGACACACAAACACCTTGCCGGTCTTCTTGCCCTCGGTCGTGGTCGTGGTCGAGGTCGTCGTCGTCCCGCCCGTCGTCGTCGGGGCGTGCGAGTGCCCTTTCCCGGGAGGCGGGGACGCGATCGCCACTGCGGCGAACACGCCCGCGGCAGCGACCGCCGGTAGAAGGAGGAGTTTCGTCTTCATACCCACCATGATGCGCGCTCCGGCAGAAACTTTCGGGACGCCAAGGGCAACTCACCCGAAGGGCGGGGCCGGTGGCTTGGAGGCGACGAAGGTGAGGCCGACAACAAATGGCATAGGAGAACAGGCTGGGACGCGGCCATTGACCTTAGATGGGCTCCCTGGGGTGGCCGGAAGGGACGGTACGGGAGGTACTAATGACAGGGGACTGTGGCCAAGGCCCTAGCTGCCCAGGCAGGGGCCTTCGGGGAGCCGCAACGCTCCAGCCCAGTTTCCAGCGGCGGCTCGTCTCTTGGACAGCGGGCCGTCCCTTTCTTTTGCGCCCGTTCCCCCTTGCGAGCGATGCTGTCGCGCTCCGATACAGCCGACGACGAATGAGCCGCAAGCAGACATGCCTCTGAACGGCCCGGACCGAAGCCCCGGGCCGTTCGCTTTTCAGCGCGGATGCGGGCTTGTCTCATCTGGGCGCGGGGCCGGTCGACTGACGCTCGATGAGTCGTGTGGCGAGCTCGACGCGTAGGGCTTCGAGGGGTTTGCGCTCGAGCAGTCTGAGCAGGAGATCGACGGCTGTGCGGCCCATCTCGGCGAGGGGTTGGCGGACGGTGGTCAGCTGCGGCGAGAGGAGTTCGCCACGCTCCACACCGTCAAAACCGATGACGGAGAGGTCCTTTGGAATGTTCAGGCCGCGATCTCGGGCTGCATGCATTGCTCCGATCGCCATCTCGTCGTTGAAGGCGAAGATCGCGGTTGGGCGGTCGGGGCGATCGAGGAGGTGTGCGGCGGCGAGTTTCCCGCCGGGTATTTGCCAATCGCCGACCTCGGTCAAATGCTGTTGGGGCGTCAGGCCTGCGCGTGCGAGGGAGGCGTAATGACCCTGTCGACGTTCTTCCGTCGCGGCCCAGCCGGGCGGACCGGTGATGATGCCGATCGATCGGTGCCCGAGCTGTAGGAGGTGCTCGGTGGCTGCGCCGGCACCTGCGGCGTTGGTTGCGGCGACGCACGGGATGCCGTCGATGATGGGGACACGAGGGTCGATAACGGTGATCGGCACGCCCGCTTTCTGCAGCTCCATCAGCTCTTCGAGCGGCTCGGGTGGAAGCATCAGGACTGCGCCTTCCGCGGTGCCTGGTCGCAGCCGCATCCGCAACGGGAGAGGACGGGAGCGATCGCTTCGCGTGGGCAGGAGAAGGAGTTTTATGCCGGCATCGTCGAGCGCGTCGGAGATGCCCCCGAGAATCGCGGCGAAGTAGGTGCCTTCGACGAGGGGAACGGTGACAGCGACGAGCCGTGTGCGGCTTCGTGGAAGCCCTCGAGCGCTGTGACCGCGGCGGAATTGGTGTTGCTCGACGACGTCGAGGACGATCTGTCGCGTTGCAGGCGAGACGTCGGAGCGGTCGTTGAGTACGCGGGAGACGGTGGCGATCGACACGCCGGCGATTTTGGCGATGTCTCGGACTGTCATCTGCCGCTCGCGCTCCACCGGTTCAGCGTACGTCGCGTTGACGATGCCCATGCCGTTGCTCAGTCAGCTGCCGTGATCAGCGCGGGTTCGCCTTCAGTGGGGATGGCATTTGCACGGATGACATTGCGGTACCAGTAGGCGCTCGACTTCGGGATCCGGGCGAGTGTGTCGTAGTCGACGAACACGAGCCCGAAGCGGATCGCGTAGCCCGAGTCCCATTCGAAGTTGTCGAGGAGCGACCAGACGAAGTAGCCGCGGACGTCAACGCCTTCGTCTATCGCCTTGCGTGTCGCCTGCAGATGTGCGGCCAGGTATTCGATCCGATCGGGGTCGGCGACCTTCCGGTTCTCGTCGACGACGTCGGCAAAGGGGGCGCCGTTCTCGGTCACATAGATCGGTAGAGCTGGCGCGTAGTCTCGGCCCACGCGGACGAGCACATTCGTCAGGCCGTCGGGCGCGATGCCGTCGCCCTTGCTCGTCAATAGGCCTTGAGCGGGAACGCGCTTCCAGCCGCGGTTTGGCTCGTCAGGATCCGCGGCGACCGTCTCGCGGACGTAGTAGTTGACGCCATAGAAGTCGATCGGCGCGGAGATCAAATCGAGATCGCCTGGACGAACGAGGCTCTTGTCGCGCAGGATTGCGGGAGCATCATCTGGATAGGAACCGCGAAAGACGGGATCGAGGAAGAGGCGGTTTTCCTCCATGTCGGCCGCGCGCGCCGCGCCGGCGTCGCCGTCACCTGCGGGGACGATTTCCGCGTGGTTGCAGGTGATCCCGATCTTCGCGTCTGGCGCGACGCCGCGGATTGCTTCGAGTGCGAGTCCGTGGCCGAGCATCAGGTGATGCAGTGCCGTGTAGGCCTCGAAGTAGTCGTTGTGCCCGGGCGCGAATCGTGCCTCGTAGTACCCGAGGAAGGCCGAGCACCATGGCTCGTTGAGTGTGATCCACGTCGTTGCGAGGTCACCGAACTCCTCGACCATACGGGCGGCGTAGGAGGCGAAACGCGTCGCGGTATCGCGGTTAAGCCAGCCTCCTTCGTCCTCGAGTGCCTGGGGAAGGTCCCAGTGGTAGAGGGTCACCATTGGCTCGATGCCGCGATGCGCGAGGCCGTCGAGCAGCCGGCGATAGAAACTCAGCCCCGTACGATTGAGCGCGCCCCGGCCGTCCGGCTGTACGCGCGGCCAACCGATCGAGAAGCGGTAAGCGGGAATCTCGAGGTCGGCGAGCAGGTCGAGGTCGGCTTCCAAGCGGTGGTAGTGATCGGCCGCGACGTCACCGGTGTCGCCATTGAGGATGCGGCCCGGCTCGTGAGTGAAGGTGTCCCAGATGGAACGGCCTCTTCCGTCGGCTTCGACCGCGCCTTCGATCTGGTACGCCGAGGTCGCCGCCCCCCACAGAAAGCCATCGGGAAAGGTGGTCACGGATAACTCCTTTTTCTAGACGCCCGCCGCGGCGCGGCGTCGACGGTTGAGTGAGTCGAGGCTGACCGCCAGGACGAGGATCGCGCCGGTCGCGATGTCTTCGGTCGATGCCGATTGCCCGAGAAGCCCGAGGCCGTTTTGAACGCTGGCGATGACAAGCGTTCCGAGCAGGGCCATGTAGATGCGACCGCGGCCGCCGAAGAGGCTCGTCCCGCCGATGACCGCAGCGGCAATCGCCTCGAGCAAGAGAATGCTGCCGCCGACGTTGGCGGAGGTCGCATACAGCATCGAGGTGCTGACGACCCCGGCTAGACCGGCGAGCAAGCCGCTGATCGCCAAGGTCGCTACGCGGATCGCGCCAACCGGGATACCGGCGCGGCGAGCGGCTTCGGCGTTGCCGCCCACTGCGTAGATGTAACGGCCGAAAAAGGTCCTGCGCATGATCCAGCCGAGAATCGCGCCAACCGCGAGGAAGAGCACGAGGACGTAGGGGACGCCGAAGTTGCGATCGAGGAACGCAACAAGAGCAGCGAGCGCGACAGCGAGAAGCCCGACCTTCATCGCAACGCGCCAAACCCGTGGTGGGGCACCATAGTGCTGGCGGTCGCGCACGCGCAGCACCTCGACGACGGCCACCGCTGCGACGACCGCCGCGGCGAGTGTCCACGCTGTCCAGGGGGCGAGGTAGTTGTTCCCGATGGCCACGATCGTCGAGTTCGTGACCTGCAGGTTTCCTGCCGGCCCGATTACCGCAAGCTGCAGTCCTGCCCAGGCAAGGAATCCGCCGAGGGTGACGAGAAACGAGGGGACCCCGACAACAACGGTCACAAGCCCCTGCAACAGGCCGATCCCGATCCCAAGCCCGAACGTCGCCGCCAGCGCGGCCGCGGTCGACCAGTGATCGTTCGTCAGCAGCACACCGAGAAGCGCAGAGGTGACGCCGGTGACCGAGCCGAGCGAAAGGTCGATTTCACCGGCGACCATGACAACGACAACGGCCATGGCCAGGATGGCGGTGACCGCCATCTGCAACGTGAGGTTGGATAGGTTGCGCGCGGTCAGGAAGTGGGCGTTCTTGCTCTGGAAGAAGATCCAGACGCCGACGAGCCCGACAATGACGGGCAGCGGGCCGAGATCGCCGCTCGCGAAGACACGCACACGTTCGAGCGTCCCGACTCGAAGTGTCCGCGCGTACGATCCAGCTGGCTCCGACGCAGTGCTCATGCTGCCTCGATGGTCAGGCCACCGGTCATGGCAGCGACGACCTTCTCGACGGTCGCGTCGCTGCGGAGGAAGGTTCCGGCGTTGGCGCCGAGGCGGATGACGCAGATGCGGTCGGCGACAGCGAAGACGTCCGGAAGGCTGTGGGAGATGAGCACGACCGCCTGACCCGATTCGGCGAGCCGGCGAACGAGCTCGAGCACCTGCGCAGTCTGTTGGACGCCGAGTGCAGCGGTCGGTTCGTCCAAGAGAACCAGCTTCGGCCCCCACAGCAGCGCGCGACCAACAGCGATCGCCTGCCGCTGTCCGCCTGAGAGGCCGGCCACTGGGCGATCGAGGCTCGGAACATTGATCGAGATGCGGTCGAGGGTTTCGCGCGCGCGTGCCTGCATCGCCGATTCGCCGAGCCGGCGAAGCACGCCTGGTAGCGGCCCTCCGCCGACTTCCTTGCCGAGGAAGAGGTTGGAGATGACATCGAGGTTCTCGCACAGTGCGAGGTCCTGGTAAACGGTTGCGATCCCAAGCGCTGCGGAGGCGTGCGGACTTCCCAGCGTGACGCGCTTACCGTCGACGAAGAACTCGCCTTCGTCTGCATGTACCGCGCCGGAGATCGTCTTGATGAGCGTCGACTTTCCGGCGCCGTTGTCGCCGACGAGTGCGACGACCTCGCCGGCCCAGACATCGAAGTCGACGCCGCGAAGCGCGGTGACGCCTCCGTACCGCTTGTGCACACCCCTCAGCTCGAGGAAGGGAGGGTCGTTCTTCCGGGTCTGCTGGGGAGAGGAGCCAGTCACGGTCGGAGGCGTCACCACGCGCTTGACGCTACTTGCCTGGGCAGCTGCCGGCCGCCATGCCGGAGCAGATCTGCGACCACGTGCCGCCGCCGTCTTTGACGACCACACCGACGTTGCTCTTGGTCACAACGATCGCCTTCAGCAGCACCGACGGAACCTTGCCGGCGCCGTTACCGATCTTCGTCTTTGCCACCTTGCTGACGATCGACTTGTTTCCCATGGCGAGTCCGACAGCGACCTTGGCTGCCGTCGCCGCCTCGAGCGTGATCGGCTTGAAGACGGTCATCGATTGCGTGCCGAGGAGAATGTCCTGCAGTCCCTGCGGCGTTGCGTCCTGACCGGTGATCAGAACCTTCCCCGCGAGCTGCTGGCTATTGAGCGCGGCGATGACACCGCCGGCGATGCCGTCGTTCGGCGACAGAACGGCCTGGACGTTGTTGTTCAGCTTCGTCAAAGCCTGCTGCATCTCGGTGGTCGCCGTCGCCGGATTGAACTGCGGCGTGTCGGCGGAGTAGCCGAGCTTGAGCTTGCCGCTGTTGAACAGCGGAGTGAGCACCGACAGCGCGCCCTGCTTGAACTGCACGCCCGGCGTGCTCGTCTGATCGCCGTTGATCATGACGACCGTCGAGCCTGCCGCGAGATGCTGTGCTAGGTACTGGCCCTGCAGCGCGCCGACGGTGGTGTTGTCGAACGACACGTAGAACGCGATCTTCGCGCCCGTCAGCAGCCCGTCATAGGCGATGACCGGCACGTGGTACTTCGCCGCCTTCGACACGATGGCGACGCCGGTCGAAACATCGAGCGGCGAGACGACGATCACCTTGGCACCGTTTGCCAGGGCGTCTTGGATCTGGGCGATCTGGGTCGCGTCGCTGCCCTGAGCATTGTCTGCAATGACCTTGATGTGCGGGTTGAGCTGGTGGACAGATTTGATGAAGTCCGGCTTGTCCTGGTCCTCGAAGCGCGAGGCACAAGTCGAGCAGGGCATGTCGAACGCGATCGACATCGAGGCGTTCGTCCCGCGGTGTGCCGACGTCCTCCCGGTGGCGGCGGTTGCTGCGGTGACGGCGATTGCCGCGGCCGCTGCGAGGCCAACTAGGAGGGCTGTGACTCGTTGCATCCTTGCCCTAGACACGGGTGTCCTCCCTTGGGCTGCGCGGCCGTCTCCACAGCGACCGCTTTACAAGTGCGACACCTTAATTTTTGTTCCGAGAAAAGTCAACTACCTATGGAGACGGCTCCTCGCCGCTCTGAAGGCAGCTCCGGTGGGTGCCCGCCTCGGGCGAGAAGCTCCTCGACGACCAGGGTCGAAGCGCCGAGGGCGACCGCATCATTCCCCAACTGGCCGAGGACGACGGACACCCGCCCGGCTGCGTAGTCGAGCGCCTGGCGTGCAACGACCGCCCGGATCTTCGGGAGAAGCAGCGGCCCGAGCTTCAACCCGACCCATCCTCCTAGGACGACGCGCTCAGGGTTGAACAGGTTGACGAGGTTCGCTGTCGCCGTTCCGACATACGTGGCTGTGCGATCGAGCACCAGCGCGCCCGCCTCACTCGAGTGCGCGGCGTCAACAAGACGGTTAAGCCATTCGACCTGGTCGAACTCGTCAGGCAGCGAGAGGAGATCGTCGGTGCCCTCCCAGTCGCGCAGCAACGCCTCAGCCCCGATGTAGGCCTCCAAACACCCCGACGCGCCACACCGGCAGAGGTTGCCCCCGACAACGAGCGAGGTGTGCCCCCACTCCCCAGCGCTCGACGCAGCGCCGCGAAGGAGAGCACCGTCCGCGAAGATGGCTGCCCCGACGCCGGTGCCCCACAGCGTAACCACGGCGTGACGAGCGCCCTTTCCTGCTCCAAGCCACATTTCCGCCTGACCGAGCGTCTTCGCGCCGTTCTCGACGAAGATGGGCAGCTCGACCTCGGCTTGGAGAAGGCGGGCGAGAGGCACGGCCTTCCAACCGATACTCGGGGCGTGCACGGAGATGTCGGGATCGTGCTCGACGACACCGGGAACGCCGACCCCCACACCCAACACGCGACGTCCGCTCTGCTCGAACTGCGACTGAAGTTCGTTCACGGCCGCCGCGACGTGACGTACGACGGTCTCTGCATCGTGCTGCTTCGGATGGGCATCGACCGTCGCGCCGGCAATCTCGGTGAGCCCTAGATCAAAGCCTTCGACACGAATGCCCGTCTCACCGACGTCGACGCCGATGACAACGCCGAAGTCAGGATTGACGCGCAGTTGGACGCGCGGCCGACCACCATCGGACTCCTGAGTTCCAACCTCGACGACAAGCTGCTCATGAAGCAAGTCTCCGACGACGTTCGTCACACTCGCACTGCTCAGACCGGTCAATCCAGCGAGCACAACTCGGTTGAGCGGTCCCTCGAGGAAAAGTGGCCGCAACACAGCGGTACGGTTGACCCGCCGGAGATCTCGGACAGTCGCCCTCACCCGTGCCACGAAACCCCTTCCGGTCGACGAAAAGTTGACAACTTAGTTCATAGCATGTACTAAGCCTGCCGAGCTGCCGCTCCGCCGCAGTAAGACTCCCGAGGCTTGACCTGAGTTCGGTCGGGCAATCGCTTGCGCCCAGTTGCAGCAAGGAGCGGATGGTGAGGAGGTGGTCGACGGTTCGAGCCCGTCAGAGGGCTTACAGAATCCGGCGTCCCGACGCCGCAGAATGGACGTCGCATGCGCCAGAAGCACAATGCCGTCGTGTTGACCGGCGATCTCGAGCGCCTCGCATGCAAGCGCTTGTGCGCGTCATCCGTCTCCAAGAAATCGAAGGAGCCGTAGTCCACTAGCCGCGGCAGAGCGGCACGATGGACGAGTTCACGCCGTCCCACGCAAGTTTCTCTGCGTCGGCGCGTACACGATGGTGTACGCGGTTCGACGCAGGCGGCCGGTTCCGTACCGTCGCGGCATACCAAAAACGACTTTCCCAAGCCACTGGCTGCGATTACACGGCGCACTACCCGTGTACGCCTTCACGAGTTGCGCGTCAGGCGGCAGCAATCATCCGGTCAGCCGGGCTAAGACCGCAGGCGCACTGGGCGTCGACAGCCAGCCACCCGACTACGACGTGATAGTCCGTTACCGGAGCTCCTGGATGATCTGGACGAGCTCGTCGGGTTTGTAGCCATGGGTGCGGGCGTAGCGGAGGAGCTCTTTCGCCTGCTCGACGAGGGCGCCCCGCTCGGGGGTGCCGGTGACGGTGATGCCGCGGCCGCGTCGGAACTCGAGAAGGCCCTCGTTCCGGAGTTGACGGAGCGCACGCAGCACGGTGTTCGTGTTGACGCCGAGAACGTGGGCGAGGTCTTTCGCGGGCGGAAGGCGCTCGCCGGGCCTCGCCTCGCCGTCGGCGATTGCCCGCCGGATCTCGCCGGCGACTCGCTCGTGGAGGTCGAGCGGGTCGTCGCGGCCGACCTTGACATTCCGCATGGTGCTAGCGATAGTAGCTTCTCCCGACGGAAGGTGTCGTCCGTGCCGGTCACCGTCCTTCACCGCTCGACCGAAGCGCAGGACGACCTCGAGCAGCGTGTCGCAGCTTTGGAGGCGCTCATCGAGGAGGCGCGCCGGCGCGCGCGACGCCGTCGCAGCATCTACGGCGCGATCGTGCTCGCCGCACTCGGGACAGCCGTCTGGGCGTCGTTCGATGTCGGCGGGAACGGCGGAGCGTCGTTAGGCCGGTCGGCGTCCGCAGGCTCGCCGTCGTCCTCGGCTGCGGAATCGACGGCAGCCGGCTGGCGGACGCTCCGCGGGCCGCAGGGCGGCACGATCTTCGCGATCGCGATCGATCCAACTGACTCGAAGATCGTCTACGCGGCCGGCTGGGGCAGGGTGTTCGAGTCGAGCAACGCCGGCGGCAGCTGGAAGCGCGTGAGCAACGAACCGTGGCAGGAGATCGAGTCGCTCGCGGTCGACCCTGTGCATCCGGGCACCGTCTACGCCGGCACCGATCGCGGCATCGGGAAGACCGTGGACGGCGGACGCCACTGGCGCATGATCAACACCGGACTCTTCGGCGGCCAGTCGCTGCCGAAGGTGCCCTTACCGCCGAATGGGAGCCTCGCCGGCGCGCTGACCATCGACCCGCAGCACCCGGCGACGGTGTACGCGACGACGGGGCTCGGTCTCTACCGTACGACGAATGGCGGCATGAGCTGGCGGTCGATCGTGCCGGCTCCGCTCCGGCGCGAGATCTGCCGCACGTGCCCGCTCGGGCGCGGCTACACCGCCATCTCTTTCGCGATCGACCCCACCCACACCGACAGCATCTACGCCGCCGCGACGCCCACGGCGGGGCTCCTCTACAAGAGCTCCGACGGCGGCGATAGCTGGCGGCGAGTCCCGACTGCGACGCCGCTCAAGATCTCTGGCCTCGTCGTCACCGACTCCGGCGCATTGCTCGCGAGCATCGCGCCGAACTCGGGGATGTTCCGCAGCACGGACGGCGGCGTCACCTGGGCCCCGGACGGTCTCTCCGGAGCGACGGTCGGGACGCTCACGGTCGATCCCGGGAGCGGAGCGATCTATGCGACCACGGTCGACGGCGCGATGGTGTTCCGCACGACCGACAATGGAGACGGCTGGCAGACGGTCTCCAAGAGCTTCGGCTGGTTCGGGGCGGTCACGGATCCGACCGACGCGGCCACGATCTACGCCACGACGAACGACGGAATCGTGAAGAGCGTCAACGGCGGGCGGACGTGGGCCGCGGCCGACAAGGGGCTCGTATCGATGTTGGTCTCCGCTGTCGCGGTCGCTCCGGGGAGCCCGGCGACGGTCTATGCCGGAACCAGTGGCGGCCTCGTGTTCGAGAGCACGAACATGGGAAAGACGTGGCGCGCCGCGAACACCGGACTCGGCAGTGCGTCGGTGACCGCCCTCGCCGTCGACCCAAAGCAGCCACATATGGTCTTCGCCGGCACGTCGTCCGGCGGTCTGTTCGAGAGCAGCAACGCCGGCGGGCGCTGGAGCCGCCTGCAGACCGCGCTGAACAACGTACTGGCGATCGCAATCGACCCCCAGCACCCGAGCACGATGTACGTCGCCGACTGCCGCACCTGGTGCTCCGCCGGCACGCTGCGCAAGACAGACGACGCTGGCGCCCACTGGCGAACGGTCGCCGGCGTTCCGTCATCCGCGCTCTCGGTCGCGATCAACCCGCGCCACTCGGACACGGTGTTCGTCGGCACCGCGCGAGGCGACATCCTTCGCAGCAGCGACGGCGGCCGCAGCTGGCGCCGCGTGGCACAGGCTCCCACGCTTCCGCTGTCGCATCAGTATGCGATCGCGGTCATCGCCATCGACCCGAACGACCCCGACAATGTCTACGCGGGCAGGCCCACCGGCGGCATCATCAAGAGCAGCGACGGCGGCGACACCTGGACCAGGGCCAACGCAGGGCTGACGAACCGGACTGTCAACGCGATCGCGATCGATCCGGCAGACTCCCGAACGCTCTTCGCGAGCACGCGCGGCGGCGTCTTCGTAAGCCGAAACAGCGGGGCGAGCTGGAACCAAGACGATCGGAGCATTCCCGAAGGCGGCGTCGCTGCGTTCGCGATCGACCAGGCCGGCCGAATCCTCTACGCCGGCACCAACGGCGACGGAATCGACTCACTCTCACTCCCCGGATAGCGGGCGTGGCACTCCAGGGCGACGTCGGCGCGCAGAGCTGGTACTAAGAGACTTTTCCCGACTCCAGAAGACGTTCGCCTGAAGGGCTTGGGCGTACAGACGGTCGTGCAGGCGAGGGCGGGCGCCCCCGCTTCGCACTTTCAGGGGATGCTTAGCGTCACCTTCGGCGGGACAATCTTGCAGTGCGAGCCCGGCCAGGCAGGCGGATCCCTACTTGCGTCCGGGCTCGTCCCGACACATCACCGCCTTACGCGGGATGGGTCCCCCGTCGACGTCGCCGCAGACCGACTGCCGAAGTGAAGACCTAATCTGACTCGACGAGGCGCACTTGCCGGCCAGCGAGTGCGATCTCAGCCTTCTTGGCGAGCTCCAGCTTCCCCCGGCGCGGTGGGATACGGTCGGCGGGTGAGGAAACACGTCCTGATCCTCGGTGCCGGCTTCGGCGGCCTCGAGCTGGCCACGCGGCTCTCCGAGAGCTACGCGGACGTGGTCCGCGTGACGCTGCTCGACCGCAACGACTCGTTCTTCTTCGGCTTTTCGAAACTAGAGGTGATGCTCGGCCGGCTGTCGTCCGACGAGGTGCGCCTCCACTACCGCGACATCGCGAGCGACGGCGTCGAGTTCCACCAGGAGACCGTGACCGGCCTTGACCCCACCTCCCGCCGAGTCACCACGGACACGCGGTCATACGACCCCGACTTCCTCGTAATTGCTCTCGGCGCCGATTACGACATGGGCGCGACTCCCGGCTTCCTCGAAGGTGGATTCGAGTACTACTCGCTTGCCGGCGCCGAACGAATGCGTAACGCCCTGGATGCTTTCGACGGTGGCAAGGTCCTCGTCTCGGTGCTTGGGCAGCCATTCAAGTGCCCGCCCGCGCCGTTCGAAGGTGCGTTCCTCCTGCACGAGCACTTCACGCTGCGGGGCATCCGCGAATCGGTGCAGATGACGATGACCTTCCCGATGCAGCGCCCCGTCCCAGTGACCGATGCCGTCTCGCAGATGTTTCGGGACGGGCTCGCAAACCGCGGAATCGAGGAGCGCCCACACCAGCTCGTCGCCTCCATCGACCCCGCGAAGAAGGAGGCCCAGCTGGCGACTGGGGAAACGCTTCCGTACGGCCTCTTCATCGGCATCCCCGTGCACCGCGCGCCCGATCCACTCCCCACCTCCGGTCTAGCGGTCAACGGTTGGGTGCCCGTCGACCAGAGCAACCTCAGGACGCAGTATCCGGGCGTTTACACGATCGGCGACGTTTGCACCGGCCCGCGCCCCGTCCCAAAGGCCGGCATCTTCGCCGAAGCCGCCGCACACGTCGTCGCCGACGACATCGCTGCCACCATCTCCGGCGGTCAACCGCCAGAACCGTACCGAGCTGCTGGGATCTGCTACGCGGAGTTCGGCGAGGGTCACGTCTCCAAAGTCGAGGTCAACTTCCTCAGCGGCGAAGCGCCTGCGGCGGAGCCCTTCGCCCCGACCCTCGCGCACGCCGCCGAAAAGGACGAGTTCGCGGCGACACGGCGAGCACGCTGGTTCGGGCATTGATTCGGCCGCATGGGGACGAACCTTCCTGGTCTTGACTCGCGGGCGTGTTCGGGGGACGCTGTGCTGGATGCTCACCCGTCGCGGGTGATCACGAGCGGCGAGAAAGGATTCTGGCATGGAGCGGTTCAAGGCTCTTCCGCTTGGTAGGCAGCTGATCGTCGGAGCAGGTGTGCTGCT
>Ga0209579_10002488_pt1 | contig 14047 bp, 19 predicted proteins | sample Coa_R1_2_FD_187152 | JGI IMG/M metagenome (GOLD analysis project Ga0209579, IMG submission 187152) | Surface soil microbial communities from Centralia Pennsylvania, which are recovering from an underground coalmine fire - Coalmine... | ecosystem: Environmental > Terrestrial > Soil >... | reverse complement strand
CGAATGCGGTCCACATCTACAACGAGGTGAACCACATCCTCGGCTGGGACGGTACTCCAGACGCAGAACATTGGCCGACCGGCATGCTCAGCCACATTGCCGGATCATCGGACGACAAGTTGGTCGTCGTCGAAGTGTGGGTGTCCCAGGCCGCCCAAGAAGAGTTCATGCAATCCGGCTCTTCCGGTTTCAGTGGGGACGGGATGAGGTGATCCGTGGCGCCCGGATCGGTCTCGGCCAAGTGACTCCGCCGGCGTAGAGGAGAACCCGGAGCCGGTAGTGCGAGAACGTCGTGAAGCCACGACCCGCGCGCTTCACCTGTTTCGCGCAGAAGTTGGCGCCCTCCGTAGGCCCGTTGGACGCGCCGGTGCGGTGATGGTTCAAGATCTCGCCGTGCCAGCGCGAGAGCGTCCTGCCGAAGGTGCGGATCTCGGCGACCGGATCCTCAAGGCAGCCGGCGATCGTGTCGTCCAAGATCACAGCAGCTGCCTCGACGTCGTCTTGCATGTAGATGGACCGGCAGGCCTCCTTGGCGAGCCAGGCACCCAAGACCTCGTCGAAGGGGTCGCCGCGGCGCAGTGCTTCCATGAGCTTCTGGCGACCGCGCTCGTCGAGCCGTTCGTCAGCGCGGATGAGGAGCTTGCGCACGCGGTAGAGAGGATCCTCCTTGTGGCCGCGCCGCCCCATCGTCTCGTTCTGGACGCGCCGGCGCACCTGGTCGACCATGCGGTTCCCGACACGCACCACGTGGAAGGGGTCCGCCACCCTGTGGGCGTGGGAGAGGTGAGGATGCAGGCCGCTCCGGTAGGTGTCGGTCAGGTCCAAGGCGACGACCCTCACCCCCGACAGCCAGCGCTTCGAGTGCCCGGCGGTCCAATTGCGCAGCTTCTGGGCGCTCTTTCCCTCGACGAGGTCGATCACCCGGCGGCGGTCGAGGTCGACGAGGCTGGTCGCGTAGATCGTCTGGTGGGAGGCCGTCGCCCCCAGGTAGCTGTGCTCGTCGACCCCCAGCGCACGGACCGTTCCGACCCTGTGGGGGTCGTCGACCAAGGGGGTGCCGTGGCGGACGACGGCAGTCATGACGGTGTCCCAGCCCACCCCGTATTCGAGAGCGACCGAGGCGACCGAGCGGCAGAGCTGGCCCACCTGGCGGGTCACCTCAGCGCCTGCTCGATGGGTCAGGAGCTGGCGGGGCACGACGCCTCGGATCTTCTCCGTCCAGGTCCTTCTCACACAGCCCTTCGTCGCACACCGCCACCGGCGCTTGCGCAGGACGAGACGAACCGGTCGCCCGAAGCAGTGCAGGTCGCGCAGCTGGATGTCTGTCCGGTCATGAGGCTTGGCGCGCTTGCGGCACGACGGACACGTCACCACCCTTCGCGTCGTCTCTGCGGTGACGACGAGCTCTCCCGGGCGTTCTTCGACGCAGAGCACCCTCACGCCCTCGAGCCCGAGCATCTTCTCCGCGTGTCCGGTACCGTCCTCCATCGCCAGGGCCCCTCCTCGTGGTCACAGTTAGCGCTGCAATCACGATGGCGGGGCACCTGGCCCCAGTGGTGGACCCTCAGTCAGCGACGGCGGGACCCGGATCCCCACTGATACCGGAAGAGCCCGTAAAGCCCGACCGTCGAGCGAGCTAGAACAACCCCCCGCCCCCGGCCGGCTTCCATTCCCCCGAAAGGGCGGGGGTTGTTCGCGGTTGCTAGAGGTACCTGCCAGCCGACAACCGAGCCAACGGCTCGTGGGGAGAACAACCGCGGGCTCGGCGTTTCTCCCCAACCTTGCAGCCAACAATGATGAAGCGATCGAAGTGTTATTGCGTGAAACCCTCAACAGCTAACAAGCAAACACAACGTTCGATCAATCTCATGGAAAGGAACCCAAGAAATGCTACCGTTCCCGTGTCGGAGCAAGTCCGACACCAGGATAAAAGGGGATGGAAATGAAGAAATGGTGGCTGAAGCTGGCGCTATCTGGGGGCACGTTGGTCGCTCTTGGAGCGCTCCTCGCGGCTCCAGGTAAGTGGGCCTGATTTGATAAGCGGCCCTGGGGTAATGCATGCGTTCCCCAGGGCCGGCGTTTCCCCGCTGAAAGGCATCGACCTGGCGATCAACTTGGCCCCTCAGTTGGAGCTGTAATCCAACTCTCTTCGGGAACCTCGCCCGCAGCTTCGGCGAGCCGCCGCAGGCCGTCGACGACGGATTGTCGCGCATCCGTTGGGACGATCTCGACCAGCATGGCGATGTCGACGCGCCGTCGTTGGGTCACGGTGTCCACAATCTCGCGACCAGGAGCGGTGAGCGCGACAATGACGCTCCTGCGGTCGCTTGGGTCGCGACGACGCCTTACCAGTCCCTTTCGCTCCAGGCGGTCGCAGAACCGCGAGGCCGTAGAGGACGTGACTGCCAAGGCCGCGGCCAACTCGCCCATCGCTTGAGGACCCCTCGACGCGATGACAACGAGCGACCGGAACTGGGGAATCGTCACCTCCTCGTCGAGATCCGCAAGGGAACGGGCTGCGATCGAGACCAGGGCGCGGCTGGCCGTGAGCACGGCATCCACGAGGAGTCCCGTCTCCTCTTCAAGTGAGATAGATGTCGGCCGAATAATTGCGGAATGGTACCTGCGAAAGTGGCGTCAACAAGGTATTTGGACACCTTGACAGCGTCACCTACGGGGGTTACCCACGCCTCCAGCTCGTCTCCCCGAGGGACATCGCGTCACGCCGCAGTTGACTGGCTACCAAACGGGGCGTTCCGGCTTGCATACCCCGCAAGGGCGCGCCGCGTCACCCGAGATGGAGTCCTGGGGCGGGACGAAACGGCATCGCTGAGTCAGCCCGCCGATATGCCCGCCCCAGGGTCCCATAGCGTGCCCGACGTTCGTCTACGTGCAATCGACGGTCGACCAACTTTCCCCCATCGCTCATCGCTTCGTTGCTGATCCTCTGCCCCCCTGGACCGGCTCAATCGTCCTGACCTAACGTCGTTCGCGGCCGACGGCTCCCGCACGGCCCGGGAGCCGAACACAGCGAAAATGGCACCGACAGTCCAGGAACTCCGGAACCGATTGGCGACAATCTCCGCCAACATCGAGCCCATCGCGAGAGACCAACCGTTGGGCGGCGACGTTGAGTCGCTGGCCTATGCTGTCCACAACCTCATCCACATCGTCCGCGACGCTCTCGAACTACTCGAACAGCGCGGCGGCGAGGAATCGCTCTGAGGGGAAGCCGCGCTACGGAACGTCGATGATCTTCCGTCGGCGCCGGCGCTGCAGCCCGAGCATCTCGCGTGAAAAGCACTCTGTGACCGGCCGGCCCACGAGCTCGGCGAGCCGAGCCGCAGTGACGAGCGAAGGGCGAGCCTGGCCGTTCACCACATCGGTCACGAAGTGCGTCGTCGCCACACCGATCGCCGCGGCCGCGGATGCGTGCGTGACCCCGCCTTCGGAGAGAAACCGCTTCAGCGGCTGAGTGCCGAAGGGTCCTGCGCGGGCCTTCGGCGTCATTTTTCCAGCGTAAGAGGCTCTTGACATTCTTCCATGTTATCCACCAACATTGGATCTCGACAGGGGCGGATAATCCCACCGGATAAAGGAGGGAGCCATAGGAGCCTTGCCCCGCTCGTTACCCAGACCGGCCGAGGTCCGGTTCGCTCTCAAGAAGTTCGGCGAGCCTCCAGTTCGAGCGCGACTCCCTCCTAAGTGCCGTTCACTTCTTCCCCTCCCCGGCGCGAACGCGCCTCCCCTGTGTCGACAAGAGTCGATTCGGTTATCCACCTGCAATTTTGTCTTGCGTCCCGATCACATGCCCATTGCCATTTCCGCCGAACCAACGTCGGCATGCGCAGCGAGCGTTCGGTGTCGCGCTCACGGACGCCTGGCAGGGAGCCTCCAGCTGAGGGACCGTTACCCTGAGGCGAAGATCACCCCGACGGCAGTCGAAGGATCGGGCGGTGTGTCACCGCACTGGGGCGCGTAGGCGGTGTCCGGCGCGAGGTTTCCGTCGTAGAGGAAGCAGTTGGCCCCGAATCGCGTCAGTGTGCTCGTGAACCCGGGCGTCGGAGTCGAGGTCCCCGAGGAGTACTCCTCGGACATCCCCCAGTAGAGCTGGGCGGCCGCCGGTCCGCTCGTGAGCGATGGCCATGTCACCCACGGCGAGGTGTAGTTCGAGGAGCCACCTCGGCTGACCCGCGACCACACAGAAGACGCGCTCGTGAACGAGTCGGCAAGGATCTCGATCACCTTCTGGCTCACTGTCTGGGCATAACTAAGCCGAACGGTCGAGGATCCGGTCGAGGTCGCGACACCCCACCACACCTCGAAGTGAATGACTCCAGCTGTCAAGTCCGTGGTGTAGTTCTTGTACTTGAGCGCCCTCTGCCAGGTCCCAACGTTGCCGCCACTGACTGCGGTCACTGTGAACTTGGAGTGGGCAAACACGGCGAACACGACGAGGTCCCCTGCCTTCGGCGAGATGGTGATCGAGCTGTCTCCGCGCGATCCGGTCTCCCTCGGGAATGTGGTGGCCCGAGTGATCGGCGCCGTGCTTGTGGCGCCCGCTGGCGTCACCGAGGCAACGAGTCCGGTCCCCAAGCCCGTAAGGCCAACCATTACAAGGGCGACTTCGAAGAGTGCGCGACTGCCCCGGCCCCGCCGTCCGGGACTCACAGTACGGAGGTGGTCCACGTCCGTTTGAGGTGAGTTGTGCTCGAAAAATACCTGGCTCGAGAGAGCAAGTGAAATGGCTGCAGATTGTTCTCTCGGACCTCGTAGCCCTTGGGTGAGAGTTGATCGCGCGTCGACTGGACGTAGACGATGCCCGGCCAGATTCATGAGCATGGGGCGGGCGGGTTTGAACCTCCACGACCCCGTCCGCCCCCGGCCAGTGCCTTCGTCCGGCGCTTAGGGGGCAGTGCGGCCCAGAGCGTGGGACCAACGTTGAATACCGGAGCGGCGAAGGCCACGAGAGGCCGATGGGAGCCGAGACCCCTCGCGACCGACGCCCGCTCCGACGTGGCGGCGACAGGAGGTAAGGCCGCGCGCCACGAGCTTGAAAAGTTGGGAGCGCGGGCCCGGGGGTCCGAAAGGTTCCCCCCGCGGCCGGCGCCTGTGACACCTACGCCGCCAGCAGGCGCGGCATCACGATCTTGGTTCTCAGTCCGGAGTCCGGACTCAAAGACCTTCGTCGCTCAGACGAGCGTCGTCGGGTATCCGGCACCGCTGATGGCGGCGATCGCCTTCGGGTACCTCACGGCCGCCGCGACGTAGCTACGGACACCGACCACAACGCTCAGCGTCGTGGCGAACGTCTCTTCGTATGCAAACGGCAACGGTTCGCTCTCCACGACCGCGATGGTCGAAGGCTTCGCGACGATGACCTGCGTGTGTGTCGAAGACAGCGGGATCATGTCGTCGGCGAACCAGCGCAAGTTCCCGGGCAAAGTGAGTCCGAGGAAGCCGGCCTGGAGCGGGTCGTCGGAGAAGGCCGCGATGGCGGCAGCACTGGGCGTCACGATCGGCCTGTTCTGTGAGTCGACCTGGCGCGTGACCCATCCCGCGAAGTCCGACGTGGAGAACACGTGCGTCGCGGCCAGGCGCACACCGGCCGTGTCGGTCAGCTTCTCCCGGGCGCTCGAGAGGTCGGTGTAGAACTTCGGGATCGTGAGCGATGTGGCGTCGGTCACCATTCCCGCGTTGGCGAGGGCCTGGGTCAGGACGTAGCTGTTCACCGCGGCGTCGAGCTGTTCCTTCAACTGCTCCGTGATGAACCGATCGAAGCCGACCGGGCCGCCACGGTCGAAGAGTTGCTGGCTGACCGTCACTTCGCCGGCCATGCTCACCATTGTCGCCGTGATGACAATGCCGCTCGGTGTCGCCATCGGCACGCCTGAGTTCTGGGTCATCTGGGCGACAGACGTGGCGCTCGTGAACGACGGGATGTTCACTTGCATCCCGTAGTCGGGCGCATCCACGTGGGTGCACTGATTCGTGAAGCTGCGGAGTTGCGACCGGTAGACGGCCCAGAGGTCCTGTAACCAAGCGGGCGTCACGAACGAGCCGCCCGAAGAGGAGCCCGTGGTCATCGCCGCTCGCACCTCACCGACCGGAATGCCTCGGTGGCGCGCTTCCGTGGCGAACTGCGCGAGGGCTGCCCGTCCTTCGGGCGAGCCGGCCTTGATCTCGACGTCAACCTCACGTCGGTGGCGCTCGAGGCGTTCGACCGCCACGGATCGTTCGGGATGGGATGGGAGGGCAGCGAGCGCGGTGTCACGCCAGAAAGACGCCGGCGCGTCGGGGCTGTACGTCCGGGGTTCGGCCTTCACTGCGAGCTTGAGGTGCTGTTCAGCGGCAGCGCGGTAACGGAGCGCTCTGTCGTCGTTGCGGTCGGCTCTGGAAAGGAAGCCTGCCACCTGCTCCCGGGCTTCGTCGGGGAGCCGTCCGGTGTTCTCTGCACCGTGCCGCCGGATGGTGCGTGCGGCGGCGGTGATGAGTCCATCCCGCGCCTTCTCTGCGTAGCGTGCCGCGGTCTGCGCGTGTGTCGCGGCCATCAGGTGGCCGGACGGTGTGAGCCGATCGTGCTCGGGCGGCGTGTTGAGGCTGCGGTCGATGGCGGTGTCAGTCATAGTTCTTCCTTTGGTGGGTCGCCCGGTTTCTTCCGGGGAGGGTGTCAGTGGGCCTTGCGGTGGAATAGCCGCAGACGGTCGAGGTCGTCGAAGATCTCGCGACGCGTCGGGGGCTTGATCGAGATGATCGGTGCTGTGGTTGACCGTGATCGGCTCGTCGCCCGGGCCGCGCCCCGAACCCCCATGAGCTCCGCCAACTGGCCCATCTCGCCGATGAGCGGTCCGAGGGAGCGGACTTCGTCCGCGGGTAGTGCGAATCGCACATTGGGGTGCGCCATCGCGGCCGTGAGTCGTTCCACCACGCTCGAGAGGGCTGCCTTGGCGTCGGACCGCTGCTGAGTTCGCACGCTTGGGTCCGCGGCCCGGGCGACGAAGTACGGCGACGAGAGGACGTCCAGGAGGTCGCTGAGCGCGGCGGAGAAATCGCGGCGGCAAGTTGTGGTGGTCATTGTTGAGGTCCTTCGGGAAGGCGGGCTAAGGCTTCGTTGGCGGTCGGATCGGCGAACGGGCGGAGGTGGGCGTTGCGGACGCCGGGGTCACGCGCTGCGAGTTCTCCCGCCGGCGGGGCGAGGTCCTTTGCTGCAGCGGCCTTCATCATCGAAACGCGGTCCATGAGGCTCGCCTTCTCGATGAGCCACCGGCCGCCGAGCTGACGGGCGTCGAGGTGCCCGCGGTACACGAGGGCTCGGACTCGACGTTGCGACACGCCGAGTAAGCGAGCGGCTTCACCAACGGTGCAGAGGGTGGCGAGCTCCTTGTAGCGCGCCTCCGCACCGACGACACGTGCGACGACCAACAGTTGGGCGGCCGACAGGCGCAGACCATCGCGACGGTATTGACGCTCGACGAGCTCGAGGAGCGGGGCGACTAGGGCGCAATCCCGGAGCGAAAGCCGCACTGTGGCGTGCTCAAGGTGAAAGTTGCGCTGCTCCACCTTATCAAACGCTGTCGATCCGCTCGGGCTCGATGGCACGTTTTCGCAGGTCGGAGGGCGTTCCGGGGTGTTCCGATTGCGCGGTGCGTCCGACCGCGGGACGTAGACGACGGCGAGTGGACCGTCCTCAGCGGGCTGGCCGCACTGGACGCAGGTCGGCGGGTGTTCCGCACTCACGACGCCCTCACGGGCGCACTCCGCCAACTTACCTGTCTACATTGTGCAGATCTGTCAAGCACCCTCGGAAGCCCCTGTCTACGTAAGGTGCTTGCTGGTTCCGGGGGGGTCCGATCGGCGCGGGGCACGTTCACGGTTCCGCGCGTTCGACTCGATAGCCATTACGGCGTAGCAACGCGGCGATCGCATCGGCGTGAGCGGCGTCGGCCAGCTTGGCTTCCGGTGGGCCGGGGCAGGAATGCGTCGTCCGCGGCTCGACCATTTCGCGGCAGGCAGGACACTTGCGCGGCTCTTCGTGGGCGAGGCGTGCGAGCATCATCGCCTGCTCTCGCTGCGCGGCTTCGAGACGCCGCTTCTGTCGCGGGGAGAGTCGGCAGGTGTGCGACTCGCCTTGAGGCCACTTCGCTGTACAAATCCCGCAGTGGAGATAGACCCTGGTGTCGGGAGGCTCGGGCTCGGCTTGACGGGCGTTGAGGTCATAGATGGTCACTCTGGTGGTCCTTTCGGAGTTAGGCAGGGGTGCCGGCGGTGCCTTCGAAGAACCGACTCCAGTCGGTCATCGTCGAGGGCGCTGGGTTCTTGCGGTGGAAGGCGATGTCGACGTCGCGGAGGGCCTGGCGGATTGGTCCCCACGGCTCGGTGTCCCCGAGGCGCGCATGGATCTCCTGGAGGTCACCCAAGAACACGCAGGGCTCGAGGTTCTTTGCGAGAGTGCCGACCCGGTCCTCCTCGATCATCGACAAGCCGATGTGGCGGAGCGTGTACGAGTCGTCCTTGAAGAGTGCACGCCACACCCGCGGCGCGACGTGGGGCGGTAGGGCGTCCAGGGCGGCGACGATGCGCTCCGCGGCGTCCGTAAACGCTGGGCGCAGCTTCTCCCACTCCTCTTCGACCTCGCGCTTCTTGGCGGCCTTCCATTGCTCGACTTCTGTCATGACTGCCTCCGGTACTTCGCATCAAGGACGGCGTCGACTTCGAGGGCCTGCTTCTCCGCGGTGGTGAAGGTGAGGCCCAACCTCGCCCGGGCGGCCGGCACGAGGCCGAGGCGGTCGCAGAGGGCGTCGAGGGCCTTATCGAGCGCCCGGAGCTCGCCGAGCGCAGGATTCGCCACGAGGCGGTGGCCGACAACCTCCCCCTTCGGAGACACGAGCGGCTCCTCCAGCACGTAACCGCGCTCCAACTCGGCTGCAAGGGCAGCGCGCTCGTCGACCAGCCGGCAGAACCGCTCGACCGCGACGACGTCAAGGGCCGCGAGGAGGAGCGGCGCGTGCGACATGACCGCGGTCCATGCCTTGCGGCCGTCGGCACCGAGCCCAGACGGTGCTCGGGGGGCACGACGGGCCGGCATCTCCTCGCCCACGTCGGGTCTGCGGACGGTGGGAAGGCGGTGCAAAGTGCCGTGGAGCGGGCCTCGCGTCACGGCCCCCCCGTTCCGAAAGTCGCGAGATCCGACGAATCGGAGCTGGGTTCGGGCGAAAATGACCGACCGACCCCCCCCCTGGTCATCGAAAACTCGCACACTTGACGCAGATTTTTCTTCTGGACCACGCGGGTCGGAGGCCCCAGCGCCGGAAGGCCGACCCCCGCCGGGGGTCTTCGTCTCGCTCTGGGCCTCGACCCCGCGCTCGGTCAGGGTCCGGTGCCACCGGTGCTCAGCGCGCCGGTCGAAGCGCGCCCAGGTCCTGTCGACCTCGATCGGACCGCGCCGACGCTGCGCGACACGCTCCCGTTCCCTCCGTTCGACGCCGGCCTTGCCAGCATGCCTAGGCACCGGCCGTCTCCGCCGTCCTCCGTCGCACGACTCGCTGGACGGCCCGAACGTGCGCACAGACGGGACCCGACGGACAGGTGCACGACCACCCGCACCACGGTCGCCAGGCGACCTCGTACTCGACGGATCCGGTGACGCGGGCGATGGTGAGCTCTGTGGCGTGGAACGTGACCGCGACGCGGTCTTCGAGCAAGAGGTGGTCGTCAGCGCCATCCCAGAGCCGGCGGTCCGTCATCGTTCGCTCTCGAAGCGGTCGAACTCCGCGCGGACCAGGTCGCGGTGTGCCTTGAGGACATCAGCGATCGGACGAGGTCCGTCGATTTTCGACTGAGCGCCGCGCGTTAACTGGGTTGAAAGATTGACTTCGTCAGGAGGAGAAAGGAGACCGGAGACAGGAGACTGGAGACAGGAGACCGCGTGTGCGCACGCGCGGTGCGTATCGGGTACGGCTTCGGCTACCTCACTCGATGCGGTATCGCCTACCCCATCCGATGGGGTATTGGCCTGGTCTTTTGTCTCGTCGGGCGGCCTGCCGCCGCGTCGAAGACGTGCGATCTCCTCATCGATGGCAGCGAGCAGGCGCTTGGAAGCCACGAGCGTCCGCTGCTTGACCGCTGCCTCGCGCGTTCGAGCGGATTGCCAGCCGCCGTCGTACCTCAGAAACGACCGGACCAAGAGCTCCTCGGTCTCCTCATCGACGACGATGAAGCGGTGGCTCTCGAGCTCGCGAAGGTCCCCGAGCACCGACTCAAGGGTGCCGTCAGATGCCAGGCGACCCCATCGGCTCGGCGTGAGGGCGAGGACGCCCAAGAGCGTGATCGTGGGCTGCGACAGGAGCGCCAGGTACAACCGCTGAGCTGAGATCGACAGGGCTACGAAGTCGGCGTCCTGCCACAGGCTGACGTGAACTCGAGCTTGCGTGCGGGCCACTTAGACCACCTCCATGTGGATCGGGCCGGTCATCACGACGCGATTCCGCGCCATGAGTCGATGAAGGACTCAAGGGACTCGCGCTCGAGGTCTTCGACCTCTCGCAGCCGCGTCCACGCCTCAGCGTCGATGTGCGAGACGATGGCGTCCTCGAGGATCTGTCGCAGCCGGGACGCCGGGATGGCGTCCACCTCGACACTGCCGCCGGTGAAGTTGCGAGCGCGGGTGTCCGTTTGCTTGGTCGGTCGGGTTGGCAGCCCCCACTCCTCCACCTGCTGCTCGGTAACCGCCAGCCGAGCGAACGTCACCTTGCGGACGTCGGCGTTGTGGAAGGCCCGCCCTCCTAGGAACATGTAGGTGACCTGCTCGGCCCAGTCTCCGGCGTAATCGTCGTCCGGGTCGCATTCACTGACGCCGATGCTCGCCCCCACCTTCATGAGGTCTCCCACCCCGTATTGGGCGGCACGTGCCGCCATCTCGGCCGTGACCTTGTCTCCGAGGAACCCCGCGACGGTCTCGCGGAAGGACCTCCAGGCGTCGACCCCCGAGGGGTCGTGATCGCCGAGTTGGTAGATGTAGATCGTCTTCTTCGAGGAGTCCTTGATGGCCTCTGCGACCGAATGGGCGAAGCTCTCGGAGGCGTAGCCCCGGAGGACCCCCAGAGCGACGTCCCACCGCTCGGTGACCGGTGAGATCACCCCGGAGATCGCGTCCTTCTCGGTGAAGACGTGGACCTCGACCGGCTGCTCGTGCCAAAGGGCGCGCCGGTAGGAGATCGCCGCGTCCTCGAGCATCTCGTCGACTCCCGACCATGACGTGGGCTTCACGATCCACCGGGTGCCGTCGGTGATGTGCGAGTAGGGCACCTCACAGGAGCGTCGGAGCTTCAGGAGCTGCCGGCCGACGAGGCGGTACGCGGCCTCGGTCTTTTCGACGGCCCCGGCTGAGACGACGCGGTAGTAGACCCCTCGAAGAGAGACCGGGTGGTCCTCTGCCACCGCAGCGATGATCGCCTCGTCGACCTCGGCCAGCTCAGGCGTTCGTGCGCCGGCGTCGGTTTACGGTGCAAGGTCGGTAAACGGCCGGTGGTGGCTCTGGCCGCGGAACGAAGAAGCCACCGGACAGCGAGGACACAAGGTCCACGATCGCCGGGTCAATGGCCTTCCACTGTTCGGCCATGTCGGAATCCGCAGTCGGGCAGGCCGGAACCTCCCCCTCGGCGGCGGGTTGCGGGGATCTTCCCCCCCACCCAAGCGGGGGAGCCGAAGCGGTGGACGGAGTCAAGTGGGCGACACCTCGCCGTCGAGGAGCCGACGCAGCGCGGCGGTGGGGATCAGGACCCGCTTTCCCACCCGGATCACGGGGAAGGGAGCCGTGCCTTCCCTGATGGTCTTGTAAAGGGTCCAGGGCGCCACTTCGAGCACGCGGGAAGCGGTCTCGACGGTGGTCGTCGGGGTGTCGGGGAGCTGCATGTCGGGTCCTCCTACTAGACGGCGTGACTCCATCCTACCGGGTCGACGGTTGCGCGGTGCGGCATGGTGGTGTAGGGTTGCGCTACATGGCACCTCGCAAGGCACCTCCGCCCACCCTGGCCGAGGAGATTGCACGGCGGGTGAAAGAGCTACGGGCCGAACGCTCCTGGTCACAGGCCCAACTAGCCGAAGAGATGCACGCCCTCGGTTTCCCCTGGACCCGGATGACCGTTACCGAGATCGAAGGGCCTCGGCGGCGCACGGTGAGCGTTGAGGAACTGTTCGGACTCGCCTATGTCTTCGACGTCGGGATCAAGCGGCTGCTCGGGGTCACCGTCCGCGTCGCCCCGAGCCGGGGCAACCCCGATCCCAACCTCGTCGCGATCACCCAGGAGTGGGCCGTGCACCGTCGAGATGCCTCGGCGCTCATGGACTCTGGTCGACGCTCCTCGGCTGAGGAACGCGACCTAGAGCTCCGCTTGTCGGCTCTAAGAGGGGAGCTCGCCGTCGTCGAACGTCAAAGGGAAAGACTCACCGACCGGTACAGCACCGTGATGCAGGAGATCACGCGCCTCACCGACGAGTTGGGAGCGGCCCGTACGAGAGCGGAGGAGTAATCACATGAGAGGGTTCATCCGGCAGCGAGGCGCGACGTGGACCGTCTATTGGTCCGCCATCGACCCGGCGACGGGCAAGCGCGTCCAGCACACCAAAGGCGGCTTCACCCGCAAGGAACCGGCACGGCCGCCGAAAGGCGACTCAGCCCGGGAGTACCTGAACTCGACCATCGGAAGCGTCCAAGACGGGTCGTGGCGCCCCAGTAAGGCACTCACCGTGAAGGAGCTGCTTGAGGACCACTGGTTGCCGGCGCAACGCTCTCGCGAGCTACGGCCTGCCACTCTCAAGCAGTACCGCAACGTAATCGCCGCGTGGATCGTGCCCACCCTCGGCGGCGTGCGCGTCGTGGCCATCACGCCCAAGCAGATCACCGAGGCAGTTGAACGACTGCGGACCGAGAAGTCTGCGAGGGGACGCCGGGGACTCTCCCCGCGCTCCGCTCAACTCACCGTCGGAGTTTTGAAGGCAGCGTGCGCCTGGGCCGTCGAGAACGGCCTTCTCGGTCGGAATCCTGTCATTGGAGTCCGGCGTCCCCGAGGCAATGCGCGAACGATGGCGGCGTGGGACGCTGAAGCGGCACGCGCCTTTCTGGCTGCCACCCGGGACGACCGGCTTGCGTGGTGCTGGGCGCTCCTTCTTACCCGCGGTCTACGCCGCGGTGAGGTGTGCGGACTCCGGTGGGAAGACATCGACGGCTCGGTGCTCCGCGTGAACCGCACCCGCGTCGACGAGGCGCTCAAGCGCAACGGTAAACAAGCCCCTTCCAACTCCATTTCGGCGGTAGTTCGAAGCTACTCCGAGCGCAAGGATCGCCCACACTGCGGGGTCATCTTGAGCCGGTTCGTACGCCACGACGCCGATCAGGGTGGTGTGGTCTGATGTCAGAATCGCAACACGGGCCTCGACTCGACGCGAATCGTCCTCCAACGCGTCGGCGAGTTGGTGGCGCACCAGCGATTGAACGCGCTTGGTGTACTTCGCATAGTGCGGTCCGGCGCAGCGGAAGCTCGCCAGTTGCGGCCGATCGACGGGCTCGTAAGCCCGCGCCGTCCACATGTGTTCTCAGATAGTTGAGTGGGATGAAGGCTTCCAGGGGGTAGCCGATCGGAGTGCCTTGTAGTGCGCGGAGCGGCGTGCGGCACCCATCACGTAGGGGCGCGACACGTCGGCCGTGTGTGACCAGAACGGCCTCCAAAGGGTTCGGCGAACCGACCCGGCAAAGCTACGGAGCGTGGCCACCATGACAACGAATCCTCCTCATTCCGAACTTTACCCAGGTCAGCCGCTATCTACAAGCCACCCTCCGGGTGACAAATGGGTGACAACTGGCCCACCACCCCCCTTGTCACCAGACCAACTAGCCTACTGACCTGGACTTATGGTGTCGGGCTGGCCGGATTTGAACCGGCGACCTCTTGACCCCCAGTCAAGCGCGCTAACCAAGCTGCGCCACAGCCCGTGTCATGCATTCATCCTGGTGAGCGCCAGGAAAGTGACCGCCACCACCCTACCGCACACC
>Ga0209579_10002485_pt1 | contig 14064 bp, 10 predicted proteins | sample Coa_R1_2_FD_187152 | JGI IMG/M metagenome (GOLD analysis project Ga0209579, IMG submission 187152) | Surface soil microbial communities from Centralia Pennsylvania, which are recovering from an underground coalmine fire - Coalmine... | ecosystem: Environmental > Terrestrial > Soil >... | reverse complement strand
GATAGCGCCGTTGTCGGAAGTAAAGGCGAAGATCGCGATGTTCATCCTCGATGAGAATGAGGACGGAGTGGTGAAGGCGATGCTCAAGAAGCTCGCGAAGGGCGCGAAGATCGAGTTCAAGAATCCGCCGGGACAGAGCGCGGTGACGAAGAGCGAGCCTGCGCAGTCCGAGCCCTAGAAGAGCAACGTCGAATTTGGAATTTGGAACTTCACCCAATGTCGAAGCGCTCGTCGCTCGGATAAATTCGCTCCATGGCGGTGCCTTTGTTTTACGGGAGCGGGCCAGAGTCGGAGAGAGTGGCGGCGCTTTCATTCTTGCAAACGCTAGAGGCGAGCAATTCGTTCTGAAGTTTGGGCACGGTGCGGAGATCCGGCCGGAACGCGCTGCGCAGATTACAAAACGGCTTCGGGAGGTAGGATTTCCGGCCCCTTCCTACGTATGCGTCGGCAACGAGGGCGAGACGAAGTACTCAGTTCAGGCGATGATGCCGGGAAACCCGAACCAGCGCCTGAACGCCGCGACGGTGCAGGAATTGATCGCGATAAATCGTCTTCAGACTGACCTCGGCGGCGACCTGCCGCCAGCGTGGCCGGCACGAGTTATCGACGGAGTGCTCAAGGGCTTCGAAGGCTACTGTGTAATCGACACGCTCCGGCAGTATTCGGGCGAGAGCGCGTCGATGCTCGAAACGTTGCAGGAGTTGGTCGTCCGCCACTCGGCCGAGAAATTTGTCACAAGCGACATCGTGCATTGGGATTTCAATCCGGGCAATGTTCTTTGCGCGGGAAATCGCATCACAGGCGTAATCGACTGGGACGGCGCATGCGCTGGCGATCGAGGCTTCGATTTGTCGACGTATCTGTTCTCCTCTTACGACGATCCAGAAGTGCGCGAGCCACTATGGCGTGAGACGTTGAATTGTTCCGGACGTGGAGCGCTCGCCGTCTATCTGGCACACATGATCGTACGCCAAGTGGATTGGTCGATTCGTCATCACGACTCCCTTTCCGTCGCTCGTTGGATGACGACGGCGAACGAGATCGTGCGCGATTTGCCGAAATGACGACCGCGGTAAGAGCTAGAGCAGGAGGCGGCCGCCTTCTAGCGCCAGGACTGTTCCGGTGGCGAAGTCGGTCTCGCAGAAGAAGACTACGGCGCGGGCTACGTCTTCAAGGGTGCCCATCTTTTTGGTCAGTGTTCGGCTTACCAGGCGCTCTACTTCTTCTTTCGAGTAGTTTTCAGGGGGTATCACCATGCCTAGCGCTATGCAGTTGACCTGGACTTCGGGGGCTAACTCTTTGGCTAGTGCTTTGGTGAGACCTATCAGGCCGCTCTTTGATACCGAGTATGGCAGATAGTCCTTGTAAGGGCGGATTCCGGCCCAATCGCCGAGGTTGACGATCTTTCCGGCGCCTTGCTGGCGCATCGCGGCGCCTGCGAACTTCGATAGGAAGAAAGGAGCCTTCAAGTTGGTGTCGAGGTTTGCGTCCCAGTCGCGCTCAGTGAGTTCTTCGATAGGAGTAGGCGCGAAGATGGATGCTGAGTTTACGAGGATGTCGATTCGACCGAACGCGTCAAGGACGTTCGCAACCATCTGCTCGATTTCGGCGACGTGTTCGAGGTTCGCGCAAAAGGCCCGCGCCTTGCCGCCGCTAGACGTGATCTCGGCGACTACTGCCTCTGCTTCTGATTGCGAGGTGCGATAGTGGACTGCGATCGATGTGCCGTGAGCGGCAAGTGCTAGCGCGATCGCACGGCCGATGCGACGGCCTGCGCCGGTTACCAGGGCGACTCTATTCTTTAGATCCAATTGAGCCGTGGATTGCTTTTACCAGGGCAAGGTTGTCGGAGTGACCCGTCTTGGACGCGGTGACGTGGGCGTGCAGCGGGCGCCCTAGCAGGTATAGGTCGCCTATTAAGTCGAGGACTTTGTGGCGCGCGAATTCGTCGGGAAAACGCAGCGTCGTGTTCACGACCTTTTCGTCATCGACCAGGATCGCATTGTCGATGCGCGCGCCGCTGCCTAGCCCCAGCTGCGCTAGCTTGCGGAATTCCCAGACGAAGCCGAACGTTCGCGCCGGTGCAACTTCGCGGGTGTACGCGTCAGGCGAAGTCATCTCGAAGTGCAACCGCTGGATGCCGATCGGCTTCGGGTAATCGAGCGTGTAGTCGATGATCAGATGGTCCGCAGGTTCGACCTTTATATACTCGAGGCCCTCGCCTTCCTCACCGACGATAATCTTGTGCTTGATGGCGATGGGTTCGACTGTCGCGTCCTGCTCGCTAAGGCCCGCTTCGCTCAGCTGCTTGCAGAATTCGAGCGCGGAGCCGTCGAGTGCCGGGACTTCGTCGTCGGTTTTGATCAGCAGGTTGGTGATGCCGAATGCGTGGAGCGCGGACAGCAGATGTTCCACGGTGCGGACCGATCGGCTGCCGCTGGTGAGAGTGGTGTTGTAGCCCGTGTCGGTGACGTTCTCGAAGCGGACGGGAATCGCAGTCTCGTCCGCGAGCGAGGTGAATACGATTCCGAATCCTGCGGGCGCGGGATGAAGGATGACTCCGGTCTTGAGCCCGGTGTGAAGCCCCTGCCCGCCCATCACGATCGAACGCGCGACGGTGCGCTGCGGAATCGCGCCGGCGCGAATTGCCTTGCGTCCCGCGGCGCGAACTTCGGCGCTCATTCCGCGCGCGCTGGATGGATCAGGGCCGGCAGCGTCGCCCTCTAGCGCCCGCGCGATCGATGCGAGCAATCCAATGACCGAAAACGGCTTCTGAATGAAATCGGCGGCGCCGAGTTTGGTGGCGGCAACCGCGCTCTGGATGTTGGCATGGCCGGAAATCATGATCACCGGCACGCGCGGCTGCTCGGATTTGATCCGCCGCAGCAACTCGATGCCGTCCATTTCGGGCATCCAGACGTCGAGCAGCACGATCGCGGGACTCTCGCGCGCAATCAGATCCATCACGCCCGGCGCGTTGCCGGTATCGACCACCCGAAAGCCTTCGTCGCTTAAAATTCCACGCAACGACGACCGAATCCGCTCCTCATCATCCACCACCAAGACGGTCTCATTCACGTTAGATTTTCTCCGGGAAGCGCGCTTTCACGTTACAGCGCGGTATGCTCGCATCAGCCGGTTGCCTTTGCGAATTGCTGCATTTTAACCGGAAATTCGAGCACAAATCTACTTCCGCGCGGCCGGTTGTCGGTCACGCGGACGAAGGCGTGATGGTCAGTGACGACCGCCGAAACAATCGCGAGGCCAAGACCGGTGCCGCCTTTTTTGCCCGAATAGTACGGCTCGAAGATGCGGGTGCGCAGTCGCGGATCGATCCCGGGGCCATTGTCCGCGACTTCGAGCGTGACGAGCGAGTTGTCGGAAAGCCGATGACTGCGCACCTCGATTTTCGGGCCGGCGCCGTTGTGAGTGATCGCGGTGACGGCGGCGACGGCGTTATCGAGCAGATTGACCAGCGCGCGTTTCATCGCGTCGCGATCGATCGGGATTAACGGAATCGCGGGGTCGAGCGCGAGTGCGAACTCGACGTTGGGATTGGCCTCGCGAAAATTAGCGACGGTCTCGCCGGCGAGCGCGTTGATATCGCCGGGAACCGGATTCAGATGGGGCATCCGAGCGAACGCCGAGAACTCATTCACCAAACGCTTGAGATCCTCGACCTCGCCGATAATTGTTTTAGTGCATTCTTCGACCAGCGCGGATTCGATTCCGGGGCGGGATCCGAGCTGGCGGCGCAGGCGTTCAGCCGAAAGCTGGATGGGCGTCAGCGGATTTTTGATCTCGTGCGCGATTCTACGCGCGACTTCGCGCCACGCCTCCATCCGCTCGACCTTCGCAATCTGGCTGACGTCCTCGAAGAACAGCACCGTTCCGGCAGGTTCGCCGGGCGTGTCGCCGAGCGGACTCGCCGTCATCATCAGTTCGGTCTCGCTGCCTGCGACGTCGAGCTTGACCGTCGAGCGAGCCTCGCGCGGACGCGTCGCGAACGCGAACACATCGTCGAGCACGCGGGCCAGCGCAGGCGGGAATGCGCCCTGGTAGTTGCGCCCGATTACGGCGGCGGCGCTGAGATCGAGCAGTCGCTCGGCGCATGGATTGATAGTCGTAACAACGCCGTCGTGATCCAAACCGACGACACCAGCCGATACGTTGCGCAGCAGGGTCTCGGTGTACTGGCGGCGACGCTCGAGTTCGGCGGCGGACGAGCGCAGATCGGCGGTCATCTGGTTGAAGGAATCGACCAGGTGTCCTATTTCGTCGTCGCCGACCGCCGGAATTCTAAAGTTGAGATCGCCGCCGGCGATCGCCTGAGTTCCGCGTGCGAGCAGCTTGATTGGGCCGGTGATTCCGCGCGACAGAAAAATCCCGAACCAGCTCGCCAGCGTCACCACGACGAGTCCGATCAGCACCAGCGTAATCAGGTAGCTGTTCATGATCGGCTGGCGCAGGATTCGCAGCTGAAAGTAGTCCTCCGAGACGCGCGAAATGTTGGTCGCGCGCGTCGCGAGACTCTGCGGCAGATAATAATCGACCAGCACCGCGCCGAGCACATTGTCGGTTTCGCTCGAAACGTAAATCGGCGCCGAGCCGCGCACCACGTCAGCATTGCCGAGGCGGTCGGTGCGCGTGAGCGCCTGCCCCTTCAGCGTTTGCGAAATGATCGGCGAATCGGGCGACGCGCCGATGCCGGTGGGCGTTTTGGGGCTGATGTCGATGAGCAGCAGCTTGCGATCGGCGGAGAACACCTCGATGGTGCCGAGGTTGTATTCCTCCTGGCGCTTGTTGATGAACGCTTTCAGGTCGTCGCGCTTCTCCGGCGCGAGAAGGCCCTTCGCCGAGATCTCTTCCGCCAGCACGCGGGCGAAATGCGACGCGTTGTTGGCTGAGTTCAGGTAGTAGGTCTTCGCGATCTCGAGCGAGTCATTAAGAATTTGCTCGTACTCGGGGTTGAACCAGCTGTTGATGTCCGCGTGCAGGAACACGCCCGATACGTAGAGGAGGAATGCGCTCGGGATCAGTGCGACCGCGATGAACCCAGCGACCAGCTTGACCTGGAACTTCGATCCGATGAGTCCGCGGCGGCGCTCGAAGATGACCTTGGCGAGATTGCGTCCGACCAGGAACAGCATCAGGCCGAGCAGCAGGAAGCTCAGGTTGAAGAGCGAGATGACCGCGAGGTTCGAGACCAGCGAGGTGTGACGCGTCAGGGGCGGCAGCTCGGTTTGCGCGAGCACGAATGCGACCAGGGTCGCGCCCGCAACGCCGACGGCGATCAGTTCGCGACGGCGCCGCTTGCGCTCTGCGAGCCGATGCGGGCTTACGTTCTTTTTCGCTGCCAATTCGTCAACGCCTCACCAGCGAAAAGATTATCGTCGCTATGATGCTGATCAGTATGCATGTGGCGATCGGAAAATAGAAAGTGAAATTGCCGCGACGAATGTAGATGTCGCCGGGCAGCTTGCCGACTAACGGAACCGACGAGAATCCCCACAGCAACAGTCCCAGGACGATGATCGCGACTCCGGCGAAGACCAGGGTTTTTCCAATCGGCGCCATCGCAGTTACTGAGGGCGATTGTACAAGACGGGCGCTTCTGGAAATACCGGCCAAATAATCGCCTCCGCGGCGGGCGGAATCGACACCGTCGCGGGGGATGACCCCTGCACCCAGTGAAAAGCGCAAAGTTGCGAGCGGTGCGCTACTTTGCTCTCAGGGCCGGGCGATTCGACGGCGTCCGTCAAGCGCGGCGTTCCCGAATTTGGACAGAGGCGATGCAATTCATACCATCTGTGGTGGTTCGAAACGTTTCGGCTACCATCGGTAGCTTCGTTCCGTCAAATTTTGTGTTTCGCCGCAAGCGGACGTCGTCCCATTTCAGACGAGCATGACGAGTGTGTGCCGTCCCGACGCATAGTTCAGGAATAGCACAGAAGAGTCCTCCGGGGTCAGGCTTAATAGTTCATCCCGAAGCCGACCTCACGCGTGGGCGTGCGCGTGGCCTCCTGATTTGGCGCCGGCAGCCTCGCGCGCCGCGAGCGTCTCCTTGATTATTTTTTCCGCGACGGGAGCCGGAGCCTCTTCATAGTGCGAAAAGTGTTGCTCGAAGGAGCCGCGGCCCGACGTGATCGATCGCAGGTCCGGCGCGTACTTCAACACTTCCGACATCGGCACCTGCGCCTTGATAACCTGGCCGTTGCCCTTGCTGTCCATCCCGAGGACCTTGCCGCGGCGCGAGTTCAGATCGCCAATCACGTCGCCCATGCATTCATCGGGACACGCAACTTCGATCGCGACGATCGGTTCGAGGATGATCGGCCTCGCCTTTTCCAGGCACGCCTTGAAGCCCATCGATGCCGCAATTTGAAACGCCATGTCCGACGAATCGACATCGTGATAGCTGCCGTCAAACACGGTGACGCGGACGTCCACCATCGGATAGCCGGCGAGGAATCCGTCGGGGAGAGTGTTGCGTACTCCCTTCTCGACCGACGGAATGAAATTGCGCGGGATGACGCCGCCGACGATGTTGTCGACGAACTCGAAGCCCTTGCCGCGCGGCATCGGCTCGATCTTGAGCCAGCAATCGCCGTATTGCCCGCGTCCGCCCGACTGGCGCTTGTATTTGCCCTGCGCCTCGGCGCGCCCCTTGATCGTTTCCTTGTACGGAACCTTGGGCGCCTGCAGCTCGACGTCGACGTTGAACTTGCGGCGCAACTTCTCGACCGTGATTTCGATATGCATCTGGCCGGTGCCCGACAGGATGATGTCGTGGGTCTGCGGGTCGCGATGCATCTCGAGCGCGAGGTCTTCCTCAATCAGCTTCTGCAGCGCGGCCGACGACTTCTCCTCGTCGCCCTTGGTCTTGGGACGGATCGCGAAAGAGATGACGCCGTTGGGACGCGTCAGCGGCGGCATCACGAGCACTGGCGCTTTCTCGTCGCATAGAGTGTCGCCGGTGGTGGTGTCCTTCAGCTTGGCGACAGCGACAATCTCGCCGGCGATTGCGTTTGCGATCGGCGACTGCTTCTTGCCCTCGAGACGAAGCAACTGGCCGAAGCGCTCTTTGGTTTCGCGCGTCGAGTTGAGCACGGAGCCATCACTTTGCGCGCGTCCCGAAATGATGCGGAAGATAGAGAGCTTGCCCGCGAACGGATCGATAATCGTCTTGAACACCAGCGCGGCGAACGGCGCCGACGGATCCTCCGGACGGCTGACGGACTCGCCGGTAGTGGGGTTCTGGCATTCCACCGGCGGACGCTCGTTGGGCGCGGGCAGGTAAGTCGTGACGGCATCGAGCAGCGGCGCGATCCCGATATTCTTTGCGCCCGAGCCGCAGAACACCGGCGTGATCTTTCGCTCCACGACGGCAGCATGCAGCGCAGTACGAACTTCAGCGTCGTCGAGAGTGCCCTGCTCGAGATATTTTTCAAGCAGCGCGTCATCGGTCTCCGCGACAGCCTCGAACAGCGCGGTGCGGGCCGCTTCCGCTTGAGTCTTCAGATCGCCGGACAACTCCTCTTCCTTGAATTTGCCGCTGGTATCGGCGTAAGTCAGTGCCTTCATCGAGAGCACATCGACCACTCCCTTGAAGCCAAGCTCCTCGCCAATCGGGATCGTCAGTGCAACGGCGCGCGCGCCCAGCACCTTGTCGAGGTCCTTCATCGCGGCGTCGAAGCTGGTGCGCTCGCGATCGAGCCGCGACACAAACGCGATCCGCGGCAGCTGGAGGCTTTCGGTCGCTGCCCAGATTTTTTCGGATTCAACTTTGGTGTCCGCGCCCGGACTTATCAGCATCACGACGCCGTCAACTGCGCGCAGAGTCGTGAGTGTCTCAGGCAGAAAGGCAGTGTAACCAGGAGTGTCGGCGAAAATTACTTCGGTCTTTTTCCAGTTGAGATGATTGAACGCGGAACTGATTGAAATGTGATGCTTGGTTTCTTCGGGCTCGAAGTCCATCGCGGCCGAGCCGTCGTCGGGCCGCCCGAGTCGCGGCGCAGCGCCTGCAGTGAAGAGCATCGCGTCGGCGGCCTGGGTCTTGCCGGTCCCGCCCTGGCCCACGATTGCGATTGTCCGAAGCCTTCCGATTTCCTCCACAGCCATGGAGTCACCTCTCAGCTTGCTCGCCGGGACCAGCGCCGATTTCAGAGCGCCGCGCCCCGATCGATGCAGTTATTTCGCGTTCGTTACATAAATATTACTCGTAAGCCCCCTCCACGCTCACCTCACCCGCGACGACCCTCTCGACGCGGTCTCCGATGTCTAGCAGCAGTGCACCCGTCCCGTCGATTCCTTTGACAACGCCAGATTGACGCCGCCCGCCGTCCACGATCGCGATACGCCTGCCGGTCAGTGCGGAAAAACGTTCCCACGCGGGGCGGACCGCGTCGAAGCCGCGGGTCAGGGTTTCCATATAGCGGGAGTCGAGCCGATTAAAAAGCGAATCGGCAATCGCAATCCGGTCGCATGCATGGCCGGTCGCAATACGCATCGAGGTCGCCTTGTCGCGCAGGTCAGGTGGGATGTCGTCGGCGGCAAGATTGATATTTAGGCCGATGCCGAGCAGCACGCAGTCCAGATTCTGGCGCGCGTCGGTGACAGCCTCGGCAATGATTCCACCGGCCTTGCGCCCGCGCAGCCACACGTCGTTGGGCCATTTGAGCGCGACGATTCCCGGCGCCTCGCGCTCAAGCGCCTCGGCAGCAGCCACGCCCGCGACCAGGCTCATCCGCGGGATGTCGGCGAGCGGAATCGGCGGGCGCAAAATTATCGTCGTGTAGAGATTGACCCCCGACGGCGAATGCCACGTGCGACCCATTCGGCCTCGCCCCGCAGTCTGCTGCTCGGCGATCACCAGCGTGCCCTGGTCAGCGCCGCTCGTAGCCAACTCGCGCGCAGCTTCCTGAGTGGAGTCTATTTCGTCGAAATAATGGATTCGCCAGCCAATTTGGCCTGGATCGCCTCGTTCGATAGCAAGATAGGGATTCTGAGGCATTACTTTAATTTATCACAAAAGGCCATTCGGCTCGGGCGCGCACGGCGCCCGCCAATCAGACCGCGTCAATTCTCATGCTGATATCCAGAAATCGCGCAGAATGCGTCAACGCACCGACGGAAATCAGATCGGCGCCAGCTTCCGCGATTGCACGAACACTCTCGAGCGACACGCCACCGGAAACTTCAAGCGGAACTTTCGATCCAGCGAGTGCGCGAGCTTTGCGGATATTGTCGAGGGTCATGTTGTCGAGCAGAATCGCGTCGGCGCCGGCTTTAAGTGCTTCTTCAACTTGCGCGAGCGTCTCGCATTCGATTTCGATTTTTAGCGTATGCGGCGCGATTCGGCGAGCACCTTCGATTGCTTTCGTAACCGTGCCCGCCGCCGCGATATGGTTCTCCTTAATCAGCACGCCGCTGTCGAGACCTAGGCGATGGTTATGCCCGCCGCCGACGCGGACCGCGTACTTCTCGACGACCCGCAGCCCCGGATGAGTCTTGCGCGTGTCGATTATCTTCGCGCGAGTGCCCGCGACTGTATCGACAAAAGCTCGCGTAGTAGTTGCGATTCCCGAAAGCAATTGCACGAAGTTGAGCGCTGTACGCTCGCCAATCAGCAATCCCGCGAGCTTGCCCTCGATTTCCGCAAGCACATCGCCAGCTTTAAGTTGTGTGCCTTCAGGCTTCAAGGTAACGAGATGTGGCTCAGCGCCAGCCTGTCGCATCACAGGCTCGATGAGGACGCCGCCGGCGAGGACCATCCTCGTCTCTTTGACTGTTATCGTCGCGCGCCCCATCGCTCCCGGCGCAACGGTCGCGGCAGTGGTGATATCGCCCTGCCCCACATCCTCGGCAAGCGCGCGCTTGATGAGTTCGGTCGGATCGAATTGCTTGAACAGTTCCATCAAATCACTGACTAAGAACCGATGCGCGACTCGTTCTTCCCCTCTCCCAGAATGGGAGAGGATCGAAGGTGAGGGTCCTTATACAGCGCGCGTTTGTTGGCGCGCGATTCAAAATTCTGTTCTTGTGAAAGTCGCGGAGGCAGAATTTTGAGCCGCGCGCGAAAACAATCGCGCGTTCAACAAGGACCCTCACCTTAATCCTCTCCCTTACAGGGAGAGGGGAAGAATCGCTGCCGCTATGAAATAGAGCCGTTGCGCGATTACGGTCCGCGATCATGCGCCTTCGCCTAGTTGCTGAAGCTGCTCCCTTAGTAAGTGCTGCTCGCCTCGAAGAGCTTCGCGGCGCTGCTCGACCTCGGTTCTGGTTTCAGGGTCAGCCTTCGTAAGGAATTTTTCGTCGTTCAGCCGGGCCTCGTGCTGATTAAAATGCTTATCAACTTCCGCCAGCTTTTTCTTAAGTTTCTGGCGCGCTACCTCGAAGTCATATCCTTCGGGCGCTGCTAAACCGACGTCGCCGAATGAAACCTGCGTAAAGACGACGTTCGCATCCTGATTCGAGGTGTACTCGAGACTCTCAAGCTTCGCGAGGGTTTTGGCGTACGGTATCCACGCGTCAAACTGAGCAAATGAATCCTGACTCGCCCGTTTAATGAACGCGCGGACGCGTTGGCCGGGATGCCATCCGAGCAACGAGCGGAGCGAGTTGATCGCTTCCGTCGCCTCGATGCAATGACTCATCGCGACTTCTTCTGCCGGCGACAGTGGATTGGTTGCCGACGGCTCCGGATACTTCGCGATTGGGAGATGCGCCGCGAGATTCTGCTCTTCGATGTATGGGCGAATCACCTGCCATATTTCTTCCGAGACGAATGGCATGAACGGATGCAGCAGGCGCAGCATCTTGTCGAAGACGTTGATCAGCACCCATCGCGCGCCCGCCTGAGGCTCACCGCCCGCCTTTAGCGGCTCCTTCGATAGCTCGATGTACCAATCACAGAACTCATGCCAGATGAATTGGTACAGTTTCATCGCCGCGACGTTAAATTCGTACGCGTCGATCGACGCGCTGACTTCGCGGATCGTGTCGTCGAGGCGCGACAGGATCCATCGTTCGGCTAGTCCCAGTTTTGCGATCTCAACTTTCGGCAGCGGTTGTGCTGCGCCTTCGAGATTCATCATCACGAAGCGGGCGGCGTTCCATATTTTATTTGCGAAGGCGCGCGATGCTGCGAATCTGTCGTGCGACAGGATTACGTCGCGGCCCTGCGCGGCCAACTGCGCGAGCGTCAAGCGGACCGCGTCAGCACCGTATTGTTCCATCAAGTCGAGCGGGTCAACCACGTTGCCCTTCGACTTGGTCATCTTCTTGCCGAGTTCGTCGCGCACCAGCGGCGTGATGTACACGTCCTTGAACGGGACCTTGTCGGTGAACTCGAGCCCGAACATCATCATGCGCGCGACCCAGAAAAAGATTATGTCGAACCCCGTCAGCAGCAGGCTGGTCGGATAGTAGCGCGCGAAGTCCGCCGTCTCTTCCGGCCATCCAAGCGTCGACATCGGCCACAGGCCCGAGCTGAACCAGGTGTCGAGCACGTCGTCGTCCTGCACGATGTCGGAGCCGTCACACTCGGGGCATCGCGACGGCCGTTCGGCGGCGACGATCAGATGATCGCATCGCACACATCGATAGGCGGGAATCCGATGACCCCACCACAGTTGCCGCGAGATACACCAGTCGTGGATGTTCTCGAGCCAGTTGAAAAACACGTTCTCCCATCGCTTGGGATGAAAGGTCGTGTCGCCATCTTTCACTGCTTTGATAGCGCGATCGGCCATCGCTCGCATCGCCAGGAACCACTGCTCGGAGAGCATCGGCTCGACCACGGTGTCGCATCGCGAGCATACGCCGACCGCATGCTTATGCGGCTCGATCTTTTCCAGCAGCCCCGCAGTCTCGAGGTCTTTTACGATTTGCTTGCGAGCCTCTTCGCGCGACATTCCCCGATACGGGCCGCCGTTCTCGTTGATGTGCGCGGTGCCATCGAAAATCGAAATCTGCTCGAGTCTGTGACGTTTGCCCAATTCGAAGTCCACTGGGTCGTGCGCAGGCGTGACCTTCAGCGCGCCAGTGCCGAATTCGCGATCGATCGCCGCGTCGGCGATTATTTTTATCTCGCGACCTAGCAGCGGCAGCCGAAGCGTCTTGCCGACGTACGACTTGTAGCGCTCATCGTCGGGATTAACGGCGACGGCGGTATCACCCAGCATCGTCTCGGGCCGTGTCGTTGCTATCGTGATTTCGCCAGAGCCGTCGGCGAGCGGGTAGCGGATATACCAGAGGCTGCCGGTGACGTCCTTGTGATCGACTTCGAGGTCGGACAGCGCCGTTTCACATCGCGGGCACCAGTTGATCAGCCGCATCGCGCGATAGATCAGCTTCTTGTTGTACAGATCGACGAAGACTTTCGTCACCGCTTGCGACAGGCCCGCATCGAGCGTGAAGCGCTCGCGGCTCCAGTCGCATGACGCACCGAGCCGGCGCAACTGATTCAGTATTCGATGGCCGTAGGTCTCGCGCCATTCCCAGACGCGATTGACGAAAGCGTCGCGGCCGAGCTGATGCCGATTCTTGCCCTCTTTGGCGAGATCCTTCTCGACCGCGTTCTGCACGGCGATTCCCGCGTGATCGGTGCCGGGCAGCCACAGCGTGTTGTAACCCTGCATCCGGCGCGTGCGCACGATGATGTCCTGCAGCGAGACGTTGAGCGCGTGCCCGAGATGAAGCTGGCCGGTGACGTTAGGTGGCGGGATGACGACCGAGAAGACTTTGCCCGGGCGCGCGGGATCGGCCTTGAAGTAGTCGAGGTCGATCCACAGCTGAAACCACCGTTCTTCAGCCGCCTTGGAATCGAAAGTTTTGGGCAAATCCACCGGTATCACCCCGTCGAAAAAAGGGCGCAGGGCGCCCTTCGTTCAAATCATATTGTCCTGCCGGTCGCCTCTCAAGCGCGCGGCGTTGACGCCGACGCGTCGGGTCAACCTACAGCTTGTAAAATCGAGGCGGTTAATAATATCGTGCGCATGCTTGGGTTTGGGGACGGGCCGTATTTCGAATGCGGAGGGAATACTTCATGGCAGACTTGTTTCGAAGAATGGGTATTGCAGCCGCGCTTGGAACATTGATTCTGGCGGGCGGCATTTCGGGTTGCGGCTCGATGATGTCGACCGACCATGTCGACTGCAACGTCGTGAAGTTGCAGCAGCAGTCGGGCCGCTCCGACGCTGAGATTGCGTCGGCGGTCGGCGCAAGCGAAGCGGATGTTGCGAAGTGCCACGGCTCGGAGTCGTCGGGCAACAAAGCCTCGCAAGGGGTACCCTCGACCTACTGAGCGGCCGGCGACCTCTCCCCTAACGCCTCTCCCTTGTGGAGAGGGGAACAAGGGCAAAGCACAAAGATTGGTGCGAGAGAGGGGACTTGAACCCCTACGAGCTTGCGCTCACAAGGTCCTGAGCCTTGCGCGTCTGCCATTCCGCCACTCTCGCGGGCGTAAACAAGAGTATACGGTTTAACCGGCTGATGATTCCAATTCAAGACTGGGTTCGATTTTTCGCGCGGACGTCTTGAGCGCGCAGCGTTGGTACAACACAATCTCGGGTTACGATGAGTGAGCGGGTTCGCGGCGCAATTGCGCTTGCGCCGGCGCCGGCGGCGTCATCGCTCGCGCTGGACTTAAGCGCGGGCGACGGCCTTTCGAGCCGGATGCTGGCGGAGCGCGGTTGGCGCGTCCTCTCGACCGAGTATCGCACCCGCAAGCCCGGCTGGATTGCGGTCAACCTCGACAACGATCTCCCGTTCGCCAGCGCGAGCTTCGACCTGGTGATGATGCTCGAGGTGATCGAGCATCTCGCGGACATTCCGCATATGCTCGGCGAAATTGCACGCGTGATGAAGCCGGGCGCGGTCGCGATCGTCACGACGCCGAATCGCCTGAACGTGAGCTCGCGGATACATTACCTGCTGAGCGGTTATTACAAAGGACGGCGCGCGCCGCTGGCATACAAATATCGCGTTTCGGACGGGCGCAACTGGCACGTGATGGGCCTCAACGATCTGCACTGGATAGCGTGGGGAGCGGGACTGCGGCTG
>Ga0209579_10002482_pt1 | contig 14072 bp, 11 predicted proteins | sample Coa_R1_2_FD_187152 | JGI IMG/M metagenome (GOLD analysis project Ga0209579, IMG submission 187152) | Surface soil microbial communities from Centralia Pennsylvania, which are recovering from an underground coalmine fire - Coalmine... | ecosystem: Environmental > Terrestrial > Soil >... | reverse complement strand
AGAGAACACTCTTTTTTAGATAAAATTATTTACTTGTCTCATAGAACTTTTTCTTGTTGAACAATTCTAACGCGACTTTGTAAAGTTCATCTATGAATCAAAATACAGACACATCTTGGGAAACTTCTTCCAGCTGGTACGACAAGCTCGTCGGAGCTAAGGGACATTACTATCATCAACAGGTAATTATCCCCGGTGTGCTCAACTTATTGGAAAAAGAAAAAAAAGCGCAACCCCATATTCTCGATCTGGCCTGCGGGCAGGGCGTGCTATCGCGTCATTTGCCTAAGGGCATCAAATACCTTGGCATCGACGCTTCCGAGTCCCTCATCCAGGCAGCAAAAAACTATCCCATCAAAGGCCATCAATATTTTCTTCACGATCTTTCTCATCCCCTGTCGCTCCCCTATCAGGATTTCACGCATGCTACCTGCATCCTCGCCGTTCAAAATTTCGCGCACCCCCTCACCCTATTCCGCACCGCGCACGCTCACCTAAAGCCCGGATCACTTTTTATCATTGTCATGAACCATCCTTGTTTCCGCATCCCCCGCCAATCCAGCTGGGGCATCGATCCGGATAAGAAATGGCAATACCGCCGCATCGACCGCTATATGTCGCCCCTTAAAATCCCCATTCAGACAAATCCCAGTCAAGATGAGAAATCAGAATCGACGCTAACCTTCCACCTGCCGCTGTCGCAATATTCGCAACTGCTCAAACAAGCTGGGTTCGCTATCGATTACATGGAAGAATGGTGCTCGGACAAGAAAAGCATCGGGAAAAATGCCCAAATGGAAAATAAAAGCCGCTTGGAATTCCCGCTCTTTCTCACACTTATCGCGAAAAAGATTTAAACTTTCATTTTGGCCCGGCGCCTCAGACGCTGCTCTTTTTCTTTTGTACGCCGCTGCCTGCGCAATTCCGCTTCTTTATAGCGCCTTTTTTCTAAGGGCGTCTCTGGAGCAATCGAAGCAATTTCTACTGGAATGCCCAATTCATCGACCGCTACAAACGTAAAATAGGCAGATAAAATATGGACCAGCTCTCCTGTCTGAAAATGCTGGGTCACTACTTTCAGCCCGATCTCCATCGAGGAGCGCCAGACTTTGTTTACCGCACCCTTGAAGATCAAAATATCTCCCCGTTTTGCAGGGGCCAAAAAGTGCATCGAGTCCACAGAGGCCGTCACACACGTACGACCGCTATGCCGCTCCGCGACAACGAGCGCCACACGGTCCAAAATAGACATCACAAGTCCCCCAAAAACCGTATCGTAAGAATTCAAATCATTGGGAAACACCTTATAGATGTGTTCATTCACCGCTGATTCAGATACTTTTTTGGCTTTAAGCTTTTCCATATGCTCACTCCTTTAATTATTTATATACCTTTCTATAATGAATTTTAGTACTTATTTGTTAACTTTTTGGATTACAATATATTATGATTTTTCTCACTTGACTTTTTTGCAGTGGAATGCGAAAAAGTCTTGACTTTTTTGCATTCCACTGCAAAATAGTCAATATGGAAAGATACCAAAAAAATGCAATTTATCGTGATTTACAAAAAAAGATGGTTCTCTTGGCGGGACCACGTCAAGCAGGCAAAACCACTTTGTCTAAAGCGCTTGCCAAGGAATTTTCTTCCTCCATTTATCTCACCTACGATCGATCCGAAGATCGCAAAATTATCTTAGAAGAAGCTTGGCTGCCGTCCATTGAACTGATCATTCTCGATGAAATTCATAAAATGCCTCAATGGAAAAACTACCTCAAAGGAGTATACGACACGAAATTACCGCATCAAAAAATCCTCGTAACAGGCAGTGCTCGTCTGGAAATTTTTAATCAAGTAGGCGATTCTCTTGCAGGGCGCTATTTTTTACATAGGCTAATGCCTCTTTCTCCTGCAGAATGCGAGAAAGTTCACGTTAAATATACACTCGATCGTTTTCTTGAACGAGGAGGCTTTCCTGAACCCTTTTTAGCCCAGGATCTCGTCGATGCAAACCGCTGGCGGCTCCAATATGTAGATAGCTTGCTAAGAATCGATGTGCTCGATTTTGAAAACATTCATAATGTGAATGCGATTAGATTGGTCTTCGAGCTCTTAAGAGAAAGAGTAGGATCGCCGATTTCCTACTTATCCATTGCAGAAGATGTGGCGATTTCTCCCAATACAGTCAAAAAGTACATCGAAATTCTCGAAGCCCTCTATATCGTTTTTCGTATTACGCCCTTTTCAAAAAACATCGCCCGAAGTCTATTAAAAGAACCAAAAATCTATTTTTTTGACACTGGACTTGTCAAAGGAAACAATGGAATTAAATTTGAAAATCTTGTCGCCATGTGTTTATTGAAAAGCGTCTTTGCTAAAATCGATTACCAGGCACAAAACTATACGCTTAAATACCTGCATACTAAAGAACGACAGGAAGTGGATTTTGCACTTGTACATGATGATCATATTGAAAAAATCATCGAGGTCAAACTTACCGATCATTCCATTGGACCTGCTTTGCATTATTTCCATGAAAAATACCAACTTCCCGCCGTACAGGTCGTCAAAGAATTAAAGCATGAAAAAATCGAACAGGGGATCGAGGTTGTTCAAGCCGCAAACTTTCTCAAATCACTAGACTTATAAGATCGTATAACACGCTCCCTTACCTTTTCCCCTCAGCTTGATTTGATTCGATCGGACAAGCGAAACTAATGTCTTTTTTAATGTGTTACGGTTAGCGCGAGTCAATACCTCTATTTCACTAATGCGTAATTGGCCATGAGCCTGAATGAGGTCTACTATGTGCCCTGATAGAGAAGGTCGCTCCTTCAAAAGCAATTTTTCCCTTGAGACTTTGACCTCAAGGTGATTTTTTTGACGCTGCAGGCAGGTCAAGAAAAATATGACCCAAGGGGTCCAATGGGGATTGTCATGCTGCCAGCTCTTTTGCGTCTGTTGCAAAGCAAGGTAATAACTTTCCTTGTTCCTCTCGATCACGCTTTCCAAAGAGCTATAGGGAACGTAATGATAGCCGCATTTTAACATTAACAAAGTGGTCAATAGCCGCGAAAGACGCCCATTACCATCTTGAAAAGGATGGATGGCTAAAAAAACCACCACAAAAAGAGAGATCACGAGCAACGGATGCAGGCTCTTTTTTTCCAAAACACTCTGCGTCCATAAAACAAGCTCGCGCATCTTCAGAGGCGTCTCCAAAGGAGAGGTTGTTTCAAAAATAATACCCACGCTTTTTCCCTGCTCATCAAATGCCTCGATGCGAATAGGAATTTTCTTATATTCCCCGCGATGTCTTTCATCCTTGTCGGAATAGTGCAGCATCTGCATGTGCATCTGCTTGAACACATTTTCTGTAAAAGGGATAACTTCCCATTGATCGGATAGGATTTCGAATGCTTTTGCATACCCAATGACTTCCTGTTCATCTCGGGTTTGAAAAGAGCTTTCATTGACACATTTTAATAACCTTGCCACCTCTTGATCCGAAAGAACCGCACCTTCAATCCGTGTCGAAGAACCGATACTTTCAATAGTGGCAACTTTTTTAAGATTAAAAAGGCGGTCGGGCGCCAGTTTGCCGAGCTCTAACCAGGCTCCTTTGAACTCATCGATTTCCGCGATGAGCCCCAATATCTCTGGAGTGATGATAAAATTCTCTATATTGATCATATAGACACCCAAATATACCCATATTTATACCCAAATATACCCAAATGATCATTTAAAAACAAATTTTTCCTAAGGGACAGATTGTTAATAACTTATTTTAAAGAAATTTCAAAAAATTAACAGCTTAGACTGTTATTTATCTGAGAAACCGGTTATATTCTCGATTAAGTCATTAATAGAGCATTTATCATGTGCGGAATTTTCGGATACATTGGGCCACGCAATCCTGCTAAAATCTGTTTAACCGGTTTAAAACATTTAGAATACCGCGGCTACGATTCCGCTGGACTGGCAGGCATTCTTTCCGGCGAGCTCTTTTGTTATAAGGAAGTCGGCAAGATCTCCGCACTGGAACAATCCCTGCAAGAAACACCGCTTCCTCTGGAACTCGCCATCGCCCATACACGCTGGGCCACACATGGAAAACCCACTAAAGAAAACGCGCATCCCCATTTCGATGAAACACAGTCCGTCGCCGTCGTCCATAACGGGATCATTGAAAACCACTCCCATCTGCGCACTATGCTCATCCAGCAAGGACGTAGCTTTTACTCCGATACAGACACCGAAATCGTCGCTCAGCTGATCTCCCATTTCTATGAAGGAGAACTCCTTCCCGCCGTCCAACGCGCCTTGGCCCTGCTCAAAGGATTTTGGGGCATCGCCCTCATCCACAAAAACCATCCCAATCAAATCATCGCAGCCGCCCGGGAAAACCCCATCGCGATCGGATTCAACGCTGCCCGCATGGAAGCCTTCGTCTCTTCCGATGCCAATGCCTTTCTAGAAAAAGATCTCGATGTGATGTTCCTGCGCAACGATGAGGTCGCCGTCATCTCTCCCGATACGGTCCGCGTATTCGATCAAAGCAGCACTCCCGTGCAAAAAAGCACCGAACGCTTGATCATTTCCACCGAAGCCCTCTCTAAAAACGGCTATCCCCATTTCATGCTCAAAGAGATCTTCGAACAACCCCAAACGATCCAACAAGCCTTCCACAACCGTTTTATCCCCGATTTTGGAACTGCAGAATTCGAAAACCTCACCTTCACGTCCACCGATCTTCTCGGCGTACGCCGCATCCTCATCCTCGCCTGCGGAACATCCTGGCATGCAGGCCTCATCGCTGCCTCCCTTCTCGAAGACAAAGCCCGCATCCCGACCCAAGCAGAGATCGCCTCAGAGTTTCGCTACAAAAACCCCATCATCTCAGAAGACACCCTCGTCATCGCGATCAGCCAGTCCGGAGAAACCCTCGACACCCTCGCCGCCGTCCGCGAAGTCAAAAGCAAAGGCGCCAAAATCCTCGGCATCTGCAACTCCAGAAACTCGACCCTCACCCGCGAAGCCGATTGCACCCTCCTCCTCCGCGCCGGACCTGAGATCAGCGTCTGCTCGACCAAGAACTTCACAAGCCAGCTCACCGTACTCTCCCTATTCACATTGCTCATGGCACGCCTGCGCCACATGAGTAAAGAAGAAGGCCAAGCCTTCCTCAACGAAATGCAAGCCCTTCCCACTATCGTCGAACAAGTGCTCTACCAAAAAGAGCGCATCCAAGAGCTCGCTAAAAAATACGCCCACTACCCCCACTTTTTCTTCCTCGGCCGCCACTACATGCACGTCACCAGCCTCGAGGCCGCCCTCAAACTCAAAGAGATCAGCTATATCAATGCCCAAGGCTATCCCGCTGGAGAAATGAAACACGGCCCTATCGCCCTCGCCGACCCCAACCTCGCCGTCGTCGGCATGTGCGGCAATAAGCGCACCATGGGAAAAATGCTCAGCAATCTCGTCGAGATCAAATCCCGAGGAGCCCCCATCCTCGCCTTCGCCCCCGAAGGCACCGAGGAAATATCCTCCATCGCCACTGATATTCTGTGGCTTCCACCCATAGGCGACGACCTCGCTTCTATCCCCTATTCCGTTGCAAGCCAGTTACTTGCATACTATATCGCCCTAGAACGGGGCACAGACATCGACCAGCCTAGAAATTTGGCTAAGTCCGTCACAGTCGAATAATTTACGATTCTAAAACAATTCTATAAATTATTAATTATTAATAAAAAAGCATTCTAAATTTTTTATTTTAAAATTTTATTAATATTTTTAAATAAAATATAATAAAAAGTTTACTTATAGATAAATTAATGTTAAAATAAAATAAAGAATTAAGGAGATGTTTTTAATTTATGTCAGTAAGCCCTAAAAAACCCCTTGAAACAATCGTCTGTCTTGACCCATTGGATGAAGCGAGTAAAGCAAAAGGAATTTCCTTTTTTAAAGAAAACAATAAAATCATTGCGAAAATTGGTGAGAGAAGTTTTGAAGTAGAGATTATTAGAACGACTAAAGGCACATCCACAAGAGTCACTTGGGATATCCTTGATAATCCAGCCAACTCCACTATGAAGAATGTTGCCATGAAAGTATGCACTTTTATGCAAGAACACACACTTTTACCTACCAAAGCCGCTACTTCCTCTATTAAACTAGGTTTTGATTTAGCAAAGAAATCAGCAAATATCCTGGATCTTTCCGTTGATGGATCTCCTAAGCAAAAAACAGAGATAGAACAATACGAAAAATCCGTATCCGCAACAGCTTTAAAAACAGAATATGCAAAAAGCGTCGGACAAGATCTCGTTCTTACACCCTCTAAATCCTCTCCAGCTATTAAGCCCGAATCATCAAAAAAAGAAATGGATCTTTCCATAGATGGTTCTCCTAAGAAATCAGCATCCGCAACAGCTTCAAAAATAGAACATCCAAAAAGAATCAAGAAAGATCCCGTTCTAAACCCTTCTAAATCCTCTTCAGCTGTTAAGTCCGACTCATCTAAAAAAGAAGCAGCCAAAAAGAAAGAAGACATAGCACCGGTAGTAAAGAAAAAAATTCAACCAAAAGATAATAAACCATCGACAATAGACAAAACCAGCCTTACAAAACACTCAAGAGAACATCGCGTTAGAGATGAAGACACTTTTACAATTATGGGAAGATTGAAGAAAGCATTTACACATGCACAAATACAAATGGATGAACAAGAAGATAATTCTAGCTTTAAATATGCAGAGGCACCCAAAGGTCCACAACTCACTCTTAAGGACGGAACCACTCAAAGAGCATTGACTACAGAAACTGGAGTAGTAGGCGGTTACCCAGTGGGCATCACCCATTTCCAAGGTGATCGTCCTACGATGGAAGATGAACATATCGCCACTCATTTCCAAGTAACTATCGCAGGAAAAATATATCCTGTTAGTTTATTTGGTATTTTTGATGGACATAATGGAGATCAAGCGGCTAAATATGTAAAAAAACATCTGCAAAGAAAATTAACCGAGGCTTTACAGAGACATAATCCAAAAGAATTAACTTATGCAGGCGTTTTTAATGCTCTGAAATTGACTTGCGTCGAATTACATGATGCTTTTGTGAAAGAAAATGGTAAAAAAATGGACGCCAAAGGCAAATTAATTGTTGATCATGGCACGACTGCAACTTTTTCGATGATTTTAGATAATCAACTCTGGACTGCCAATGTCGGTGACTCGAGGACTATTTTGAACAATGGCGGAACACCTATTCAGCTCTCTAAAGATGCGAAGCCGGATGATCCGGATTTTAGACGAGGCATAGAAAACCGAGACGGAACAGTAGCATGGGGAAGAATAAACGGAAATCTAGCTTGTGGACGTGCAATTGGGGATTTTAGCCTTAACGGAGCAAATAGCGCCCGACCAAAAATCACAATGATACCTCTTTCACAAGTTAAACCGAATAGCAAGCTTATCCTGGGTTGCGACGGAGTTTTTGATGTTGCCAGCACCCATCAAATTGTAGATATGAGTAAAGATAGAGATAAAGATCCAGCGGAGTTATCGAGAGACCTAGTATATTCAGCATATCGAGCTTGGCCTTATGAACGAACAAGAGGGATTGTAAGTGATAACATTTCAATGCTCGTTGTATCGCTTACAGGATAATGGAATATAAGTTCTTGTTTTGCAAAGCATTAAATTTAAATTAAAAAATATGCATCTTCTATCATGATATTCAGGCGTTTACCTATTTAACGCAAGCCATTCAAAATCAAAAACATATAAGAATAATTATAAATTAATAGTATATTTATTATAAGCGACTTGCGTCGTTTTTGATTTATAAATAAATATGAAAAAATTATTTACTATTAATAAATATTATGTTAAAATTAAATTAAAAGATAATTAAGGATTACTATTTATGACAGGAAGAACTTCTTCTACTTCAACAGCTTTAACACAACCGCTTCCCGGGACGTTACCTAAATGTACCGATGACGATGTGTCCCTTGTTCCTGGTAATACATTGATCACTACAGGCTTCCACAAATTAAAAGCTACAGCCACAAAAGCGGCTGGTGTTATTCAGAGCACAACTTATGCATTATATAGACCGATATCAAGATTGCTAGTTCCACAGCCTGTTAGAGACGTGATAAGCCATACTGCCTCCGCAATAGGTCATACCGTACAACCTCTATGCGACCTTGTAAATCCTTCTTCTAACAAAACAACTGAAATGGGAAATAGTTTAATAGATCCTCAAACAGCCTCAGATGAAGACGAAACCCCAAGTACATCCACTGCCCTTATTTCTACTTCTGCGACAACGTTTCCTTGGGAATCTCAACCTGTGTGTGACTCATCAAACGATGCAATAGGACAACCTGTGTGTGACCCATCAAACGATGTAATGGGATTAGTTCCTTCTGAAAACTCTCAAATAAGCAAATCGACTTTAATTGGGGGACTTGTTGGGGGAGTATATGTCGCCAATTCTACTCTACCTGCATTAACGGGATCGAGTCTTCCTCTATTAGGAACTGTTTCTACTACCATCCCCACATCTACCGCTCTCGTTACTACCTCTACCGCCCTTGTGCCTGCTTCCACTGCCCTTGTTGGAGGAACTAGCCTAATTGGATCCGCATTGCCATTGATTGGTGTCGGAGCAGCAACTGCAGCAGTGGGTTATGGCGTATATCGAGCATATAATTATTTTACAAAACCAAAAGAAGAAGATACTACAAAAATATCGCTGAAAGAAAAGGAACCAAAATCCAGTGAACCAGAGGATCCGAAATCCAATGAACCAGATCCATCCATACGTGTCAATTTTGGCAGAGGGATAAACGGTGGTTACATCGTCAAGATTGGAGAAAAATTATACAAAATAAAAGTCATTCAAACCGATGGGACAACCCAGACGGATATTACCGGGCAAGTAATTGAGAATCCTAATAATAATTCGATGAAAGAAGTCACTAGAAAAGTTTGCCGCCTGATGGAGAAAAATAATTATTTAAAAGACTCCTCTTCAGCTTCTGTTAAGCTTGGATTGAAGAATAGACAAGCAGAAATTCTCGATATTCAATTAGGTGAAAAATCAATTCCTGAATCAGAGATTGCTTCTTTAAAAGTTAAAGAAAAATTCGCTTCTAATGCTTTAAATGCAAAAATTGATACAAGCTTTAATAAACCAAAGACTATTGCAAAATTAAAACCAGTTGTTACAGGGACATTGCGTGAAATTAATAATACTGGAAACTGCCTTCCTGCTTCTCTACTTTCCCAAATAAAATGCGCACAAAACCATCATATAGACCCTTCTACTCAATCTCCATCAAATGAAGAAGTATACGCAATGCGACAAACTGTTAAAGATAGATTAGGAAATAAAGAGTATCGTGCAGGACTCGTCAACAAAATCCAAGATCAAAATAATCCAATGACTGATGCAATTCGTATTGCCATTAATGAAATTTTGCGCTCAAGAAATAGAGATAGCCAGCGATTTATCAGAGCATTGAACACTACTAAAGACACATATCCTTCTTTAAAAGGCTTCGATAAATACCTAAATGATTTAGATGAGGATAGCCGAATTAAGGAGATAGAGGATGACTATTCAGGGTTTGATCAAGAACTGCTCGAAGCGCTATTAGTTGTTTATTCTCAATTTATTGATTCGAATCTGCAACGTTATGAAACCTATTTAGACCCGTTTTTCCTACATCTTTATGTTGATATAACCAATTCAGGCCGTAATGAAAATCAAAAAATCAAAGTCATAGTTTTTCAATTTATTCATAACATACCTGAAAATGGATTCGAAATCCGTTCAATAATCCCTAATGATACTGCATTGAGTGATACAAATTTTGATAATACTTATTTTGTATATCATACTGGTGGAGCCCATTATCAAAGTCCAATTCGCAATGAAGAAATGATGCGAAGCTTAATAAGAAACTACCAAGATTCAGAACTTGCTGATTTTTTTAAAAGAATAGGTGGTTATCAGGACATAAATGCAATTAATGAAAAAGCAGTAATAGAACTGCTCCAGGCTTTCAAGGAACTTAAAAACACGCATCCTATAGCTTATGAAGCAATGAGAGATTTAATTCTTCAAGGTAAAAATGTTGAAGACCCTGACAATGTCGCTTATGCTAGACTATATGGAGCCTTATATGCTAAATTACAACAAGATGGCGAAGTGGATGGAATTCCTATGTTCAATGATTGGGGAATCACCCAGGCCAGCATCGAGCGAATTGTAAATACAAAGAGAGTCTCTACAGGTTCCTCTGCTCATATAGTAAAGCCTACAGGAACTAGTTCTTCTAGTTCTTCTCCCAAACAACGACCTGTAACAACGAAAAAATCAAAACACTAACCCACCTCGTTGATTTAGAGACTGAAACCAAATCCGTTAACAGTCTCTTAAGGCCAGACCCGCTTCACGCTTTTCTATTGTTCCTTTTCATTTTTTTTCAATAAACCCTCTTAGGTTTTGCCTCTTCTGTGGAGGATTTGCAAAAAAGGCCTTGAGGTCTTAAAGTGCGAATGAGGGGGATCCTCTCCCTCATGTTAGGCATTTATGAAGTATCGCAATAAGCTGTATGCGTCGATGGTGGGCATTTCGCTTGCCAGCGTGGCAGCGGGCTTAGGGATAGGGTTTTGGGACTTCCAGCGATTGCTGCTCAGGACGGAGAGGACCAAAGCGCTGACCGTGGCAGCAACGACGGCGGCTTTGCTCGATGCGGACTTATTGAAGAAGGTACAAGGCAAAGAGGACGAAAATAGCGAGGCTTATCTCCAGATAAAGAAAGAGCTGCAAAAGGCGCGCAATGCCAACCGGCGCGACTTTATCTATGTGGGCTTTCTATATACCTTGAGGCCCAATCCGGCCAATCCTCAGGAAATTATCTATCTCGTCGATGCGGAGGAAGATTCCAAGACGATGTCCTATCCCGGCGAGGTCGAGCCCAATGCCTATGTCAGCGGTTTGATCGATCATTTGAATAAGACCTATTCCGAAGGACAGTTCATTTCGGACCAATATGGAGTCTGGATGACGGGATATGCTCCGGTGTATGACCAGCATGGCAACTACGTGGGAACGGTGGGGGCGGATATCACCATTGGGACCTATCACAACGACTTGAAATGGTTCATGGGGCTCTTTGTCTATACGATCGTGGGAGCGGTGATTTTGTCTGTGGTGGGAGCCCATTTTCTATCTAAAAACATCGGACAGGCCCTCGTCTCCTTGCATGAGGCTGTTACCCATATCGGCGAGGGCGATCTAGATACTAAGGCGGATCTGCATACGCATGATGAGTTTGAGGATCTGGCCAATGAGATCAACAATATGACAAGGGGACTAAAAGAACGCGAGCGATTAAAGCTGAACTTTACGCGCTACGTCTCCCAGCATGTGATGGAGAAGATCCTCTCCTCTGAAGCGATCTCCAAGCTGGAAGGAGAAAGGCGTAAAATCACTGTCCTTTTTTCGGATATCCGCCATTTCACATTCATCGCGGAGCACTTGCCTCCAGAAGAGGTAGTCTCCATGCTCAATGAATATTTCTCGGCGATGATCGACATCATTTTTAAGCATCACGGCACCTTGGACAAATTCATCGGGGATGGAATTATGGTCGAGTTCGGCGCCCCGTTAGATGACGCCCTTCAAGAGCGCAATGCGGTAGATACAGCCATTGCCATGCAGAAAGAAATGCTAAAGCTCGAAGATATTTGGAAGAAGAAGGGAAAGCCCGTATTGAAAATCGGGATCGGCATCCACACAGGCCAGGCCGTTGTGGGCAATATCGGGTCTGACGTGCGCATGGAGTATACGGCGGTCGGCGATACGGTGAACGTGGCAGCAAGGCTCGAGCAAATGACCAAGGTCATCGATCAGCCGATCTTGATCAGCGAAACGACCTATATGGCCGTTAAAGACCATTTTAAGTTCAAGAACCTCGGTTCCAAGGTCCTGCCAGGCCGTGAGGAGCCCATCACCGTCTATACTTTAGAAGAGCCTTTACTGTGAAATGGATAAAAGATCGCTAGGCACGAGCGAAAGGTCTCTTGACAATTCACTTGAGATGCAGTATAAAACCCTTAAATATTAGGGGATATATGAAGACTCCAGAACCTGCCATGGAAAATAAGATTCTCGAGTTTATTTTGCATTAATAGGCACTCGTACATACTTGTATTGAGGTTTAATTTCCATTATCTTCCCGTTTTTTTCTACGACAAGCGGTACACCAGTTCGTATGGAAAGATCAATCGCCTGTTCAACACCTTTTCGATGTGCTTCTAATAAAATTTCATGGATATTTACTTGTTGTTTTTTATTTCGCATATGCAATTTCCTGTATTTCTTCCCAAATATTCTTTTGTTCAATTTTTAGACCATCTAATTTATTTTTTCTAGCAATAACTTTATTCAAATGAGCGATCGAATTATCCAGAACAATTACATTATCAGCTAATGGAAGATAATGTCTAATTAGATTTCGTAAACCTGCATAATAACGCCGTCTTACGGCATCTTCGGGAATAGAATGTCCTCCTTGTGCGATTCTATGTTTCACTCTTTTTACAGCTAAATCAGGGCTAGAAAGCCACAAAAACATAAGATATACTTCATACCCCTTGGACTGAGCGTATCTAAGATGTTTGACATAATTTATACCAGATCCTGTCGTTTCAAAAGCTATGTTTTTATCTGAATCAAGTAATTCCTTAAGTCTTTTAAGCATTAGCTTGCTAGCAGTCAAAGCCATACTTTCCGGATGCAGTGGAGCTAATCCTCGAGCAATTTCATCTGCATTGATAAATTCATAAATTATTGCTGAATTCGGTATCAATGACATGGCAGTGGTTGTTTTGCCTGCACCATTTGGTCCAGAAATCATAAAAATATTCTTATCCATAACTCTCGCAACCGATGTTAAATTAGAAGCGTCGAAATGAGATTATCTTATTTTTTTGATTGGAGCAAGATAAGGACACCCTGATTGAGTATTAACGTACATAATTGACAGAAGTGGGCACGCATGAGATACTGAAGAGCGTGCTAAGAGAGAAACGCATATGCATTCAGATAAATCCATGCAGCAGGCCCTACGCGAAAAAGAAGCGCGCGTTGAAAGTGAAGAGGTGTATCGAGGAGGACCCTTTCGGGTGCGTCAAGATACGTACCGAATGGAAAACGGAGAGCAGAAGCGTTGGGACATCATCGTACATCCAGGAGCGGTGGTATTGGTTCCTGTGACCAAAAAAGGCGAGCTACTATTAGTCAAACAGTGGCGCCGTGCAGCGCAGAAGATTTTACTCGAATTTCCCGCAGGAACGCTGGAACCTGGGGAAGCACCTGACATCTGCGCTCAAAGAGAGCTCCGGGAAGAAACGGGGTACCGCGCGGACAAGATCATTCCCTTGGGAGGATTTTTTAGTGCGCCGGGCTTTTGCACGGAATATTTGCATCTGTTCCTAGCTTTGGATTTGACAGAGGCGCCCTTAAAGTCTGAAGATAGCGATGAGGCGATCGACCTGGTGGCAGCGACATATGAGCAGGTGGAAGAGATGATCGAAACGCATCAGATTCAGGATGCGAAGACGATAGCAGGATTCCATCGTTATTCCGTGTACCGTTAGCGAGACAAATATGCCTGATGGCTCCGTACACAAACCCTTTAGACTTTGGCCGGTCCTTCTCTTTCTTGCAGCGGCCATCCTGTTATTGCTATGCGCTTTTATCGCTTCGCTCCCGACGATTGTGTCGAGCGATTGGGGAAAAGAAAAGCTATTCCGTTACTTAAAGTCTAAGTATCACATCGATGTAAAATGCCAGCGTCTTTCGTTGGAGTGGTTTGGGCATTTAGAGGTCACCGATCTGGAAGTGATCGACACGGAAAAGAAACTCGCCTTTACGTGCGATATCATCAAGACAGAAGCGGATCTTTATGATCTTTTGTTCAAAAAGAATTTTGGCCATCTTTTTTTCGACAGGCCTGATCTTAAAATCAGCCC
>Ga0209579_10002480_pt1 | contig 14076 bp, 16 predicted proteins | sample Coa_R1_2_FD_187152 | JGI IMG/M metagenome (GOLD analysis project Ga0209579, IMG submission 187152) | Surface soil microbial communities from Centralia Pennsylvania, which are recovering from an underground coalmine fire - Coalmine... | ecosystem: Environmental > Terrestrial > Soil >... | reverse complement strand
AGCCCGGGTGCGGGGCCGCGGTGGACGACGAACCCGGCGGCGGCGGCGTTGCGCGCGAAGGTCTCGACGAACTCGGTCATCGCCCGTCCCGGTAGCGACGCCTGGCGAGCACGGGGAGCGCGCGGCCGGCCGCCCACGTGCGGCCCGGGCCGGCGAGCGCGCCGAGCGGCCCACCAAGGCGGGCGAACGCGGTCGACAGCCGGTAGAGCAACGGCCGTGACCAGAGCAGCGACCACAGCGTGAACGCGAGGCGCTCGGAGCGCGGAGCGATCCCCTCGCCGACGAGGTCACGGCGCAGGTCGAGCAGCAGCTCGTGCAGCGGGATCTTCACCGGGCACGCAGCCGTGCAGGCGCCGCAGAGCGACGACGCGTGCGGGAGCCCCGGTTCGCGCTCGAGCCCGCGGAGCAGCGGCACGAGCACCGCGCCCATCGGCCCCGAGTAGACGGGACCGTATGCGCCGCCGCCCGACTTGCGGTAGACGGGGCACACGTTGAGGCACGCCCCGCAGCGGATGCACGCGAGCATCTCGCGGTAGCGCCCGCGCAGGAGGCCCGTCCTGCCGTTGTCGACGATCACGACGTGCAGCTCGTCCGGCCCGTCCTCCTCGCCCGCGCGCCTCGGCCCGGTGAGCAGCCGCGTGTAGGTCGTCAGCGTCTGTCCGGTGCCGCTGCGTGCGAGCAGCTGCAGGAGCACGGCGAGGTCGTCCAGCGTCGGCACGAGGCGCTCCATGCCGAGCAGCGCGACGTGCACACGCGGGAGCGACGTGACGAGCCCGCCGTTCCCTTCGTTCGTGACGAGGCAGATCGACCCGGTGTCGCACACCGCGAAGTTCGCGCCGGTGATGCCAACGTCGGCTCGCTCGAAGACACGTCGCAGCTGTCGCCGCGCGGCCTGCGCGAGCGCCTTGAGCTCCGGCTCGACGCGAACGCCTTCGACGGCGGAGAGCAGCTCCGCGACGTCTCCGGCGGTCTTCTCGATCGCCGGCGCGATGATGTGGACCGGGTGCTCGCCGGCGAGCTGGAGGATGTACTCGCCGAGATCGGTCTCGACCACCTCGACGCCGGCCGCTTCGAGCGCCGCGTTGAGCTCGATCTCCTCGCTCAGCATCGACTTCGACTTCGCCGCGAGCTTCGCGCCTGCGCAGAGTCGCACGACGGTCGCGCGGGCCTCTTCGGCGGTCGCGCAGACGTGAGCCGTGCCGCCGGCCGCTTTGAGCGCGGCGATGAACCTGTCGAGATGCCCGTCGAGATCGTCGATCGCCGCCATCCGGATCGAGTGCGCCCGCTCGCGCAACGCCTCGACGTCGTCGAGCCGCGTCCAGGCCTCGGTCCGCGCCGTGAGCAGGCGCAGGGTCGCCGCCTCCGTCGCCTGGAGGCGGTGCTCGTCGAGGACGGGAAAGCTCATGCCGCTCCCCGCGCCAGCGCGGTCGCCAGGTGGACGACGCGCACGGCGCCGGTGCGTGCGGCCCGCGCACGAAGATGCATAAGGCAGCCCGGGTCGGCGGTGACGAGCGCGTCGGCGCGGGCGCCGTCGGCGAGCTTGTCGTCGGCCATCGCGACGGAGACCTCGGGGTGGCGCACCGAGAAGGTGCCGCCGAAGCCGCAGCAGAGATCGGGCCGCTGCAGTGGGACGAGCTCCGCTCCGGTGCGCTCGAGCAGGCGGCGCGGCGCCTCGTCGATGCCGAGGTCGCGCAGCATGTGGCACGACGAGTGGTACGCGAGCCGGAGCCCGTCGTTGCGGGCCGGCGGCTCGGCGCCGAGCTCGTCGAGGAGCGAGGAGAGCTCGCGCACGTCGAAATGCGCGGTCATGTGGTGCGCGACCATCGAGGTACACGACCCCGAGGGCGCCACTATGGGGACGTCAGGATCGAAGGCTCGCGCGAAGCTTCGCGCGAGCCGGTCGGACGCGCGGCGGTGTCCGGCGTTGAACGCCGGCTGCCCGCAGCACGTCTGCCCGCGCGGGAACTCGACCTCGCAGCCGGCTGCGCGGAGCAACGCCTCGGCGTCGGCCACGGCGTCGGGAAACAGGAGGTCGCCGAGGCACGTCGCGAAGAGCTGGACGCGCATCAGCCCACCTCGAGCCCGTACGTCCGGATGGCGGTGCCGGCGAGAACGTCTTCGTCCGTGCCGACGATCTCGATTGCGTCGCCGTAGTCCGACGCGAGCAGGCACACCGGCCAGTCCGACCCGAACATGCACCGGTCGGCGCCGAACCAGCGCAGCGCGTCGGCCACGGTGGCGGCGGGATCGGCCTCGGTGAACAAACCGGACACCTTGCAGGTCACGTTGGGGTGCTGCGCGAGCGCCTGGACGCCGTCCGCCCAGCGTTCGACGTCCGTCTGGGGGCGCTTGGCGACGTGATCGAGCACGAAGCGCACCTCGGGATGCCGCTCGACGGTGTCGATGGCGGCGGCCAGCTCGCGCGGGCGAACGAGCAGGTCGTAGACGAGGCCCGCCTCGCCGACCGCGGCCAGCCCGCGCTGGACGTCATCGCGCAGGACCCACGCCGGGTCAGGCTCGTCGTGGACCTGGTGCCGCACGCCGACGAGGGGGCCGTCGAACTCCGCGAGCTGGCGGGCGACGTCGCCGGTGAGGTCGACCCAGCCGACGACGCCGAGCACCCACGGCCTCGCGGCGGCGACAGCGAGGAGCTCCCTCGTCTCGTCGAGCGAGTGGCGCGCCTGCACGACGACCGTGCCCCTGACGCCGTGCGCGCGCAGCTCCGGCTCGAGGTCGTCCGCGTCGTAGCGGCGCCGGAGGTCGTCGGTCATCCACGGGTAGTACGCGAGCGTGGGGTCCCAGAAGTGGTGATGCGCATCGACGATCACTCGAGCTCCTCCCACAGCGACTGCGGCAGGTCGAGCTCGAACAGCCCGACGTCCTCGCTGACTTCGTCGGGGGTCCGGCAGCCGACGAGCACCGTCGCGACCGCGGCATGCCGCACCGGGAACTGCACCGCGGCCGCCTGCAGCGGGACGTGGAAGCGAGCGCACGTGTCGCGAAGGCGAGCCGCCTGCGCGAGCGTCTCCGGCGAGGCGGCCTCGTAGTCGTACGTGTCGCCGCCAGCGAGCACGCCGCTGTTGAAGACGCCGCCGGCGATGACCGCGATCCCGCACTCCACGCACAGCGGCAGCAGGTCGTCGCCCGCCGAGCGGTCAAGAAGCGTGTACCGGCCGGCGACGAGGAAGACGTCGGGGTCGGCTTCGCGGGCGAACCGGCAGAGCAGCGGTGTGCGGTTCATGCCGACGCCGATCGCCCGCACCACGCCCTCCGCGCGGAGTTGCCGCAGCGCGCGAAAGGCGCCCGCGACCGCCTCCTCGTAGTGATCGTCTGGATCGTGGACGAGCGCGATGTCGACGCGATCGAGCCCGAGCCGCTCGAGGCTCTGTTCGAGCGAGCGCAGCGCGGCGTCATACGAAAAGTCGAAGTACGAGCCTTCCCAGCCGGACGAACCCGGCCGCAACATGCGCCCGACCTTGGTCGACACGGTGAACTCCGCGCGCGGCTTCGCGGCGAGGACGGCGCCGAGCCGGCGTTCCGCGTCTCCGGACCCGTAGTACGGCGCCGTGTCGAAAGAGCGGACGCCCAGCTGCCAGGCACGCTCGACGACGGCGTGTGCGTCGTCCTCGGCCACGGGCGCATACAACCCCGCGAGCGGAGCGGTTCCGAGCCCGAGGTCAGCCACCGTCGAGCGGCACGTCGTCGGCGGGACCAAGATGCTCGCGCAGCCAGGTCTCGTTGGTGACGATGTGGAGCAGCGTCGCGGCCCGGGCGACGTCTGCGTCGCCCGCGGCGATCGCGTCGTAGATGCGCGCGTGCTCGTCTCGGGCGAGGTCGAGCGCGCCGCGGTCGGCGAGGCCGTGCCAGAGGCGGGCGCGGACCGTGCTCGTCGACAGGCTGCGGAGGAGCGCCTGCAGCACCCCGTTCCCCGGCGCGCGCGCGATGACGTCGTGGAACGCGGCATCCGCTTTGACGAGCTCCTCGGCGCGGTCGCCGGCGGCGACCATCCGGTCGAGCTCGCGCCGCAGCGCGCCGATCACCTCGGCGTCGGCCCGTTGGGCGGCCATCGCCGCCGCCTCGGGCTCGAGCATCCGGCGGACCTCGAAAAGCTCGAGCACCGTCCGTCCCCGGAGCAGGTGGGTGGCCGACAGCGTCGGCTCGAGCAGCTCCCCCGGCTCGAGGCTGCTCACGTACGTGCCGTCGCCCTGGCGCACCTCGAGCACGCGTGCGAGGGAGAGCGCTCGAACCGCTTCGCGCAGCGAGTTGCGGGAGAGCCCGAGCTGCTTCGCGAGGTCCGCCTCCCGTGGAAGCCGCGTCCCCGGCCCCCACTGGCCCGAGGCGATCAGCTCGCGGATCGAGTCGATCGCCTCGTCGGTGACGCCCGCGCCGCGCCGGCGCCCGGGTGAAAGTGTCTCGTGATCCATCCTATGTCTGCGCCCAGAGGTCGGGTGAAACGAGAGCATACGCGAGCTCCATGACGAAGTCACGCCGAATCACTTGACAAACATCCGATCTCTAGTTTAGAAACATCCCGCCATGCCGATCCGGATCGTGAGAGCCGTCACGTACGACATTCGCTTCCCGACCTCGCGCAGCGGCGCGGGCTCGGACGCGATGAACCCGGATCCCGACTACTCGGCCGCCTACGTCGCCCTCCAGACGGACGGTCCGGGCGGGCTCACGGGCCACGGCCTCACGTTCACGATCGGACGCGGGACCGAGGTCTGCGTCGCGGCCATCGAGGCGCTCGCACCGCACGTCGTCGGCGCGACCGTCGAGGAGCTCGTCGCAGACCTCGGAGGATTCTGGCGGCGGCTCGTCACCGACTCGCAGCTCCGCTGGCTGGGCCCGGAGAAGGGGGTCATCCATCTGGCGACGGCGGCGATCGTGAACGCCGTCTGGGATCTGTACGCGAAGGTCGAGGGCAAGCCGCTCTGGAAGCTGCTCGCCGACATGACGCCCGAGCAGGTGGTGGCGTGCATCGACTTCCGGTACATCGACGACGCGCTCACGCCCGACGACGCGCTCGAGATCCTCCGGAGCAAGGAGGCGACGAAGGCGGAGCGGGAGCAGATCCTGCTCGCCGAAGGGTTCCCCGCCTACACGACGTCCGCAGGCTGGTTCGGGTACCCGGAGGAGAGCCTGCCCGACCGCGCGCGGCAGGCGATCGCCGAGGGGTTCACTCATCTCAAGCTGAAGGTCGGCGGCGACCTCGAGAACGACCTGCGTCGCGCCCGCGCGGTGCGCGACGCGATCGGCCCCGACTACCGGCTCTCGCTGGACGCGAATCAAGCGTGGGGAGTCGACCGCGCGATCGAGTGCATCCGGACGCTCTCCGAGGTCCAGCCGTGGTGGATCGAGGAGCCGACGAGCCCGGACGACATCCTCGGCCACCGGCGCATCCGGGAAGCGGTCGCACCCGTCCGGGTGGCGACCGGCGAGCACGTCCAGAACCGCGTCGTCTTCAAGCAGCTCCTGCAGCTCGGGGCGATCGACGTGTGTCAGGTCGACTCCTGCCGCCTCGGCGGCGTCAACGAGGTGCTCGCAGTCGTGCTGCTCGCCGCGAAGTTCGGCGTGCCCGTGTGCCCGCACGCCGGCGGCGTCGGTCTGTGCGAGTACGTCCAGCACGTGTCGATGTTCGACTACGTCGCCGTCGGCGGCACCTTCGACGATCGCGTGTGCGAGTTCGTCGACCACTTGCACGAGCATTTCGTCGATCCCGTTCGCGTCGTCGGGGGCCGCTATCTCGCGCCGACGACGCCGGGATACAGCATCGAGATCCGCCCCGAGTCGCTCTCCGAGTTCGCATTTCCGGACGGCCCGGGCTGGTGGAAGGAGGAGGAAGTTCTCGCGTGACCCACGGCAGGCATCGGTCCATCTCAGGGAGGAGAAGACGATGAAGTCTCGTGTCTTCGGCGTCGTCGCGCTCGTCGCGCTCGCCGGTGTCCTCGCCACCGCGGCGTTCGCCGGGGGAAGAGGACATGCACAAGGGGCAGGGAGCATCAAGATCGGCGTCTCGCTCGCGGGCTACAGCACCGACTTCTGGAGCTCGTACGTCGCGTTCGAGAAGGCCGCCGCTACGAAGTACGGCGTCTCGCTCGTCGGCCCGATCTCGTCGGACGGGGACGCGGGCAAGCAGGCGACGCAGATCCGCACGCTCATCGAGCAGGGCGTCAACGCGCTCATCATCAATCCCGTCGACAGCGCGGCGATCGCGCCGACGCTCGCGTATGCAGCGAGCAAGCACGTGCCGGTCGTCAGCGTCGACGTCGCCCCGACGAGCGGCAAGGTCTACATGATCGTCCGGGCCGACAACAAGCTCTACGGCAAGGACGCGTGCAACTACATCTCGTCGCATGTCCAGGGCTCCGGGCACGTCGCCGTGCTCGAGGGCGACCTCGCCTCGATCAACGGCCTCGACCGCACGAACGCGTTCGCGCAGTGCATGAAGTCGCACCCGAATCTCAAGGTCGTCGGGTACGCGACGAAGTGGGACACTCCGACTGCGGTGAACGACGCGAAGACGGCGATGAGCACGTACTCCGACCTCAAGGCCATCTACACGCAGTGGAGCGGCCCCGTTCCGGGGATCATCGCGGCGGAGAAGGCGGCCGGGAAGTTCACCAAGGTGGGCACTGCGGGTCACATCGTTCTCTTCAGCGACGACGGAACGCCGCAGGAGCACGGCTGGATCCGCGCCGGCGAGGAGGACGCGACGATGTCGCAGCCGGCGACTCTGTACGCGCAGTACGCGGTGTACTACGCGAAGCAGGCGACGGAGGGCGTCAAGTACCACGCCGGGATGAAGACCGATCACGGCAGCGAGATCGTGAACCTCCTCGGGAACCTCGAGGACGCGATCGTCGCCCCCGTCGTGAGCAAGGCCAACGTGAACGACCCGAAGCTCTGGGGCAACTACAAGAAGTAAATGACGTCCGACCCGAATACGGACGAGGGGCGGCCGGATGACCTCCGGCCGCCCGCCGCGGAGGCGGAGGCGATCTGGAAGTCCTTTTTCCGCACACGGGCGCTCCAGGACGTCTCCGTCTCCGTCAACTCCGGTGAGTGCCATGCACTCGTGGGTCGCAACGGAGCGGGGAAGTCGACGCTCGTCGGCGTCCTCACCGGGCTGCTGAAGCCCGACGCCGGGACGGTTCGCCTGTACGGCGAGCCGGCCCCGGCGCCGGGCGACCGCGCCGCCTGGCAGGAGCGGGTCGCCTGCGTCTACCAGCGGTCGATGGTCGTCCCGTCGCTGAGCGTCGGCGAGAACATCTTCCTGAACCGCACGGGCGGGTCGCTCGTGCGGTGGCGCGAGCTGCGCAGGCAGGCGCGGAGCCTCCTGCTGGAGTGGGGCTTCGACCTCGACGTCGACCAGCCCGCCGCCGAGCTCTCCGTCGAGCAGAAGCAGGTCGTCGAGATCGCGCGCGCGCTCGCGGTGGGAGCGCGGTTCCTCATCCTCGACGAGCCGACGGCGTCGCTCGAATCGCGCGCGATCGAGCGGCTGTTCGAGCGCGTACGGCGCGTCAAGGCGAACGGGGTCGCGATCCTCTACATCTCCCACCACCTCGAAGAGATCTACGAGATCTGTGATCGCGCCACCGTGCTCCGCGACGGGAAGCTCGTCGTCTCGGCGCCGGTTGCGGACATCGACCACGAGCGGCTCGTCGCCGCGATGGTCGGGAGCAACGTCGCGTCCACCATCCGAGAGCACACCGCACCGGCGGGCGACGGCCGGCCTCGGTTGCGCGTGCGCGACCTGTCCGCGACGGGACCGCTGGGTGTCGTCGCCGGCGTGAGCCTCACGGTGCACCCACGCGAGTGCGTGGGCCTCTTCGGGCTGCGCGGGTCAGGGACGGCGACGATCGCCGACGCCGTCGTCGGCCTCGTGAAGCCGTCCGGCGGCGAGATCGAGATCGACGGCGACGTGGGCTACGTGCCGGAGGACCGGCATGCGCGGGGCTTCGTCCCGACGCTCGGCGTCGACGAGAACCTCACGCTCTCGATCCTCGGCAGGCTCTCCCGATTCGGGATCGTCTCAGGCCCGCGCAGGCGCGCCGCGGCGGAGGCGATCTCTTCGCGACTTCAGATCGTCGCCAGCAGCGGCGACCAGCCGCTCGCCGAGCTCAGCGGCGGCAACCAGCAGAAGGTCGTCGTCGGCCGCGCGCTCGCCGCCCAGCCGTCCGTTCTCGTCGTCGTCAGCCCGACGGTCGGGGTCGACGTCGCGTCGAAGGAGGCGCTCCTCGGCGTCGTCGACGGCGCGCGTGAGGACGGGGCGGCGGTGCTGCTCGTCTCCGACGATCTCGACGAGCTGCGTATCTGCACGCGCGTGCTGGTCGTCCACCGCGGCGAGATCGTGCGGGAGCTGCTCGAACAGCCGTGGAATCGGCACGAGCTGATCGCCGCCGCCGAGGGCCTGAAGGCCGCGTGACCGCCGCCATCGACCGGGTGGAGATCGGCCGGCGGCCCGTTCGGCGCATGCTGCTCGGTTCGGTGCGCGAGCTCGCGCTCGTGCCCGCGATCGTCGTTCTCTTCATCGCGGGGATCTTCACGAGCCCCGCGTTCTTCACGACCGCGAACTTCTCCAACACGGCGCAGTTCTCCGCCGCGCTCGGAATGGTCGTCGTCGCCGAGTCGCTGATACTCCTCACCGGCAGCTTCGACCTCTCGCTGCAGTCGACCTACGGGCTCGCGCCGATGATCGGCGCGTGGCTCATCGTCGGCAAGGGCGCGCAGGGACTCGGCACCGACTGGAATCCGACGTTCGGGATCCTCGTCGTGGTCGGGATCGGCGCGGCGGTCGGGCTCTTCAACGGCTTCATGATCGTGAAGCTGAAGTTCAACGCCTTCATCTTCACCCTCGCGATGCTGATCCTCCTCGCCGGACTGCAGCAGGGCATCGTCAGCGGGAGGACGATCTATGACATGCCGCCGTCGTTCATCTACCTCGGCGGCGCCTACTGGGCGGGCTTCCCGGTGTCGGCCTGGGTGACCGGAGCCGTGTTCCTCGCCGCCGCGCTGTTTCTGCGCTATCACCGGACGGGGCGTGCGATCTACGCGATCGGCGGGAACCTCGAGGCGGCGCGCGCTGCGGGGATCAAGGTCGACCGCATCCGCATCGGCGTGTTCACCGTGGCGGGTGCGCTCGCCGCTGTTGCCGGTCTGATGATCGCGGGCCAGGTCGTCGCGGTCACCGCGAACCAGGGAAACAATCTCATCTTCACCGTGTTCGCCGCCGCCGTCATCGGCGGGATCGCCCTCGAGGGCGGGCGCGGCCGCATGGTCGGCGCATTCACCGGGGTCGTCCTGCTCGGGCTCGTGAACAATGTCCTCGTGCTCAGGAATACGTCGACGTTCTGGATCGACGCGGCGAACGGGGCGATCATCCTGATCGCGCTCGGGCTCGCGCGCGTCGTTGCGCTGGTGCGCACCTGACGGTGCGCCTCGCCGGCAAGGTCTGCATCGTCACGGGCGCCGGCTCCGGCATCGGGCTCGCGTCCGCGGAGCTCTTCGCCGCCGAGGGCGCGACCGTCGTCGCCGCCGATCTGGAAGGAACGCCGTATCGCCTCGACGTCGGCGACGAGGAGCAAACACGCGCCCTCGCCGCCGGCGTCGTCGCCGAGCACGGGCGCATCGACGTGCTCTTGAACAACGCGGGGATCGCAGGCGTCGGGGACGTCGAGGAGACGACGCTCGAGCTGTGGGAGCGAGTGATGCACGTGAACGCGCGCGGCGTCTTCCTCATGTCGCGCGCCGTCGTCCCGACGATGATCGCGCAGCACTCGGGATCGATCGTGAACATGTCGTCCGCCATCGTCGAGACCGGGCTCGCGCGCCGCGTCTCCTACGCGGCGTCGAAGGGCGCCGTCCTCGCGCTGACGAAGTCGATGCAGGTCGACCTCGCGCCCCACGGCGTGCGCGTCAACGCGCTGCTGCCCGGGACGATCATGACCCCGTTCGTCGAGCGCTACCTGCGCGAGTCCTACGATGACCCGGAGGAGGGGCGCCGGTCGATCCGCTCGCGCCAGCTCGGCGGCGAGCTCGGGGCGCCCGCGGACGTCGCCGGGGCGGCGCTCTACCTCGCCTCGGACGAGTCGCGGTTCGTCATGGGCTCCGGGCTCGTGGTCGACGGCGGGCTCAGCGCCGGCAAGGCCTGAGCAGCTATAGATCGGACCATGAAGGTTCGCTGGTTCGGCCAGTCCTCGTTCCTGCTGACCGGCGACGACCACGCCGTCTTCGTCGATCCGTTCGGGGACATGAGCGCCGCCGCCGCGCACGGCTTGGTCTTCGACTATCCGCCGATCGAGGGCGTCGAGGCCGACCTCCTGCTCGTCACGCACGAGCACGGCGATCACAACGGCGTCGAGGTGGTCGGCGGATCGCCTGCCGTCATCCGCTCCGTCGCCGGCCGGTTCGAGTCGCCCGTCGGCGAGGTCGTCGGGATCGCCTCGGAGCACGACGACGCAGCCGGGACGCGACGCGGCGCGAATGTCGTCTACGTGTTCACGCTCGACGGGCTCCGCGTCGCGCACTTCGGCGACTTCGGCCAGCCCGCGCTGCGGCCGGAGCAGCACGACGCCCTCGGCGAGGTCGACGTCCTCATCGTCCCCGTCGGCGGCGGCCCGACCATCGGCGGCGTTCCGGCGGCCGAGCTCGTGCGCCGGGTGGCGCCGCGCCTCGTCGTCCCGATGCACTACCGCACGGAGCAGATCAGCTTCCTCGAGCCGCCCGACGCGTTCCTCGACGCGCTCGGCGCCCGGCTGGAGCGGTTGTCCGAGAGCGAGGTCGAGGTGGAGCCGCTGCTCGGCTCGAGCGACGACCCGACGGTCGCGCTGCTGGATTCGCCTCGTCGGTAGCGGGGTACACAATGGAGCGATGCACCTCAGGGGCCTGCTCGTCGCGCTCGTCGTTGGGCTGGCCCTCCCCGGCGCCGCGCACGCCTACGGCTGGCCGCTGAAGCCGTTCGACCAGGTGCATCCCATCCGCGGAACGCTGGACGACCCGCGCTTCCACGTCGCGCCCAACCTGACGTGGAAGGGCTCGTTCCACTCGGGCGTCGACATTGCCGCGCCCGACGGCACGCCGGTCTACGCGGTGGAGCCCGGAAAGGCCGTCCGGGGGCCCGACAAGGTCGACGTCGGCCGGCCGAATCGTCGCGTCTTCGTGTACTGGCACATCCGCCCGGTCGTGTCGACCGGCCAGCACGTACGACTGCACCAACTGCTCGGCTACATCCTTCCCGGCTGGGGCCACGTGCATTTCGCGGAGACGGTCGCCGGCACGTACCGCAACCCACTGCGGAAGGGGGCGCTCACGCCGTACAAGGACGGCCCCGCGCCCGTCGTGAGATCGATCTCTGTCGTGCGCGACGACGGGCACGCGCTGCAGGCGATGGGAACCGAGCTCAGCGGGACGGTCGGCGTCATCGCGGATGCATATGAGCTGCCGCTCGTGGAGCCCGCGCCGCCGTGGAACGTTGCCCGCCTCGTTCCGGCACTCGTTCGCTGGCGGCTCATCCCGGCGAGCGGCGGCCAGCCGACGCCGTGGCGCACCGCCGTCGACTTCCGGTATCGCCTCCTGCCCTCGTCGATGTACTCGACGATCTACGCGCCGGGCACGTACCAGAACAAGGCGAACCGTCCCGGCGACTACCGCTTCTGGCTCACGCAGGACCTGAACACGGCCTCGCTCCCGAATGGGACGTACTGGGTCGAGGTGCAGGCCACCGATCTCTCCGGCGCAACGGGCGACGACTCGCTCGAGATCACCGTTTTGAACGCGTAGCGCGCGTCCCCTCGAACGTACGATGCCCGGCGTGGCCGATCCGATCGACGAGCTCCGCGCGCTCGCAGCGGCGGCGCAGCCGCCGCCGGCAGCGATGGCGTCGTATCTCGCGAAGGTGCGCGAGCGGGCGTACACGGTCACCGACTCGGACGTCGACGCGCTGAAGGACGACGGGCTCGGCGAGGACGAGATCTTCGAGCAGACGGTCGCCACGGCGATCGGCGAGGGGCTTCGTCGTCTGGACAGCGCACTCGAGGCGATCGGGTGAGGCTCGACGTCCTCATGGGCGACCACGCGCCGCCGGAGGCGCCGGGCGTGATCAGGACGCTGATGTACCGGTCGGAGCTGTTCGGCCGGCCGTTCTCCGACGCGGTCGACCGCGCGCTGCGCGGCCCGTCGGAGTGGAGCGCGGGGGAGCGCGAGCTGTTCGCCGGCTTCACGTCGCTCCTCAACCAGTGTCCCTTCTGAACGGGCTCCCACGGCGCGGTCGCGTCGTATGCCCTCGGTGAGGACGTCTGGGAGGGAGTCGTCGTCGACTGGCGCACGGCGCCGCTTCGCCCCGAGCTCCGCGCCGCGCTCGCGTTCCTCGAGGTGATGACGTTGCGGCCGGAGGAGCTGACGCGGGCCGACGCGGAGGCGGCGTACGCGGCGGGCCTCTCACGGCAGGCGCTGCTCGACGCGGCGACGGTGTGCGCGCTCTTCAGCATGATCGTCCGCCTCGCCGACTCGTTCGGCTGGGACGTCCCGACCTGGGAGCAGCAGCTCGCGACCGCGGGCGGCCGCCTCGACCGCGGCTACGCGCTTCCCAGCTAGTTCTCGAACGGCCGCAGGGCCGGATAGAGCTCGCGGAAGCGCGCATACTCCTGGTCGTAGTTCCACTCCGGCTCGATGCGGCCGCGCACGCGGACGCAGCGTGAGACCGCGTCCGCCGCGTCGGCGAACACGCCCTCGCGGACGCCGGCGAGCAGTGCCGCGCCGTACGCAGCGCCCTCCTCGAGCTGCATGCGTTCGAGCGGGACGCCGAGCGCCGACGCGGTGATGCGCACCCACAGCTCGCTGCGCGCGCCGCCGCCGGAGACGCGCCCGACCGTCGCCTCGACGCCGAGCTCGCGGAGCAGCTCGAGCGAGTCGCGCAGACCGAACGCGACGCCCTCCATCACCGCCCGCGCGAGCGCGCCGCGGTCGTGCCGCAGCGAGAGCCCGGTGAACGCACCGCGCGCATCCGGGTCGACGTGCGGCGTGCGCTCGCCGGCGAGGTACGGCGCGAAGAGCAGGCCCTCGACGCCCGGCGCCCACGCCGCCGCCTCATCGTCGAGCGCGCCGTACTTCGCGCCGACGACGTCGCGGAGCCAGGACATCGATCCCGCCGCGCTGAGCATCACGCCCATCGCGTGCCACGTGTCCGGCACCGCGTGGCAGAACACGTGGACGCGCGCCTGCGGGTCCGGCTTGTACGCGGGCAGCACCGCGAAGACGACGCCGGACGTCCCCAGGACGACCGAGAGGACGCCGGGCGCGACGATGCCGACGCCGAGCGCGCCGGCGGCCTGGTCGCCCGCCGTCCCGATGACGGTCGACTCGGACGCCGCCGGCAGCCAGTCGAGCGGCACGTCGATCGCGGCGCACACCTCTTCCGACCAGCGGCGGTTGGCGACGTCGAACAGCAGCGTCCCCGACGCGTCGGCGGCGTCGATCGTCCGCTCGCCGGTCATCCGGAAGCGCACGTAGTCCTTCGGCAGGAGGATGTGCCGGATCCGCGCGTGCACCTCCGGCTCGTGGCGCTGGAGCCAGAGGAGCTTCGGCGCGGTGAACCCGGGAAGCGCGCGGTTGCCCGTCAGCTGGATGAGGCGGTCGAGGCCGATGCGGCGTTCGATCTCCTCGCACTCGGCGCCGGTGCGCTGGTCGTTCCAGAGGATCGCCGGACGGAGGACCTCGTCGTGCTCGCCGAGGACGACGAGGCCGTGCATCTGCCCGTCGAGGCCGACCGGTCCGGGCGGCAGCTGCGCGAGCACGCGCTGCGAGGCGCGCCACCAGTCCTCGGGATCCTGCTCCGCCCAGCCCGGGCGCGGCGTCGACAGCGGATACGGCTCCTCGGCGACCGCGAGCACCTTGCCGTTCCGGTCGATGGCGACGCCCTTGACGCCGGACGTGCCGACGTCCAGGCCGATCAGCGCGTCAGCCGGCACCGAGAGCCGCGTACACGAGCTCGTACGCGCGCACGGCGTCCTTGCGGTGCTGCGCCTCGCGCAGCGCGTCGCCGTCGAGCTTCGCGGCGATCCCGTCGATGAAGCGCCA
>Ga0209579_10002479_pt1 | contig 14080 bp, 12 predicted proteins | sample Coa_R1_2_FD_187152 | JGI IMG/M metagenome (GOLD analysis project Ga0209579, IMG submission 187152) | Surface soil microbial communities from Centralia Pennsylvania, which are recovering from an underground coalmine fire - Coalmine... | ecosystem: Environmental > Terrestrial > Soil >... | reverse complement strand
GCTGCGAGCGAGGCCGGCGTCGAGCACGTGCGCTTCGTGCTCGGGCTCGAGGACGACCACTCCGAGTTCGTCGCCCGCTTCGCCGCCGACGAGCTCCTCGGCGAGACGACCCGCCGCCTGCGCGGCCTGCGCCCGCTCCGCACCGCCACCGTCGCGCATTCGCTCCTCCGCGCGGTCGCCGGGCAGCTGATCACCGCACGGCGCGCGCACGAGATCGAGCGGACGGTGATTCGCGCCGCCACACCCGCGCTCGACGGCCTGCACCGGGCGCCGACGGCGCGCGACCTCGCGCGGTTCGCACCTGCCGAGCTGCGGCGGCTCGGGCTCGGCATGCGCCGCGCCGATGCACTCGTCCGCGTCTGCCGGTCGCTCGACCTCGAAGGCCTGAAGCGCGTCCCGACCGCCGCCGCCGCAGTGCGCCTCGAGCGGGAGCGCGGGCTCGGGCCGTGGTCGGTCGGCGTCGTCTGCCTCGAGGGCCTGGGGCGTTACGAGCGCGGGCTCGCCCGTGACCTGGGCCTGGTCAAGCTCGTTTCGGCTCTGCGGGGGCGCTGGGCAGAACCCGAGGAGACGGACGAGCTGCTCCAGCCGTACGGCGAGTGGGCCGGGCTCGCGAGCGTTTACCTCCTGGCGGGTTACCACCTGGGGCTCTTGGGGGGCGTTGGCCCGCGCCGCCCTCAGCGGGCTCAGACTTTGCGCGGGCGTCCGTCTGCGTCGCGACCGTGGGCATCTGAAACGGCGCAAACGCTCTAGGCTTTCGCGATGCGCATCGCGATCCTCGGGGCCGGCCGAATCGGCGAGTCGCTGATCGCAGGCCTGCGCAGCTCGGACTGGGCCGACCTCGTCGCCACGACGCGCCGAGAGGAGCGCGCCGCCGAGCTCACGGAGCGGCACGGGATCGAGGCGACGACGTCGAACGCGGAGGCGATCAAGGGCGCCGACGTCGTCGTGCTCGCCGTCAAGCCGCAGGACATCGAGACCCTGCTCGGTGAGATCGGTCATCTGCTCGCCCCGGAGCAGACGGTGCTCTCGATTGCGGCCGCGATCCCGACCGCGGCGATCGAGCGCCATCTCGCCGACGACGTCCCTGTCGTGCGGGCGATGCCGAACGCACCCGCGACGGTGCACGAAGGGATCGCCGGCATGTGCGCGGGCCGGCACGCGGGACGTGAGCACCTCGACCGCGCGGGCACCGTCCTGCGGGCGGTCGGCGACGTCGTCGAGGTGCCGGAGGAGGCGATGGACGCGATCACGGCCGTCTCGGGGTCGGGCCCCGCCTACTACGCCCTCCTCGCCGAGGCGATGATCGAGGCGGGGATCCTGCTCTCGCTGTCGCGCGAGATCTCGACGCGCCTCGTCGTCCAGACGATGCTCGGCACGGCACGGCTCTTGCGCGACGAGGGGATGCATCCGGTCGAGCTGCGCGAGATGGTCACCTCGCCCGGCGGCACGACGATCCGCGCGATCCGCGAGCTCGAGCAGGCAGGCGTGCGCGCGGCGTTCCTCAACGCGATCAACGCCGCGATGGAACGCTCGAAGGAGCTCGCACACGGCAGTGAGTGAGGCGGCGCTCCACGTCCTCGCCGACCCGGCGGCGGCGGTGGGGGGCCTGCTGGCGGAGGCGGCGGCAGAGGGCGAGACGATCGTCCTGACCGGTGGCTCGACGCCCGGGCAGGCGTACGAGCACGCGGCGCGGCTCGAGCCGGACTGGAGCGGCGTTTCGCTCTGGTGGGGCGACGAGCGCTGCGTGCCGCCGGAGGACGAGCGCTCGAACTACGGCCTCGCGAGGCGAACGCTCCTCGACCGGCTGGCAGGCCTGCCGGATGTGCACCGGATCCGCGGCGAGCTCGAGCCCGCCGACGCCGCCGACGGGTACGAGCGGGCGATCACCGGCGTCGAGCTCGAGCTGCTTCTGCTCGGCCTCGGCCCGGACGGCCACGTCGCGTCGCTCTTCCCGGGCTCGCCGCAGCTCGCGGAGCGGAAGCGATCGGTGGCGAGCGGCCCCGCCGGCCTCGAGCCCTGGGTCGACCGCGTGACGCTGACCGTGCCCGCGTTGCTTGCGGCCCGACGGATCGTCTTCCTCGTCGCCGGCGAGTCCAAGGCCGAGGCGGTCGCGCACGCGTTCGGCGGCCAGATCACAGAGGACGTGCCGGCGAGCCTGCTGCGGCGCAGCGGCGCGCCGATCGACGTCTACCTCGACCCGGCCGCGGCGGCCCGGATCGCCTAGTGGCCGCTTGCCGCCGTCAGGCGCCGGGGAGCAGCTCGGACGGCGGCAGGTCGTCGGCGATCCCGCGCCTGCCTGCAAGGGCCTGCAGCGCGAGCACCGTGTCCGCGACAGGCGCAGCCTCGAGGTACTCGTCCCGCCTCTCGAACGACTCGAGCACGGACTCGACCGCCTCGGCGTAACCGACCAGGTCGTGCGCCGCGATCAAGGCGAGCGCGCCGGCGACGTCGCCTGGGAAGTCGTCCCGCTCGCGGATCGACGCCGCCACGTGACGCGCCTCCGGCCACCGCTCGAGGGCGAGGAGCGCGAGGCAGCCCGCGTAGCGGCCGATCGGCGAGTCCGCCGTCGCCGCGCCGAGCTCGAGCGTCCAGCGCGCGACGTCGTCGGTGTCGCGGCCGGCGATCAGAAGCGCCTTCAGGGCCCCGACCGGGCGGCCCCACGAGGCCGGCGGCGCGTCGGCCCAGCTCTCGCGCCAGCACGCGGCCGCGCGCGCAAGCCATTCACCGGCCTCGTCTCCGCGTCCCAGCATCAGCGACGCGAGCCCGGCGCCGTACGCCGCGTTGGCCATCCGGCCGAGCTGACCGTGCCCGCCCCGGCGCTCTCCGTCCTGGTAGCGGCGACGCTCGCGCTCGAGGAGCGCGTCCCAGTCCACGCCCGTGTTCTACCGGTCTCGGAAACGACGGCCCCTTGTAGGAACCGCCGGTTCGGCTATCCTGTGGGTTGCGAGCTCGCAACGAGGGTCCGCGCGAGCACGTCCTCTACAAAGCGGCACCACATGCGTGTCGCTGCGCATGGCAGAGACAGTCCCGCATTCTCCGTACCTCTCGGAGGAACCCGGCGGCATCACGGCCGCCGCCCTCCCCGCAGCAGCCTGGGCCGGCGAGCCCTTCCTGCAGCCCGACGACGACCCCGCAGTCACGCTCGCGCCGGGCAGTGCCGTCCGCAAGGCGCTCGACGACGCGCTCGCCGAGATGGAAGCCGGGCGGCGCGAGCCCTCGCCGGAGTGGAAGGTGCAGTACGCGCTCATGCTCGGCCTCGAGCGCGTGCTCTCGGAGAAGCCCCCGCGGCTCGCATCCGGCACCGAGCTCCGTCGTCACCAGGTCGACGCGCTCGCCGGGATGCTGACCGAGCTGATCGCGGCGCACCAGAAAGCGAACGGGAACGGCGCCGTGCTGGTCGAGGAGGCCGAGGAGGAGGACGAGGACGAGGACGACGTCCTCGAGGGCGAGCTCATCACCGTGGACGAGCCCGAGCCGCTCGCCCCGGCGGAGGATCCTGGTGCCGTCCGACGCTACCGCTTCCGCCATCCGACCGCGTCCGGCAAGACGATCGCCGCCGCCGGCTTCGTCGAGGCGGCGCGCACCGAAGGCGTCCTGATCCTGACGCACCGCCGGCTGCTGATCGACCAGTTCCGGCGCGAGTTGACCGAGCACGGGTACGGCGACCGGATCACCGAGGTGATTCGCAGGGACGTCACGCCGCTCGCGCCGAACCCGATCACGATCCAGACGTACGCGTGGTTCGCGCGACACGTCGACGAGATCTCGCGCACCGCCTACCAGCTCGTGATCTGCGACGAGGCCCACACCGCGCTCGGCGAGAAGACCTCGGCCGCGATCCGCAAGCTGTACGAACCGATCTACGTCGGCATGACCGCGACGGAGGAGTTGATCGCGAAACAGGTCTCCGACGTCTTCCCCGCCTCGGTCGACGACCTGCCGCTCGCAGACGCGGCGCGTCGCGGCCTGATCGCCCCGTTGCGCGATCTGCGCGTGCCGCCGGTGGCGGCGATCAACTCAGTGCCCATCGTCGGTGGCGACTTCGAGGAGCGCGCCCTCGCGGCAGCGCTCGACCACGAGGCCCTCAACATGGCGGCGGCGACGCTCTACCGCGAGCGGTTCGGCGACACGCCTGGGATCGTGTACGCGGCGGGCGTCGACCACGCGTACAACCTGGCGACGGCTTTCCGCGCGGCGGGCCTCAAGGCGGAGGCGGTCTCGGGCCGCACACCCCCCGCGAAGCTCGCGCAGGTTCTCGCCGCCTACGAGCGCGCCGAGATCGACGTGCTGATCAACGCGATGCTGCTTGCCGAGGGCTGGAACTCGCCGCGCGCGACGGTCGTCATGCACCTGGCGCCGACCGCATCGAAGCGCGTCTACCAGCAGCGCATCGGCCGGATCATGCGCATCCATCCGCGCAAGGAGGCCGGCATCGTCGTCGACTTCGTGCCCAAGGGCGCGACGCACAACGAGCGAGTCGTCTCGCTGCACTCGCTGCTCGACGCGGACTTCTACCGCGAAGGCGCGCGCGTCACGCCGGCACCGCGCCGCCGCGTGCAGCGCCGTGCGCGCCGCAAGCTGACGCCGGCGCCGTGGCTCGTGCCCGTCACACCCGACGTCGGCCGCCGTCTCGCCGTGATCCAGCGCGAGTGGCAGCGGGTCGACCCCAAGTACCTCGACGACGACGAGCAGCGTTTCTGGGCCACGATCGCCGGACGGCAGATGCGTTTCGACGAGCGCACCGCCTTCGTGCAGAAGTTCACGGAGAACGGCGCGAGCAAGGGGGCGCTCGAGACGTTCCTCGCGACGTGCGCCGCGCAGAACCCGAACCGGCGCCTCCGCATGATCGCGCTCGCCGACCGCGTGTCGATGCGGGTCGAGCGCGCAGACTTCGACGACCTCGTCACGCTCGTGACGCAGGCGCCGCCGTGGGAGAAGGACCGGGCGGCAGGCGTTCGGATCCTGCTGCGCGCGATCGCCGACGGCAAGCCCGACGCGCCGGAGCAGATCCTCGCCCGCTGGACGTGGCGGCTCGCGCGCGCCGTGCGCAAGACGCTCGACCGCAAGGCCTCCCAGGAGTATCCCGACGCGAAACGGCTTCTCGGCGCGCTCGCGAACTCACGCGGCCACCGCCACGAGGAGAATGCCGCCAAGCTCGTCAACGCGGCGCTCGAGATGCCGGTCGCGGTCGGGGCGGCTCTCGTCGCCTCTGCCGACTCGTACACGCCGCGCGCCACGCAACTCCTCGACGCTGCGAAGGAGCGGCTCGGCACGATCCACGAGATCGCGGGCGCGCTCGCCGACGACCTACCGGCGCCCAAGACGGGCCCGTCCCGCTCGCGCCGGCGCCGCCGCAAGAAGAAGCCCACCGCCGCGGCGAACGGGCAACCGACACCTCAGCAGCCCGTCGCAGACGGCGACGGCGAGCAGCAGCCGGAGACCGGCGACGCTTCGGCCAGGCCGCGGCGGCGACGGCGGAGGCGCTCTCCGCAGGCGGTCGCGGCGGAGCCGGCCGCGCCGGACGAGCAGCCGGCCGAGTCTTAAAAGAAAAGGAACTCGTGGCCCGGCGCGCTACGCTCGTGGCGTGATCGTCCTGCTCGCGATCGGGTTTCTGGCGGGAGTGATCACAGCGATCTCGCCGTGCGTCCTGCCCGTTCTGCCGATCCTGCTCGCCGGCGGGGCCTCCGGCCGCAGGCCATTCCGGATCATCACTGGCCTCGTCGCGAGCTTCGTCGTCTTCACGCTGTTCGCCTCCTGGATCCTCAGCCACCTCGGGCTCCCGCAGGACCTGCTCCGGAACGTCGCCATCGCGCTGCTCTTCGTCGTCGCAGCGACGCTGCTCGTCCCGCAGCTCGGCAGCCTGCTCGAGCGGCCCTTCGCCGCGCTCACGCGTCATCGCGCCGGCGGCGGCGGCTTCCTGCTCGGCGTCTCGCTCGGCCTCGTCTTCGTCCCGTGCGCGGGCCCGGTGCTCGCGGCGATCTCAGTCGTCGCCGCGAACAATCACGTCGGCCTGCGGACGATCCTGCTGACGGTCGCCTATGCGGTCGGGGCAGCCGTCCCGATGCTGCTGATCGCGCTCGGCGGCCGCAAGGTCGCGACGCGCGTGCGGAGCCGTGGGCCGCTGCTGCGCGTCGGTTCCGGCGCCGTGATCGGCCTCGTCGCGCTCGGGATCGCGTTCCACGTCGACGACCACTTCACCACCGCGCTCCCGGGGTACACGTCGGCGCTGCAGAAGCACGTCGAGGACACGAAGACCGCCCAGAAGCAGCTCGAGAAGCTGACCGGAACGAAGCCGCTCACCGCGAAGAAGGGGGCCGTCGGCCACCTTCCGAGCTACGGCCCGGCGCCCGCGCTGCAACCGACCGGGCGGTGGTTCAACTCGCAGCCGCTCACGATCGCGTCGCTGCGCGGCAAGGTCGTCCTCGTCGACTTCTGGACGTATTCGTGCATCAACTGCCTGCGGACGATCCCGCACCTCGAGGCGTGGTACTCCGCGTACCACGCGAAGGGGCTCGACATCATCGGCGTGCACACGCCCGAGTTCGCGTTCGAGCACGTCTCGTCGAACGTCGCGGCGGCGATCCAGCGGCTCAAGATCAAGTATCCGGTCGTCCAGGACAACGACTACAAGACGTTCGACGCCTACCACAACGACGCCTGGCCGGCGGAGTACCTGATCGACAAACGGGGCGTCATCCGCGACATCCACCAGGGTGAAGGCCCGTACGGCCCGACGGAGGCGCTGATCCGGCAATTGCTCGGCGACAACGGGCCGCACGCGGTCAAGGTTCCGGATTTGACCCCGACCGAGATCAGGACGCCGGAGTCCTACCTCGGCTTCGAGCGGCTCGAGCGATTCGACGGCCTCGGCGAGAACGACTACACGCAGAGTGAGATCTACGCGGTCATCCGGCCGAACGAGTTTGCGACCTACACCTTCCCGCAGATGCTGCCGCCGAACGAGCTCGCGTACTCGGGCCGCTGGAATGTCCAGGCGCAGCGGATCGTCGCCGGTCCGAATGCCCGCCTGCGACTTCACTTCCAGGCGAAGGACATCTACATCGTCATCGGCGGCAAGGGCCGCGTGACCGCGCTCGTCAACGGCAAGCCCGCGGGATCGATTGCCGTCTCGAGCTACCGCCTCTACACGGTCGAGCACTACCCCACGACGCGGGACGGCAACCTCGAGCTCCGCTTCACGCCCGGCTTGCAGGCGTATTCGTTTACCTTCGGGTAGGTAGCCCTCTAGCTCGCAGGCCCGCCGTGGGCGGGACCGCCGTCCTCATCCTGCTCGCGCTCGCGGAGAAACCGCGTCAACTCGGCCGCGAGCGAGTCACCGGTCGGAAGGTCGGTCTCGTCGATCAGCTCGTCGACGCGCTGCTCGAGCTCGTCGACGTACGCCGCAGTCTCGGCGTCGGCCGCGACCGCTTCGCTCACCTGCTGCATGTACGCGTCGGCGGCTTCGCCGAGCTCGGCCGTATCGAGCGGGATCTCGAGCAGCGCCGCGAGCCGGTCGCTCAGCGCCTTCGCTGCGCGGGGCGACGGCGTCATCGACACGTAGTGCGGCACGGCCGCCCACAGCGAGAGCGACGGAATCGACTCGGCGCGGCAGGCATCGTGCAGCGCGCCGACGATCCCTGTCGGACCTTCGTAGCGCGACGGCTGCAGCCCCAGCCGGCGGATCAAGTCGGGATCGGTGGCGCTGCCGGTGACGGGCGACGGACGGGTGTGCGGCACATCCGCGAGCAGCGAGCCGAGCGTGACGAGGAGCTCGACGCCGAGTTCCTTGGCGAAGCCGGTGACGAGGCCGCAGAAGCTCCGCCAGCGCAGGTTCGGCTCGGTGCCGAGCAGCAAGGTCACGTCACGCGGTCCCGACGGCATCGACGCGACGAAGAAGCCGTTCTCGGGCCAGTCGATCCGCCTGCTCGTCCCCTCGGCGAACGAGATATGCGGCCGGACCGCCTGGAAGTCGAAGAACTGCTCGGGGTCGATCTCGGCGAACTTCTCGGCGCCCCACGCGCGCGCCAGGTAGCTGCCGGCGAGTGAAGCGCCCTGGCCGCCGTCGTTCCAGCCGCGAAAGGTGCAAACGAGGGCCGGGCGCCGCAGGCTCGGGCGCTGGTCGACGCGGAGCTCGTCGCTCATCGAGGGATCGTACTGGGGCGCCAGAGGGCGACCACGAGCGCGGTCGTCGCCGCCCACAGGCTCGCGGCGAGCGAGACGTGGATGAGCACGAGCCACCACGGCAGATCGGTCCGGTATTGCGTCTCGCCGACCGCGATCTGGATGAGCAGCACCCCGACGACTGCGAGCCCGAACCTCAGCAGGCGGCTGCGGCGCCGCGCGAGCCAGACGAGCAGCAGCGCGAGCGAGACGCCGAACACGGCGGTCGCCCTGACGTGCCAGTAGACCGCGGTGCTGAACGTGTCGAGCCGGCGAACGTCGGAGCTGCTACCCGGATGCGGCCCGCCTGCGGTCGTCAACGTGCCGGCGACGATCGCCAGGGACGCCGCCCCGATGACGACGAGCGAGAAGCGCCGCAGAAGCAGGGGCAGTGGCTCGCCGCGGACCTGCCAGGCCTCGAGCAGCACGACGACACCGAGCGCGAGGATCACCATCGAGAGCAGGAAGTGCGAGAGCACCAGCCACGGGTTCAGGTGATAGTGCACCGTGACGGCACCGAGCGGCGCCTGGGCAAACGTGCCGGCGAATGTGAGGCCCGCGACCCAGCGCAGCCAGCGCCGGGCGCCCGTGTAAAGGAGCGACCCGACGAAGGCGGCGAGCGTCGCGGCGACCGTGATGCCCGCCACGACGCGATTCGAGAACTCCACGTACGAGTGGTAGCCCTTCTCGGGCAGGAACTCGTTCGCCGCGCACCCCGGCCAGTGCTCGCAGCCGAGACCGGAGCCGGTCAGCCGCACCGTCGCGCCGGTCGCGACGACAACGAGCAGCATCAGCGCGCTGACCGTCGCGAGCCGGCGGAACGTGCGCGCCGAGATCGCAAGCCCGCGTACGCGGGGCAGCGACGTCTCCATCGCGCCCACTGTAGCGGCGACCCCTAGCGCGTAGCCCTCCTAGGCGTGTACGGACGCTAGTGGGGGCCGTCCCAGAGCCCGGCGCAGAACCAGTGGAAGCCGAACACGGAAGCGATCGCCACAGCGATGAGGAGGACCAGCCCCCCCTTTCCGAGAAGCCATGCGAGCTTCGATGACACGATTCTCACCTCCTCTCGAGCCCTAGAACCTGAAGTCCTGCAGCGTCTCGGCCGCGCGCCTGTACAGCGCGGCCGCCCCGCGATCGTCTCCGCGCCGCTGCGCGAGATCGCCCTGCGCGACCCACGCGGCGGCCTGGTGCGAGCCCGACGAGAGCTGCGCAAAAGCGTCCTCCGCCTCCGTCAGCACCGCCTGCGACTCGTCGAAGCGTCCCTGATCGAGCAGCGCGCGACCCAGCACGAGCCGTGCGTTGCCGATCTCGTCGAGCCGGTCCTCGCGTGCACCGAGGAGCGTCAGCGCGTGGCGCGCGTGGCTCTCGGCAGTGACCGGGTCACCCGACCGTAGATGCGCCTGGGCGAGCGACGACACTGCGGTCGCAGCCTCGTCGTCGTCGCCGACTTCGAGCGCGATCGCGAACGCTTCCTTGAACCGCTCGACCGCCTGCTCGGGCTTGCCGAGGAGGAAGTCGAACACGCCGAGGTTGTTCAGCAACCGGCCGACGTTCGTGCGGTCGGTCAGCTCCTCGTACGCCTTCTTCGAGCGCTCGGCATAGGTTCGCGCGAGCACCCACTGCCCGTCGCGCTCGGCGACGAGCGAAGCCTGGAAGTACGCCTCGCCGAGTGCGCGCGTGTCGCGCAGCGACTCGGCCAACTCGAGCGCCCGCTCGATGTCCTCGCGCGCCGCCGCGAAGTCGCGCTGGCGACGGTAGCAGCGCGAACGCCAGGTGAAGATGTTCGAGCGGAGCAGGTCCGACGGCAGCGGCGATGCCTCGACGAGCGCGAGCGACTCGCCGAAGAGGGCGGTCGCGGTCGCGATGCTCGACATGAGATAACGGCAGACCCCCATCCGGTAGAGGACCTCCGCGCGGTCGAGATCGGCGAACTGCGGGCCTTCGACGAGCGAGCGGGCCTGAGTCAGGAGGGCGATCGCGCCCTTGACCTCGCCCGAATGCGCACGCGCCCAGGCCTCGCCGGAGAGGATCCGGACCTGCAAATCGAGGGCGCCGGTCGCGACGACCGACCCGAGCGCGCTCGTGAACTCCCCGATCGCGGCGTGGTACTCGCCCTTCTCGGAGAGGGCCTCGGCCCGGGTGAGGATTGCCTCGGCACGCGTGCGCTCGTCGGTCGAGACGCCGCTCGCGAGGAAGGTCGCGTCGACGCCGAGCCGAAGCGCGAGCCACTCGATCGTCTCCTGGGTCGGGCGCGTCTTGCCGCGCTCGATCTGCGAGATGTACTCCTTCGAGAACCGCTCGCCTGCGAGCTCGGTCTGGGTCAAGCCGGCCGAGACGCGCAGCTGGCGCAGGCGCTCGCCGAGGCGAGAGCCGCGCGGCGGCGCGGGCGCGACGCCCGAAGCGGCAAGGGTCTGCGGCAGGCCCATGCGGCGCAGTCTGCCGGAGGCCCGAGAGACGCGCAATCCCCCTTTAGGGACATTGGCCGAAAAGGGCTTGGTTATGCGGTTTCTCGGTCAAGCGACGGCGGCTTAATCACTTGACCGAGGTACTTGACAGGGCTGCTTCGGCCTCGTACAGTGAGCGCACTTGCGATCCGGCTATGGCCGCTCGCAAGTGGAGCGCCGAGGCGCACGAACCGGGACTGGCTGGGCCGCAGAGCCACGATTCCGGAGGACGCCTCAGACGGTGCCCCGCCTGACCAAACGAAAGAGCCCCGGGTGCCGCAGCCGGGGCTCTTTCTTTCGAGCTCGGCCGCGGCACCGCACGGGCCGACCGGAAACCCGCAGGTTCGACAGCAGCGATCGGGCCGCTGCCTCAGAACACCGGCCGGCGTCGCTCTGGGGGCCGGCGTCGCTTTGGGGCTCTAGCTCGTGCCTGCCGCAGACGCGAACACGCGGAGGTTGGTTTCGGTCTTGAGACTGAGCCGCACGCTCGCGCGCTGGGCAACCGCCACACGACGAGCCTCCTGAACGAAGCAGAGCGCGGCGACGAGCTCGCCGTCGTTGACGGCGACTCGGGCGTGCGAAAGGTCACGCGTCAGTTCAGGCGCAAATCGGCCAGCGAGCGCGCGCAGCTTGGACACGAGAACGGTGAGCTCACGCGCGGGATCGACCCTGCGCGCACCAGAGCGCCGGCAGTGAAACCCATCAGCTGCTCGTCAACAGTGCGTGCCAGCTGCTCGCTTGCCTCTTTCGTGCGGCCACCGCTCAAGGCCGAAAAGCGAGCAGCTCGCGCACCTCGGGCAGCTCGAGCGTCCGCTGCGTGACCGCAACCGCTCAGCTTCGCGCAGTAAAGAGGAACGCCCGCGTCAGGTCGGCTAGCGCGGCTCGCGCCTCGAGAAGCTCACGCGTCGGCACCTGCGCACTCTCGCCGAGGGCCTAGCCTCGGAACGCTTTTGGGGGTGCCCGCAGCGCGGTGATCGCCGCCGGCCGGGCCGGCCGGCACCCGCGGGAGCCGTCACGGGGCAACGGCACGAATCGGCGGCGGCGAGACGCGGCTTCTCCTGAGCTGGATCTCGCCGTCGACGACGACCATCGCGATCCCGGGGACGTCGCCCGCGGCGAGCGCGTCGAGCGCCGTGCGCGTCGTCCCCCCGACGGGCGCGTCGAGGACGACGATGTCCCCGGGGGCACCGGGGGCGATACGCCCGGAGGGAAGGCGGTAACGCGCAGCCGTCTGGCCGGTCGCGGCGCAGATCGCGAGCTCGGGCTCGAGCCCCGCGAGCGCGCAGCAGTAGGCGATCGTGCGCAGGATCCCGAGCGGGACGACGCCCGTTCCCGAAGGCGTGTCGGTGCCGATCTGGAGCCGGTCGACCGCGTCGCGGCGGCGCAGGAGTGCGACGACGTCGCGGAGGGCGCGCGTGTTGCCAGCCTGCACGACCTCGATCGCCGCCGCCGTGCCGTCGAGGATCTGCTCGATCTCCTCGAGCGGGCGCGCGGTAGGGCCGCCGTTCGTGTGGCAGGCGATGTCGGGCTGCACGGCTAGGGCGAGTTCCGCGCCGACGACCGACGAGCCGGGGACTGAGGCGCCGCCGATATGCATCGGCACGATCCAGCCGCGCGCACGCGCCCAGCCGACGAGCGGCTCGAGTTCGTCGGCGGCGATGACCGCGCCGAGCCCGATCTCGCCGAGCAGCCAGACGCCGGCCGCCGCCATCTCGTCGAAGTCATGCTCGCTCAGCCCGGGCTCGAGCAGGAGCGCGCCTCCGTAGAGCTTGGCTCCGCCCGGGCGGAGGTTGTTCGAGCTCTGCCGGGCGGCGATCGCGACCGACTTCGAGCCCGCCCCGGTCCGCTCCCGACCCGGCCAGTGGGCCTCGCCGGCCGAGATGAGAGTCGTCACCCCGCCATGGAGATGGCTCGAGATCCAGCCGATCGTCCCCTGCCGTGGCGTGTAGTCGCCGAGCACCGGATGCGTGTGGGGGTCGATCAGTCCCGGGGCGATTGTCGCCCCGTTGACGTCGACCGCGGGCAGCTCGCCGTCGGGGCGGATCTCGTCGACCGGCCCGAACGCCGCGATCACGCCGTCGCGGATGAGTACGGCGTCGCCGTCGGCGCGCGGCTGCTCGAGCTCGCCCGTGAGCACGAGCCCGGCGCCGTGGATAAGGAGGTTGGCGCTCATGACCAGGCCGCGATGACCTCGTCGACCGTCATCACCTCGCCAAAGTGGGTCTCGATGTCGTAGAGGGTCGAGGCCTCCTCACGCTCTCCGGTCGCGCGGCAGGCGTCGCCGGCGACCCAGACCTCGTAGCCGTTGAAGAATGCGTCGTGCACGGTCGAGCGGACGCAGATGTTGAGAGCGACGCCCGTGACGACTACCCGCGCGACGTCGTGCTCGCGCAGCCAGAGGTCGAGGTCGGTCTGGAAGAAGGCCGAGTAGCGGCGCTTGCCGAGCACCCGTTCGCCCGCGGCGACGCCGAGCGCCTCGGGGAACTCGGCGCCCCAGCTGCCCGCGATCGCGTGGGGGATGCGCTTGCGGAAGAGGCCGTCCGAGCTGTCGACGTGGCTCGGACGGATCCAGACGATTGTTACCCCCGCCGCCCGCGCGGTCTCGGCGAGGCGCCGGTTCGCTTCGACGACGGGCGCGCAGTCCGCCGCCGGCATCGCCCCCGCAGGGTCGACGTAGTCGTTGACGACGTCGACGACGAGGAGCGCGGTGCGCGCGGGACCAACGTCGGGGTAGCCCACGCCCGACTGCTTGGCCGAGAACGGGTCGACGGGCTCGGCCGCGTCGGGGGCGAGCTCGAGCTCGCTATCGGAGGCCATCGACGCCCTCGGCGTCTTCGGCGCGGAGGCCGCCGACTCGCGCATGCGGCCGTGGCCCGTCGCTGACGGCGAGCGCGACGACGATCTCGTCGGCGGCCGGCGCGTCAGCGACGCGGAACTCGATCGAGTCGAAGTGGGAGCGGATCATCATCGCCTTCTTGTGGTGGACCGGGATGTCGAGCGTCGCCCCTTGCCCGCCACGCTTCTTCACGCTCGGCAGGATCGAAACGCCCCCCGAGATGCTGCGAGTCGGGTGGCCGAAGCGCGGATGGAGGATCGCTGCGATGTGCTCGAGCTCGCCGTGCTCGCCGACGATCCCGCCCTTGCCGTAGGCCTCGATGTTCCCGTCGAGCAGCGCGAGCGCTCGGGTCGTGAACTGGGTCGCGAGCTGCTCGCCGGCGACTTCGAGCACGCTCAGGTCCTCCGACCAGACGGCCGCCAGGGGATTGCCGAGCACCGCTGCGACGACGGCGCGGCGGATCGGCCGCTCCGTTGCGCGGCCGCCGTCGCTTAGCACCTCTTCGACGTAGGTGACCCACTTGCGGATCGTCACCGCGCCGTCCGTGCCGGGCACGGTCGGCAGCTTCGTGGCGGTCGCTGTTGCCTCGCTCATCAGTTCCTCCTCGGTTCGTGGTGCTCGGTTGGTTCGCCGCCGGCGA
>Ga0209579_10002476_pt1 | contig 14102 bp, 11 predicted proteins | sample Coa_R1_2_FD_187152 | JGI IMG/M metagenome (GOLD analysis project Ga0209579, IMG submission 187152) | Surface soil microbial communities from Centralia Pennsylvania, which are recovering from an underground coalmine fire - Coalmine... | ecosystem: Environmental > Terrestrial > Soil >... | reverse complement strand
TGCCGCGGCCGTAGTACACGTGGAGCATGTCACTGGACGAACCGCTGGCACGGCGGGTGCCGTAGGCTTCGATGGCCTTGGAAAAGGCGTCCCGGGCTTTTTGATACTTTTTTTCTTCAAGGCTGAGATCGCCGAGTTCTTCGTAATTTCCGGCGGAGGGATTGTCGAGAATTTCCGTTTCGAGGCGCTGCATGCGGGAACGGCGGCCAAATCCCTGGAAGACTCCGGGGAGAAGGCGGGTGTCAGGCAAGACTTCGACCAGCAGATAGGCGCCGGCGCCGATGGGGCCGCCGATGAGAATAATCCAGAGCCAATAGCTCTCCGGCCGGCGCTTGACGAAGTGCACGACGGCAATGATCTGCAGGATGATGCCCCACGGATAGAAAAGATGTCCCAATGTGCTGCGCTCCGTCGCGTGTGTCAGCGGGCCAGGCCGCTGGTCGTCCTGCGCGGGTTGCGTTTCACTGGCCGGCAACCGGACCGAATAGCACTTCAATATATGCTACGTGTCAATAGAAGCGTGCGGAATTGGCGAGAGGCGGCAAGGGCGGTGCTATTATCCTTCCGCTGTGCGTCAGGAGGCCGCGATGTCCCCTCGTATTTTTCAGGCGATTCTAGTTGCAGCGGGCTTGCTTACTTGCGGAATGGCGCCGCGAGCCGCGGAGGCGCAAGCGCCGCTGCGGGTGGCCATCGCCGGACTGGTTCACGGCCACGCCGACGGATTCTTTTCGCATTCGCTGGTGCGCAGAGATATTCAGATCGTGGGGATAGCCGAACCGGACCGTGCGCTCTTCGATCAGTATGCGGCGAAATTCAAGCTGGAGCCCGCGCTGTATCACTCCGACCTGGAGGAATTGGTGCGCACGCTGCATCCGCAGGCGGTCCTCGGCTACACGGCGACCCTGGACCACCGCAAGGTGGTGGAGGTGTGCGCGCGGTATGGCATTTCGGTGATGGTGGAAAAGCCGCTGGCGACTACCTATGAGGATGCGGAAGCGATTGCGCGTGCCGCGCGCGCGGCGAAAATCCAGGTGCTGGTGAACTACGAGACGTCGTGGTATCCGAGCAATCATGCCGCTTACGATTTGCTGCATTCGGGTGCGATTGGGGAGTTGCGGAAAGTCGTGGTTCACGACGGGCATGAAGGGCCGAAGGAAATCAACGTGGGGCCGGAGTTTTTTAAGTGGCTGACCGATCCGAGGCGGAACGGCGGCGGCGCGCTGTTTGATTTCGGATGCTACGGCGCGGACCTGATGACTTATCTGACGGACGGCCAGCGACCAACAACCGTTACCGCAGTAACCCAGCAGATCAAGCCGAACATTTATGCGCGGGTGGATGATGAAGCGACGATTGTGCTCACCTACCCGCGAGCACAGGCGATTCTGCAGGCTTCGTGGAACTGGCCGTATAGCCGGAAAGACATGGAAGTGTACGGCGTCTCCGGCTCGGTAATCACCATCGCGAATAACGACGTTACGGTGCGGCTGGAGCATGAGGCGCAGGGGACTACCCGGGCGGCGCCGCCGATCGCGGCTCCCTATGATGATTCGCTGACCTACCTGCGGGCGGTGCTGCTGGATGGGGCCAAGCCGGACGCGTTCTCATCGCTGGAGACCAACGTGATGGTCGTGGAGATTCTGGATGCGGCGCGGCGTTCGGCCGCCTCCGGACAGACCGTCCGCCTGCGCTAATGAGGCGCTCCATTGAAACGCAGGAGATTGAGAAACTGGCGAAACAGCCAAAGAGTCCTGCGAATATTCGTCAGACGAATGGCTAGCGCTGGTTGGACACTTCCCCGGTTGAGGGCCATGTGCTACGCTTCTTGCGGTAAAAATTGTCGATGAACCGGCTTTACGCCGCGCAAGTTCCCAGTGTTGCGTCTTCTTCCCGATAGGCAGTTTCCGCTAGAGGGACAGGAGTCTCTGAACGCTGTGCTTGCTTCGCAAGGAGCTTGCGAGAGAGAGCAAAGAAAGTTGGACCAGCCATGACCGCGACACCCGCAACGCTAAAAACCAGCGAACAGACCGTGGAAATCAAACTGGCGCATTCACCCGACAGCGACGATGCATTCATGTTTTATGCGCTGGCAACGCACAAGGTGCCGACGCCGGGCTACAAGTACACCCACGTTCTTTCGGACATTCAGACACTCAACGAAGCGGCACTGAAGGAGACGTACGACGTGACGGCGGTAAGCTTCGCGGCATATCCGTCCATTCGCGATAAGTATGTGCTGCTGGATTGCGGGGCCAGCTTCGGCGAAGGGTACGGGCCGATCGTGGTAGCCGGCAAGTCCATGAAGAAGGAAGAGATTAAAGGAAAGAGGATTGGGGTGCCCGGGCTGAAGACGTCGGCGTATCTTTCGCTGAAACTGTTCGAGCCGGACTTTGAAGCGGTGGTGATGCCGTTTGACAAGATTCTGAATGCGGTACAGGACGAACTGGTGGAAGCGGGGCTGCTGATTCACGAAGGGCAGCTACTGTTTCCGCAGATGGGTCTGCACAAGGTCCTGGACCTGGGAGTGTGGTGGCAGGAGCAGACAGCGTTGCCGCTGCCGCTGGGAGGGAATGCGGTGAGGCGGGCATTGGGTCCAGAACTGGGGCGGCAGATTGCGCGGACGATCCGCGAAAGCGTGGAATATGGGCTGGAACATCGGGAAGACGCGCTGAAGTACGCGATGCAGTTTGCGCGGGACATGGAGGCGGAGCTGGCGGACCAGTTTGTCGGAATGTATGTGAATAAATGGACGCTGGGGTACGGCGAAAAGGGCAAGCGGGCGGTGCAGGAATTGATCAAGAGGGGAACGGAGAGCGGGATATTGCCCGGGCCGGACACGGTGGAGTTTCTGGCGGATTGAAGCGTTGTTGTTGCGGGTTGTTATTGCAAGTCGTTTAGATCGTGGCGGTTCACGCCTGTACCAAAAATAGCTAAAGATTTTGCGTTGGTTGCCGATGGAGGTAGTGGCGGCGTGTAGCCGATTTGGGCGCGCTTGGCCTGCTCAGCTCGATTTGTAGAACAGGGAGGTGAGTGATGAGTTTGGTGGGACTTGTCCAACTAACGGAAAAGCTGTTAAACCAAACACTGCAAAATTTGCAGGAGAACCCGCAGGGAACGAGGAAGAATACCGGAACGGGACAGAATGCCATTCCGAATGGAAACACGGATACATTTGTGCCGTCTGCGCAGAACGGCGCGCCGGAGGCCGGGATTTTTCAGGTGACGCAGGTTTCGCTGTTTTCGGCGGCGGCGGATTTGTTGCTGGCGCAGCCAAAGGCCGCGGCGGTACCAAACACGGTTAACAATGCGAATGCCGCGAATGGTGTGACGGAGCCTGCAGTAAACAATACCGGAGCGACCAGAGCGGCAGCCGCAGCAGCACCCGCGGTGCTCAATGCGAACGGGGGAACAGCCGGAATTACAGCGACGGCCAACCTGAACGCAGCGTTAACCCCGGCGAATCTGAATGCCAGCGGGGCAACGAATGTCGCGACGAACGCAGCGCCGGCGACAACGGCGGCGAACAACGAAGTGACAAAGACCAGGACGACGGACACAGGGACGACGAACGCCAGCACTGCACAGGGCGCGCAGGTTCAGCTTGCCGATTTGAATGCATCGTTAGCGGCACTGGGGCTGTCGCAGGACGAGATCACGGTGGTGGATCGCGTCGCGCAATTGATTAAAGATTTTAATCCCGCCGCGTTCGCTGACATCATCAATCAGTTGCAAGCGCTGGCACAAGCGCAGGCACCACAAGTGGCGGCAGCTCTTGTTCCAGCGCCTGCGGCGAATGCGGGCACCATAGGAGCCACGGCGACGGGCTTGGCGGCGCGGGTCGCGGCGGCGTAAGCGAAAAGCTGCTGGCGGTCTTGGCGAAAGGCGCCCGCCCTTGAAGGCGGCCGCTACAAATACGCCGGTGCATCCCTAGGAAGAAAATTCCTTGCCTTGACCGTGCGGCGCGAATTTCGTAGTGTCGTCTGACACTATGACAATACAAATATTTCTGAGAGCCGCGCTGAGCACCGCGGTCGTGGTGTGCTTGGGCGGTGTGGCGCACGGGCAGACTGCCGCGGAATACAAAGAACGCACCGAACAGGGAAAATCGTGGCCCAAGGAGGCGGTCCGCGGGCTGCACGGAATGGTGGCCACCGACGAAGAGCTCGGGTCGCGAGCGGGCCTGGAGATTTTGCAAAAAGGCGGCAACGCCGTGGACGCCGGCGTGGCGACTGCGTTCGCGCTGGCAGTGGTGGAACCGGCGGCGGGCAACATCGGCGGCGGCGGCTTCATGATGGTGCGCATGGCGGACGGGCGCACCAGCTTTCTGGATTACCGCGAGGTGGCGCCGGCCAAGGCCACGCGCGACATGTACATTACGCCGGATGGAAAACTGGATACGGAAGCGTCGGTAATTGGCTACAAGGCGGTGGCGGTGCCCGGAACGGTGGCGGGCCTGGAGCTGGCGCTGAAGACCTACGGCACCATGAAGCTGGCAGAGGTGATGGCACCAGCGATCCGGCTGGCGGAGAGCGGGTTCCCGGTGAGCGAGAGCCTGGCTCGCGAATTCAGGGAACAGAAAAAGGAGTTGCAGAGATTTTCGGTGAGCAACCGGATTTTTCTGAAGAACGGCGAAATGTACAAGGTAGGCGAGACGCTGCGACAGCCGGAGCTGGCAGCGACGCTTAAGCGGATCGCGAAAAACGGCGCGGCGGAGTTTTATCGAGGCGAAACGGCACGCATGATGGTCCAGGACATGAACGCGCTAGGCGGGCTGATCACGCTGGAGGACCTGGCGGCGTACCAGCCGAAGGTGCGGCAGGTGCTGCGCGCGAAGTATGAACTGGAGGGGCATAACTGGGAAGTGCTGGCGTCGCCGCCTCCGAGTTCCGGCGGGATCGCGGTGATCGAGGCGCTGAACATGCTGAAGGGCGTTCCGCTGAAGGGCTGGGACGATGTGGAAAGCGTGCATGTGGTTGCGGAAACGATGCGGCGCGTGTTCGCGGACCGCGCAGCGTACCTGGGCGATCCGGATTACGCCCAGGTGCCTGTGGATGGCTTGACCAGCCCGTGCTACGCGAAGGAGCTGGCGGCGACGATTGATTTGCGCCACGCGTCTTCGAGTAAGGAAGTGAAAGCGGGACAGCCACACGTGTGCGCCGAAGAAGCGAGGATGGCGGCGCCGGTGGAAGTGAGCTTAAATGACGGGCCGCACACGACGCACTTTTCGGTGGTGGATTCGGCGGGAAACGCGCTGGCCAGCACGTACACGCTGAACGACAGCTACGGCTCGCACGCGACGTGCAGCGCGGGATTCTTGTTGAATGACGAGATGGATGACTTCACCACGCAGCCGGGAGTGCCGAATGCGTTGTTCGGGTTGATTCAGTCCGAAGTGAACGCGATTGCGCCCGGGCACCGGCCGTTGAGCTCGATGACGCCCACGATTTTGCTGCGTGACGGCAAGCTGAGCTTCGTGACCGGGTCGCCGGGAGGCCCGACGATCATTTCGGCGGTGCTGCTGACCATCCTCAACTGGATGCGGCTGGGAATGGACGCGCAATCGGCGATTAACGCGCCGCGGTTCCATCATCAATGGATGCCGGACCGGCTGCTGATGGAGCAGCAGTTCCCGGCCGCGGTGGAGCAGGGGCTAAACGCCATGGGCCACGCCACTCGGCGCCGGGGGCATATCGGCCTGGTGAATGCCATAGGTATTGATTCGCAAACCGGAGAGAAATTAGGGGCCGCTGATCCTCGCGACCAGGGCTCGGCCGTGGGATACTAGCGGCGTTCTCAGCCGCGGTCAAAAATCGTCAACGCGGGTGCACGCCACATGCGAAGAGTGCTGTCCACGTACCTCTTCATTTCCCGAAAATTAACACCGGAACTGCTCGGCCAGATGCGCGAGGCCGGATTCAATGCGCTGGAAGTGTTTTGCTCGCGAGCGCATTTTGATTACGCCTCGCGGCCGGAGGTGCGCGCCCTGGCGGCGACGCTGGAAGCTAACCAGATGAAGCTGGACTCCCTGCACGCACCGACCAGCAAGGATACGAGCGCGACGCGGGAAAGCGGGCAGCCGCTCTCCATTTGCGAAGTGGAGAAAGTGCGGCGCATCGAGGCCATGGACGAGTTCAAGCGGGCGATTGACGTTTCGGAGGACCTGCGGTTTTCGCGGATGGTCCTGCACATGGGCGGTTCGCGGGAGACGGCCGACCCGCGCAAACGCGATGCGGCGTTCAGCACGCTAGAACACCTGGTGCTGCATGCGCACCACGCGGGGGTGACGCTGGCGGTCGAAAATACCACCAGTGAAATGGGGCAGCCGGACTATCTGCGCGCGTTTGTGGATGAGACGCGGCTGAGCGGTTTACGATTTAACTTTGACGTGGGTCACGCGAACCTGGCGGATGGACCAGCGGAAGAACGTCTGGGGAAGGGATTTGCGCCGCTGCGCGAACAGGTGGTGTCACTGCATTTGCATGACAACCACGGCGAAAAAGACGAGCACCTGCTGCCTTATGAAGGAAGCATTGACTGGGGCGCGGCGATTCCGCTGCTGAAGTCGGCTCCGCCTGACAATTTGCCGGTCGTACTGGAATTGAAGGAAAAGTTTGGACCGGAAGCGCCGGCGGCGCCGGAGCAGCTGGCTGCGGCGCGCGTAGCTTTTCACCGGTTCGAAGAGGCTTGGGGCTGAGGGTATCGGCGGAAAGGAATTGCGAAAAGACTGAACTAAAGCGAAAGGGGCCTGAGCGGCCCCTTTCGTTCTAGCTTTGTGCATTAGTTGATCTCAGGAGCCCATGTATTGGGCGTGGACGTAAACGCCGGTGTTCACGTTGTACACCAGGTACCATCCGGGGTGGTCAGGGTCATCGTAAACGACGAAGTTATCGCCGGGGCAATCCCAGCACCAGCCCGAGGCCAAGTCCCAATCCCAGTCAGCGATGACGAACGAGAATCCGCCGGCAAACCAGAAGCGATGTGCTCCGGCGTCGAAACGGTCCACATGATAGCGGTAGGACGCGCCGAAATGTTCGAAGCGCCCGTGCTCGTAGGGATGAGAGATGACATAGCGCTTGTCGTTGGGCGCATCGTGACCGTACCAATGGTCGTTGGCGACGTGAGGAACACTGTTAACGCGTCCGCCCGTGCGGCGGTCCACTTCCGGCTTGGCGTGCGCGTCCCGTTTGGGTGGTGCCGCTTGAGGAATGTGGCCCTGATTGGCGTGGACATTGTCATGGTGTTCTTCGCCGCGTTGTTGCGCGAAGGCGGCCGGAGTCATCAGCGTAGCTACGAATAACGCCAGGAAAGGTGCCGAAATCAAGGGAATAGCGAAACGACTCTTCATTCTGCTGCTTCCTCCTCGAGTTAAGGTTTCGGTACCGGCGCGCTATCGATACGCTCGACGGGCACCACCAGGGCTCTAGCCAATACGACGTTTACCGTGCGTTGGAGGGTACAGAGAGTTTCCTGCAGACGGGAGAGGCGCGAGTGCGGAGGCGAGCTGCCGCATGGTTGTAAGTGGTGTTAGAGTGCTTTCGCGAAATCTGCCAGCAGGGTGATAAGTGAGGTCCTTAAGTGAATTCAAAGAGATGGCGCTGGACGGCTTGCGGGACGTGCGCAGCCCTGGTTGTGATAACGACGTGCGTTTTATCACGGGCGCAGGAGAAAAAAGTAAATCTCGGTGCGTTTGAGGCAAGCAGTGACGTGGGAACCGTGTTGCATCCCGGTTCGGTGGAATACGATGCGGCGAATGGTGCATACACCATTAGCGGCAGCGGCGAAAACATGTGGTTCACCAACGACGCTTATCAATTTGTCTGGAAGAAAATGAGCGGAGACATTTCGCTGTCCGCGGACATCAGTTTTGTTGGCACAGGCGGAAATCAGCACCGCAAAGCGGTGCTGATGATCCGGCAGAGCCTCGACGCGGACTCGGTGTACGCGGATATTGCGCGACACGGGAACGGAATGACCGCGTTGCAGTTCCGCACGGAAACCGGCGCGCTGACTACAGAAGTGGAGTCGCCCAATTGGAATCCGCAACACCTGCGCATCGAAAAACATGGAGCGTATTTCACAATGTGGCTGGCGGGCGGCACGGGTGGCGAGCCCCAGATTGCGGCCGCTTCACCGCGAATTGAGCTGAAGGAACCGTTTTATGTGGGCATCGGCGTATGCAGCCACGACAAAGATGTTGTGGAGAAGGCGGTGTTCACTCGTGTGCAGTTGAATGCGTCGAGGCCTGGGGCTGCCAGCGGCGAAAAGGATTCCACGCTATACAGCTTTCTGGAATCCATGCCGGTGGACTCCAACGACCGCACGGCGATTTATGTTTCGCAGGGACGGTTCGAAGCGCCGAACTGGACGCACGACGGCAAAGAGTTCCTGTTCAATAGCGAGGGGCGAATCCTGCGACTGCCGGTTGGCGGCGGAACCCCGGAAAAGCTTGATACTGGATTTGCGGTGCACTGCAACAACGACCACGGCATTTCGCCGGACAGCACGCTGCTGGCCATCAGCGATCAATCGCAGGAAACTTCGCCGGGCAATCACCAGTCGCTGGTGTACGTGGTCCCGCTGGCCGGAGGCACGCCCCGGCGGCTAACCAAGAATGCGCCGTCCTACTGGCACGGGTGGTCGCCTGACGGAAAGACGTTGGCGTTTGTCGGCCAACGCAACGGAGATTTCGACATTTATACTGTCCCCGTGGCGGGCGGCGACGAAACGCGGCTGACCACGGCGAAAGGACTTGACGACGGTCCGGAATATTCGCACGACGGGCAGTATATCTATTTCAATTCCGAGCGCACCGGCCACATGCAGATCTGGCGCATGAAAGCTGACGGCAGCGAACAGGAGCAGGTCTTTTCCGACGGCTATAACAACTGGTTTCCGCATATCTCGCCAGACGGCAAATATATGGTCTTTCTCACCTACGACAAGAGCGTGACCGGGCATCCGGAAAATAAGGATGTAACACTGCGGTTGATGACGCTGGCCGATAAGAAAATCAAGGTGATGGCGCAACTGTTTGGCGGACAGGGCACGATCAATGTGCCGTCGTGGTCGCCGGACAGCAAGAGTATCGCGTTTGTCAGCTACGCCCTGCTCCCTCACTGAAGGCTTGCTCAGTTTTTATTCTGAGCAGCCTTCCGGGCTTCGGCGATTTGTTGCTGGAACTCTGGATGTTCGGCCAGCACTTCTATCATTGACTGACGGCCGAGATCCTCGCCCCATTTCCGGCCCTTTTTCTGCAGGTCGCCCATGAGTTGGGGTAAAACAGTGATTGCTTTCTTGCCGAGGGGCGTCTGGTAAAACTGAATCAACCCCTGAATCTCCTCGCGAGTAAAGTCCTTGTCGTACTCAGGAATGGCGAGATCTAACAAACTGGCAGAGCTGGCTTTGGCCATGAATTTCTCGAAGAAAAGGTCAACCAGCTTTTCGCGGTACTCGCCGGGAGGCAGCGAGTTTGTCAGCAGCGGCTTCAGTGACTGCGACATTTCGCCCATGGTCTGGATCGCTAGTCCTTTGGCCCCGGTAACCTCCAGCAGGCGGCGGATATCAGCCTCTTTTGCCGGATCGATCTTAAGAGTTGCGCCATCGGATGCACCGGCTGTCGCTTCAGTAGACTTTTTCGCGGGCTGCGAGCCAACCGAAGGCGTCACCGGCGTTTGACCGGCGGCGATTGAGGCTGTGATACAGGCGAAGCCGATAGCAAAGAGAACTTTTTTCATGGATTTCTCCCGGGCTAGCCCTTATCCCCTGATGCTATCGAATCGTCACGTCTGCCGGCTTGGAATCTTCCGCGACGTTCTTGAAGAGCAAGTTTAAAAGCCCGGTGGGTGTTCGCCCATCACATTGAAAGCGCGTTCCAGCGCGATTCCGGCTGAGCACAGCGTTCCTTCCTCAAATAAACGGCCGATCAGGGTCACGCCGTGTGGAACGCGGCGCGGCGGATTGAATTTTGGCAAAGGATGCGCCGGGTCGGGCGCCCAATCGCTGCGTGCTTCTGACACTTCCACGAATCCGGCGCGCAGCGTGAGCGATGGTTGGCCGGTGAAGTTGGTGATGGTCAGCATTTCGTCGCGCAATGATGGCACCAGCAGCAAGTCCACCTGGTCAAAAATGCGGGCCATTTCCTCGGCGACTTTGCGCCGCAGGCGGTCGGCCTGCACGAAATCCACCGCGGAGAGGAAGCGCGACTGGCGAAAAAGGTTGGGCCAGGCATCCGGAACTTGCGCCTTCAGCTGATCCACGCCGTGGCTCAGCGTCAGTTCTTCGAATGCGGCCGCGCCTTCGGCGAAAAGGATCAGCTGTAGCGAGTCGTAGGGCCAATCCGGAAGCGAAACCTCTACGGCCCGCATGCCGAGCTTTTTTACGGTTTCCAGCGCCGCGCGGTCCACATCTGTCGCGGGATTTTCTTTCATCCATTTCGGGAAATACCCGACGCGCAAACCTTTGACCGGCGCGCCGGCGTCAAAATCCAGTTTGCTGGGCACGCTCGAAAGATCGCCAGCGTCGGGACCCGATATGGCGTGCAAGACGAGCGCGGCGTCCTCCACCGAACGCGTCATGGGTCCGAGTTTGTCCAGCGACCAGCACAGCGTCATGGCGCCGGTGCGTGGAACGCGTCCATAAGTAGGACGCAATCCTGTAACGCCGCAGCGCATGGAAGGGCTTACGATACTGCCGCCTGTTTCGCTGCCAATTGCAAACCCGACCAATCCCGCGGCTGTCGCGGCGCCCGGGCCTGCGCTCGAGCCTGACGCGCCTTCTTCCAGCAGCCACGGATTCACGGTCTGTCCGCCGAACCAGATGTCATTTAATGCCAAGGCGCCCAGGCTGAGCTTGGCAATCAGTACGGCGCCGGCTTCGCGAAGACGCTTTACCACGGTCGCATCTTTTTCTGGCACACGGTTGCGAAACGGCTCCGCTCCGTAGGTGGTGGCGATGCCTGCGGTGTCCAGCAGATCTTTTCCGCCCCAGGGAATGCCATGTAGCGGCCCGCGATATTTTCCCGCGGCAATTTCGGCGTCGGCTCGCTTGGCCTGCTCCAGCGCCACCTCGCGCGTCAACGTGATGATGCAACGCAGCTTGGGATCAAAACGCTCGATGCGCTGCAAATAGATTTGCGTCAGTCGCTCCGAGGTCAGTTTGCGCTGCTCAATCCAGCGCGAAAGTTGGTACACCGGCGCGTACGCGATTTCCTCGTCGTGCGATGGCAACGGTGCCGCATCGGCGCTGGAGCGCACAAAACGATCGCGCGCCGGTCCGCCCGGCCGCCCCGGCAACACCGGATTCCACTGCGAATACGGGGCGACGCTCGCCTCAATGGCCACTTTGCGTGGACCGGTGCGCCGTTCATACAGCGACGCCAGATTGCTGCGCCAGCTCTTCGCAGCGACGTTGCGTTCGTCCGCCGTCAGCTCGATCTGCACCAGTTTTTCCGCTTCCGCAAACGTCGCTGGCGAAACCTCCGGTCCCACGGCCGGTCCGGCGCCAAATGCGGGAGGCGCACCGGCTGGTGGCTGCGCGGGCGTTTGCGCCGGGTCCTGCTGTGCCTGCTCGTCGTGAATCCCGATGGCCGCTCCCACCAATCCTGCCGACGTGGTTGCCAGAAAATCCCTGCGCGAATGTGCGGACATGTCCCCTCCCCAAGCGGTCTTGCATTTTAGCCTGCCGGCGGCCACAGGGTGCAAATTCAGGCCAGTGCTCCGAATCTGTTAAACTTCTCGTTTGGCAATTCATCGCGGAAGCCGACCATGACCACCATCACCATCGAACAGGCGGGCAAATACGACGGCCAGGAGGTCACGCTTCAGGGCTGGCTCTATAATTTGCGCGAATCTGGCAAGCTGCTTTTCCCCATTTTTCGCGATGGCAGCGGCATCATGCAGGGTGTGGTTTCGCTAAAGGAGAATCCCGAGGCGTTTGCCGCGCTCAAAGGCCTGACGCAGGAATCCAGCGTCATCGTTTCTGGCAAAATCCGTGCCGAGCAGCGCGCTCCCGGCGGCTACGAGATCGGCGTCAGCGGCATCCAGGTTTTGCAAAAAGTCTCGGAAGAAACTCCCTTCCCCATCCAGCTCAAAGAGCACGGCGTGGATTTCCTGCTCGATCACCGGCATCTTTGGATTCGCACTCCACGCCAGGCCGCTATCCTGCGCATCCGTGCCGAAGCCGTCCGCGCTGCCCGCAATTACATGGACGCGCAGGGCTACACACTCACTGACGCGCCCATGTTCACCCCATCGGCTTGCGAGGGTACTTCCACCCTCTTTGAAGTCAATTACATTGACGACGAAAAAGCCTACCTCACGCAATCCGGCCAGCTGTACATCGAAGCCACCGCGATGGCTCTCGGCAAGGTGTACACCTTCGGCCCCACCTTTCGCGCCGAAAAATCCAAAACCCGCCGCCACCTCACCGAATTCTGGATGCTGGAGCCCGAAGCCGCCTATGCCACGCTCGACGACATGATGATCCTGGGCGAAGGTCTGGTCTCCGCCGTCGTCCAGTCCGTCGTACAGAACAAATCCCGCGAACTCGAGTTGCTCAAGCGCGACGTCGGCAAACTCGCCAACGTCAAGCCGCCCTTCCCCCGCATCAGCTACGATGACGCCATTGGCGTCCTCAACAAGAACGGCAACCCCGCCAAGTTCGGCGACGACTTTGGCGGCGACGAAGAAACCATCATCTCCAAGGAATTCGACCGTCCGGTCATGATTCACCGTTACCCCACGGCCATCAAAGCCTTTTACATGCAGCCGGACGCTGACGACCCCGCCAAAGCGCTGGCCTTTGACATGATCGCCCCGGAAGGCTACGGCGAAATCATCGGAGGCAGCCAACGCATCCACGACTACGACCTGCTCGTTAAACGGTTGAAAGAACACAACTTACCCGAAGACGCGTTCCAGTGGTACCTGGACCTCCGCCGATATGGGAGCGTCCCCCACGCCGGGTTTGGCCTGGGCCTGGAACGCACCGTCGCCTGGATTTGCGGCACTGAGCATATCCGCGAAGTCATCCCCTTCCCCCGCATGATTTACCGGGTGTATCCTTAATATTCCTCGGCAGTTAGGAGTGATTAGCCGCTGAACGGCGGGCGTCTGGGTAGGCGTCCATAACCCGCGAGGCCCGGCTGGTCACCGAACCTGGAATACAGAGATGCCACAAAAAGTACGCATCATTGGTGTGCCCATGGACCTGGGCCAGTCCCGCCGCGGCGTGGATATGGGCCCGTCCGCTCTTCGCGTCGCCGGGCTGCAGGCCCGCATCAAGCAACTCGGCCACACCGTCGAAGACATCGGCAACCTGGAAGTCCGGCAGCCGGAGGAAATGCAAGTCGGCGAAAAGCGCGCTAAGTATCTCCAGGAAATTGCCGAAACCTGCGCGGACATCTCCAAACACGTGCAGAAATCCCTCGAAGAGGGCTTTTTCCCCCTAGTCCTGGGTGGAGACCATTCCATAGCGGTAGGTGTCGCCTCGGGTGTTGCCTCCCACTTTCGCAAGGACAAAAAGCAGATCGGCTACATCTGGTTGGACGCCCACGGTGACATGAACACCCCCGAAAGCTCGCCCTCCGGCAACATTCACGGTATGCCGCTCGCTGCCATCATGGGCTACGGCGCCGACGAACTCGTCAACCTTGGCGGCTTCAAGCCCAAAGCCGAGCCCGGCAACATCGTCATCGTCGGCGCCCGCGACCTCGACGCGCAGGAACGCAAAATCGTCAAGAAGTCGGGCATCCACGTCTTCACCATGCGGGACATTGACGAGCGCGGGATGCGCGAAGTCATGGCCGACGCCCTCAAGTACGCTACCGACGACACCGATGGCATCGCGGTCTCTCTCGATATGGATTTCGTTGACCCTTCCGATGCTCCCGGTGTAGGCACGCCCGTCCGCGGCGGCGCCACTTACCGCGAAGCCCATCTGGCCATGGAAATGATCGCCGATTCCGAAGCCATGGCCTCGCTGGAAGTCGTCGAAATCAATCCGGTCATCGACGAACACAACCGCACCGCCCTGCTCGGCGTGGAATTGGTTCTCTCTGGTCTGGGCCAAAAAATCCTGTAGTGAATTTGTAGCGGCCACCTTCT
>Ga0209579_10002475_pt1 | contig 14112 bp, 9 predicted proteins | sample Coa_R1_2_FD_187152 | JGI IMG/M metagenome (GOLD analysis project Ga0209579, IMG submission 187152) | Surface soil microbial communities from Centralia Pennsylvania, which are recovering from an underground coalmine fire - Coalmine... | ecosystem: Environmental > Terrestrial > Soil > Unclassified... | reverse complement strand
GACCGCTTCGGGATGGTCAGCATCACCGTCGTCGTCTCGTGGGGCTGGAGGTCGACGCGCTGAAAGCCGGCGAGCTGCTTCGGCGGTTCGTGGGCTGCTGCGGGGTCGTCGAGATAGAGCTGCGGCACGTCGGTGCCGGCGCGGCGGCCGCTGTTCTCGACGGTGAACTTCACGGTGACGTTCGAGCCGACGGTCTTCACCTTCAGGTGCCGGTAGCGGAACCTCGTGTACGACAGGCCGAAGCCGAACGGGAAGAGCGGCGCCGTCTTCGTCGCGTCGTACCAGCGATAGCCGACGTCGATTCCCTCGGAGAAGATCGCGTCCTGCGCATCGTCCGCGCCGGGCCACTGATCCGGTGACGACGTCGGCAGCGCCGTGTCGCTCGTCGGGAACGTCTGCGGCAGCCTGCCGCCCGGCTCGGCGTCACCGAAGAGGACCGCAGCGATCGCGGTGCCGTCCTCCTCGCCGGGATACCACGCCTCGACGACGCCGGCCACCTGGTCGAGCCACGGCATCAAGACCGGGCCGCCGGTGTCGAGCACGACGATCGTGTGCGGGTTTGCCTTCGCCACCGCCTCGATCACCTGATCCTGACCCGCCGGCAGCTCGAGGTCGGCCCGGTCGTAGCCCTCTCGCTCCTGGTCGTAGGCGAAGACGACTGCGACGTCGGCGGACGCTGCGACCGCGGCCGCCGCGGCGGGATCGGTTCCGTCCGCGTACGTCACGTCGTCCTTCGCCTTGGCCGCGCGCGTCGTGAGCGCCTGCAGCGGGGTGATCGCGTTCGGCGCGGTGACGTACGCGCTGCCTCCGCCGCCGACGAACGCCGAGGTCGCCGCGCCTGCGGGTGCGCCGACGACGGCGATCGTCTTGTGCGCGCCGAGATGGAGGGGGAGCGTGTTCCCCGCGTTCTTCAAGAGCACCGTGCCCTCCTCGGCGACCTGCAGCGCGACTCCCTCGTCCGCCGGCGTCGACACGTGCGCGAGGTAGACGTTCTGCCGCGGAGGCGGGGGATGGTCGAAGAGCCCGAGGCGGAACATCGACGTGAGCACGTGCGTGACCATCTGGTCGATGAGCTGCGGCGTCACCGTCCCCGCCTCGATCCCGGCGGCGAGCGTCGTCACCGCGTTCGCGCTCGTCGGCATGACGAGGTCGAGGCCCGCGGCGGCGGACGCAGGCGCCGAGCGCGTCGCGTTCCAGTCCGACACGACGATGCCGCCGAAGCGGAGCTCCTTCCGAAGGACGGTTCCCATCAGGTTTGCGTCCTGGCACGAGTAGACGATGTTGACGAGGCCGTACGCGCACATGACCGCTCCGACCTTCGCGTCCTTCACCGCGGCGACGAACGGCGGCAGGTAGATCTCACGCAGCGTCCGCTCGTCGAGGTTCTCGGAGATGGAGTAGCGGTTCGTCTCCTCGCTGTTCACGGGATAGTGCTTCACCGTGGCGATGACGGGGTTCTGCTGGATGCCGTCGATGTCCGCGACCGCCATCGCGGAGCTGAGGAACGGGTCCTCGCCGAACGCTTCGAAGTTGCGGCCGTTCTCGGGGACGCGCGCGATGTTCACGTTCGGGCCCAGCAGTACGTCGATGCCCTTCTGCCACGCCTCCCATCCGATGGCGGCGCCGAGGCTCTGCTCGAGACCCGGATCCCATGTCGCCGCCTGCGCGATCGGCGCGGGGAACGCAGTCGTGCCGAGCTGACCGTCGGCCACCCCCGCGGGGCCGTCGTTCAGCGTCAAGGCCGGGATGCAGAGGCGGGGATTCGGCGGGACGTATCCGGCGTAGCCGGCGCCGCCGTCCGCGTACGGCGCCGCGGTCGTGTCGACGCCGGTGAGCAGCGCGAGCTTGTCGGAGGTGCTCATCGCGGCGAGGAGCTTCGACGCACGCACGGTGGGGCGGACCGTCTTGCTCATCCATGGGCATCGCGCCGATGCGGCGGCGGGGGCGCTCGTGGTCCAGGCGATGCCCGCGCACAGCGCTGCCACAGCGATGGTCCCCCGAAGCACCGAGCCGTGTTTTACAGCGCCACGCGCAGCGCCTGCGGCGCACCCAGCCTCAGCGCGCGCAGCGCGGCCGCCCGCGCGCGGCGGCGATCGCCCTGAACACGCCAGGTCTGGGCGATCATGAGGTTGAAGTTGCGCCTGGCCCGGCGGGCGTCCGGGATGTCCCGGCGCCGGTCGAGCAGGGCGAGATGCTTCTCGGCCGTGCGGATCTGGCCGGCAGCGAGATTCGGGGCTGCGTTGTCGTCGGAGCCGGTGCGGTACTGCGCGAGCGGCGGCCCGTCGAGGAAGAGCACGTCCCAGCGCAGGAGCAGGCGGAGATAGAAGTCGTAGTCCTCGATGGGGAGCGAGACGTCGTACAGGCCGATGGTGTCGAAGACCTGGCGGCGAACGAGAATGGTCGAGCTGAGGCACCGGCAGTTGAACGCATAGCCCGCGTAGGTGGCGCCGTCGCGATGCGCGTCGCTGAACACGGTGCGGTTCGCGTCCGTCTCCGCAGGCAGCGGCTGCCAGTCGGAGTCGGTCAGCTCCACCTGACCGTGCACCATGCCGACGTCCGGCCGGTCCTCGAGCGCATCGAGCTCTCGTTCGAGTCGGCCGGGAAGCCAGCGGTCGTCGGAGTCGCAAAACGCGATCAGGTCACCGGCGGCGAGGCGGACGGCGGTGTTGCGGGCGCCGGCGCGTCCACGGTTCTCCTGACGGACGTAGCGCACCTTGTCGCGATAGCGCGAGACCACGCGTTCGGTGTCGTCGGTCGAGCCGTCGTCGACGACGAGCAGCTCGAGGTCGACATCCTGCGCGAGGACGCTCTCGATCGCGTCCGCGACGTAGCGCGCACGGTTGTACGTGACGATCGCCGCCGTAAGGTCCGACACCCCACTGAGCCCGTACCCCTCGACCCGGTCTTCTAACGTAAAGCGTTAGTCTTTTTACGCCGCAGTGACAATCGAGGGGGTATCGCCATGAAGAGCATCGCCTGCGCTGCCATTCTGGCCGCGTTCATGTCGATCGGGATCGGTGCGTCCGCCGCTGCGCCACCGATTCCCGCCATGCCGAGCTTCGGTGCGAACGTCGTCGTCCTCGACCCGTCGATGCCGCAATCGGCCATTCAGTCGAAGCTCGACGCGATCGCGACTCAACAGGTGCCCAACCAATTCGGGACGCAGCGCTACGCGGTCTTCTTCGAGCCGGGAACCTATGGATCCGCTGCCGATCCCCTCGTCTTCCAAGTGGGCTACTACACCGAAGTCGCCGGCCTCGGCGCACAACCGGGCGACGTCGTCATCAACGGCGCGATCGACGTGTTCAACCAGTGCTCCGGCGGCGCGTGCGAGGGGACGGACAACTTCTGGCGGTCAGTCTCCAACCTGACGCTGAACGTGCACCTGCCGAGTTCGCCTCCCGCATACGCGCCGAGCAACGGTGAGGACAGCGGCTGTCTCAACAGCAACGACCTGTTCGCGGTCTCGCAGGCGTCGCCGGTTCGCCGCGTCATCGTCAACGGCTCGCTCATCCTTCAGGACTACTGCGGGCAGGGGTTCGTCAGCGGCGGCTACTTCGCCGACGACGAGTTCAACGGCGGCATCATCGGCAACTACGGCCAGCAGCAGTGGTTCACGCGCAACAGTGCGATCGACAGCTGGTCGAACGGCGTCTGGAACCAGGTGTTCCTCGGTGACACGGGGGCGCCTGCTACGGCGTTCGGGCCTGGCACGAACCAGTACACGACGCTGGCGACGACACCGGTATCCGAGGAGGCGCCGTTCCTCACGATCGACGGACAGGGGAACTACAACGTCTTCGTTCCGGCCGTCCGCCATGACTCGGTCGGCCCGTCGTATGCGAACGGCCCCGAGGCCGGAATCTCGATACCGCTCGCGCGGTTCTTCGTCGCGGAGCCGAGTACTCCCGTCTCGACGATCAACGCCGCGCTCGCGCGCGGGTCGAATCTGCTCCTCACTCCGGGTGTGTACGACGTCGACCAGACCATCGAGGTGACGCATCCGCATACCGTCGTCCTCGGCATCGGCTACCCCACGCTCGTGCCAGAGCAGGGCAACGCCGCGCTGGCGACGTCGAGCGTCCCCGGGATCAAGCTCTCGGGGATCACATTCGACGCCGGCCCACGGCTCTCGCCGGTGCTGCTCCAGGTGGGCGACAAGAACGCCGGCGGCACACACGACGCGAATGACCCGACGCTCGTGCAGGACGTCTTCTTCCGGATCGGCGGCGCGGAGCCGGGGCGCGCGACGACGAGTCTTGTCGTCAACGCCGATAACGCCATTCTCGACGACATCTGGGCCTGGCGCGCCGACCACGGCAACGGCGTTGGCTGGACGAGCAACACGGCTGACACGGGTGTCGTCGTGAACGGGGACAACGTCACTGCGACCGGGCTCTTCGTCGAGCACTACCAGAAGGACGAAGTCATCTGGAACGGGCAGAACGGCGAGGACGTCTTCTTCCAGAACGAGATGCCGTACGACCCGCCGAGCCAGGCGGCCTGGATGTCGAGCCCGACGACGAACGGCTATCCGGCGTTCCACGTGTCGCCGACCGTGAAGACGTTCCAGGGCTACGGGATGGGGAGCTACTCGTTCTTCAACCAGGGCGTGCCGATCTTCTCGGCCCAGGCGTTTCTCGCGCCGACGACGGCGGGTGTGCAGTTCCACGACCTGCTGACGATCTTCCTCGACGCGACGCATGGAAGCGGCGGCATCAGCTCCGTGATCGACGGCGTCGGCGGATCGTCGACGGCGGCGAACCCGGATACGCCGGTCGACGTCGCGAGCTACCCCTAATCCGGCAAGAGCGGCATCGCGATCCCAGGCGCGCGGCCCAACAGGGCCGCGCGCGTGATCGCGGTCGAGCCGAAGCGCTCGCGGACGAGGTCGAGCACGGCGTCGAGCGCCGCGTTCGCGTCGAGGGGAAGCGCGAGCTGCCCGGTGTCGTCGAGGTTGGCGACCGAGATGCCAACGAGGGTGACGCCGCGCTGCTGGAGCATTGGCAGCGCACCGGCGAGGAGCGTCCGCGCGCTCGCCAGGATGCGCTCCGTGCTCGCAGTCGCCTCCGAGAGCGTCAAGGACCGCGTTGCGCGCGAGTAGTCGTCGAAGCGAAGACGGAGCACGACGGTGCGGCCGGCGCGCTCGGCCTTTCGCATCCGACGCGTGACGCGGTCGACGAGAGCGATCACGTCCTCGTCGACGGACTCCGGCGACCAGGGCCTCCGGCCGCGCGCACGCTGCGAGCCGATGGAGCGCCGACGCGGCCGGTTGCGGACCGGGCGCGGGTCGAGGTTGTGGGCGAGCGCGTGCAGGTGGCGACCCGACGCGGCGCCGAGCATCGCGACGAGCGTCGACTCCGGCAGGAACGCGACCTGTCGCACGGTCGTGATCCCGCGCGCGTGCAGCTTCCGCGCAGTCGCGGGCCCGACGCCCCACAGCCGTTCGACGGGGAGCGGATGGAGGAATGCGAGCTCCTCGTCCGGCGGAACGAGCAGCAGCCCGTCCGGCTTCGCCGACGCGCTCGCCACCTTGGCGAGGAACTTCGTCCGCGCGATCCCGACGGTTACGGGAAGGCCGACCTCCTCGTGAACGCGCCGCCGCAACCGCACTGCGATCTCCGCCGGTGAGCCGACGCTCCGCTCCATGCCGCGCACGTCGAGGAACGCCTCGTCGATGGACAGGCCCTCCACGAGCGGCGTCGTGTCCTCGAACACGCGGAAGACGGCCTTGCTCGCCTCCGAGTACGCCGACATGCGCGGCGGGACGACGACCGCGTGTGGGCAGAGCCGCCGCGCCTGCCGGCCGCCCATCGCCGTCCGGATCCCGAACGCCTTCGCCTCGTAGCTCGCGGCGAGCACGACGCCGCCGCCGACGATCACCGGCCGGCCGCGGAGCCGCGGGTCATCGCGCTGCTCGACGGACGCGAAGAACGCGTCCACGTCCGCGTGGAGGATCGTCGCCCCCGACACGAACATATGTTCGCATACTAGAACCTGATCGTGCGAACGCCGCTGCTCTCTCCGACGATGACCTCGGAGACGAGCTCGGGCGGGAAGAGGCCGTGGTCGACGACGCCGGGCGTCTGCGAGAGGCGGTCGGCGAGGGCCCGCGGGTCGCCGACGCCGCCGAGGTAGTCGGCGATGACGCCGCCGTCAGGGCTCGCCGGCACCCCGCGGACGCGGGCGTCCTCGAGCGCGCGCAACGTCGCCGGCAGCCCGAACGACAGCAGCTCGAGCGGGATCGGCGCGTGCACCTCGTCGACGAGCTTCTCCGGCGAGACGAGGACGACGAAGCGGTCGGCCCCGGCGGCGACGATCTTCTCGCGCGTATGCGCGCCGCCGCCGCCCTTCACGACCCAGCCTGACGGCGCGACCTGATCGGCGCCGTCGAGCGCGATGTCGAGCCGGTCGAGCTCGTCGAACGCGCGCACGTCGAGCCCGAGCTCGCGTGCAACCCGATCGGTGTCCGCGGAGGTCGCGACGCAGACGATGTCGAGCCCGCGCGCCGCAAGCGCGGGGAGGAGAAACGCCACGGTCGTCCCGGTACCGAGGCCGACGCGCATCCCATCCTCGACGAGCGCGGCGCCGTGCTCGGCGGCCGCCCGCTTGTCGTCGCCGATGCTCACGACGTCGAACGGAGAAGCCGGCGCGGCACCCACGTGGCCGTCTCGAACGGCGACGCCGCGCGCGCCGTGTTGATGCGTTCGCGCAGCCGGCCCTCCAGGCGGTAGAGGTTATCGAGGTGCTGGCTCGCGGCGAGGAGCAGGAATGCCGCGTGCAGCGTCGCCTTGTCGTGACTCCGCGCACCGGCGCGCACGCACTCGAGCAGACGCGCGCGGCCCGCCGCGTCGCGCACGTGCTGCGGCGGAACGGGGCGGACGTTCTCGAGCGCATAGCCGAGTGACACGAACCACGAGTGCAACGCGTTCAGCTCACCGTCGAGATTGCGGCCGCAGTCGTCGAGCGTGCTGCTCCTGCCCGCCATCCGTCCAAGCGATTCGAGCGACTGCGCGGCCCGACGCACGCGCGACGCGGCCCCGACGAGCCCGGCGACGTCCTCGAGGTTGAACTCCGTCGCGGACCGCTCCGTGAGGTACTGCCGGAACGCGTCTTCGAGCCGGTGCATCGCGCCGTCGGCAGCACGCGCGGCACGCGCGGTGTCGTTCTCTTCGCCGATCAACTCCTTCGTCGTCGCGACGACGTAGTCGGCCGCAGCTCCGAACGCGTTCGCGAGATTGCGCCGCAGCAGCGCTCCCGCGCCGCGAGGCCAGAAGAGGAGGCCGACGCCGAGGCTGATCCCGAACCCGATGGCGACGTCCTCGAGCCGGACGACGCCGACTCGCCACCCGACCGGCTGGATGATGTTGAACAGGATGAAGAGCACGACGGTGAAGCCGGCCTGCCCCGCGGCGAACGAGATCGCCCGCGGCGCATACGCAGCGAGGACGATCGCGAACGGCAGGACGAACCAGAGCACGGTCTCGTGCGTGCCGATGCCGATGACGAGCAGCGCTCCGACGACGAGGCCGACCGCGGTCCCGGCCAGCGCGCTGATGATCGACCAGCCGGTGCCGAGCGCGTTCGAGCGGAGGACGGAGAGGGTCCCGAGTACGACCCAGAAGCCGTGCTGGAGCCCCGTCTTCTGCGCGATGAAGACTGCGATCGCCAATCCGGCGGCGCCGCGCACGCTGTTCTGCAGCCAGACGGACCCGGCGCTCGCATGCTCGACCGCGATCTGCTCGGTCGCCTGCAACGCGCTGAGCGACGTCGGCGATTCGACGAGATCGATCTCGTCCAGGTCGGGAGCGTCGCCACCCGCCGCGATGAGCGCGTACGAGGCGACCTGGCGCGCCGAGTACGTGATCGCGCGGATCCGGAACGACGGGTCGAGCGCGTCGAGATCGGGAAGCTCCGGAAGCTGCTGGATGACCGCGCGCGCGACCGCCTGACGCGCGGCGTCGAGGCGCGCGAAATCGGGTTGCGCGCCGGTGTCTCCGTCCAGCCGGTCGGCGCCGGCCCGCAGCACGGACGCGCTCGCGGCGAACGCTTCCTCGGCCTCCGCCGGGGCGCGCTCGACCGCGTCCACCGTCAGGAACGAGAGGAGCCAGTCGAGCTCGTCCGGAAGGGACGAGAGCGCGGCGGTGGGCGCCGCCGGGCCCGTGGGGCGGTGCTGCGAGCCGAGGAACGTGCGCCCCAGCGTGTCCACGGCCCGGCGCGTCGGCTCGGCCCGCGCCGCCAGCTCGTCCTGGGGTGCGTCGATGAAGTCCGCAACGGTCCGCAGCGCGCCGGCGGCCGCCTTGCGCAGGTCCACTCCCCGTCGCGCCGGCCAGAGGAGCATGACCGCGGTGATCCCGACGCCGGTGGCGAGGCCCCAGCCCTCGAGGCGGTCGGGGATCGCCGAGTTCGGCGCGGGCAACGTCACCGGGAGGACGAAGGTGAGCATCGCCCCGGTCGTTCCCGCGGCGACGTAGCCGCCGAGTACGCCGGAGAAGAGCGTGGCGAAGCCGACCCCCGCCATCGCCGCCGCGGCGATCCACGCGTTGCGCGAGCAGATCGTCCCGAGAGTGATGTACACGGCGCCGACGACGGCGAGTCCGAGGTACGCCATAAGGCGGTCGCGCCATGGCCCGGCGAACTCGGTGAGGACGAGGACGGCGAACGAGCCGAACGCGGCGAGGATCGACGTCTGCGGCTGCTTCACCACCTTGTCGGCGAACGCGAAGACCGCGGGGATGACGATCGCGGCCCGGACGGCGGCTCGGAGCGCTGCTGCGTTCAAGCCACGATCTTACGGCGGCAGAATGGCGTGCAATGGCGGAAGAGACCGGGCGCTCGGTCATAGGAGGGATCGCCGCCGCCGGCTCGGCGGTGGCCGAGGCCGGCGCCGCCCGGCTGACGCGGGCGCTCGGAGGCCGCGAGCGCACGCGGGTCATCGTCGTCCTCGCCTGCGTTCTCGGCCTGAGCGCGGCGGACGTCTCCACCGTCGGCGCGTCCGCGACCGAGCTCCGCCACGGGCTGCACATCAGCAACACCGACATCGGGCTGCTCGTCGCCGCGACGTCGCTCGTCGGCGCGGTCGCGAGCCTGCCGTTCGGCGTGCTCGCCGACCGCGTCCGCCGCACGACGACGCTGTCGATCACGATCGTGCTCTGGGCGGTGGCGATGCTCTGGAGCGCATCCGTCTCCGACTTCCACGACCTCCTCATCGCGCGGCTCTTCCTCGGCGGCGTCACCGCCGCCGTCGGACCGATCGTCGCGTCGCTCGTCGGCGACTACTTTGGCGGCTCCGAACGTGGACGCATCTACGGCTACATCCTCACCGGTGAGCTCCTCGGCGCCGGCTTCGGCTTCGCCGTCACCGGCGACATCGCTACGGCGTCGTGGCGGGCGGCGTTCGTCATCCTCGCGCTGCCCGCGCTCGCGCTCGCGGTCTTCGTCGCGCGGCTCCCCGAACCGCGTCGCGGCGGCAGAGGCGTGCTCGCGCACGAGAGCAGGACGACGAGCGAGAACGCGGAGGCGCAGGACGCGACGCACGAGACGGATGCGCAGCGCCTCGCGCGCGAGCGCGGAACGCAGCCCGATCCCGAGCTCGTCCTCGACCGCGACCCGCGCAAGATGAACCTCATCGCGGCGACGCGCTACGTCCTTCGCATCCGCACGAACATCGTCCTCATCGCCGCGAGCGCGCTCGGGTACTACTTCCTCGCCGGCGTGCAGACGTTCGGCTCCGAGTTCGCGAAGGAGGAGTACCGGATCGGCCAGGCGCCGGCGAACCTGCTGCTCCTCGTCATCGGCGCCGGTGCGCTCGCGGGCGTGCTCCTCGGCGGCGCCCTCGGGGACAGGCTGCTCAAGGGCGGCCGGCTGAACGGCCGGATCTACGTCGCCATCGCCGCGGCGGGGCTCACGCCGTTCCTGTTCGCGCCTGCGCTCTTCACCCGCAGCGCGAGCGCGGCGGTGCCGTACCTGATCGGAGCCGTCTTCCTGCTCTCCGCACAGAACCCGCCGCTCGACGCGGCGCGGCTCGACATCATGCCGCCGCTCCTGTGGGGCCGTGCCGAAGCGGTGCGGACGTTCCTGCGCTCGCTCGCACAGGCGCTGGCGCCGCTCATCTTCGGCGCCGTCAGCGACCACGTGTTCGGCGGCGGCCGCACCGGGCTGCAGTGGACGTTCGTCGTGATGCTCGTCCCGCTCGGGGTGAGCGCGTACCTGCTCTTCGAGGGACGGAAGACCTACCCGCGCGACGTCGCCACGGCCGCGGCGTCGATCAACGCTTGAGCATCGCGTCGATCGCGGCGTGCAGCTCGTCGAGCCGTGAGACGCCGAACGCGCGGACGATCCCGCCGACGTCGACCACGAGGTTCGTCGGGACGCCGCGCACTCCGAGCGAGCGCGCGTACTCGGCCGTCTCGTCGAGGAGGATCGTGCCCTCGAGCCCCCACATCTCCTGGAAGCGCTCGACCTCCGGCTTCGGGTCGGTGCCCTCCCAGATGTCGATGTGAATGACGTCGAGACCGGACCGGTCTCGTTCCGCTCGGCGCAGCTCCTCGAGGAACGGCGCCTCTGCGTTACAGGGACCTCACCAGCTGGCGAAGAAATTGATGATGTAGCGCTTCTCCGCCCACTCGAGGCTCGATCGCCGCTCGCCCGTGCGCAGGTCGACGAGGGAGAAGGGCGGAAGCGGATTGCCGATGAGCGGCGACGGCTCCTCCACGACGCGCAGGGGCGGCGCACCGGCGAGCAGGTCCTCGGCGATCGTGAGCGTGCCGGTCCCGGCGTCGGCGACGAGCAGCCGCCCGGTACGGCGGTCGACGGTGACGCCGCCTGGACCTTCGCCGACGGGGATCTGCGTCCACTCGACACCGTCGGCGACGCCGAGCACGCTGATCGTCCCGGCGCCCCGGTTGCTGACGTAGACGCGGTCGTGCGACGGCGCGACCGTCAGCCCCACGGGCGCCTCGCCGACGCGGAGCTCCTCGATCACCCGCACGCCCTCCACGTCGACGCGGTTGACGGTCCCGGCGACCGAATTGACGACGAACGCCTCGCCGCGCTCGGGGACAACCCCGACGGCGCACGCGCCGGTGCCGACCTCGAGCCGGTCGTACGGCTCGTTCGTGTCGGCGTTCACGAAGGTGACCGACGCGGCAATGAAGTTGACGCAGAGGATGATGCGACGCTCGCGGTCTAGCTCGATGGCGCCGGCGCCGATCTCCGCCTCGACGGTCGCCACCGTCTCCAGCGTGTCGACGTCGATGACGCTCATCGTCCCGCCGAGGGAGTTGCCGACATAGAGCCGGCGTGTCGGCTCGTCGTACGCGAGGCCGGAGGGGTAGCCGCCGACCTCGATGGTGGTGGAGAGCTGCAGCGTCTCCGCGTCGACCACCGACACGGTGTCGGAATGCGCGTCGGCGGTGAAGATCCGGTCGGTCGGCGCGTCGAAGACGAGGTCGATCGGCTCCTTGCCGACGGCCACCCGGGCGACCGGCTCGAGGGCATCGAGGTCGACCACGGTGACCCAGTCGCTGCGCGAGCAGGCCACGTACGCCCGGCGCCGTGCGTCGTCGACGGCGACGCCCTCGGGGTCGAGACCGACCGGAATCGCGGCGACTGTGCGGGAGTGCGCGGGAAGGTCGATGCGGCATGCGGCCCCGGGGGCGAACCGCTCCGCGGGATCCGCAGCGGACACGCGTGACTCGTATCACATTCCCGTGACGGATAATCTCGGGGTCGGTCACCAGACCGTTTCCGGTCCTTAGCCGCGGTGTCCCCCATGTGAGGGCTCCGGAGACCGAGGATCGCTCTCGTCCAAACCCATCCGCAGAAGGGGGCACGATGAGAAAACGGATCCGTTGGATCCTGCCCGTGTTCGTCGGTGTGGCCGCGGCCGTCGCGGCAGCGACGTCGACCGCGGGATCGACGGCACGGAGCGACGCGTCGACCGCGACGCCGATCAAGCACGTGGTCGTCATCTTCCAGGAGAACGTTTCCTTCGACCACTACTTCGGGACGTATCCCAAGGCGGCGAACACAGACGGGCAACCGTTCGCCGCCGCGCCCGGCACGCCGTCGGTGAACGGGCTCTCGAGCTCGCTGCTGACGAGCAACCCGAACGCCTCCAACCCGGTCCGCCTCGACACGAGCGCGAACGGCCGCGGCGGCAACGGGAACGGCGAGCTCACGTGCGACCAGGATCACAACTACAACGACGAGCAGCGGTCGTTCGACGGCGGCCTCATGGACAAGTTCGTCCAGGACGTCGGCACTGACGGCGGGACGAAGACGCCTGCCGGAACGGTCCTCTGCAATCCCGACACCGTCATGGACTACTACGACGGCAACGCCGTCACCGCGATGTGGAACTACGCGCAGCACTACGCGATGAGCGACAACTCGTACGACACGGAGTTCGGCCCGTCGGCGCCCGGAGCGATCGACGTCGTCTCCGGCGACACCGGCGGCGTCGACACCGCGCACGAGGCCAACAGCCCGTCGCAGGCGTCGTCGACGTCCAAGAACGCCGACATCACGGCCGACGGTCTCGGCGGCTTCTCGCTCACGAGCGACGCCCAGCCGTACTGGGACGACTGCTCCACGCGTGACGCCGTCGCGCTCAGCGGCAAGAACATCGGCGACGAGTTGAACGCCGCCGGCCTGTCGTGGGGCTGGTTCCAGGGCGGCTTCGCCCCGAGCACGACGTTCTCGGCCGCGCTCACGGCGACCGGCCACGCCGGCCAGCCGACGAGCACGTTCACCCCGGACGAGTTCTCGTCGTACTTCAGCATCGCTGCAAACCGGCCGGCTCATTCGTCCAACCAGAACCTCTGCAGCGCCGTGTCGCCCGTCGGCATGGCGTTCGGGGCGACGCTCTCGTCGGCTCCGTGGGGGTACAAGGACGACTACATCCCGCACCACGAGCCGTTTCAGTACTACGCATCGACGGCGAACCCGCACCACCTCGCTCCGGCCACCCTGTCGGCGATCGGAACGGACACGCAGTCGTACGTCGCGGGTGTGCCGCAGTTCAACACTGCCAACCACAACTACGACACGAGCGACTTCGACAAGCTCGTGGCGGCGATCAATGCGGGCTCGCTGCCCGCGTCCGCATTGCCTGCAGTGACCTACCTCAAGGCCCCGGGCTGGGGCGACGGCCACGCCGCCTATTCGGACCCGGCCGACGAGCAGGCGTTCGTCGTCAAGGAGATCGACGCGCTGCAGAAGACGCCGGACTGGTCGAGCACGGCGGTGTTCATCAACTACGACGACTCGGACGGCTGGTACGACCATCAGGTCGCGCCGCTCGTCAATGGATCGCACTCGGTTGCAGACGACACCTTCTGCACGAACGGGACGGCGGCGCCGCTCGCCAATGAGCAGGGCCGCTGCGGCTTCTCCTCCCGTCTGCCGATGATCGTCATCTCGCCGTGGGCGAAGACGAACTACGTCGATCACAACCTCAGTGACCAGGCCTCGATCATCAACTTCATCGAGTACAACTGGCACCTGCCCGGCATCCCCGGCTCGTTCGACCAGGCGCTCGCCTCGAAGGACGCGCAGGAGGGCATTCCGTTCGACCTCGCAGGCATGTTCGACTTCAAGCACCGGTCGACGGTGCCGACCTTCCCGCTCTCGCCGACCACGGGTCAGATCGACCTCACCGGCGCGAGCCTGAAGGGTCAGAACCTCAAGGGTCAGAACCTCGAGGGCGCGCAGATGTCGAACGCGGACGTCCAGGGAACGAACCTCGACGGCGCGTTCCTCGCGAACGTGGACCTCGCCGGGGCGTCGATCCAGGGCACGAACCTCAAGGGCGCCGACCTGAGCGGCGCGAATCTCCAGGGTGCATCGCTCCAGGGCACCAACCTCGAAAGCGCCAACCTGACGAACGCGAACCTGAAGGGCGCGACCCTGAAGGGTGCGAACCTCCACAACGTCATCTGGTCGAACACGATCTGCCCCGACGGCTCGAACAGCGGCACGGGTGCAGGCGCGACCTGCGACGTGAAGTAGCGAACGCTCAGTGCGAGCTGGCGGCCACAAGGGCCGCCAGCTCGCGCCGGGTCTGCTTCAGCTCTTTCTTCTTCTCGGTCAGCGCGGGGCCTTTGAGGC
>Ga0209579_10002474_pt1 | contig 14121 bp, 13 predicted proteins | sample Coa_R1_2_FD_187152 | JGI IMG/M metagenome (GOLD analysis project Ga0209579, IMG submission 187152) | Surface soil microbial communities from Centralia Pennsylvania, which are recovering from an underground coalmine fire - Coalmine... | ecosystem: Environmental > Terrestrial > Soil >... | reverse complement strand
CCGCTGGCCGGCTTGGCGCTATTGAACCGTGCCGAGCCGTTCTCGCCATAGGCAGCATTTGGTCTGCGTGGCGGGCGTTATGGATTGCGGGCCATTTTCCACCAGGAAGACTAGGATGGCCTTATGTCTGGCAACAAAGAGGAGCAACGGGCAGCGGTGTATCGCGGAGTGGATGAGCCTGACGCTGCGATTCTCTCGCGGTACGAGGTCACGCCCAACTCAAGCGGTCCTATCCAGAAGTACCTCGAGGCCATTGCACAACTGCGTTTGCCAAGTGGCGCTCCTTTGATCAGCGTAATTCTCTTCGGCAGTACGGCAAAGGGAGCTTTCACGGCGAACGTATCGGATGTTGACGTGATTGTCGTTCTCCCCGACACCGCGAGCCAGGATGATCGCCGTCACATTCAGGAGAAGGTGTTAGCTCTCGAGATATTTCATGGATTCCGGATGCCGTCGGATCGGACTCGCGGCTGGCTCGAAAATTATGTAGAGCGCTGTACGGGATATTCTCTGTCCGGCTTTGTTTGCACGCGAAGCGATCTTTTATCGGGGAAAATAACCCGGGTGCTTGGACTCTCACCGCTAGAGGGGGTCTTCGTCGACCGAATCGTACTTGCTGGCGTGATTGTCAGTGCTGTGACTGTCTGGGGTGAGGAACTGCTGGCACAGGTTCCGATTCCTGCGCTTCGCAGGCTCGATGTGTTGAAAGCACTTTTCATTTTCCTGAGCGCGGTCATCTTGAGCGCGGCGGTATTTCCTCTGTTTCCGAACGCTACGAAATATGCGATGGGAGTTCTCAAGCACTCGCTCCACAGCTGTTATTTCTGCTATCAACAGAAAACAGCATCTCTCAAGGAAGAAGTCGACTTTTTTGGCCCTCGCGTGAGCCGGCGAAATGTTCTGGATGATCTGCTAAATCGGCGTCGAAGATACTCCCCGTCGCTCGCATTCGTGTTGAGCTGCCTGCCTATTCTGTTCCGTTTGCACGTCCGAACTGCGCGAGATAACCGGTTTCCGCAACCCGTGTCACGGAACAGGATCGTATAGAACACTGCCGGTCTGAAAGCGAACTCAGTAAAGCAACCTGTCGTACGAGGACTGGGAACAAATGGCTTTACCACGATTACACCTATTCGAACTGGAAGATCTGGAATGGTTTCCGCACACGATTCGTAACCTTGCCCTGGACTATTTAGGTTTTATGGAAGTACGTTTCGCTCTGCACAAGCCTGTGATGCCGCTACTGCGGAGGATGTTTGCACAAACCGGTACATTGAACGTAGTCGATCTCTGCTCCGGTCGAGGGGAACTGGTTCTGGCGTTATACGAGGCATTGACCTCTGAAGGTATCGACGTTGAGTTCACTCTGACCGACAAGTTTCCCGATCTAGTTGCATTTCGCTATATCTCCTCTCAACATCCGCTCAAACTGCACTATGTCACTGGCTCCGTAGATGCTACAAAAGTACCGGCTGAATTGGCAGGATTGCGTACCATCTCCAATGCCTTCCATCACTTTCCGCCGCGAGCGGCAAGGAGAGTCCTCGAAGACGCCGTCAAAGCGGGGCAACCGATCTGCATTTTCGAGATCCCGGAACGCAGGCTGCTCACGATCATTTCCCTGCTGCTTACGCCGCTGTTTGTGGCCTTTGCAACGCCGTTCATAAGACCGTTCCGATGGAAGCGATTGCTATGGACCTACTTGATTCCACTGGTCCCTTTCATGTGCTGTTGGGACGGCGTGATCTCCCAACTTCGGGCTTACACCGTAGCCGAGTTATCGGAACTTACCCATGGACTCGAAGATTACAAATGGAGTGCAGGAAACGCGCCCCTTCATAGACAACCAGGACATCTGACGTACTTGCTCGGAGCGAAACGCTCTGACAATGTTTCGCTCATTCCGCTGCCAGTACAAGATCGTCAACCCATGTGCTTCTGCTCGCAGATCACCCGAGGTACGCCTTCGTGCCGATAGTAGGCGAAGGCTTCTTGTGGGTGCTCCAGCAGCCCTGCCAGCTTCGATGTCTCCGATGGAGACATGGTGGGCGGCAAATAGATCAGCCACTTCGGATCGACTGCGAACCGGCTCATTACCTCGAGAACTGCGGTTCCCAAGACCAATCAAACTCGGGGGCCACGCATCCTTTTGGATTGAAGAGGAGATCGACTCCTGGTTGCAGGAGCAGATCACCAACAGCGACTGAAGGCTGTGTGATGCAGGTGCTTTTGTAGGTACTTTGCCATCCGGATTCAGGCAAGTCATTGATAACACGACTTGTCCTGATCCCTGGGGGACAGCCAATCGTTCCTCATCGCTCGTTGTACGCCCTTCTCGCGGCATCTTCGGAGCGCCTGGGAAGGTCATTCGCGTCGTCGGTCCTGTTTCTTCAAATCCTTGTCGCCGAATGCCGGATCCAGGCACGCGCTCGCGTGCCCGGGAATGGCGCCTCCAACGGTCTGAGCGGGTATATTCTCTCTTGAATCCGCTTTCTCGATAACCCGGGAACGAAGGTGGTCGATTTTCCTCGGGGACGGCCAACCACAACAAAAGGATCACCCATGAAACATGCGTGCCATGAGCACCCCTGGCGCGGTCGAGTGCTCCCCCTTGCAGTTCTTTGTTTGTCCTGCGCGACGATGGCGCCGATCCGAGCCGAAGATGCCGGATCTCAAGCTCCCACGCAGGACGCACGCAACTCCGAGATCGTCACAACCAACACGCATCTTCCGTTACCCCGCTTCGCGAGTCTCAAAGAATGGGAAGAACGCAAGGCATTTCTCCGTAATCAGATTCTGGTAGCTTCGGGACTGTCGCCGATGCCGGAAAAAACTCCGCTTCATCCGCAAATCTTCGGCAAGGTTGTGGCGAAAGATTACACCATCGAAAAGGTTTTGATCGAAACCCTGCCCGGATTCTGGCTCGGCGGGAACCTTTACCGCCCTCGCAACGAACAAACGAAGCATCCCGGCATTCTCAATCCGCAGGGTCATTGGCCGTACGGGCGTCTTCAAAACGACGCCGTCTATTCGGGGCCGTCTCTCGGAATTAGCCTGGCGCGCCAGGGATACGTCGTATTCGCCTACGACATGGTGGGCTACACCGACACGATCCAGGTTCCACATCGATTCGGCAGCGCCGATCAACGCCTATGGTCGTTTGGACCCTTGGGCCTGCAACTGTGGGACTCCATCCGCGCGCTTGACTTTCTTGCCTCGCTGGATGACGTGGACGCCAGCCAGCTGGGCGTGACCGGAGCGTCCGGCGGTGGCACCCAAACCTTCCTGCTGGCTGCTGTGGATGATCGCGTCCAGTTTGCATCGCCGGTCAACATGGTCTCGGCCATCATGCAGGGTGGAGATTTGTGCGAGAACGCCCCAGGACTGCGGATCGATACGAGCAATGTCGAGATTGCCGCGATGTTCGCGCCCAAACCCATGCTGCTGGTGTCAGCAACCGGGGACTGGACACGCAATGTGCCGAAAGAGGAGTTCCCTGCGATCCAACGAATTTATGACCTGTACGGCAAGCACGATCAGGTGGAAGTCGTTCAGATTGACGCAGAGCACAATTTCAATCGCCTGAGCCGCGAGGCCGTATACCGGTTCTTTGCAAAACATCATCCGGGACTAAGCGATCAGCAAACTCTAACCGAATCCAACATCGACGTGCCGATGCTCCAGGATCTGACCGTGCTCTCGAATCGCACGCTGCCGGCCGGTGCCCTCAATCTGGATGGTGTATTCGCTCTTTGGAAGAAGCTTGCGCAGTCGCAGAATGAACAGGTGCAAAACTCGACATTCCTCCGCGAACGGCTGCGACAGACGCTCACAGTCGAAGTACCTCGCGACGTGATGGCCGACGTGCATGACCGCTCGATCGTCCTGAGTCGCGCATCGAAGAAGGATCGAGTGCCGGGAATATGGATCGCGGGACGAGGCGTTCCGGCAGTTGTCGTGAATCCCAACGGATCGGCTGCCGCGCTCCAAACGGACACAGTAAAACAACTCGACAAGAACGGCAGACCGATTCTGTTGCTCGACGTTTTTCAGACTGGAACCACAAAAGCCCCGCGCCACGGCGACATTGCTGTGAAGCCGGCGCCTAAATCAGCTGCCGATGCCGACGACGAGGAAATGGCGAATGCAGCCGCTGGGTTTCCCAAATTCCTTACATTCAATGTAAGTGTCGATGCGGCCCGCGTACAGGACATCGTCACAGCGATCGTGTATGCAACGCGAAACAATCAGGGGGTCGAAGTCTTCGCGACTGGCGATGCGGCTGTTTGGGCTACCTTTGCCGCTGCGGTCTGCAAAATCCCGGTTAAGCTCCACGTGACGAATGTTCCTGCCATGGACGCCGATGCCGACTACCTGCAGCATTTCAATGTTCCGGGCATTCTGCGCGCGGGTGGACTGCGCATGGCAAATAGCGTCGTCAATCACTGAGCCAAGACCTTCACCTACGACGCCGAGAATCATCTCGTTTCGATGGGAAGCACGGTCACGCTCGTGTATGATGGCGACGGGAACCGGGTCTCGAAAACCGTGAATGGCGTAACAACCAAGTACCTCGTCGATGATCTCAATCCGACAGGCTACCCGCAGATCATGGACGAATTGACCAACGGTGCAGTGACCCGTACCTACACCTATGGCCTGCAGCGCATCGGCCAGTACCAGGTCATCTCCAATACCTGGACGCCGAGCTTCTACGGGTACGACGGATTTGGCACTGTGCGCAACTTGACCAACAGCGCCGGCGCCATCACCGACACCTACGAATATGACGCCTTCGGCAATGAGTTCACGGTCTCCGGTGGCAGCAATACGCCGAACGAGATGTACTACCGCGGCGAACAGTGGGACTCCGATTTAGGGCTCTACTACCTCCGCGCCAGATATTACAACCCAATCACCGGAAGGTTCATGGGCAGGGATCCGGAGGGTGACGACGATGACTATGACGACAGCGACGACCCTGAAGACTGGGAAGTAGCTGCCGACCCGAAGAATCTGCACGCGTACCTTTATGCCAACGGCGATCCGGTGAATTTGGAAGATCCAACTGGGCAATCGGCCGTTCTTACAGTTGGCCTGATTGATTGGGAGGAAGTCGCCAAGAATACGCTGGGACTCACTATTCTTGGGGCTGAAATCTATTGTGCATATGACCTGCTCGCAGCCGAGACGAACGATTGGGTAGACCTCGGCCTCAACCAATGGAACGGAAGCGTGCACCGGACAGGGCCATGTAGTGCGGCTTTGAACCTCTTTAAGGAACACGACAAAGGCAAACGTAAGAGCACGAAGGGTAAGCATGAGAAAGGGCAAGGTCGCAGAACGAAGTCCCGGGGGCCTGGAACTCATCCCAAATTTCCGCCAAGGAAACGTCCAAAGGGTTGGAAGGGACCCTGGAATCCAAGCAAAGGCTGGGGCGATGATCAATAAGAATGACAACCAGTCTTCGGCGCGACTATTTGTGCTGGCCAAGCGACATTTCGCACCGGGATTCGGAGCCACGGATTCTAGGCTTGGCTTCGAGCTCATGAAGCAGGCGGCAAGTAAAGGTCACGTCTTGGCACACGAATGGTTGGGAGCGTTCTACGACTATGGTTTAGGGACTAGACCGAATCGGCGTCGTTCCTTCGAGCATTACATGGTCGCCGCGAAAGCTGGCGAACCGAATTCCGAATACCATGTCGGCATCTTCTATCACCAAGGAAGAGGAGTCCGTCGGGATTTCAAAGAGGCTCTTAAATGGCTCCGGAAAGCTTCCAGGCACGGAGATGACACAGCGACGTACTGGCTGGGCCAATGCTATCTCCGGGGTGACGGGGTGCGCCGCAATGAAAGAAAAGGGTTCGCTCTGCTGCTTGCCGCAGCGGAAAATCGCGTGATAGAAGCAGCGTATTCGGTCGGTGTTTGTTACGAGAATGGTCAGGGCGTTCCTGTTGATCTGAGGACAGCGTTTCGCTGGTATCTGTTGGCAGCGAGGCGAGGATATGAAGGTGCCATCCGCAGTCTTGTTCGTTTCTATGAAAACGGCATGGGCACGACCAAAAGCAAGCAGAACGCGAAACTCTGGCGTAGTCGTCTGTCCTCACCAAGTCGTCGCGCTGCCTGAGTGCGCTCCATGCTTACGCATGGGTTTTAGGGTGGACACGTCTCCCCCAGTTGGGAGCTGCAGAGTAACTTCGGTTGCTGCAGGGTAACTTCGGTTGCTGCAGGGTAACTCGGAACGAGAGACAGCGCGCGCTTGTCGGTTTAGCAGGCTGGACCGCCGGTCCAGAATCTGGACTGTTGTGAAACGAGTGCCGTTGAGCCACGACTAGAGCGCCACTGGAGCACATCTGGGCTCCGGCTCGGCGATGAGAACTAGGGCCAAACCAGGTGATTGGCAGCGGAGGGCACGTACAGCACAACCACGTCACCACCAGGCGTGCGGTAGGCGGCGAAGCCGCGAATACTACTCTGATTACGAATCGCCAGGCGCGCACCTCATCATCCGCACCAGTGTCTCGGCTGAAGCGAAGTGTGCGCACCTCGCCTATCACTTCATTCGGCATTGGATTGCTGCGCAGGAATGGCGCACCGGACGCAACCTGCTCTCCGATTGAAACGAAGCCGCTCTCCGTTATTGTCAGTGGCGCATCAGGGCCGTCGCATTCTCGCTCGATCACGTCCGTATCAATCGGTAGTGGAGCATATGAATCAGGTTGCGTGGCAACGGCTTCTTCATTTTCGGGGTCTTCCAACTCAACCGAGTAATCGCCAGACGCCAAATCGATGCTGGCGATTTCATGGGGAAACGGTTTGAGGTCCGCCACCATCGCCAACGACGAGCGGTAGTCCTGAAAGTCGCATAGCGGAACGCGGCAAACCATCGGCGGTCGCGTCGAGCCCGAATTCTTCGCGCCCGAGTCCCAAACCAAGAAACCCACGACAGGCCAATGCGCGTCAAAGCATATGTTCTGGGTCGAGAGCGATTTGAATAGAACATCCGGGATAGATTCTCGATTTCGTATAAAACCGTAAAGCCCTTCTACCCATGAAGCTGTCTGAGAATTCGATCAATCGGGTTGACGTATCCGCCTACTCCATCCCTACAGATGCGCCTGAGGGCGACGGCACATTCAAATGGAATTCCACGACGCTCATCATCTGCGAGATTCACGCCGGGGACGAAACCGGTATCGGATACACCTACGGAAACCGAGCCACGGCCATCCTGGCGGATGAGCTGGGACAGAAGTGCCTGCGCGAGCGTTCGGCTCTCGATATTCCCCGCCTGCACCACTCCATGCTCGAGCAAGTGCGCAACGACGGAAGCCGTGGAATCGCATCCATGGCAATTTCGGCTCTCGATGTTGCGTTGTGGGACCTGAAAGCCAGGTTGATGACGTGCTCCCTGGTCGATTTGCTCGGTCAGGTCAGTGCGAGTGTCGCCGCGTACGGCAGCGGCGGGTTCACAACCTACAGTCATGCCCAGCTTGCCAAGCAGCTCTCGGGATGGGTGTCGGATGGCTTTCAGTACGTCAAGATGAAAATCGGCGCCCATCCGGATGCGGATCTCGATCGTGTCCGCGCGGCACGCGAAGCAATTGGTAGCAAACCAGAGCTTTTCGTGGATGCCAATGGCGCCTATAGCGCCCAAAAGGCTCTCTCGTTTGCGCAGCGTTTCGCCGAGTACGGCGTCTCCTGGTTCGAGGAGCCGGTAAGTTCAGACCACCTTGCCGATCTGCGCGGAATTCGCCATCGCGCTCCAGTCGGCATGGACATCGCAGCCGGCGAATACGGCTATGACAGCTTTTACTTCCGCCGCATGCTCGAAGCTGAAGCCGTCGATGTCTTGCAACTCGATGCAACCCGCTGCAAGGGATTTACCGGCTTCCTGCAAGGAGCGGCGATTGCGTCAAGCTTTGGATGCCCCATCTCGGCCCATTGCGCGCCTTCGCTTCACATGCACGTCGGCTGCGCAGTCGCGGGATTTCGTCATGTCGAGTATTTTCACGACCACGCCCGCATCGAGCAGATGCTCTTTGATGGCTTCGCGGCTCCCGTTCACGGACAGTTGACTCCCGATCGGAACCGCCCCGGTCTGGGCCTGATCTTCAAACGAAAAGACGCAGAACGCTTCGCGGTGAAGCAACAACGATGACTTACCAGAGGACGATGGTTTCGCATCAAGGAGAGCTCGCATGAGCTTCGTTTTGACAACCGCACTTGAGCGCAGCGCGAAACTCAGCTTGCCGTCTCCACTGGATAAGCTCGCAACTTCCGCCCTTGAGCACCTGCGCCAAGGCTGCTTTCAGCGCAGCCTGTGCTTTGTTGTTGCGACCACCAGCGTGGCAAGCGGGCTCGAAGTTGGATATGAGCACTACAAGGGCAGTTACAGCAATCCTGTGATGTACACGCCCGTGGCCTTGAGCGGGGCGCTTGCAGCATCGGGTTTGCTTGGAGTGCTGAGCCGCCGCTGCGCGCGTACCGTGCTGCGTTGGGTCAGTCTCGCGACCTTGGCGGATGGAGTTGTCGGATTCTTCTTTCACGTGCGCGGGGTGGCGCGCAAGCCGGGCGGATGGAGTCTCCCGGTCACCAATATCATCATGGGCCCGCCGATCTTTGCGCCGCTCCTTTTTGGCACCAGTGCCTATCTCGGCTGGATGGCCTCGTATCTCCGCCGCGAGGAAGACCTCAATCACGGGGCCGAACGGAGTCAAACACTCGCGGCCCACCTCGTCCCCGTTCAACCTGATTGGCGCTCCGACATTCGGTACGGCAGGTTCCAAAAGCATCTCTCGGCGCTTACGGTTGCATGGGCGTTTTTCAGTGGGTTCGAGGCGCTCTACTCGCACTACAAAAGCAATTTTCGATACAAGGCCCAGTGGACTCCGGTTCTGCTGACACCGCTTCTGATGGCGGCAGCCGTCGGAGCGATTAAAAGCCGGCGCATGGCGAACACGGCGCTCCCGATCACTTCGGCACTCGCACTCGTCAATGGCGCTGTAGGTTTTTACTATCATGCGCGCGGAATTGTTCGCCGCCCCGGCAGTATGAAGAAGCCGCTCTACAACACCCTGTATGGGCCGCCCATCTTCGCGCCGTTGTTGTTTGCCGCCTGCGGATTCCTTGGCCTGATGGCGAGCCTGCTTCGCAGGGAGCGCGCATGAGCCGCAAATCATTTCCATTTCGCGCAACCGGCGGCGAGCTCCGCGATCTCGATCAGCCCGGCTACTACCCGGGATACAGCACCATCGATCAGAAAAAGCACTGGGAGGAAGCCACACGAAATCTGGTGAAGAAACGCGTCGAAGAGACCACGCCAATGCGCTTCTTCACCGAGCAGGAAGCAGCACTGCTCGGAGCAATCGTCGACCGGTTGATGCCGCAAGATGATCGCTCCGAGGCCCACACGATTCCGATTCTTCCTGTAATTGACGAACGGCTGCACAAGAACGAACTGAACGGGTTTCGCTACGAGGACATGCCGCCCGACCAGGATGCCTACAGAATCGGCATCCAGGCCATCAATGCGATGGCGCAGGCCCGTTTCAAACAACCCTTCGTGGAACTCACCGTGCATCGTCAGGAGCTCATTCTGAAGTCGCTGCATGACGGAAAGCCCGATCCGGATCATGCGGTCTGGGCGCGCATGCCGGTCCATCGCTTCTGGGCTTTGTTGATGGAAGATTGCATCAATGCCTACTACTCTCACCCGTGGGCATGGGATGAAATCGGTTTCGGTGGCCCTGCGTATCCGCGCGCTTATACGCGGCTTGAGAATGGCCTGCCCGAGCCGTGGGAAAAGGACGAGGGGCGCCACCAGTGGAACGCGCCCGTTGACTCGCTTTCCGACCTCGATATGGAGTCCGCTCCTCCTGCCGACGGTGCGCTTCACGGTCATGGAGGAAGCCACTGATGCCGCATCGTCTCGGCTCGATGCAGACACTTCCCTCACCCATGCAGCGTTTCGCTCAGAATGAAACCGTCGATTACTGCATCGTTGGCGTGGGCTCGGCCGGCGGCGTGCTGGTGCAGCGGCTCGCGCGAGCCGGATTTCGCGTCGTCGCGCTGGAAGCGGGCCCCTTCTGGGATACCGAACGCGACTGGGTAAGCGACGAGAGAGGCTCGCACGAACTCTATTGGAATGACCTGCGGATCACCGGAGGCACGCACCCCCTGGCGTTGGGCGCAAACAATAGCGGCAAGGGCGTTGGCGGCGGTTCCGTCCACTGGGCCGCATTCGCGCCACGTTTCCACCCTTCCGATTTTCGTGTCTACACCGAAGATGGCGTGGGCACAGACTGGCCCCTCTCCTACTGGGATCTGAAACCCTACTACGAACTCCTGGAACGCGAAATTCCAATTGCCGGCCCTGCATGGTTTCCGTGGGGCGATCCGCATGGTCATCCCTATGGGCCGCACCCATTAGGCGGAGTGGGCGATGTGCTCGTGCGCGGGTGCTCGCGGCTCGGGATTCGTTCTGTCGCTGGTGGTCCAGTCGCCATTCTCTCGGCGTCGCACGGAGACCGTCCGCATTGCATCTATCGTGGCTTCTGCCTCCAGGGATGCAAAGTCGGCGCGAAAGCGAGCACGTTGATTACCCACGTTCCGGATGCCATGACACACGGAGCAGAGATTCGCGCCTACTCGATGGCTTCGCGCATCATTCTGCGCCCTGACGGCCGGGTTGACGGTGTCATCTACCTCGATCGCGACGGCAAAGAGCACTTCCAGAAAAGCCGAGCCGTCATCGTGTCGGGCTATGCCATCGAGACTCCCCGACTGCTCCTGAACTCCGCTTGTCCCGGTCATCCGCATGGACTCGCAAATTCCAGCGGCACGCTCGGTAAATATCTAATGGCGCAGGCCGGCAACGTGGTTGCAGGACGGTTCGACGAATTGATCCGCCTGTACAAAGCTCCGCCGGCCCACGCACTCTCAGAAGAGTTCTACGAGACAGACCGGCGGCGTGATTTTGCCCGAGGGTTTGCGATTCAGACGGTCGGCCCCCTTCCAATTGCCTTCGCCAAGCAGATGGTTGCGGCGATGGGCGCATGGGGATGGGGCATGCGGCGCGTGATGATGGACTACAACCACTGGGCGACCATCGGGGTCCTCGGAGAAATCCTTCCCTGGGAGGACAACCGCGTCGAACTGGCTGAAGAGAAGGATCAGTACGGTCTGCCGGTCGCGAAGGTCACGTTCAATCTCCATGACAATGACAAGAAGTTGATCGAATTCGGAAAAAACAAGGTGATCGAGATCGTGCGTGCCGCGGGCGCGAAACAGATCGTCCAGGAATCCCGTTTTGCTCACCTTGTCGGCGCGGCGCGCATGGGAGATGATCCATCCACATCGGTTGTCGACAAGTTCGGTCGAACCCACGACATTCCTAACCTCTTCGTCTGCGATGGAAGCATCCTGCCTACGCAAGGCTCCGCAAATCCCGGACTAACCATCCAGGCGCTCGCAGCGCGCACGGCAGATTATCTGATCAAACAGGGGGACGCGATCTTCTACTCAAATCATCGCGACCTCGACGAGCCGGGAATCCGCTACGATCTCAGTCCGCCTTACACCAGGTTCAAAGGCAATCCGCGAATCGCCTAGCGAGACAAATTCCTGGCAACGAGAAAAGCTCCGAGAACGCCACACCCGAAAACAAACCAGCCGCGATGCTTCGAGACTTCCGCTTCCAGGCTGAAGGGACGCGACTCTGCATCGAACGGGCCGTGCGCGCCAAGGCTCGTTGCAACCGGTTGGTCCACATTGTTGGGGCGATTTGGCGAGTCGGGAATCTCGCGTTGCTGCGCCTTGTATCCGGTTCTGCCGAGATAGAGATCGAGCAAGCCGGGAATCAGCTTCTGTCCCAAAATTGCCTTCACAGTCGACCCGCCAACCCAGTATTCACGCCGCGGCGAATCCGCAAGCGCCGCCCTCACCACCACCCTCGCTCCCACTTCAGGCTCGTAGATCGGGGGGACGGGCCGCGGAAGATTCGGCAGCCGGCTCTTGACCCAGGTGAACTGCGGCGTGTTCATCGCGGGCATATGAACCACCACCACCTTCACCGGGCTCTTGTCATGATGAAGCTCGCAGCGCAGGGAGTCCGTGAACCCGACAATGGCATGCTTCGTCGCGCAGTAGGCCGACTGCAAGGGAATGCTCCGCATAGCGAGTGCCGAGCCAATCTGGATGATGCGCCCGCGATTGCGCGGAAGCATTCGCCTCAGTGCAGCGAGAGTGCCGTGTACATATCCGAGATAATTAACCTCCGTGACCCGCCGGTATTCCGACGCCTCCATCTGCTTGATGGGCGAGAACACCGAGACCATGGCGTTATTCACCCAAACGTCGATGGGGCCGAGACGCTCTTCGAAATGAGCAGCGGCGGCCTCGATGGCTGGGGCATCGGAAACGTCGGCCACATAGGTGGCGGCCGTTCCGCCAAGCTCTTCCACCTCCACTGCTGTCGCATCGAGCGCAGCTTGATCGCGAGAAATCAGCCCAACCCGCGCCCTGGCTTTCGCGAACTCCTGGGCCATCGCCCTCCCCAACCCCGCGGATGCACCTGTAATCACCACTGTGAGCATCTGTTCCATTCGTGAATCCACTCCATCGCACTTAGATGCGACCCCCGCGGCAGGGAGCATCTAAGCGTTGCGACGGTGGGTTAGATATCCTGATCGGTGCCGCGATCGCAATGCTCGGTATTTTTCTAAGTGCCAGCTTAGGAAATCCTCACTTTGATCCATTGGCATCGATTCTGATCGGGATTCTTCTTGCGGCGGTCGCTCTGCTGCCGGGCAGAGGAACAGGCGCTCTGCTGATCGGAGAGCGCACGAATCGTGCTCGCATCCGCCAGGTGCGAAAGATCCTCCACGAAGATCCAGCCGTCGAACGAATTGGAGAATTGCTGACGATGCAGCTTGGCCCGCAACAGGCCCTGCTCACCGCGCGCGTCGAATTCCGAGGTCCGCTCAGCCTCGAAGAACTGGAGTCGTCCAGTTCACCAGTTAAAAACTCGCATTCGGCAGGCGGAACCGACGGTGGTTCTGCATCTGCCCTCCTCGGCACACCGCTAGTGAGATGCCTGAATGTTTCGAATGGATCGATCAGCACCTTGGATATCGCCGCTGTTGACAATGCAAGAAACTACTTCGTTGCGCCCTTTGTCTTCTCCAGGTCCTTCGCTCCCGAAAGATGCTTTTGAAGAGTCGGCAGTGCCTCTTGCGCATACGATTTCAGGTCCGGACTTTGCGCGTCAGCCGCTTCTTTCTTGTAGATCTCGATTGCTTTTGTATGCCCGGTAATCATTTCCTGAATGTAGCGCCGGTCGAATGCTGTTCCCTTCAGTTTCTGAAACGGGTCGATCATCGTCTTGTTGTGTTCGGAGTCAATCGCGTTCGGCACGTTCAGGCCTGCTTTTTGGGCGGCTGTCGACAACTGTTGCATGTCCGCGGTGTGATCCGTCATCAGCATTTGCCCGTAGTCCTTTACCGGCTGCGCCGAAGCCGCGGTTGAGGCCAGCTGTCCAAGGTTTGCTTCGACCATGTCCGTCTGGGCCGCAAATTCGACGAATTGCTGATCGGTCATCGCGGCTTTTCCCGCCGCTTTTTTCTGCGCCATAAGACTTGTTGAGGCAATCAACACTAAAACGGTAACCGCAAGAACTCCCTTGATCTGCATATTTTGTTCCTCTCTGGGCCGTGCACTTTAGTTCTTTCGATGCCGTATGGGCCCGCAATGGACGTACGTCTTCCCTGCCGGCCAGTGTGATGAACTGCGATGGGATCTCGGCAGGGATGGTGTGCCCAACGATTCAAGGGTGTTGCAGGGTTCGTTCCTTTCTGGAAACGGATTCAAAGGATTCGTGGGTCATTCAACTGCTCTGAGATGCTCGGATGGATGGAAACGGCGGCACTCACTCGTCGCGCAGCACTTCAAGCGGTCGCAAGCCGAGGATCCGGTTGCTCGCGATCCATCCGGTCGCGGTCGCCAGGACCGCCGTTCCCACTAATGCAGCAAAGATGGCCATCCAATCGATCCGATAATTCACTTCGAGCCGGTGCAGCAGCACCCGCGTCAGCAGATTGGCAAACACCACGCCTACCGACC
>Ga0209579_10002473_pt1 | contig 14133 bp, 9 predicted proteins | sample Coa_R1_2_FD_187152 | JGI IMG/M metagenome (GOLD analysis project Ga0209579, IMG submission 187152) | Surface soil microbial communities from Centralia Pennsylvania, which are recovering from an underground coalmine fire - Coalmine... | ecosystem: Environmental > Terrestrial > Soil > Unclassified... | reverse complement strand
TCCTGGACGAGATCGGGGAGCTGCCGCTCGCGCTTCAACCCAAGCTCCTGCGGGCCCTGGATATCCGCGAGTTTCTTCCTCTGGGGTCGACCGACCCGCTTCCCCTGGGAGCCCGCATCGTCGTCGCCACCAACCGCGACTTGAAAGCCATGGTCGATTCCGGACAGTTCCGCCCGGATCTCTACTTCCGACTGTCCACCATCGAGATCCCCATCGCCCCCCTTCGCGTGCGCCCGGAGGATATCGGCGTGACCGCCCGCCTTCTCCTCTCCCGGATCGCCCAGGCGACGGGGAGGAGCGCCCCCGAGTTCAGTCCCGAGGCCCTCTCGGCCCTCGAGCAGCACGACTGGCCGGGAAACGTCCGGGAGCTGTCCAATGTCCTCGAACGGGCGATGATTCTGAACCAGGGGTCGACCATCGGAGCGGAGGATCTTCCGAAGCTCGTCGCGTCGAGCGCCCTCCCCACCACCGGAACGATGCGCGCCGCGCGGAGCGCCTTCGAACGGATGTTCGCCGGGCGGGTGGTCGACTCGTGCAACGGGGACAAGATCCGCGCCGCCCGGATCCTCGAGATCAGCCTGACGTCGCTCTACCGCAAGCTCAACCTTCGGCGCCCGGCCGCCCCCGGATCGGGCTGAGGCGACCCCGCCTCCGACAAGTTCTGGTGCCGATCCGCGGTCCCTCGCGGTATCATCCTGGTGAGCCATGGACCAGGGCGACGCTGTGGGCAATTCCGAGGGGATCGCGATCGGCCATCTGGCGCTTCGCCGGGGGTTGATCTCCCCCGAACAACTTCGCGAGGCGCTCCTGGAGCAATCGAGGTCCGGCCTGCCCGGGAGCACGCCCCGACCGCTGGACAGCATCTTGGTCTCCCGGGGCTTCCTGAATCGCGACCAGCTCCAGCAGCTGCATGCCGACCGCGAGACCGCCAGTTTCCCGATTCCCCTGCCGTCCCCGCCCCTGGGCGTCCTCGAACCGCCCGCCACCCTGGGACGCTACCGCCTGGTGCGGGAAGCGGGACGCGGCGCCATGGCCCGGGTCTATGAGGCGATGGACCTCGAGCTGGAGCGGAGAGTCGCCCTCAAGCTGCTCCTCTCCAGCCAGAACGCCCACCCCGAGGAGGCCAGCCTCGACGAGGAGCGGTTTCTGCGGGAAGCCCGCCTGTCGGCCGGCCTGCCCAAACATCCCAACATCGTCGGCGTCTACGACGCCGGCGTGATCGGCGGACGCCGCTTTCTCGCGATGGAGTTCGTCGACGGCTTGCCGATGGACAAATGGCTGAAGACCGGCTCGGTGTCCATCGGACGGCCCACGACGCTGCTCCGGGACGTCGCGCTGGCCGTGGAGCACGCCCACCAGCACGGCGTGATCCACCGCGACCTCAAGCCCGCGAACATCCTCGTCGACGCGTCCAACCAGCCCCACGTGATGGACTTCGGCCTGGCCAAGATCGTCGGCCAGAGCGTGAAAGCCTCGTACACCGAAGGCGGCTTCGCGGTCGGCACCCCCGCCTACATGAGTCCCGAACAGGTGCAGGGCGTCCAGTCCGTGGATCACCGCACCGACATTTACTCCCTGGGGGTCATGCTCTATGAGATCCTGACGGGGCGTCTCCCCTTCGTCGGCACGACCCCCATGGAGGTCATGCAGAAGTCGACGAAAGAGCCCGTCGTCCCGCCCTCCAAGATCACCGGGGTGCAGATCAATCCGGTTCACTTCAAGACCCTCGAGTCGATCTGCCTCAAGGCCCTCTCCAAGGATCCGAACGATCGGTATCCGTCCGCCCGGGCGTTCGCCGCCGACCTGACCCGCTGGCTCCGCGGCCAGGACTTCCGGATTTCCGACCGTCGGCGTCGACGTCGGCTCCTGGGAGCCGCGGCCGCGCTCCTGGGTCTGGGCCTGACCGGCCTGGTCCTCGTGAAGAGGCCCTGGCTGCCCTCGATGGAGTCGGAGTTGGCGAAAGCCGACGGCCTCCTGAACTCCTCCAGGGCCGACCAGGCCCTCGTGCTCTACACCCAGCTGCTCGACCGCGAGCGGGGTAACGAACGCGCCGAGGCCGGCCGAAAGAAGGCTCTCGAGCAGCTCCAGATCCACGCCGTCCCTCCCCCGAAGTCGCCTCCGCCCGATCCCTGGAAACTCGCCGTCAACCTCCTGCCCGCCGTCAACCTGGACGTCGACGTGATCTCGGGAAAGTGGGTCCGGGAGGAGGGAGCGCTCGTGTCCCGCGAGGGAAAGCCGGCCCGGATCCAAGTCCCCTATCATCCGCCGGAAGAGTACGACGTCCGCATCGTCTTCGCCCGCCAGGCCGCGAACTTCTGCGTCAATCTCATCCTGTCCCGCCAGGGACAGGGGTTCACCCTCGTCATGCATCGGGATGGGGTGTTCGGCTTCGAGAGGCTCCTGGGTTCGGACTTCCAAAGGAACGCCACGACCGGCCGCTTCGACACCACGCTGCAGCTCAACCAGCGCTACACCGTCACGGTCGAGGTGCGCCGGAGCGGGATCAAGGCGTTCTGCAACAACCAGCCCGTGACGTCCTTGAACGGCTACGACGGGTTGACGATGAATCCCGACTGGAGGTTGCCGGATCCGGCCGCGCTGGGCCTGGGGACCTGGGACGGAGGGGCGGCCATCCAGGCGCTGGAGCTCCGGGAGGTCACCGGCCAGGGGGACTTCCTCCGGGGTCCCGGGAAGCGGTAGGCCGTCGGCTCAGGCCCGGCGCAGTTCCGTCCCTTTCCGGTTCGAATCCCGCTTGCCCCCAGGGACGAACCAATTCTCGCTCTGGCACTGATTGCAGACGAGCCGGATGTTGGCGGAGGTGACGACTTTCCCCGTCAAGAGGCCGTAGGACAAGGTCCCCACATGCCCGCAGTCCCGGCAGGTGGCCTGTCCCGCCGATTCGGCCTTGCGGGCCCAGCGCTTGACGCGAGGAAGATTGAAGACGAGCCCGGCCAAAAGGAGCGTGGCCACGACCCCGACCATGATCAGGATGGGCAGCAGCAATCCTTCCATGGCGAACATCCTTAAAGGTGCATACTCTATGCACCTTTACTATACCTCAAAACGGGCCCGCGGAGCCGAAATCTCCCTCCTTCCTCCCTCCCCTCCGCCCCTCCCCAATCCCGCAGCCGGCGCCACATGAGAAGAAACTCATCTTGCGTTCATATCCAACTCATCCGCCGTAGATAGTCTAGGGGTGGCACGGGTGTACCCAAGACGGCAGGCGACGTAAAGGACCGAGTCATGCGACTGCTGATTCTGGAAGACGAGAAGCGGCTCGCGACCTTCCTCCGGCGAGCCCTTCGCGAGGACGGCCATATCGTCGACGTCTATCACGACGGGGATGAAGGCGCGGGCTTCGCCCTCAACGAGAACTACGATGTCATCCTGCTGGACCTCCAGCTTCCGGGCCGGGACGGGATCTCCATCCTTCGCGAGCTCCGGCAGCGCAAGAAGACCACTCCCGTCCTCATCCTGACGGCCCGCGACACGGTCAAGGATCGCGTCCTGGGCCTCGACGAAGGGGCGGACGATTATCTCGTGAAACCCGTCGCGCTCGACGAGGTGAGAGCCCGGGTGAGGGCGCTGTTTCGCCGGGGCCAGGGGACGCCGGCCACGCTCCTGGAGTTTTCAGACCTGAAGATCGACCTGCTCGAACGACGCATCCATCGCGGCGAGCGGGACATCGTCCTCACCCCGAAGGAATTCTCCCTCCTGGAATTCTTCGTCCGCAACCCCAAGCGCGTGCTGACGCGGACGTCGATCGCCGAGCACGTTTGGGATTACGACTTCGACTGGGAGTCGAATGTCGTCGATGTCTTCGTCAACCTGCTGCGGAAGAAGCTCGAGGAAAACGGGGAATCCCGCCTGATCCACACCATCCGGGGAGTCGGCTACGTCCTTCGCGAAGGGGCGTAGACGCGAGACGGAGTCCCGGACCTTCTAAGGGGTCAGGGTCGCCGGGATCGCTCGGCGAGGACCTTCCCCCTCCCGGGCATCCCCGAGGATCGTCCCGATGTCGGTGAAGATCGTGCGTCGCGGACCGTGCGGGGGCGTTACGGCTTCGTCCCGGAGACGTGCCCGTGATTCCAGTGGATGTGCCCCAACCAGCGTCCCCCTCCCCCGTAGGTCTTCCGACGCTTGGGCTTGTCCGGCTCCGTTCCGAACGGCGTGATGACGTCTTGGGGCTCCCCCTTTCCGCCGGCCGGCGCGACGAGGGTCGGGCTGGAGAGCGGGGCGGGACTGTCCTTGGCCACCATCGACCGAAGGTCCTTGTCCGAGACCCGGGCCTGATCGAGCGCCGCCGGATGGAGGACGGATATCCACCAGGTCTCCCGGCCCCGGGAATCGGGTTCGCTGCTCGTCTCGAACACCAGACCCTCCGACTCCTTTTTCCCCTGCAGGAGGGGCAGGCTCCGGAGTGCGGTGACGTCCTCGGGATGAGTGAGGAAGGAGGCGAGGAGGTCGGCACTGTCCTTCCGCGCCGCGTCCAGAGTCCTGCGGGTTCCCGAGACTCCGATTTCAATCGCCGCCGGGCGGTCGGGATCTCCGTAGATCGCGATCTGAACGTCCTGCGCGGCGTGGACCAGATAGGGAACATTCTTGAGCTCCCCGCTGTCGATCAGGCGCGCCGGCAGCGGCTGGAGATCCGGTCCCCAAGGAGTGCCGGCGATGTTCCGGAAGCAGCGTTCCCAGCCCGCCAGGCGACCTTCCGGGGCGGAAGCGGCGGATCCTTCCACCGATTCGATCTCAAACGATCCCACCGTCACGGTTGCGTATTTGAGGAGGATGACCACGCCATCCTCGTTCCTCTTCAAGACCACGCCTTCCAGGCTGCCTCCGCTTTTCAGGTGAATCGTGTCCGCCTGGACCGCGCTCGAGGACAGGAGGAACAGGGCGACGGCGAGACGTTTCATCGGGCCCTCCTTGACGTGCAGACTTCCTCGAACACCAGGGAGCAATTCCGATGCCAGGAGAAACCCCATATTCGGCCCCATTATGGGCCCGCATTCTCATTCCTGCTAATCGGGGACTGCAGAAGAACGAAGTCCCGTCGGTGCCGTGGGACGCCGGAAGAGGACACCCGGGACGCGTCCGCCGGGGCTGCCGGTCCAGGCTCCGGCCGGGTCCCCTTGCGAGGCGTTCGCCAGGAGTCCCCCCTCAGGAGGGCAGACCGGCCGACCCGGGCGGCTCCGGCAGCTTCGGGGATTCCCCCGTCGGCGGGTCGGACCGGCGGCTGAGGAGAAGAAAAGCCGTGGGAGTGGCGACGAGGGCGAGGAGCACCGACACGCAGAGCGCGCCGATCACGGCGATCGCCAGCGGACGGAGCATGTCCGCGCCCGATCCGATCCCGTAGGCAAGCGGCAGCATCCCCAGGGCCGCCGCGAGGGACGTCATCAGCACCGGCCGCAGGCGGCGACGACCGCTGCGGAGGAGCACCTCCTCCATCGAGAGCGACTGGCCCCGGACATGCTCAACGAAGTCGAGCATCAGGATGCCGTTCTTATGGACGATGCCGATCCCGATGATGGCGCCCAGGATCGAGATGATGTTGAGCGACGTTCCGGTGACGAGAAGCGCGAGAACCGTCCCGAAGAGCGAGAGCACCGCGCCAAAGACGATGGACACCGATGCGGCGAAGGAGTTGAACTCGACCAGGAGCGCCGTGAACACGAGGAGGATCGCAAGCACGAGCACGACCAGTAGATTCCGGAAGGAGTCCTGCTGCTGGAGATAGAGCCCTCCGTATTCCACCATGCCGGGCCGAAGGGTGGGGTCGCGCGACAGCTTCTCCTGGATCTCCGCGACCGCGCTTCCCAGATCGCGACCTTCCAGACGCGCCGTGACCGCCACGTCCTGGCGGAGGTCGTCCCGGCGGAGCTCCAGCTGGCCCGGATCCTCCACGATGTCCGCGACCTGCGACAGCTGGACCCAGCCTCCCCCGGCGCCGCGAAGCGGGAGCGTCGCCAGGTCCGCCATCGTCGCCACGCGGGACGGGTCCAGGCGCACCCGGATGTCGACCACCCGGTCGCCCTCCACGACGGACGAGGCCTGTTCGCCGAGCAGCGCGAGGTTGAGGGCCGAGGCCACCGCATCAGTCGACAGTCCGAAGCGGAGCGCGTCGCCCGGACGCACGCGGACGCGGAGCGACGGACCGGCCACGACCAGGCCGCTCTTGGTATCGACGACCCCCGCGACCTTTTTGATCGTCTCCTCCACCTGCGGCGCCTTCGCCTTCAGGAATTCGAGATCCGTGGAGAAAAGCTTGATCTCGATGGGCTCGGGAGACGCGGTCAGATCCCCGATCAGATCGCCGAGGATCCCCCGGAATTCCCACTCGAAGCGGGGAGCGGCCTCCTGGAATTTCCGCCGGAGTTCGGACAGGATCTCCGACGCCTTGCGGGCATGGCCGGGCTTCAACTTGATCATGTAGTCGCCCGCGTGAGGCTCCACCAGTTCGAATCCCAGAGCCGCCCCGGTCCGTCGCGAGTACGTCTCCACTTCCGGAGTGGCGCGGAGGATCGTTTCGAGCTGCCGGAGCATGAGATCCGTTTCGGCGAGGCTGGTCCCCGGAGGGGCGATGTAGTCGATGACCGTGCCGCCTTCGTCGAGCTCGGGGAGAAAGTCGCTTTTCAAGGCGAGGGTGGTCGCGATGCCGCCGAGGAGGACGAGACCGGAAAGACCCATCGTGAGCCACGGATGCCGGAAGGCGACGCGCGCCGCCCGTTCATAGATCCGGACCACCAGGCCGAGCACGGGTCCGAATTCCTCCGGAGCCCCCCCCGCTCCCGTCCCGGCCACCCCGTCCCGGCGCCGGAAGACCCAGCCGGCGACCGTCGGCGTCAGGGTCACGGCCAGGACCAGGGACGCCAGGAGGGCGCTCACCATGGTGACGGCCAGCGACCGGAAGAAGACCCCGGGCACCCCGTCCAGGAACGCGAGCGGAACGAAGACGAGGACCGGTCCGATCGTCGAACCGACGAGGGGCCTCAGGATCTCGCCCACCGCCTCCGTCACCGCCTCGCCGCTCGACTTGCCTTCGACGATCTTGGTATGGATCGCCTCGACCACGACGATCGCGTCATCGATGATGAGGCCGATCGCCGCGGCGATCCCGCCCAGCGTCATCAGGTTGAACCCCATGCCCAGGGCCTTCAGGACCACCAGCGTCGCCAGGACCGCCGCGGGGATCACCGCGATCGCGATCAGGGTCGTCCCCAGCCGGCGGAGGAACAGGAAGAGGATGCCCATGGACAGCACGAGGCCGAACCCGATCGCTTCCCACACGCTTCGGACGCTGGACCGGACCAGGAGCGACTGGTCGTAGTAGAAGGCGAGCCGGAGGTCCGGAGGGAGCTCCCGGCGCAGGGCCCGGAGCTCCTCGTTGAGGCGGTCGGCGATCCCGATCGTGCTTCCGTCGGGCTGGCTGCGGACGTTGAGCAGGATCGATTCCACGCCGTCGGCCGTGACGACGTTCCAGACGGGCTCCTGACCGGGAACGACACGGCCGATCTCGCGCAGATGAACCGCCCGCCCCTCGTCGGAGGCGATCACGAGGTCCTCGATCTCCCGGGGCGTGAAGACCCTCCCGTCCGCCAGGGCGAGGTACAACGTGTGATTCTCCTCGTGCATGCCGGCGGAGGCGACCAGATTCTGCCGGGTCAGCGCCGCCACGACATCCTCCGAGGTGAGATGGACCGCCCGGAGCCGGTCCGGATCGACGACCACGTGGTGTTCCGGCGTCCGTCCGCCCACCAGATCCACCCGCGCGACCCCGGGAAGCCGGAGGAACCGGGGCTTGATGTCGTAGCGGGCGATGTCCCAGAGATCCCGGAGCCCGCGGGTCTTCGACGTCAGGCTGATCCCGATCACCGGGAAGGCGGAGAAGGTCAGCCGGTGGGTGCTGAACGAGGCGGTCGCCGGCAGCGAGCTCTTGATCTGGGAGAGCCGGGACAGGACATAGAGCTCCGCCTGGACCATGTCGGCCTTCCAGCTGAAAAAGACGCTGAGCTCCGCCGAGCCGCGACCGGTCAGGTTCCGGAGCGTGATGGCCCCGGGGACATCCTTCATCGCCTCCTCGATGGGCCGGGTCACCCGGACCATCATCTCGTCGGCCGGCATCACCCCGTTGTCGACCATGATCACGACGCGGGGAAAGTCGGTCTGGGGGAAGACCGACGAGGGCATCCCGAGCGCGCTGTAGACGCCGGCCAGGCAGACGGCCAGAACCACGAAGGAAATCGCCTTCGAGTGGTGGCGGGCAAACTCGCCGACCCAGCGCCCGGGACCCGACATCGGCCTGAAAGAGTCCATCGTGCAGCGTTCCGATGCTCCTACTTCGACCCTTCGACGCGGACTTTCGCCTCGCCGGGCAGGCCGTAGGCTCCCTTCGTCACCACGGCGTCGTCTTCGTTGAGATCGTCCCCGTCGATTTCGACCCAGTCCCCTTCGGCGATCCCGACCTGGACGGGCTTCTGGACGGCCTTCTCCCCCAGGAACCCGACGATCACGTCCTTCCCCTCGGTCGTGCGGACCACCGATTCCCGGGGAACGACGAGATGGCCCGGGTGCTCCTCGACCACGATCCGGATCCGGACGAACTGGCCGGGAACGAGCGGGGACTTCGCGGGGAGCGCCACCCGCACCGTAGCGGAATCCAACTTCCGGTCCACGTCCAGCCCCACGACCTTCACGGTTCCTTGAAGGGAGGCGGCGGGGGTCCGTCCGGTCGACCGCTCCGAGCCCATCCGAACGTCCACCGGCTGGCCGACGCGCAGGGAGCCCAGGGCCGCCGCGGGAACCGTCCCTTCGACCACCAGCCGGTCCAGGTCGACGATCTCGGCCAGCACCGTCGTCAGATCGACCGCTTCCCCGACGTTGCCCTTCAGCCGGACGACGGTGCCCGCGATCGGGGCTCGAACCTGATACAGCGCGCGCTGAAGGACCGCGCCTTCCAGCGCCTTCTCCGCCTCGACCACCTTGGCCTGGGCCTCCGCCAGCTCCTCCCGCGTGGGCGAGGTTCGCAGGAGAAGCAGCTGCTTCTCCGCCGTCGCCTGGTCGTTCTTCGCGGAGGCCAGATCCAGCGCCGCTTCCTCGAGGGTCTTCTCCGAGGCCAGCTGGCCCGCCGCGAGCTGGACCATCCGGTCGTGTTTCTTCCGGGAGAAATCCAGGGCCAGGGTCGCCCGCTCCACCTGCATCTCGGCCAGGCGAAGCTGATCCGGTCGAGGGATCGACTTCAGCTTTTCCAGCGCCGCCCGCGCAGAGCCCACGGCCGCCCGGGCCTTCTCCTCCTCCGACCGGGCGATCCGGTCGTCCAGCTGGACGAGAAGCTCGCCCTCCGCGACGCGCGACCCCAGCCCGGCCTGGATGCCGGAGAGGATCCCCGCGACGGGCGAGGCCACGCGGGAGCCCGCGGACGTTTTCCCTCCACCGGCGGGTTCCGCCTCCACCGTGCCCGTGCCTTCCACATAGCGGTGCAGCGTGGCGCGGCTGATCTTGCCCAGACGCACGGTCGGGATCGGAATCACCTCTCCGCCGCCCGCCTCGTCGTCATCGTCGACCTTGGCCCGGAACCAGTCGGCATGAAAGATCAGCGCCCAGGTCCCCGCCGCGAGCGCCGACAGGATCAGGATCCCCGGCACGACGCTTCTCATCAGCTTCATCAACTCGCCTTACCTTCTCCGAGAGGCCTCAATCCCCTTCCCTCGGGCTCCGCTCGAGGGGCGCGGGAGTTCCGGCGCGGGACCCGAGGGGACGCTGGACCGCATCCTCGAGGGCCCCCAGGGCGTCCTCCGCGTGGCGGAGCGACTCGATCCGCGTCGCGTCGGCCTTCACGAGCTCCAGCCGGAGGCCCCACAGCGCGCTCGGCTCCAGGTCGCCCAGCTCGACGGCCCGACGCCCCGCCCGCTCGCGCGCGCCCAGGAGATCGAGCGACGCCCGGGCTTCCTGCAGTTCCGCCAAGGCCGCGCGATAGCGTTCGCGGGCGGTCTCGAGCTCCGAGATGGCCTGCGCCTGGGCGACGGCGAAACGGGCCGCCACTTCCCGGCAACGGGCCTCGGCTTCCGCGACCGGACCGTCGTTTTGATTGAGGAGCGGCAGCGTGATCTGCAAGCCGAGATTGAACTTCTTCTGCCCCTGATCGTAGGTGTAGCCGGGGCCGAGGCTGACGTCCGGATACCGGGCGGCCAAGTCGTGCCGGAGCGCGGCCACGGCCGCGCCGTACTCGGCGAGCAAGCCTCGCAGGTCCAGGCGTCCCTCGAGCCCCCGCTCGAGGGGCGCCGGGTCGTCGAGCGCGGCGAGGGCGGGCGGCGATTCCAGCCCCGGCCAGGACAGCGCGATCTCCCGAAGCGCGCTCGCCGGAAGGCCGGCGGAGGCGGCGAGGACCGCCCGGGTCTCGGCGACCTTCCCCTCCGCGGTATGGATCTGGAGGCGGGACCCCAGCAGGTCCCCCTGGGCGATGTCGACATCGAGCCTGAAGATGTCCCCCAAGGCGAGCTTCCGCTCCAGGGCGACCACGATGCGGCTCCGGGCGGATTCCTCGTCCTGTCGGAGCGCCAGCTCCCGAAGGGACAGGAGGTGATCCGCGAGCGCCGCCCTCACCCGGCTTCGCACCTTCCAGCCCGCCTCCGCCAGCGCGAGCGCGGCCGATTCCGACGTACGTTCGGCTTCCTCGATCTTGTAGCCCCGCTTCCACAACGTGTCGATCGGAAGGCTCAGATTCGCGCCGTAGATCCAGGGCGTGAACCCCGGTTCGACGTTCGCGACTTTGCTCAGCTCCACGCCGGCGACCGGGTTCGGCCACATCCCGGCCGTCACCCTCCCCGCGCGGGCCTGGAGGAGCCGCGCCCGGGCCAGATCGAGATCCGGATGATAGTAGAAGGCGACGAGCGTCAGGCTCTCCAGATCCCAGCGCACGAGGGGATCGGGGCGGGCGGGCCTGCCGGCATTCGCCTCGAGAAAGCGGGCGAGTCCCGGATCGTTCAGGGTCCTCCCCCGGAACTCCGTCTCGGATTTCTGGGGATCCAGGGCCGCCGGCTCCACGTCCGCGCAGCCGAGGGCCGCCAGGAGCGCCAGTCCCCAGCCCACGCGACGACTCATCGGATTCCCCATCGGCCTCCCGTTCCGCTTAGCGCGGCTTGTAGACGCGAAGCTCCGCCTTCTGGGCGTCGCGCTGGGGGACGGCGAGAACGAGCAGTCCCTGCTCCGGGATGAACACCGAGGTGCGGGCCCCCGGGGCCGAACTCTGGCAGTACACCCGCCGGTAGTGGTCCGCATCCTTCTGTTCGAGCGTGTCGATGAAGCCTTCCCCGGAGCTGACGTAGATCCGATGGGAGCTGGCATCGAGGTACAGGTCGTCGGTATCCTTGGAACAGCTGACGTCGGCGACGATCTTGCCGCTGTCGGTGTCCAGCACGATCACCTTGGACGGCTTGCGGCAGGCCACCAGGAGGCGATGATGGGCTTCGTCGAGCGCCATGGCGAAGTTCGCCTCGAGTTTCCCCAGGGACCACTTGGCCAGGACCGTCCCCTGCTCCCGGTCGACCACGACGACTTCCTTCGAGTCGGGTACGTTGACGAAGATCCGCTTCCCCTCCTTCTCAAGCTGGAAGGCTTCGGGATGGGCGTCCAACTTGATGTCCTGGACCTTCTCCAACTTCTCGAGGTCCACCACTCCAAGCCCCCCCGCCTCATGAGAGACGTACAGACGCTTCGTGCGGGGATCGTACCCGACGTCGTCGCCGTCGTCCTTGAAGTCGAAGGACTTGAGCTCCTTGTAGGAGTCCGCGTCGTAGATCCTGCAGCTTCCGTCCTTCCCGTTCGCGACCGCGAGGCGCTTCAGTTCCGGGATATAGATCACGCCCTGGGGCTCCGCCTGGCCGTCCAGCCGGCGGATCACCTTCCCCTGCTCGAGATCCACCACGAGGACCGCGTTGGAGCCGCTGGCCGCGATGAAGACGCGGTGGGTCGCCGGGTCCGCCGCCAGATGGTCGATTTTCCCCTGGCACCCCTCCAGAGGGATCGTCTTTGTGAGTTCGAGGGGCGCCTTCTCCTGGGCCCCGGCTCCGGAAGAGTTGGCCCCCAGCACGGCCGTCACGAGCGTCCACGCGGCGATCCACGCGCCTGGCTTCCTCATCGATCACCTCTCCTTGAGTTCGGGATCCGACTCCGACCGGCAGGCCTCGTCCAATCGTCCCCAAGCCTGCGATGCCTCCACGGTACCGAAGCGACATGTCCCGACGATGACGCTCCCATGACGTTTTCGTCATGCGGACCCCGGCGGCCCGCGCCGCCGGTCCCGATCGGCATGCCCGACCGGATCCCCTACGCCATGGGAAGCTGGACGGTGAACGTACTGCCCTCGCCGGGACGGCTCGTGACGTCGATCTTTCCCTCGTGAACCGAGATGAAGGAGCGGCAGATCGCCAGTCCGAGGCCCGCCCCGCCGCGATCGCGCGAGCGCGCCTTGTCCACGCGGTAAAACCTCCGGAAGAGGTTCGGAAGATGCTCGGAGGGGATGCCGATCCCGGTATCGGAGACCCGGACCCGGACGCTCGTGCCGTTGCGCTCGATCGACAAGGTCACGGTGCCCCCGTCGCGATTGTACTTGATGGCATTTTCCACCAGGTTCATGAAGACCCGCCGAAGCACGACGGCGTCCCCCATCACTTCGGCGTCCTCCCCTTCGGTGCGGATCGTGATCCGCCGTTCTTTGGCCATGGCCTGCCAGGTTTCGAGCGTCTCCTCCAGCAGGGGCAGCAGTCGCACGCGCTCGCGCTGGAGCGCGTACTGCCGCATGTCCATCTTCGCCAGCATGAAGAGGTCCGTCACGACGCGGGTCATGCGGGAGAGCTCCACATGGAAGCTGTCCAGGATGGCCTCGTACTCCTCGGACGTGTGGCCCGCCTGGACGGCGGTCTCCACTTCGGCGCGCAGGGTGGCCAGCGGCGTCCGGAGCTCGTGCGCCGCATCGGACGCGAAATTCTCCAGATCCAGGATGGCCGTTTCCAGACGCGTCAGCATGGCGTTGAAGGTCCGCACGAGTTCCCGGACTTCTCCCGCGGTTCCTTCCTCCGGGATTCGTTCGGACAGGCTGGTCCGGCTCAGGCGCTCGGCCTGCTGGCGGACGGCCTCGACCGGAGCCAGAAGCCGGCGCATGACGACCCATCCGGCCAGGACGGACAAGGCGGTCGACGCCAGCGAAAAGACCCCGAAGTACGCCAGGAGCCGCCGCGCGCGCTCCTTCAGGGGGGCCGGATCCATCGCGAACCGGAGCCGGAGCGGGGAGGCGTCGGCGGCGTCGAGACGCTCCTCCCGCTCGATTCCGTAGAGGAGCGCCCGGGGGAAGGAGGTCGAGCGGAAGAGCACCTGGTCCTGCGCGTTCCGGAGTTCCATCGCCATCCCGATCCGGTCGAGGTATCGGTCGAGATCCGGCAAAAACTCGTGGCCGAGCGAGGCCGGATGGAGCTTCCATTCTTCCCGAATCCGGTCCGCCAGGAGCGGCGAGGTCGCCTGAAGCTCTTCCCTCGCCTCCCGGGCCAGATCTTCGCGCGCCCAGGCATAGCTTCCGGCCGACAGCGCTCCGGCGACGACGAGGCTGAGCACTCCACTGAACAGCGCCATGCGTCCGCTGATCGTTCCCAAGACGGATCTGGCCCCCGGCATGTGTGTGTGTTCTCCCCCCGGCGCGGACCCTGGTCCAGTCTCCGTAGTGTAGGATCCCGGCCGTGAGTCGACCATGAAGAGTCGATGAGAGACGCTTCATTAAGACAGGGACTTCTGGTATGGTGTACTCGGAAGTGGATGCCCGTTCCGCTAGGGGTACAGGAGCAGGGGGCATCCGGGGAGACCTTTGAACAGACTTCGAAGCTACCAGGGGTGGCGGTGGAGGCGATTGTCCCTCCTCCTCCCGTCGCTGGCGACCGCGATCGGGGTCTCGGTCTGGCTGGCCGTGGAGACCGCCTGTGCCACCTCCCTCCGGATCCCCTGCCTGATTGTCGCCACGCTCCTGACGGGGCTGGTCGGCTTCCTCGGTGTCCAGACGCTCGCCGCGTCGGGGCGTCCTTCCGCCGCGCGCCGTCAGCACCTGAGGGCGATCCGGCGTCATTGCCGCTACAATCCGATCCTGGCCTGTCT
>Ga0209579_10002472_pt1 | contig 14141 bp, 10 predicted proteins | sample Coa_R1_2_FD_187152 | JGI IMG/M metagenome (GOLD analysis project Ga0209579, IMG submission 187152) | Surface soil microbial communities from Centralia Pennsylvania, which are recovering from an underground coalmine fire - Coalmine... | ecosystem: Environmental > Terrestrial > Soil >... | reverse complement strand
CTGCAGAGCTGCTGCGTTTACTCTTCCCTAGGTTGTAAAACGCATGTCATGAGTAACTGATTTCTCTCTAGAAATAGGCTAAAAGGCGATTTTAGAGTTGATCTCTTTCCTGTGGATAAGCTATAATAAAATCAATGTTTTAAAACTTAAAGTTTGTCTTTCATTTTAAACTCTCAGTACGGGAGATCGTTTTAATGTCATTAGATAAGGGTACCAAAGAAGAAATTACCAAGAAATTCCAACTCCATGAAAAGGATACGGGATCGGCTGATGTTCAGATTGCTATCCTTACAGAAAGGATTGCTGAGCTCACTGAGCATTTAAAGCTGGCCCCAAAGGACCATAGTTCGAGATTAGCATTGCTAAAACTCGTCGGTCAACGACGAAAATTGCTCGATTACTTGAACTCCACAGATACAAAACGTTATCAAAGTCTTATCGCTCGGCTCAATCTTCGCAAATAATTGCTATAGATTGAAGTGCCGATAAGGTAAAAAAAACCGCCAGCAATGGCGGTTTTTTTTATACCCAAACAACTTGGATATTCAAATAAGTTTGGCACAGTTATAAAAAATTTAAATTTACCCAGCAATACATTGTGGCATTTCTTCTTTCCTGTTATAGTTCCTAATCAACCAGCGCAAAGGCAGGGATGAAATGCCCTTTATTTGGGAAAATTCAAATTTTCTCCTGATAATGGTCAATTCATCCTCCTTTGCGAAATATCAAATATTTTTAGGAGTAAAAGCATTATGAAATTTGATCGCAAACATATGACCGTCTCCGTCGGAGGACGCGATATTACTTTTGAAACGGGTAAAATTGCGCGGCAAGCTAACGCAGCTGTCCTCGTAAGATCCGGAGAGACAATTGTACTCGCAACAGCATGCGCGGCGCCCACAGCCTCGGAAGAAATCGATTTCCTTCCTCTTCGCGTAGATTATCAAGAAAAATTCTCTGCAACGGGAAAAACATTAGGGGGCTTTATCAAGCGAGAAGGCCGTCCTACTGAAAGAGAAATTCTCGTTAGCCGATTGATCGACAGGCCTATTCGTCCTCTATTTGAAGAAGGCTATTACAATGAAGTGCAATTGCTCGCCTATGTCTATTCTTATGATGGCGTGCATGCACCAGAACCTCTAGCTATCTGTGGTGCATCCGCCGCCCTTGTTATCTCTGATATCCCGCTAGTCAAACCTTTAGCCGCCGTACGGATGGGAATGATCGGGGACAATTTCATCATCAATCCTACCATTGAAGAGCAGAAAAAATCGCGCCTTGATCTCATTCTTGCCGGAACAGAAGATGCGATCCTCATGATCGAGGGATATGCAGACTTTCTTACCGAAGAACAGATCCTTTTTGCCATAGAAGAAGGCCACCAGGCCATTCGCACGATTTGCCAAGCCTTGAAAGACTGGCAGGCCATCATCGGCAAGCCCAAGGCGAGAGAAACGCTGCGCGTGACGCCAAAAGATTTAAGCGAAGAGATCTATTCTTTTGCTCATGACAAATTGCATCAGGCCTTACGCATCAACGAAAAAAAACGGCGCGAAGAGGCGATCAGCACTATCTCCAACGCATTGCTGGAAAAATACTTAGATCAACCCACTCCTACGTATAACAAAACGACAATTCTCGCCATCTTCAAGACGTTGCAATCGGACATTTTACGCAAGATGATCCTCAATGAATCCTTCCGCAGCGATGGAAGAGGATGCGATCAGGTTCGACCCATAGATATAGAGATGTCACTGCTTCCCAGAACACACGGCAGTGCTCTTTTCACCAGAGGAGAAACGCAATCTCTTGCCGTTTGTACCCTCGGGGGAGAAACTATGGCGCAACGCTCTGAAAATCTCGAAGGAGAAGTTAGCGCCCGTTTCTATCTGCAATACTTCTTCCCTCCATTTTCTGTTGGAGAAGTGGGCCGCATGGGCGCTCCCGGTCGAAGAGAAATTGGCCATGGCAAACTAGCCGAACGCTCTTTGGCGATGATCATCCCATCAGCAGAACAATTCCCTTATGTGATCCGTTTGGAGTCCAATATCACTGAATCGAATGGATCTTCTTCTATGGCATCCGTATGCGGAGGATGCTTGGCTCTAATGGATGCCGGCGTCCCCATCAAGCGGCCCATTGCCGGTATCGCTATGGGACTTATCCTCGAGGGCGATAAATACGCTATCCTATCGGACATCCTAGGGGTAGAAGATGCGCTCGGCGATATGGATTTCAAGATCGCTGGCGACACGCATGGTATTAGTGCATTCCAACTCGATATCAAAGTAGAAGGCATCACCCATCAGATCATGCAAGCAGCTCTGGCCCAGGCAAAACAGGGGCGTTTGCATATCCTGCAGAAAATGCTCGAAGTGTGTCCAAAGCCTAAAGAAGACCTATCGACCTATGCTCCTCGCATCGAAACGATCAAAATCAAGCCAAGCAAGATCGGAACGTTGATCGGCCCCGCTGGAAAACAGATCCGGGCGATTATCGACGAGACAGGCGTGCAGATCGATATTGATGATAGCGGTATAGTTAGCATCGCATCTATGAGCAGCGAGGCGATGGCCCGTGCTAAGGAACTCGTCATCAATCTAACAGGAGATGTAGAGATCGGCAGAACCTATAAAGGAAAGGTCGTTTCTATCGTTCCTTTCGGGTGTTTTGTCGAAATCTTCGGGAAAGAAGGTCTATGCCATATCTCTGAACTTTCCCACACTCGTGTGCAGAACGTCCAAGATGTCGTCAAAGAAGGCCAAATGCTCGAGGTCAAGGTTCTTGATGTAAACGATCGCGGTCAAATCAAGCTCAGCCATAAGGCCCTGCTTCCCGCCCCTGCCCGCGTTTAAGATCACCCATTCAACTCCCCCAAATCAGGGGGAGTTTTTTAATAGACCTCTTACAAACTTAAGACTTCGTCAATTTTGGGGATTATTTTGGCCGATTTCCGATTCTTTTTGCGGGGGTAGTATACGAAGTTTGATACAACCCCCGCAAAAAGAATCGGAAATCGGCCAAAATAATCCCCAAAATTGACAAAAGCTTAAGTTTGTAAGAGGTCTAACCCCCAATAACTCTTTGGCGCACAGCGTACCGTGCGTTAAGATCTTCGACGATTTTTCTGAAACGCTCTTGTATAGGACGTATAGAAGCTTGGCGATCTCTTTGACGAGATCCAATCAAGCAGGGATTCGCTTGTGTGGCATGGGATTTGTTCGCTTCGCGTCTTTGTTGTTGTCGGTGAACCTCAGAGCTTAAATGCTCTTTCTCTTGACCATACTGCTCATCGAGCTTCAGTAATTCGCCTTGAGCTGCTTTCTCTATCCGATCAGCGCTGAGCAAATACTGCTGATGCAAAGCTTCATATTGAAAGCGATCTTGCGTTTTTAGCTTTTTATAATTGGTTATACCGCGGTTTTCGAGAAAGCCCGCGCACGGGGTAAAGGCTTGTTCTTTCTTCAGAATGCAGCGATTGCGTATTTCGGCTTGGCTGTCGCGCCATTCTGAATCGATGACTTTAAGGCGCTTAACAGTAGGATGATTTTCATATTCCTGATCTATTTTCCTATTTGCCTGCTCCAAGGCAATCTGGGAAGACTGCAATTCAGGAAATCGACTCTCATCCAAAGCTTTTATCGCAGCTTGTCGTTGATTATCAGCTTGTTCGTAAAGAGATTTAAGTTCCAGTAAAGAGCTCCATTCCTCGCCGATGATTATATTGTGCTTTTTTAATGTATCAAGGGGGTATTTCTGAATGATCTCTTCTAATGTTTTATTTTGGGTTTCTGTATACCATTTATCTCTAAATTCGCTAGGCACAGGGATAGAATAGGTATATTTCGGTCTAGGGCAGTCCTCAAGACGCTGCACCATTTTTTCATAATAAGCACATACTTGTAAAATAGGCAGAGATTTCACATGCGCGCGGTATGCATCAGCAAATTCGTCCGCGGTCAAGATTCCCCATCCAAATATTTCATTCCAGGTATAACGATTTGCAATCTGGGGCAAAGGCAAATATTTTACTTCTTTTCGTGTCGTCTCCAATTGACACGCTTCTTCCTCTTTTTCCATACTCCTCGCGCGCCAGAAACTAAACGCGGAAACCAAAATGCATAAAGGAATAATTACCGTATGTCCCACTACGACAATACTGCAGGCCCCTAAGATTAAAATGGCGGCTGCCATAGCTGCAGCAAGCCCCCCAATGACCCGATAAGCGACAGAATTAACTTTAGCCTCATTTTCCCCTAGATTCGCAGAATGTCCCGGATTGCTCTTCCAGAATGAGATAAAAGACGCATTGGTCCATTGTCTTGGCAAAGGTATTGGACTATTATTTGTTAAACCAGAAACTAACGGCATAATAATTTCCTTTTTAATTGAAAATCAATTAATTATGATTAATTTAACAATTAAAAAACAATTAAAATAAATAATGCAGATAAACTCCAATTTTTTTTAAAAAATTGGAGTTTAATGGACTTTAAATCTGTTGTGGAGAAGGCCTATCGGTAACAGGCGTGGGAAAATCACGATCTGTCAGCTGTTCTGGCGGTGGAGGAGGTGTTTTGCGCTGTAAATCTTGAGCTGACTTCAAACGCTGCTTCTTCTTGTCGATATCCCATGTCCCATTGAGGATGTCGAGGACATCATCTCGGTCTAGCGTCTCAAACTCCATCAGCATATCGGTCATGAGCTGCAGCTGATCGCGATGCGCTTCAATGATCTCTTTTGCGCGAGTATGCGCTTCATCGACAATCTTACGGACTTCTTCATCGATGATTTTAGCCGTTTCTTCTGAATAGCTCTTTTCATGAAAACCAGGCATGCCCACATACTGCCCTGCTTCAGAACGCTCGTCGTAGGTCACTGTACCTAATTTCTCGGTCATTCCCCATTCACATACCATGCTGCGAATCAGACGGGTCGCCTGCGTGATGTCCATTTGAGCGCCGCTTGACATATCGCCGACAAAAATTTCTTCTGCGACACGTCCTCCCATAAGGATAGCGAGCTGATCAAGGACTTCACGTTTCCAATAACTCACGCGGTTCTTTTTGGGCATAAAATGCGTAGCCCCTAAAGACATGCCGCGAGGGATGATCGTCACTTTGTCCACAGGATCAGCATGTTTGACGTAAAGCGCGACGATCGCGTGACCAGATTCATGGACAGCCGTCGTGCGCTTTTCATTCTGATCCATCTCGAGACTTCTGCGCTCTTTACCATAGCGCACTTTATCACATGCTTCAGCAGCTTCAGACTCTGTCACAGCAGAACGTCCACGCCTAGCAGCTAATAAAGCCGCTTCATTAAGGATATTAAACAAATCCGCTCCAGATGAGCCAGGAGTATTGCGTGCGACATGCATGAGATCGACAGAGCCATCGAGTTTGATCTTGCGCGCATGCACCTTTAAAATCTCAAAACGGCCTTTCACATCGGGAAGATCGATGACAATGCGTCGATCAAATCGTCCTGGACGTAAAAGCGCTTTGTCTAAGACATCAGGCCGGTTCGTCGCAGCGATGAGGATCACACCCTCGTTCGTATCAAATCCGTCCATTTCTACGAGGAGCTGATTCAATGTCTGTTCGCGTTCATCATGTCCACCGCCAATGCCCGATCCGCGATGGCGTCCCACCGCATCGATCTCATCGATAAAAATAATGCAGGGCGCTTGCTTTTTAGCCTGCTCGAACAGATCGCGAATGCGCGAGGCACCCACACCGACAAACATCTCGACAAAGTCGGATCCCGAGATGAAAAAGAAGGGGCGATCCGCTTCTCCAGCAACCGCTTTAGCGATCAGGGTTTTACCCGTCCCTGGCGCGCCTACCATGAGCACTCCTTTAGGAATGCGCGCACCCAAAGTGGTAAATCGCGTAGGATCCTTGAGGAAATCTACGATTTCTTGAAGCTCTTCTTTTGCCTCTTCGCATCCTGCCACATCTTTAAAGGTCACTTTATTGCGGTCCTTAGTGAGCATTTTTGCAGGAGATTTGCCAAAATTGATCGCAGAATTGCCAACCCCTTTCATCTGCCGAGAGAAGACAAAGTAGAGCAATAAGACGACCAGAACAACGGGAAGAATGGTGAGGATATAACCGAAATAATTAGGAGACGGCTCTTCGCTCTTAAATGTTTTCTCTAAAACGAGGTTTCTGGGCTGGTCAGGGGCTTTAAAAGCAGTGGCTCGATTTAAAGTAAAAGAATCCCATTCCTGTTTTGCTTGAGAATACCAATGAGCAAACACTTCAGGATCTTGTTTTTCCAATGCCCTTGTCGATAGTTCTTGGTTATTGAAAAACCAAGTCAATTGCGCGACAGCCTGTCTGGCTTTTTCTAATTGCGCATCATTTTTTTCGAGCTCATCGAGTATATAGGTATATTGTTCGAGCTGGGCTTTATAATTTCTGACGCTGCGAAGTTGGAGCAAGCGGACATTTTGCTGTTCTTTGTTCAAATCTGTGACGAGTTCATCGAGTTGAGTTAAAGCATTGCGATAAACCGATAACTGTTCTTGAGCCGAAGAAGAATTCGTGACCTCGGAAACTTCTGACTCTAAGGTTTTTAGTTGTTGCTTCATCGCTTCATTGCCAATCCCTAAGGCCGGCGAACGGAAACGATCGATTAAGGTAAGAAGGTCTTTCCCATAAGAAGCGATAGCTAAAGAATTCACTTCCTTCGACAAGTCGGGAAAAAGCTTTTCTAAATCGGCCAAGCTCGTGATCTCCCTTTCGGAAAGGGATTTGATCGCAACAGCATTGTCCCTGCTCGCTGTATTATAGATGGGATCGACGACCAGGTATCCACCTTTGGGCAAAGGCTGGCCGCTTAAATGCAAAAAGAGATCGGAGGCTGATAGGACGCCTTGGCGAGACAGCGCCATTTCTCCATTGATTTCCTTCTCTTGGCCGGTGAGCTCATGGTTGCGGTTGAGCAACTCTAAATATCTAAAACGAGATTTTGCGTCATCGGACAATTTATCTTTAAATTTACCGCTAAACGTGACGAGATTATCGTTCAATGCGATCTTGCGATTATCTTCCTTTTGGACCAGATCAAGATTGATTAAATGCTCTACTTGATGGCTGAAGGCTATCTTCGCAGTCCTATCACTGTTCATATTTTGAATGAACAAAATGAGCAGAATAGCTGCAACTAAAAGGATAAAAAATCCTCCAGGAAAACTCTTCTTGGAGTCAGGTTTTAAATTGTCATTGCTCATAATCTTAGACACGTTTACAGATTATAAATTAAAGCACCAGCGGCCGTTTAAAGTAAAGAACAACATTGCCGCGATGGGTGGTCTTTCAAAGACCTTGCCTCTTTTCGTGATCATAACAGATTTTATTTAATTTGTCGCAATGTTTATTAAACAAATCTAATTTTATATAAATAATATTTAGATTATTACAATTATTATTTAAATTATTTAACCCAGTTATAAAATCATATATCACTTTACCCCTACTGCAGATTACAGGCACGATAGGGCATAAAAAGGAGGGCACTTTTAGACGCCTTCTCTCCTCTTTTACCGCCTTCATCAAGGAACAGCCCGCAGCAACCGCTGGGTGGATCAACTCAAACGATTCCCCTTGAGGCACGTATCCCCAGGCACTGCCTTGCCAAAAACTCATCCAGGAACAAGGATCTCTTTTTTCTGCATCACGCACTTCTATTTTCCAACTGTCGCTCAGGGATGCGAGGGGCTGTTTTAATAAAAAAACACGTTTCCGGTCAATATGGATCTCGATTTCCTGTGTACCCAAAAAACTTGAGGAATCGGTTTTTGGCGTTAGCGGCTTGCCACATTCCCCATTCTTCAAGTTTTTTGGGTATACAGGAAAGCGGGCAATACCTCCAGATTTTACTTTCTCTCCTATTGTGCTCAACACTTCTCGTGAGACCAAGATCTGTTCACGAGCAAACCATTCTCTAAGCAGGAATTGCACCTCTATTTCCTCTAGCTGGGGAGGCACTTCCCAATAGCTTCCTAGAACGCCCGTGACGATGCTTTGAAAATGTGGAGCGAGCTTTTTTGAAAAGTAAGACGTGAGCTGCTCTGCCATTTTACCTAAACGGCAGAAATTATCGACGATTTCCTTTCCAAATCCCTCTATGAGAAAAGGAAAGAGTTCGTTGCGCATCCTCCCCCGTAAAAAGCGATCGCTTGTATTCGTCGGATCAGTAAAAAAGGACAAACCGCGCTTCGCGAGCCAATCGATCAATGGTTTTTTTTGGATAGAAAGCAGCGGACGCCAAACAGGCATCCCTTCCCAAGTCGAATAAGGGGAAGGTCCCGATAGCTTAGAGACATGCGCGCCTTCGCAGATGCGCTTCAAAACGACCTCTGCATGATCTTCCGCTTGATGAGCTAAAAGCAGAGCCTGGCAGGAATAGGTGCTATAGATTTCAAAAAAAAATTGCAGACGCAATTTTCGCGCTTGTTCTTCCCAATTTCCATCTTTAAATGTCCCAGGACCTAATATCCGCAGATGAAAAGGAATACTCAGATCTTGAGCTTCCCTTTGGAGTAATTCTGCTTCTCTTCGGCTTTCTGGCCGCCATCCATGATCCACATGAGCAAGATGCAACTCAAAATTAAAATAAGAGCGGCATTCCAAAAGTAGATAGAGCAGCGCCTTGGAATCGGGCCCTCCAGAATAGCCGAGGAGCAGAGGCTTGCCCGGTATAAAATGCCGGCTCAAAAAATCTCTAACTGTCTTGACAAGAGGCTCTTTCATAGGGACTATATTTTAGAGGGTGTTGTAAATTTAAGTCTTCGTCGATTTTTGGGATTATTTTGGCCGATTTTCGATTCTTTTTGCGTGGGTAGTATACGCAGTTTGATACAACCCACGCAAAAAGAATCGAAAACTCGGCTCAAAAGAACCCAAAAATCGACAAAAGATTAATTTTACAACACCCTCTTACTGAATGTTTGATTAATTCCTGAAATATATTAAAATGAAGCGGATTTTATTTGGGTCATCAATGCCGATTCTGTGGCGATATATATTGCGCAATTTTTTTCAGGTCTTTCTTTTATGCGTAGGATCCTTTATCGGCATATTGCTGGTCATGCGCTTTCAAGAAATTGCACGCTTTGCCGCTTCAGGGGCGCCCGTATTCAAAGTCTTGTTATTCATGCTGCTGCAGATCCCGTACATTCTGCCGATCGCTATTCCTATTTCCTGCTTGATCGCTGCCATGCTTTTATTCCAAAAATTGAGCCACCTGCATGAACTGACTGCTCTGCGCACCTGCGGACTGGGATTAAAGCCTATTATAACCCCCCTGCTTTTTACTGGAGTATTGCTCAGCGCTATCAACTTCATCATTTCCTGCGAACTCACACCACGCAGCCGAGGAATGACAAAAACGCTCATTTATGAAATCGCAGCTGCAAATCCCTTATTTTTACTCCAAAAAGAAAGCCTGCTCAAATTAAAACATGTTTTTATGGATATGAAGGTCTTGAAGGCGAGCAAGTATGCAGAAAACGTCGTGCTGGTCCTTAAAAACACGTCAACGGACAGACTCGCCTTAATCTCCGCACAGCAACTCTATCTCAAAGGTGAGCTTCTCAAAGGAGATAATGTGGTCATTATCTCGAGCATCGACTCTAAAAAGGAAACCGGTTTTGACCATCTCGTGATCGAAAATCAGGCGGAGATGAATACGCCAGCCTCTAACTTCACTCAACTCACCCCTCATGGCGATTGGCAATCCAGCTATGAATATCTTCCCCTAAAATGGATTTTGGCCAGTGAACGCCTAGATAATGAATCCGGAAAACTCAGCAGAGGCGCTTTGCTTGAAATCTCGCGCCGCATCTCTCTTTCACTTGCTGCTTTTACCTTCACACTCATCGGCATAGCCTATGGGATTGAAATCGGAAGAAACCACTCGAAAAAAAGGATCTTATGGGCAATCGCTTTGGCAGCGGTGTATCTGGTGTGCTTTATAGCAGCAAAATCCTTTCGCCACTCCCCCGCTCTTTCCACCGCTATTTATCTGCTCGTCCACCCTGTGATCATCCTTCTTTCCCTAAAATCCTTAAGGACCGTAGCTAGAGGGATCGAATGATGCTTAAATTGATTTGGGAACGCTATCTTTTCCGCGAAATCCTTAAAGTCTTTTTTCTGTTTTTGGGCTGTTTCTTTTTTCTGTATTCCATCCTCGATTACTCCCTGCACATGCAGGATTTTTTGGTAGACAAACAGATCCATCTTTCCCATCTTTTCATCTATTATTCTTATCAATTTATCAAACGCTCTGATTTGCTCATCCCCTTGGCCCTTCTCATCGCAACGCTCAAAGTGCTTTTCTCTCTCAATGCGCGGGGTGAAATGGTGGCCCTGCAGGCTTCAGGATTGTCATCGAAAAGAATTCTACGCCCATTTTTTCTGCTTGCTCTATTATGTACCCTTTTCAGCAGCACATGCATGGAATTTTTACTGCCCTCCAGTTTGAATTTTCTCGATAATTTTCGCGAATCGCATTTTAAGCATTCCTTTCGCGGGAACCGCAAAGAACCCATTCATGTCATCTACTTAAAAGACCGCTCCAAAATCGTCTATCAAAGTGAGCTTCAAGACAAGGATCTCTATTTTGATGTGTTCTGGATCCGCTCCGCCGAAGATATCTGGCGCATGAAATACCTCTCCACTGACCCGGAACAGCCCATGGGATATTATGTCGATCATATCGTCTGTTCTTCAGAGGGCAGCTTTGAGAAAGTCGCTTCCTTTGACAAATACGCTTTCCCCTCCTTTCGTGTACAGCCGGATCCGACAGGAAAAGGATATATCCCTATTGAAAATCGCAAACCCAGCGAGCTGCTCCGCCTTCTTACCCATAAAAGAACGACGACTGCCTTTGAATATCCCCAAGTTCTTACGCATTTTTTACATAAATGCATGATGCCCTTTCTCTCTTTTATCGTTGTGATCTCTGCGGCGCCTGTTTGTTTCCGTCATTCCCGCTCGCTGCCCGTCTTTTTCACCTATGCAATCGCTCTATTTCTATTCATCGCTTTTGCAGCATTTATCAACTCCACCCTCATCCTAGGAGAGACCCAGGTCATTTCTGCTTTTAATGCCATTTTGCTTCCCTTTGTCTTGTGCTTCTCAGGATTTGGCTGGAGATATATCCGTTCATTTAGAGGTAGTTGATGAAAGATACTAATTTACCCTCAGACAGTCGCCCATGGAAGATCAAACAACTTGTTTTCTTCCATGTCCTCATTTTTATCGCATTATGGAGTCTATTTACTCCTGGGACAAAGATTTTCTGGGAAACAATAGATATTGCCTTTTTCAAACTGGTCAATAGCACTTTAAGGGACAATCCGAACTGGCAGCTTTTTTGGGCTTTTGCCAATCATAAGACCGCAGATTGGATAGAAGATTTCTGTGTTCTCGGCTTTTTTTTCGCGTATGTTATTCAAGGACGCAAAGGAATGCGCCTGCGTCGCGTGGCTGAACTATTATTCTCAGTGCTCTACATCGCTGTGATCATCTACTGTGTAAATAAGACTCTTTTTCGGGAATATTTGGAAATTCCGCGGCTCAGCCCCACTCTGACCGTTGAAAATAGCGTCCACCTGTCAGAGGAAATTCCTTGGCTTTCCATCAAAGATGATTCCGTTAAGAGCTTTCCTGGAGACCATGGAACAACGGCACTCTTATTTGCAGCCAGTTTTTCCTATTTTGCCGGACGCAGATTAGGTATTTTGGCCTGCCTTTATGCACTTTTTCTATGCCTGCCTCGCCTCATCACGGGAGCACACTGGCTTTCCGATGTGATTGTTGGCAGCGGGTCCATCACGCTACTGTTCTTAGGCTGGGCATTCTGCACTCCAATGGGAGAATGGTGCATCCAGCAATTAGAGCGCATGCTTCTCGGCATAGCAGCATTGAGAAAAAAAATCTTCGCTGTACGGAAGGAACCCATTTAACCGAGATGCTATAAAGAGAATTCTTTCATCACATCTCGTTCAATGTTTGGAGTCTTTGAGACTGTTAAGCTTGCCGCGTTAGGAAATGCATTTTTATGGAAGCTGGCCGAAAGAAAGCGTAAACCACTTCTTTGACTGTTTCAGAACTAAAGGGCTTGCAAGAGAAAATATCGATATAAGCATCTCCATTCAGATCGACAAAATGTGCAGTGATATTACTCGTTTCGATCAATTGAACAAGAGAATACCCCCCCTTGGCGGGATCGTGCGTGGCAAAGTGCTCGAGAATGGGCTCGCCATAGGCTTTCATGTCAATATCTCGAACGAGTGTTTCAACAAAACATTTTATATTTTCTCTATCGGAAATCTTTTGAATTTCGCAGCCCTGGCAATCCAAGATAAGATGATATCCCCAATACCCCTTCTTCTCAGCACATTTTAAAATTCCTGATTCTTCCAGATGCCCACTTTTGACACACATCGTTCAACCTCCTTATAATTTAGAAAGCATTTATCCAAGTTATTTAAAAAGTAGAATTTGACAGAAATTTAAGGCAGAGCCAAACAGTCAAAATCAATTCTTCAAATTACTTGGGGTATATACCCAAACTACCTGAAGAATCGGTTTTTGGCGTTGTCGGCTTCGCCCCAGATTTTTCGTCCCGCGCTCACGCCGTGTCTATTAGCACTGCCGCTCGCGAGGGACGAAAAATCTGGGGCGCCTCCTTGCCAAATTCCCGATTCTTCAGATAGTTTGGGTATAACATCAATTCGAGTTTTCGTTATTACCAAATTCTTCGATAGACTCTAATGCATGCGGAATACTATAACAAAAAGCACTAATTAAGTAGTATAATTAATTATGCTTCTCATCATTTTTATCTGTTCTCACGAGAATATAGGCAGGAAGTTTTAAGAACCGCAGAGCATACAATGCTCATGATAGCAAAAAAATGAGAAAAATAAAAAATATTTTTTCCAAGAAACTTGAGCTGGTATACCTAGCGCCAAGGAAGTTTCATCTCTTTTTCATTCGCATCGCAGATTTTAGAATCGACGCCCAACACAGCAAACTGTTCCGTGGCCTCATTTCCGATATTGATCAATTCATGAGGAATGTGGGCAGGGCAAATAAGTGTTGCGGGCGCTGTGCAAAGCACCTCTTTGTCTCCGATGACCGCTTTGATCTTTCCTTTGAGAAGGACAAATACTTCTTCTGTCTCATGCACATGGCGCGGCGTTCTTGCACCGACGCCCAAGCAGGATTTCCAGATCTCGAATTCTTTGGCTCCCATGGCTTTTGTAGAAATCGCCTTATAGACATTTCCAAACATGGAATACTCTGAAATGTCTTGATGCGGATGCACAAAAGCCTCCTCCGCGCATAGCACTGAACAGACAAACATTCCTAAACAGAATACATACTGCTTCATAAGCTCCCCCAAAGCTGAAAAGTTATTTTAAAGGTTTTAGAACGAGAATTGCAAACTAACTTTTTTGTTGGTTTAATGTAAGAGGGTGTCTACAAAATAAGGTTCAGTCGATTTTGGGGTTCTTTTGAGCCGATTTTTGATTCTTTTTCCGGGGATCATATCAACTTCGTATATGACCCCCGGGAAAAGAATCAAAAATCGGCCAAAATAATCCCCAAAATCGACGAACCCTTACTTTGTAGACACCCTCTAAACCTACAGGTAGGCCTAAATGCACAAGCGTTCACTGGGAAGCTCTTCGCTCAAAGTCACTCCCCTGATTTTGGGAACTTGGGCCATTGGAGGATGGCTATGGGGAGGCACAAATGAAAAAGATGCTATTGCAGCCATCCACACAAGCATGGAGCACGGTATTACGACCATTGATACAGCCGCTGTTTACGGAATGGGAGTAAGCGAAGAATTAGTGGGCAAGGCGATAAAGGGCTATCGGGACAAGGTCGTGCTCGCTACCAAATGCGGCATGCGATGGGACACGGACAAAGGCTCCGATCCCTGGCAATCCCGAGACAACCAAGGCAATCCGCTTATTATCCGAAAAAATTTAAAACCCGATAGTATCCTCTATGAGTGCGAACAGAGCTTAAAACGTTTAAATGTGGATGTGATCGATTTATATCAAATCCATTGGCCAGATAGCGGCACGCCTATGGAAGAATCCTGGGGTG
>Ga0209579_10002470_pt1 | contig 14147 bp, 13 predicted proteins | sample Coa_R1_2_FD_187152 | JGI IMG/M metagenome (GOLD analysis project Ga0209579, IMG submission 187152) | Surface soil microbial communities from Centralia Pennsylvania, which are recovering from an underground coalmine fire - Coalmine... | ecosystem: Environmental > Terrestrial > Soil >... | reverse complement strand
GAACATCGAGATATTGATTGGGCATCCCGCTCCCCTTCAGGGGGGAGTCTGAACTAGTAATCATGATCGCGGTTTGGATCGAAGAGATGGATGGGTCGGACCGAACATTCTGACCCGCATGGATTACAAGCGAGCCATTAGGTTGGATCAGCAATTTCCAGCAAGAGCGAAATGGCGCTCTTTTTCGAGTGCAAGCTGAAGTGTGCGCAAAACGTGCTTGACATAGCCGACATTGTCAGAGAAGGGATTTTATCATCAACAACCGCGAGACTGGGACGGCTGATTCGGAAGATTCGGCCGTCCCTTCCATCTAACGCTCTCACTGCTGCTTGAACACATCGGAGAAAGAACTGCTCGTCGTGATCCGTTTCGCTTTGAGCTCGCCAGTGAACGACACGGTAAGATTTCCGGAAGTGTCGTATGCATCCAGCGTGAAATGCCCGTGATACGAATTGCCATCAGGATTCAACGTGACCTTCTCAGTCAGTTGGGCTCCTCCTTGCGGATTGCCGATCCCGCTGGGTGCGTTCTCGAGGTCATTGCCTGCCCACGGGATGTGGTTGAGGAAATACGTGAGTTCTCCGGTGCGGGCCCAGACGCCCAGGCAGAAATTGCCGTCCTGTGCCGGGCGCGCGGAATTCATGATCTCCGTGCCATCTCGGTGCCACACGACAACAGAGTTGTCGATCACTGCAGAAAACGGCGCGTTATTCATCGTTTGAGCAGTGAAGATCACGTGCCACATACCGACAATAGGCTCCTGGTCTTCATGCCAGTCGGTCAGAACCATCTTCTGGTAAGCCTCTCCATAGCCCGGCTGCCAGCTCGACGGCTTGATCCCTTTAATTGAGATACCGCACTGTGCCGCGGCGGTGGGAACAATAGCTAAGCCAACGGCTAAGGCGCCCACGCATAAGACAAACCTGGAATAGATCGTTTGCATTGCTTTCTCCTCAGAGTGGAATAATCTTTCTAGAATTGAACCGAGGCGGCGCATACTCCAGAGCGCGCCTTACTCCCCTGTTTGGCGAACTTTGGACTTGCGCCAATCCGAAATCAATGGATTGCAGCTTGATTCCGCCTTGATTCCGTCTTAATTGCGGAACCCTCAATTTTTCAATTGCTTGCCTTTGTTGTCTTAAAGCGGCTTTCTTAGTAGTTGACGCAGTGCTAAACTCCTCCGGCCCATCGAGGACGACTTGAGCACGGCTCCTGACATCGCGACACCGGCGACTCTTCTTTTTGGAGAATTTAAGGTAGATCTGCGATGTGGCGAGTTGCGTAAGGATGGCACCCGGATCAAGCTTCAGGAACAACCTTTTCAGGTTCTTACTGTGCTCTTGCTTCACTCAGGTGAAATGGTCAGCCGGGAGCAGCTTCGCTCGGCGATCTGGTCCGCAAACACCTTTGTGGATTTTGACAACAGCCTCAACACGGCAATTAATAAGGTGCGCGAGGCGCTGGGTGATTCGTCAGATCGGCCTCGGTTTATAGAAACCGTTCCGCGCCGCGGGTACAGATTTATCGCACCCGTGACCGTCACTGATGCAAAAGAGACAACGTTAAATCGTAATTGGAAGCCCGCGGTGCCGATTGCAGTGGTTGCATTAGCGTCGGTGCTTATCCTTGCCTGGTTCTGGCAATCACGCCACGCACCTCACCTACTCGTTAAGCACACGATCGTTCTGGGTGATTTCGCTAATTCGACCGGGGATCCAGTGTTCGACGGGACACTTCGGGAGGGCCTTTCTGTCGAACTGAGCCAATCGCCTTTCCTGGGCCTAGTGTCAGAGGAAACCGTTAGTCAAACGCTACGGATGATGGCTCAAAAGCTCGGTGTACAACTCACCCCGGAAATCACGCGGGAAGTCTGTCAAAGAACCAACAGCACGGTAGCGCTGAACGGTTCCATCGCCCTGATCGGCGGTCGGTACGATTTGGTCCTCAAGGCCATTGATTGTGGCAGCGGCGATTTGTTGGCAGGAGCAAAGATTCAGGCGAAAGATAAGAGCCAGGTTTTGGAGGCGCTGGACAAACTCGCTTCACAAATACGGAACAAGCTCGGAGAATCACTCGCTACCTTGCAGAAGTACAACACCCCTTTATCTCAAGCCACGACGTCATCGCTGGAAGCGCTACAGGCCTACACGTTAGGGGACCGAACCGAGATCGAAAGTGGAGACTTCGCGGGGGCGCTCCCCTCGTATCCAAGGGCCGTTGCGATTGATCCCAATTTCGCGATGGCGTACCTAGCCCTGAGCGACGCCTATTCCGACATCGGCGAGTCGACGTCGCAGGCTCTCTATATGCGTAAGGCCTTCGAGTTGCGGACGGGAGTAACCGAGTGGGAGAAACTGTTAATTGAAGGAGATTACTACCTGTATTGTACCGGTGACATCGTCAAAGCGCAGCAGAGCTTCGAACTGTTCGCAAAGCTATACCCCGACAGCGACTACGCTCACAACCTACTGGCATCCTTCTACAACATGTTGGGGCAATACGATACGGCCCTGAAGGAGTACCAGCAGGCGCTTCGTCTCTCCCCCCTCAATAGCGTTCTCCATCGCGATGTTGTATTGACTTATATGCTGTTGGATCGGGTGGAAGACGCTGTATCAGCAGCGAAGCACGCTCTCCGTCTCGGTGCGGGCTCGAATCTGCCTCCCATCCTTTACTCCCTAGCTTTTTACCAGAACGACAATGCCGAGATGGCTCGCCAGGCAGCAAGCGCGACCGGAAAACCTGGACAGGAAGACATGGTCCTGGCCATGCAAGCGGATACGGCTGCTTATTTTGGACATCTTGAAAAAGCCCGTGAGCTCTCACGCCGCGCTGCAGATTCTGCGGACGAACTTGGAGAAAAAGAGACAGCGGCTGACTATTATGCGACCTCTGCCCTGCGGGAAGCCTTGTTCGGCAATAGACAGAAGGCGACCGAGCAGGCCGCGGTTGCAAGAAAACATGCCAGGGGTCGAGACGTGGATTATGGGGTAGCCTTGGCCTTAGCCTACACAGGGCACGAGAATCAAGCCCGGGCATTGGCGGAAGAATTAAGAAAGAAGCTGCCCGAAGACACGATTCTCAAGACCCAATACCTGCCTACCCTTCATGCCCGGATCGCGCTCGCGACTTTCAGCTCCAAAGAGGCGCTGGAGATTCTTAAGGTCGCCAGTCACTATGAACTTGGGTTGCCTGCATATAGCAATTACAACTGGCCTGACTTGTATCCTGTATATGTGCGCGGAGAAGCGTATCTGGCCGCGCGTCAGGGCGATAAAGCCGCGGCCGAGTTTCAGAAAATTCTCGACCATCGTGGCCTTGTCCTGAACGAACCCATCGGCGCGCTCGCTCGGCTCGAACTGGCGCGAGCCTATTGGATCGAGAGCGATACTGCTCGGAGCCGCGCCGCGTATCAGGACTTTCTCACTCTCTGGAAAGACGCCGACCGGGACATCCCCATCCTGAAACAAGCCAAAGCCGAGTACGCGAAGCTGCAATGAAGTAACGACTCGAATTGCCGGATGGTTCAGAGCGAAAATTTCCTAACTTCTGCAATCAGGCGATATCGCTCATTGAGGACGTTCTGCAAACAAAATACCGACGGGGAGCCACATCATAAAGTCTTTGAGGAAACAGGCGTAAATGGCGCCTCAATCGAACGGGACACGATCCTGACGCACGGCTGAAGCCGTACCCTTCCCAAGACTTCACCTGGGTTGGTATGCGGATCCTGGATGGAAAAACCCCACCCTAACTCGCAAGAGGCGCTCGTTAGGATGGGGTACCCGACGGTTCTCGGTGGACCCGAGCATGGAAGTTATTTGTTCCCACCCTTCGAAAAGCACGAAGGGCGGGGCACCCGGCGACACTCACGATTGAAGCCCTTGGAGCAGGGCTTCCTTCCTTGGCTCTAGCTGGTGCGACCCCCGAGTTGCCGCTCTTTTTTCGCGCGTGCGAGGTTCAGTTGTTCGACTGCAGACGCCATCTTGTTATGTGCGTCCTTGGCATAGTCTTTTAAAAGGTCATCGGTTTGCAGTGGTAGAACCTCGCCGAGACATTCTTCCAATCGTCCTACCAACCAGTCGATCAGTTGGATTGTACGGTCACCGTGCTGGACCGTGAAATCATCGTCAGGAAATGCCATCCCTATGTCCTCCCCTGCAACGATAGCACCGAGTCAGGGGTAACCACGCGCCGGCGTAAAGGAAATCCGTCTGCGGTGAGTGTTGCCAAGTCGGGCGATAGCGCTCAAATCGGTTTCCGGAAAGCTTGAAGAGCAGATTGCTCCTCAGTGTGGATCTCGAACAGCTTGATTAGTTGGGTTAGTTGAAGAAGGCCTTTTACTCGCTCATGGACGTGGACCAGTTTCATCTCGCCGCCGATCTGTCTGACGATACTGTAACACCGGGTCAGTTCGCCCAAACCATCACTGTCGACGAAATCCACGCCGGCAAGATTGATTAGGAACCATTTGCGGCCGTTGGCGGTGAAGACGTGGACCAAGTCGCGAAGCTGAGTGCGACTCTCGCTCAATGTGAGCCTTCCCACAACATCTACCACAATGATGCGATCCAGTTCTCTTGCCGCGACTTGAAAACTCATAGCTGGCTTTCTGTGCCGGGGATCATATCCTTGGTTGAGCTTGCTTTCAAGCTAAAGAGCAAAGCGAGCCAAGCTCGCGAGCAGAAAAATCCCGCCCTAACTCGCAAAAGGCGCTCATCTAGGATGGGACACCCGACGGTTCTGGATGGACTCGAGCATGGAGGTTATTGGTTCCCGCCCTTCGAAAACCGCGAAGGGTGGGGCACCCGGCGGCGGCGACTTCCCTTCTCATATAACGGACAATTTCGCTTGGCAATCCCCTGACATCGGCGGCGGACGAGGACGCGGATCGGGCCATCTTCATCGCGAGAACAGGCGAGTTGGCACCAGGCTTCGCGGTATTTCTCGAACCTTGAATTGTGTCCTTTGCCATTCGGATAGAAACGCAAGTGCTGGTGCGAGACGACGGCGGCGATCGGCACGACGTACCAGAGGTTCTCGGGAGTTATGTAGGCGATGAGAAAGTCGATTTCGCCTTTGGTGTAGGCTGCTTTCCATCCGGCGGTTTTGACCTGATAGCGCCAGTTGGCGAATCGCTGGGTGGATTTGACCTGCACCCGCCAGAACCTGTATCCGGAGTCGATGACGAAATCGTAGCGCTCACTGTCGCCCCAGGGCTTAGAGACTCCGAAGCCGAGGCTAGTGGCTTTGGCGAGGAAAGCGGCTTCAGCGACCTCGCCGCGGCTTTTGCGAGTGGTGAGCCCGACGGCATGAAGGAATGAGAGCCGCAAACGAGGAGCGCTCCGATTATATCTATATACTATAACAATATAACCATATATTTCTTATAGATATTTTTCTTTGAATCGAACCTGATTCCTGTTTCGGGAGCGAGTTGTGCCGCGACGGAGTTTCGATCGGACCGGACACGATCCGACCGACCCGAGCTTTGCGTGAACACCAAGCATGGAAGTTATTGGTTCCCACCCTTCGAAAAGCGCGAAGGGTGGGGCACCCGGTGAACAAGAATGCCCGTGCTCCACACGAAGGTGGGCTTTTACCCGCTGAGCCGCGAGGCAGCTGCCACTAATCGTTTGATCTCGGCGCTATCCCGTCGTTGTATGTCGGAAACCATTTTGCAGAATTTCCGCACACGGATTGCTTGAGCGCGGGCTGCGGTACAACGTTGAGCCCACCGATCTGATTCAAGTAGGAGGCGGGTGGATGGAACGTTTGGCGTGAGCGTAGCTGAGTCGCCAAAATTGCTAGCGGTAGCATCTTGCCTGCGCGTCCACTGCTTGATTTCTGAAGTGCTGGCGAAGACCGTGCCGCGCTTGCCATGATGGTGACGGTGCACGGGGAGTCCTTCTTCGCGCTCCCAACGCTGAACCGTGCGCACTCCTCGATGCAGGAAGACGGCAATCTCTTTCCATGAATCCAGAAGATCTTCGGATTCGGCCTTTTGCCTGCCAAATCGAGTGTCTTGCGAAGCAAGCATAGACGCTATTGTTGACATTATTTGTGCATACGTCAATCCGGCAGTTTCTGTAGTTTGGCCCAACGGACACTCGCTCATCGCCCAGGTTAGCTCGGAAAGTCGACTCGCGAAGCTGGGCCATAGATACGGCGAGGAATTTGGCGGGTTGGCAGCTCGCCATCAGGAGTCTGCATCGTATTTTGAAAGCTTCTCAGTTAAAGTTGTTGGTTGCGATTTAAAATCATTAAGAAAGCCAGAGCCGATGGAGATCATTCGTTGCAGCACAGCAGCCCTGCTTCTCTGCTTTGTCATGGCGGCGGGGGCGGCATCGTATAGCCAAACCACCCCATCGCAATCCGACCAAAACCAACCTGCTCAGCAAGAGAACAACAAAGACCAGCAGAAACTTCCCAACGCCCCCTCAAGCAGCAAACCGTCGCTTGGCGACCTGGGTTTTCCGGCGGAACAGACGCAAGCCAATCCGCAACAACAAGCGTTGCTGGACAAGCGCACGCACATGCTGAAAGTTCATCAGAAGCTAGGTTTCATCACCCTGTTTCCCTTGGCCGCGACAGTCATCAGCGGAGCTGGAGCGGGAGGCAGGAGCACGAGCACGACTTCGCGTGATCTCCACGCGGGGCTGGGATCCGCGACTGCGGGTTTGTATTTCAGCGCCGCCTATTTCGCGCTTCGCGCGCCCAAGGTGCCGGACACACACACGCGCGGACAGATTCGCATTCACAAGGCGCTGGCCTGGGTACATGGACCCGGTATGGTGCTGACACCGATCCTGGGCGCGATGGCCTTTGATCAGAAGAGCAAAGGCGAGAGGGTTCATGGGATTGCGCAGGCGCACGGGCCGGTAGCCATTGTTACGGCAGGAGCTTACGGAGCTGCTTTCGCCGCGGTTGCTTTCAAGTTCTAACTAATCATGCGAAAACTACTCATAGCCATTGTTCTCATCGCGCTTCCCTCTTTTGCCGCGGCGCCCATACAGTGGGTGTTGCAGCAAAGCACAATCAGTTATCACGTGGCGCATCCTTTGCACGACACCTTGGGCGTGAGCCATGCCGCCCGAGGCAAAGGGGTTTGCCAGGCCGGTGAGTGCAACTTTCTGATCGCGGCGCCAGTGAAATCGTTTGACTCAGGTGACAGTAACCGCGACCTGCACATGCTACAAGCCACGCGGGGTGCGGAGTTTCCCATGGTTACGGTCCGTACGGAACTTCCAGAAAACCAGCTGGAGAATGGCGCTCTTGATGCAAATTTGCAGATTGAGTTCGCCGGCCAGACTGCGGAGTACAAGCAAGTTCCCTTCCAGCGCTCGGCTGAAGGAAGTAACGTTCACATTACCGGAACCATTCCGGCAAAGCTGTCGGATTTTAAAATTGATCCGCCTTCCCTGCTGGGCATCGCAGTGAAGAATGAAATGCCGATCCAGGTCGACATGACGTGGAAACCGCAGTAGATCGTTAGCTGCTCGCGAGCACGTAGATGGCCCATGGCGCGATACGGGTCTCGTTCAACCAAGAGTATGGTTCGTCGCCGGTGGACGCACCATTTGGGTTTGTGCTGCGAGCACGATCTTGGGATGAAAGAGCGTGCCGGCGACGCGGGTCGCGATCGCGATGAGTTCGCGTTGTCCCTGAAAAACCTTAACCTGACGGGCTCGGGAGAGTTCCGGAAGATTCACGGTGCGTCCGGAGCGAATGCGTGCAGCCATTTCCTCATTCGCAGTGACGCCGGGTAGATCGGGAAGAAGTTTCCGAGGATGGACAAAAAGTTCCTCGGCTGAATTGTCAGAAGCCGCAGCCGTGAGTTCGTCGAGAGTGTGAGCGTCTGCCAGGGTGAATTCCGCCAACGCGGTTCGACGTAGCGATTCCAGATGAGCACCACAACCCATCTTCTGGCCCATGTCGTGCGCCACTGATCGCATGTAGGTTCCCGACGCCACGCGTGCGCGAAAGGTGGCGCGGTCATTTTCCACGCTCAGAATCTCGCATTCCTTGATCTCCACCTGCACTGGCGTGAGGGTGAATTCTTTTTGCTTTCGCGCAAGTTTGTATGCGGGTACGCCGTGGATTTTCTTGGCAGAGAACGGAGGCGGCACCTGCAGAATGAGTCCTTGAAACTGCGCAGCAAGTTGGCGGATTTGCTCGAGCGATAAGGTCACCGGCTGGCATGGCCCGGTCGGATCGCCGTCCGCATCATAGGTATCGGTGGCAAAACCAAAACGGATCACGCCCTCGTAGGTCTTTTCAGAAGATGTATAGAACTGGGCCAGGCGGGTCATATTGCCGAGAACAAGCGGCAGAATACCGGTGGCCGATGGATCGAGCGTGCCGAGATGCCCGACCGAGCGCTCCCGCAGAATGCGTCGGACCCGATTGACCACATCGTGCGACGTTAGGCCAGCCGGTTTATCGATAATTACTACACCGGTCATATGAATTTGGTAATTTGTAATCGGGTAATTTAGTAATTTAACGGCGCGACTGCGCCTCTCCCAAGAGTCAAATTACAAAATTACTCAATTATCAAATTACCAAATCGTCTGATCCCGCATGATTCCTATTCGTGACGACACGCCGCGCTACAGCACGCCCTACGTGACCTATTTCATTATCGCGCTGAACGCGGTGGTGTTTTTATTTGAATTATCAGTTGGAATGCAGGGACGGCACGCGTTGAATGGACTCATTTACGAATTCGGCGTCGTGCCGCTTCGTTTCGAACGAGCAATGGCGGGGCCCTCGAGCAATACGCTGGCCGGAGTCTCGCTGACGATTTTGACCTCGATGTTTTTGCACGGCGGCTGGCTCCACATCATCGGAAACATGTGGTTTTTGTGGATTTTTGGCGACAACGTTGAAGATTACTTGGGCCACCTGAAATATCTACTTTTTTATCTGATCAGCGGGTGCGCGGCCGCGGTCGCCTACATTCTGCTCGATGTTTCATCCAGTCAGCCGACCATCGGAGCCAGCGGAGCCATTGCGGGCGTGATGGGGGCGTATTTTGTTTTGTATCCGCGGGCGCGTGTTCTGACGCTTGTCTTTCTGATCGTGTTCTTTACATTCTGGTGGCTGCCGGCATGGGTTTTTCTCGGCTACTGGTTTTTGCTGCAGTTTCTGAGCGGCACAGCAACCTCGATTGCGGGAGCCCAGAATACCGGTGGGATTGCTTTCTGGGCACATGTGGGTGGGTTTGTTGCAGGAATCCTGCTCATCAAACTGATGCCGGAGCGGCCGCGAAGATACCGGTACGCATCGTGGTGAGGACAGTTTCTACCGGGCTAAATAGTTAAGAGAAATGAGGCGAGGTCGCAGCATGAGATCCTTTCTAACCGGGGCTTTGATTATTCTCGCATCGGTGACCTGGACCGTGGGGCAATCTGGCTCTTGCCAGATGGGCAAATCTTTTACCAGCGGGCAGACGGATGGAGTCACGCTTCAGCGGATCAACTTCGCAGGAGCTGACGCGGGAATGGGAGCGAGTGTCTTTATGCCCAGTTCCAGGAAGGATGAGATCCCGAACGTCATCATTTCCCATTCCGTTGTCACTGGGAAAAACACGCAGGCAGACATGCTGAGGTTTGCACTCGCGTTGGCGCGAGCGGGAGCAGCGGTGATCGTCATCGACGGCACCTTCGTTTCACCCGGCTCGCTGGTTGCAGCAGAAAACACCCGCAACCTTATGGCGTGCGCGGGCGAGTGGCTGCAACGGAAGACAAAAGTCGACCAAAATCGTATTGCTCTTGTTGCTCCAGAAGCGTACTGGAGCGGCTGGAGTGATAACGAGCCGTGGGCGCCGTACGTGGGAATTGGCTTCCCTCAACGTTCGAATGTTCGGGACCCTCTCATTACGCAAGATCTTCGTAGCAGCGCCGACTCTCTACAACATTGGCTCGGTCTCAATGAAATCAAGTCCGAGTGGCTTGCCGATACCATTGAGGACACTTCGACGGCAACTGCGAGGTAGGCCGCTATAATAGCGGTGTGAGTTCCAGCACAGTGCAGCAAATCGCGTCAGCCGACTTCCCTACCCGCTGGGGAAAATTCCGCATCTCCGGATTTCGTGGCGACTTTAACGGGCGCACCGAAGAAGCGGTAGCGCTGGTCATGGGCGATGTGCGATCTTCTCCTCCGCTGGTGCGTGTGCACTCGCAATGCCTTACCGGAGATGTTTTTGGCTCTCTGCGCTGCGACTGCCGGCAGCAGTTGGAACTGGCGCTATCGATGATCGCGGCTGAAGGTGGGGGAGTTCTGATCTACGAACAGCAGGAGGGTCGCGGCATCGGCCTGATGGCAAAATTGCAAGCCTATGAGCTCCAGGATTCCGGCCTGGATACGGTCGAGGCAAACGAACGACTCGGCTTCAAAGCCGACCAGCGTGAGTTCGGAATGCCGGCGCAGATTCTGAAATCTCTTGGCATTTCTGAAGTAAGGCTGCTTTCCAATAATCCGGACAAGGTTGCAGCGCTCGAGCGCGACGGAATCAAGGTTGTAGAACGAGTTCCCTGCGAGGTAGCTCCCAGCATTCACGCGGAAGATTATTTAAGGACGAAGAAAGAAAAACTTGGGCATCTGTTTACTTCGCGGTAGCGGCACAGAACTACAGATTCCTCGTCGCTAAAGCTCCTCGGAATGACAACCGGAAAGATGAGAAGCTGTTACGCTGGCCAAATTCCCAAAGCTGTGCGGCTGAGAATCTGTTGCTTCACTTCTTCTTTCAGTGGCAGCGCGCGAAAGTCATCCAGATTCTGCTTAATCTCCGGCACTCCGGGGCCGGGCCAGTCTGTGCCGAATAAAGTCTTGTTGGCGATTTCTTCAAGGCGTGGGAAATACTTCAGCAGAGTTTTCGGTGGGATGCCGCTGATGTCGAGAAAAACGTTGCGATGCCGCCGGAGCAGAAAGAAAGAGGTATGCATCCAGAGCGGGCGGCCGCCGTGCGCGAGCAAAATTTTGAGCCTCGGGAAATCGACGGCTACATCGTCCAGGTAAATAGGATCGCCATATTTGTTGCGAGCGCCGGGAAAAATCGACGTTCCAGTGTGAAACATGATCGGAATTCCGTTGGCTTCGGCTGCCCGATAGATGATCTCCAGCTCCTTCACCCCTTTTAAGTAATCATTCGGAAAAAGAAGCTGATGAGGGGGATGGATTTTGATCATGCGAATGCCCAGCCTAAGCAGCTGTTCAACATCGGCCATGATGTTGGTTGTGTGCTTTGGGTGCAGGCTGCCACAGGAAATCAGGCGCTGCGGATTTTCTTTGACGTAATCCGCGACGTATTGATTCACTCCGTTGGTGAAACCGATCACTTCAGGAGCGACGTAATTGATGAGCACAGCGCGATCGATGCCCGACTGATCGAGATAAGCGAGGAAAGCCTTTGGCGAACGGCAGAACTCCACAATTTGATCGTAGTTCGGCCGCTTCTTCTTCATCAGCTCCAACGCTTCCGGCTTAAACATCTCGATGGGCTGGATATGAATGTGGCAATCGGTGATCAAGGGAGTGGTTGCTGGTTCGCAGGGCATTTTATCAGGCGGAGGCATTAGTCGTAGGATGGGGATTCTTCGACTTCGCCAGGAGATTCGCAAGCGAACCTTCCGGCTCCGCTCAGAATGACAATTAGTTGCTTGCGGCGGCGAGTAGGGCTCGCTTAGTAAAGACGCGAATCATTTCCCGGCGATATTCCGGAGTGAGGGCGGACGTGGTCAGCGGCTTCGCTGATCTTGCTGCCAAGTCTCCGACACGCTCGGCTAAGTCTTCGCTCCAGGCCTTCCCGGCTAGCGCCTCGGTTGCGCCTTTTACCAAGACCGGCGCTGGATTCACTGCCGTGATTGCGACTCGCGCATCAGTGATGTGACCGTTTGAGCGCCTCAGGGCGACCGCAACTCCGGCCAAGGGATAGTCGATCGATCCGCGAATTCTGAGTTTCCGATAGACACCGCGATAATCGGCGGTCGATTCTGGGAGAAAGACTCGCGTAAGCAATTCGTTAGGCTGCAGCTTACGATAGTTGTCACCGGCACCCGTATAGAAGTCGCGGAGTGGAAGGCGCCGGGTGCCGGATGGGCCTGCAATCTCGATTTCGGCATTCAGGCAAAGCAGAGCCGGCGGCGTATCGCCGGAGAAAACTGCCCAGCATTTTGTTCCGCCGGGCGCAACATGGCATAGATCGCCATCTTTCTTGATACAAAAGCCACAGCCTTGGCGCCAGGTGAGCGACTGGTTGTACCAGAGGCAGCGCGTATCCAGGCAAATGTTCCCGCCAATCGTGCCCATATTGCGCAGGATAGGTGAAGCGACGGTGGCGGCAGCTTCGGTCAAGACCGGATATCGCGTTCGCAGAAGGTCAGACTGCTCGATTGCCGTGAGCGTGGTTAATGCGCCGATTTCAATGCCACTTCCCTGCCGCTCGCGAATTCCCTTCATCTCGGCAATATGCCGGATATCGAGAACGTATTCCGGTTCGAAAAGCTTCTGCTGCATGGAGGGGATGAGATCGGTGCCACCGGCCAGAATACGGGAATTAGATGCATGCTGAGCCAGAAAGGCGACGGCGTCACTCAGCGTCCTCGGACGAAGCAGTTTGAATTGCGGAAGGCTCAATCGTTGCCCCCCGCTGGAGATTGTTGCCGCGAAGGATCCATCGGATGCCGGCGTGGCCCTTTGCCGCGGAACCACAGCGATCCGCCATGCTCACGAAAACGCGCCGGTGCAGTGGGATCGATTCCTTCCGTCAGGTCCAGCTTCTTTTGTGCTTTTCTGGCACGCAATGCTGCTAGAACGCGTTCGGGAGTAAACGGCGATTCATGCAATCGGATTCCGACCGCATCGTAAATGGCGTTGGCGATCGCGGGAATGGTTGCTGCCAGTGAGCCCTCGCTACATTCCTTTGCCCCAAACGGCCCCTCGGGATCGATGCTTTCGACGATAATGGGCTCGACTTCGGGCGATTCCACCGCTGAGGGACTGCGGTATTCGAGCAGGCCTGGATTCATGAGCATGCCGTCTTTCCAGACCATTTCTTCGGTGAGAGCCTGTCCCATGCCCATCCAAACCGAGCCAATGATCTGGCCTTCGACAGACACAGGATTCAGAGCTCGACCACAATCATGGGCGGCCCACACCTTGTGAACCGTGACCTCGCCGGTTTCCTCATCGACGCTGACTTCAGCGACTTGAGCCGAGTAGGAATAAGCGGGCGATGGCCCGACTCCGCCGCCTTTGTGCTTGCCACCGCGCGCTTCGGCCGGAGGAGCGTAAGAACCTGTTCCGGTAAGCGCGCCGTGAAAATCGATTGCGGCGACTACAGCTTCTTCGAAACTCATCCGATCTTTGGGAGGCTCTTCTTTGCGCTTCTGCTGTAGCGATCCGCGGAGAATCTGGCCTTCGACGCGGCCGGAGACGGAAGGCGAGGAGGTTGGCTCGGCTGGAGCGGTGACGGAACCTGTGATTAAGTGGCCGTTCTTTTTGGAAACAGAATCGTCGCGGAAGATCAGGTCATCGGGAGAACAGTTCATTTTGCGAGCGGCAGCTTGCGCAATTTGTTTCTTGATCTCCTGGGCAGCACGCAAGGTTGCATTGCCGGCCATAAAAGTCACGCGGCTGGAGTACGAGCCGATATCGATCGGCGTGAGATCAGTATCCGCGGCGACGATCTTTATGCGATTCAGTGAACATCCGAGTGCTTCGGCCGCAATCTGCGCGGTCATGGTGTCAGAACCCTGGCCGATTTCAGAAGCTCCGGTATAAACCACGACGCCGCCATCACGGTCGATTTTGATATTCACAGTGGAATGCGGCATGTCCGAGCGAATGATGGAATTCGCGGCGCCGCTGACGTAATGGCTGCAGGCAATCCCCAGGCCTCGAGCTTTGGGCAACTTTCCTTTGCGTTCTTTCCAGTGGGAACGCTGAACCACTTGCTCGATGCACTCCGGCAGGCCATAACTTTGAACCCGAAGCCCATTCACCGTGACCGTCGGGGGCTTGAGCAGATTGCAGCGGCGGATTGCGGCAGGATCCATGCCGACTTTGGCGGCAAGTTCGTCAAGCTGAGATTCAAATGCGAAACGAACGTTCACGGTGCCGTGCCCGCGCATGGCGCCGCATGC
>Ga0209579_10002468_pt1 | contig 14161 bp, 15 predicted proteins | sample Coa_R1_2_FD_187152 | JGI IMG/M metagenome (GOLD analysis project Ga0209579, IMG submission 187152) | Surface soil microbial communities from Centralia Pennsylvania, which are recovering from an underground coalmine fire - Coalmine... | ecosystem: Environmental > Terrestrial > Soil >... | reverse complement strand
CGCTGGAATTTCAAGCCCGAGCGCTTTGGCGGTTTTGAGGTTTACGACCATCTCATATTTTGTTGGCGCCTGCACCGGCAGGTCAGCGGGCTTCTCGCCTTTGAGAATGCGATCGACATATCCGGCGGCAGCGCGGTATTGCTCGATATTGTCACTTCCGTAAGAGATCAGGCCACCGGCGGCGACAAACAAGCGGTCATAATAGACCGCAGGTAATTTGTGCTGCGCCATCAGTGCGACCAGCAGATCGCGATGAGCGGCGGCCAATGCGCTGCCCGTCACGATCACACCACCGTTTGGCGTTTGCGCGAAGGTGGCAATGGCGCGCTCGATCTCGGTTGCGTCGCGCACATTCATGGGAGTCAAATTCACCCCATGCGACGGCGCGATAGATTGAATCGCAGCAAACTGGCCGATCCCGGCAGAGATAGCCGGATCCCGAAGGACGGCCACGCGCGTCATTTGCGGTACGATCTCCTTCAACATTTCCAGCCATTTCCCGCTGAGTCCGTATTCGAAAGAGCCAAAGCCGGTGGTATTTCCGCCGGGGCGCGCCAAGCTCTCGACGATACCGGCGCCGACAGGATCGGGGACAAGCACGAACACGATGGGCACGCTGCGCGTCGCCTGCTGCAGAGGCACCACTGTGGAGGCTCCAGTGGCGAAAATGACGTCCGGTGCGAGCGCAACCAGCTCGGCGGCATATTTGCGGATTTCCTCAGTGCCTCCGTCGCTGGCCCGATATTCTATCCGCACGTTGCGCCCATCGACGCGGCCCAGTTTTTCCAACCCCTGCAGGAAGGCCGCAATACGAACTTGATATACCGGATTGCTCGCCGCGAACGGCATGAGCACAGCGATCCGTCGTAACTGGCCGGGTTGCTGCGCGCGCGAGTCCAGCGGCCAAGAGGCCGCAGCGCCGGCCAAAAGCGTGATGAACTCGCGCCGTCTCATTGACCTTCCCAAGGCAGGGCATCGTAGCGGGTTAATCTAGCACACCGGAAGTGCCCGGATGTGGCTTCGGTCGCGAGCGGTTGAGCGGTCGGCTAACGTCCGCTTCGGGTCCTAGATAGGCCGAAACAACAGGCAGGCGTCGCCGTAGGAGTAGAACCGATAGCCGCTGTCGATGGCATGCGCATAGGCGCGCCGCATGACGTCGAGACCGCTGAAGGCTGCGACCAGCATGAAAAGCGTCGAGCGCGGCAGGTGGAAATTGGTCAGCATGGCGTCGACCGCCCGGAAGCGGTAACTCGGCGTGATGAACAAAGCCGTCTCGCCGCTATAGGCCGCGAGCGTGCCGTCCTCGGCAGCCGCGCTTTCGATCAGCCGCAGCGAGGTGGAGCCGACCGCGACGATGCGGCCGCCGGCACGCCGGGTGGCGTTCAAGGCCGCCGCCGTCTCGGCGCTGACGACACCCCATTCCGGATGCATGTGATGATCCGACGTATCGTCGACCTTGACCGGGAGGAATGTGCCCGGGCCGACATGGAGCGTCACGCGATGCAGCGCGATACCGCGCTCATGCAGCGCCTGCACCAGGTTTTCCGTAAAATGCAGGCCCGCGGTCGGCGCGGCGACGGAGCCCTCTTCACGGGCGAACATGGTCTGGTAGTCGGCGCGGTCGCGCTCGTCGACGGTGCGGCGGCTGCCGATATAGGGCGGCAACGGCATGTCGCCGCGCTCGGCCAGCGCGTCGTCGAGCGCCGCGCCGTGAAACGCAAACGCAAAGGTCACCTCGCCGCCCTTGCCTTTCGCCTCGACCGTGGCGTCGAGCTGTTCGAGGAAGCAGACCCGGCCTTCGGCGCCGAAGCGCACCACGTCGCCGGGTTTCAGCCGCTTCGCCGGGCGCACCAGCGCGCGCCAGCGCGATCCGTCGAGCCGCCGGGTGAGCGTCGCCGCGATGGCCGGTTCGCGATCGTTCTCGCCGCCCCCGACGCCGCGGCCGAGCCGGCGGCCGTGCAAATTCGCCGGCAGCACTTTGGTGTCGTTGACGACCAACGCATCGCCGCTGCGCAACAGCGCCGGCAGGTCAGCCATGCCGCGGTCCTCGCGCTCGACCGCCGCGCCCGGGCGCACGACCAGGAGGCGCGCGGCATCGCGCGGTGTCGCCGGCCGCAGCGCGATGCGGTCCTCAGGCAGGGGAAAATCGAACGCGTCGGTGCGCATGGCTCGTCAATATGGCTCGTCAAGTTGCCCGCTGGCGGGCCGTTCGCCTGAGCGCAATCGCTTCATATCGAAGCGATTGCCGCTCTGGCATTTTGGTGGAGCATGATCTTTTCCGAAAACCGGTATCCACTTTTCGGGATCATGCTCTAAAAGGGGCATATCGCAACCTTTGACGCGGCAATCAATGTGACGGCGAGCGCGGTCATCCAGGTCAAATCGGGCATCGGCGACGTCATCTGGCACCTGCCCTTTGTCCGCGCCATCGCCGCCGTCTCGCCGGGCCGCCAGGTGACGTTCCTGGCGCCGTGGACGAGCGGCGCGGAGGGCTTGCTCGCGGCCGAGCCGAGCGTCGCCGAGACGGTTCATTTTGCCCATGCCGGCTCGGAGGTTCGCCGCGGGCTCAACCTGCTCAAGCTGATCGTAAAATTGCGCCGCCGCCGGTTCCGCCAGATCTGGATTCTCGATCGCACGCTGCGCCCCGCAGTCGCCGCCACGCTCGCCGGCATCCCTTCGCGCATCGGCCTTGGTCTTGGGCCGCAGCGGCATTTCATCAGCAATCCCGGCATCGACCAGAGTCATTTCCACGATCAGCCGATCGATTGGCTCATCGCGCTGATGGCGGCCATGAACGTGCCGCTGCCGACGACGGAACCGGCGCTGCCGGTGCCGGCCGCAATATCCGCCAAGATCGCCGAAAAATATCGATCGCATCTGCGGCCCTGGATCGTGCTCGGCATGGGCGGCTCGCATCCGGACAAGGATTGGTCGGATATGCGCTGGCTGGAATTCCTCACCACGTTGCGCCGCCGTTTCGATGGCACGGTGTTTTTGATCGGCGGGGCGCAAAACCATGTGCGCGCCGATCACTTGATCGGACACACGACCGGGACGGCCGCGGTCAATGCCTGCGACCGCACGCTCATCGAGGCGGTGGCGCTGCTGCGCCTCGCCGACCTCTTCGTCGGCACGGATTCCGGCCCGATGAACCTCGCAGTCGCCGCGCAAACCGACGCGTTCGCGCTGTTCGGCGCCACGCCGGTGCTGAAATATTCGAAGTTCATCCACCCCATCGTGCCGGAGGGCGGGCCCTGCCCCGGCGGCATGACGCGGATCTCACCGGATGCGGTGCTGGAGCAACTCGCGCCGCTATTGTCGCGGGTGAAAAACCCGGTGTTGGGTAGCAAACTCACCTGATGCTGGGACGCGCCAAAAGGCTGCCGAAATCGAGGCAAAGTGCCATCTAATCCCGCTCATTAAAAAGGGAATGAGCGATAGGCGTATCTCCGACACTGGCCTTATCGGAGGGCCCTAAATTTCCTCGTTCCCAGTTTCGGCATAGACCAAGTCGCCCGGCTTGTTATGGCGACCGTGAATGAACCTAAATCGTACTTTTCGTTTTCGCCCAAAGGCGTCGGTATAATTGATCTCGCCAAAGACATAGAAACTCATCTCCCCAGCGCGGATCGCCGCGACTTCGGCCGCGGTCAACTCTATTGTCCCAGTAGTGCTAACTTCGCCAGCTGCAGGCAGCGGAGCCCTAGAGATAGGGGCTTCTGGGCGTATGATGAAGTCGTTTTCTGAGGCCGGTTCGTTCAGGATGGCAGCAGTCGTGAACTGAGTGAATCCATAAGCCGGCGTTTGGCCCGAATTTGTGAATTTTACCTCGAAGCTCCATCGCGGCACGTTTTGGTGGACTATTCCGGGACCCGGGGTGAACCCGATGCCCTGTTGGAGCGGCCCTGGCTCGGCAAACACGTATGCCCGCAACTGGCGCTCCTCGGTGTCCCTCATTTTTCGGATCGTGAGGGCGCCGACGCAAATCAGGCCGCCGGTCACGACCACCAAAAGAAAGGCAAACAGCGCAAGATAGGTATCGGTGATCTTTACATCGCATATATAATCATGCGCCCAATCTTTGCCGTCGCCCTGCCGTTGGCCAGCACAATAAGCGGCTATTTCATTTTGGCCGGCCGATGTGAGCAATTTCAGCGGAGCGAAAGGCGGCGCCGGATTGCTGACGCCATCGGTCTGTTGCCCGCTATAAGCGGGCCGCGGTTGGTTCTGTGGGGCTACCTCCCTTGGATAATACAGGAATGGGAGAATGACGAATATCCAGAGTGCGAATATCGTCAGCGCGCCGAGTACATACTGCCCCTCTGTAATCTTCCGCATGACGCCCCGCCGCTCAAATATCCTCAAGCTAACCTGCCCCCGCCCTATTGCAACGAGCGATGCTATTGCGGCGACTTCGCGTTGTCGCCGGTGCGACTGTCGACGAAGCGGATGGCGATCGGGCGGCCGGCGACGGCACCGCCCATGCCGTCGCTGAAATGCAGCGGCGTGCAGCGCTTGAGCGCCGCATCCACGGCGTCACGATAAATGTCGCGCACGTCGGCCGGCGCGTCATGGCTGGCATAGGTCACCCGCGGCGGCGCCACGATCTCGCCGTCGCGCTTGAAGGCGAACCGTATGGTGTATTCCATGCCATGGCGCGCCTCGTCTTTCGGCGGCGGCACCCAGCAGGCGCGCAACGCGGCGAACATGTCGCGGATCGAGTCCAGCGGATGGTCGGCCGCCGCGTCGTTCTGGCCACCGGCCTGATCGCCGCCGCTCTTGTCCGCTGCAGCATCCTTGGCCGCCGCATCGTCGTCGGACGAGACGATGGTCAGCCGTAAATCCTCGCCGATCGGCGGCAGGTAATACGGCAGGCAGGGGCCGCGATGGAAAACGCCGCAAAACGACGGGTGACACGGCCGCCCGCTGAGCACGCTGCATTGCGATTGCGGCGTCTGCGCCAAAGCGACAGCCGTCATGCCGGGCGCGGCAAGACCGATAACGCTTAAAACAACCGCATCACGGAGCAGACGCAACGGTCTCCTCCCGGTTACTCCGCGTCGGCCGCCACCCGCATGCGCACGATCTGATCGGGCTTTGTTGGCGGCTCGCCGCGCTTGAGCTTGTCGACCACGTCCATGCCGTGCACGACCTCGCCGATCACGGTGTATTGCTTGTTCAAAAAGAAGCCGTCGTCGAACATGATGAAGAACTGGCTGTTGGCGGAATCGTTGCTGTGGCCCTTGCGCGCCATGCCGACGATGCCGCGCTTGAACGGCACCTCGGAGAACTCGGCCTTGAGGTCGGGATGTTTTGAGCCGCCGGTGCCGTTGCCGTGCTGGCCGTCGCCGGTCTGCGCCATGAAACCGTCGATGACCCTGTGGAACGGCACGTTGTCATAAAAACCTTCGCGCGCCAGCTTCTTCAGCCGCTCGGCGTGGCCCGGCGCGACGTCGGTGCGCAGCTTGATGACGATGCGGCCGGGCGTGGTTTCGAGGATCAGCGCATTTTCCGGGTCGGTGCCCGCAGGCAGTGACTGAGCATTCATGGGTTGCGTTCCTGTTTTCGCAAAAGCCAATGTTTTCGCAAAAGCCAAGGCTTTCGCAAAGCTAAGACGTTATTTCGCGATCGTCGCCTTCTTGATGTAGTCCATATTGGCAAACTCCGCCGTCAGGTAAGCGTTGCCTTCGCGCTGGATGCGGTCTTGCGCCGGGCCGCGGCCGCGCGGCGCGCCTTCACCGTAATCGGCGTAAAGCGCGTCGACCACGTTCATGCCGGAGACGACCTTGCCGAATGGCGCAAAGCCCTGATTGTCGAGCGCGGCATTGTCGGCGAAATTGATGAACACCTGGGTGGTGCGGGTGTTGGGTCCGGCGGTGGCGAAAGTGATGAAGCCGCGCGCGTTGCTCTGCTTCACCGGGTCGTCCTTGATGCGCGCCTCACGCCACACCGACGAGAGTTTTGGATCGCCGTTGATGCCGAATTGCACCATGAAGCCGGTAACGACGCGGAAGAAGCGGTCGTTGTCGAAGAAGCCGTTCTTGACCAGATTGTAGAAACGGTCGGCGCCGTTGGGCGCCCAATCGCGATGCACCTCGATCACGAAAGGGCCCTTGCTGGTGTCGAATTGCACCTTGTAGGTCGCCGGCGCCTGCTCGTTCAAAGCGGCGGGATTGGCGAGGTTTTGCGCGGATGCCGGTGCGGCCAAAACAAACGCAAACAGGCAAGCGATAACGCGGATCATGTCGTCTCCCGGATGAGGCTCAAGCTTTGGCGAATTTGCGTTTCAACCGTGCGGCAACCAGCGCCGGCACGAAGGCCGAGACGTCGCCGCCCATGCCGGCAATCTGGCGCACCAAGGTGGCGGTGATCGGGCGGACCGCGGGCGAGGCGGGCAGGAAAACGGTCTGCACGCCTGGCGCCATGGCGGCGTTCATTCCGGCCATCTGCATCTCGTAGTCGAAGTCGGTTGCATCGCGCACGCCGCGGACCAGGATGGTGGCACCCTCCCGTTGCGCCGCGGTGACGACCAGGTCGGCGAATGTGGTGCAGGCGAGCGCGCAGCCGGCGGCACGCGCCACGGGGCCGCAAATCTCCTCCAGCATGGCGAGCCGCTCCTCGGCCGAGAACAGCGGCGTCTTGCCGGGGTGGACACCCACGGCCAGCACCAGCCGGTCGGCCAGGCGCACGGCTTTGCCGACCACGTCGAGATGGCCGTTGGTGATGGGATCGAACGATCCGGCAAAAAGCGCGGTCCGCGGCATGGCGGCGGTCTAGCCCGCGCCCGGATGAACCGCAAGACGCGTTCGAGCGGATCGCTCAAGCGACGCCTGGACACGCCGAGCGCCGCCGGCGGCGCCCCAAAGGCCTTGAATCAGCTCTCGCAGCCACGCGAATTAACTATTGTGTTCAATAAGTTACCCAGAACGGCAAAATTGTGATGCTGATCAAGGAAACCAAAGTCGGGTTGGCAGAGACTAATAGCCGAACAAGGGGCAACCCAAACGCCGCGTCGAACGTTAGTTGCATAGACGGCAGCGGGTTGCGAACGGGGACGGTGTTCATGCTCAAGACAGTTTACGCCATTGTCGCGGCTGCGATCATTGCCGCGTGCCTGGTGCTCGCACCCAGCCTGACGCCGCAGGTCGAGGCCGGCGCGCCGTCGGCGACCGGCAAGTCCGATCGCGCCGATGCACGGCCGATTGCCGGCGATTGCTCGGAACGGCCCTGGCCCTATATGGAAGCCTCCTGCCTGCGCGATACGCGCAACCCGATGGGTCAGGCCCGTGAAGTCCGCTTCGTTTCGATGACCGACGCGCGCCGGCCGTTGGCCAAGCCGGTTGCCGCCGCGGCCAAGCCGGTGGTCGCCTCGCGCTAGCGCGGGCCCGAATTTGCAGTTTGCCGTGGTACTCCCCGGCGGGCGGTGAAAAACCTCCCGCCGAATTTTTTTGTCTTTTTGGCTTTTACCGCTGTCTCACTGCGGCTCGAGATGCAGCGCCTGGACGATCGGCGTCCATTTCTTGATGTCGGCGATCATCAGGTCGGTAAGCTCCTGCGGCGTGCCGCCCTTGGCCACGTTGCCGAGGCGGGCCAGCGCCTGCCGGGTGGCATCGGTCTGCAGGCTCGCGTTGATCGCGGCGTTGAGCTTTTGCACGATCGCCGTGTCCGTGCCGGCGGGCGCGAACAACCCGGTCCAACTCGCCGCCAGCACGGTCGGATAACCGGCCTCGCCAATGGTCGGCACATCGGGTAGTTCGGCGATCCGCTTGGCGCTGAGCACGGCCAGCGCCCGCAATTGACCGCCGGCGATATGCGGCAAGAGCGGGCTCGAGGCCTCGAAGGTCAATTGCAGATTGCCGGCAATGACGTCCTGGATGGACAGCGCGCCGCCGCGGTACGGCACATGCACCATCGAAACGCCCGCGGCCGACTTGAACAATTCCGCCGTCAGATGCGGCACGGTGCCAGTGCCGGCGGAGCCATAGCTGAGTTTTCCGGGATTGGCCTTGGCATAAGCCACCAGGTCGGCCACCGACCGGAATGGCAGCGATGGATTGACCACCAGGATGACGGAGCCCTCGGCATAGGGCGCGATCGGCGCAAAGCTTTTGAGCGGATCGTAGCCCGGATCCTTGTAGATCAGCGGCGAGATCACCTGGCCGCTGGCGCTGCTCATGAGCAGCGTGTAGCCGTCGGGATCGCTGTGGGCGACGTCGCGGGAGCCGAGCGTATTGCCAGCGCCGCTGCGGTTCTCGATGAAGAACTGTTTGCCCAAAGCCGTGCCGAGATCGTTGGCCATGACGCGGGCGACGAGATCGACAGTGCCTGCGGCGACCGTGGGCACGATGATTTTCACCGGCCGATCCGGATAGGTCTGCGCCCGCAGCGGCAGCGCGCCGCATATGAGCAGCAGCGCCGCCCCCGCCGCGCACCGCGGGAAGCGCCGCATCATGGCTTGTCGAGCCCGAGCGTCTTGACGATCGGCGACCATTTGGCGAGATCGGCCTTGATCACCGCGGTGAAATCCGCGGGCGTGCCGCCGAGCGGCGCGTTGCTCAGCCGCTCCAGCGCGGTTTTCAATTCCGGCGTCTTCAGCCCGGCATTGATCGCGGCGTTGAGTTTTTCGATGATCGGTTGCGGCGTATGCGCGGGCGCCAACAGCCCGGTCCAGCTGGTCGAGACGAAATCCGGAAATCCGCTCTCCACCATGGTCGGCACGTCAGGCAATTGCGGGATGCGCTTGGGCGTGGTGACGGCGAGCGCGCGCAGCCGGCCGGCCTGAATGAGCGGCAACAGCACGCTGGTGCCTTCGAAGGTCATCTGCACGTTGCCGGCGACCACGTCGTTGATCGACGGCCCGCCGCCTTTGTAGGGCACATGCACGATGTCGATGCCGGCGCGGGCCTTGAACATTTCGCCGATCAGATGCGGCAAGACGCCGATGCCGCCCGAGGAAAAATTCACCTTGCCCGGATTGGCCTTGGCATAGGCGACCAGCTCCTGCACCGAGTTCGCCGGCAGCGCCGGATTGACCACCAAAATGTTGGAGCTTTCGCCGACCAGCGCGATCGGATCAAAACTTTTGAGCGGGTCGTAGCCGGCATCGGGATGCAACAACGGCGCGATGACGAGGCCGCTTGAGCTGGAATAGAGCAGCGTATAGCCGTCGGGCTCGGCCTCGGCGGCATCTTTCGAGCCGATCGTATTACCGGCGCCGGCGCGGTTTTCGACTACGATCCCTTTGCCCAACGCGTTCTGCAGATAGTTCGCCGTGATCCGCGCAATGACGTCGACCGGCCCGCCCGGCGGCGTCGGCACGATGACTTTCACCGGTCGGCTCGGATAGTCGTCGGCAAGCGCCGGCGCGATGGCCAGCGCGGTCAACAGCCCCGCCGTGAGCACACGGATCATGGCGTTCCCCCTGCTCCGTCTTCTTGATTGGGACGCCCGATGTAGCGGATGCCCGGCGCTTTGGCCACGGACCGGTTGTCGCCACCGGTCTCGGCTTCGCCTGGCCCTAGCGGCCTATGACCAATCGCGGTAAAGCGTAGGCCGGCCGCGGCGCCGCTCGCGGGGTCTTGGCCGCTGGAATACAAGGGTTTTTTCGGTGATTTGCCTGATCGACAACTACGACAGCTTCACCTTCAACCTGGTGCACTATCTCGGTGAGCTGGGGGCGGAGGTCGAGGTGCATCGCAACGACAAGGTGACGAGCGGCGCCGTCATCGCCGCCGATCCCGACGCCATCGTGCTCTCGCCCGGCCCGTGCACGCCCAAGGAGGCCGGCATCTGCCTCGGCCTGATCGCGGAAGCTGCGGCGAAAATCCCGATCCTCGGCGTCTGCCTCGGCCACCAGGCCATCGGCGATGCTTTTGGCGGCAAGGTGGTGCGTGCGCCGACCCAGGTGCACGGCAAGCTGTCGGAGATCCGCCACAACGGCTCCGGCATTTTTCGCGGCATCAATGCGCCGTTCAAGGCGACGCGCTATCACTCGCTGGTGGTCGAGCGCGCGAGCATGCCGCGCGAGCTCACCGTGACCGCCGACACCGATGACGGCGTGGTGATGGGGCTTGCGCACACGCAACTGCCGGTGCACGGCGTGCAGTTCCATCCCGAAAGCATCGCGTCGGAGCACGGCCATCTGATGCTGAAGAACTTTCTCGACATCGCCGCGGCGTGGAACATGTCGACCGGACGGCGCCAGGCGGCTGCGTCGAACCCGCCGCAACGGGCGCGAGCGCGGGCAAATTAGTTGATTGAGGACGATGCAGTGACCGCACAATTCAGGGGCCTGATCGGCAAGGTCGCGACCGGAGCTACGCTGACCCGCGAGGAAGCGGCGGGCGCCTTCGAGCAGATGATGTCCGGCGAGGCGACGCCGTCGCAGATGGGCGCGCTGCTCATGGGGTTACGCGTGCGCGGCGAGACCGTCGACGAGATCACCGGCGCGGTCACCGCGATGCGCTCAAAGATGGTGCGCGTCCAGGCGCCGCCCAATGCCATCGACGTGGTCGGCACCGGCGGCGATGCCTCCGGCTCGTTCAACATTTCCACCTGCGCGGCGCTGATCGTTGCCGGCGCTGGCGTGCCGGTCGCCAAGCACGGCAATCGCGCGCTGTCGTCGAAATCCGGCGCTGCCGACGTGCTCGCAGCGCTGGGCGTCAATATCGATCTTTCGCCGGACAAGATCGGGCTGTGCATCCGCGAGGCCGGCATCGGCTTCATGTTCGCGCCGGCGCATCATCCGGCGACCAAGAATGTCGCCGCCACCCGCGTCGAGCTCGGCACCCGCACCATCTTCAATCTGCTGGGGCCGCTCTCCAATCCGGCCGGCGTGCGGCGGCAGATGATCGGCGTGTTCTCGCGGCAATGGACCGAGCCGCTGGCGCAGGTGCTGAAAAATCTCGGCGCCGAGGCGGTCTGGGTCGTGCACGGCTCCGACGGTCTCGATGAGATCACCACATCGGGCCCGACCAGCGTCACCGCGCTGGAAAACGGCACCATCCGCAGCTTTGAGATTTCGCCGGAAGAATTCGGTCTGGCCAAGGTCAAGCCGGAAGCGTTGCGCGGCGGCGATGCCGCCACCAACGCCAAGGCGGTGCAAGAAGTGCTCGAAGGCAGGAAGACGCCGCTGCGCGATGTGGCGCTGTTCAACGCCGCGGCCGCCCTCGTCGTCGCCGGCAAGGCCAAGGAGCTCAAAGCCGGCCTCGAGCTCGCCGCGCAGTCGGTGGATTCCGGCGAAGCCGAAGGCCGTCTCGACCGGCTGATCGTGGTGTCGAACGATGGCTGATATTTTGCAAAAGATCGGCGCCTACAAGCGCGCGGAGATCGTCGCCGCAAAGCTTGCGCGCCCGCTCGACGCGGTCGAACGCGACGCCAAGGCTGCGAGCCCACCGCGCGGTTTTTTGCACGCCATCGAACGGCGGCTCGAGGCCGGCGAGTTTGCGTTGATCGCCGAGATCAAGAAGGCGAGCCCATCGAAGGGCCTCATTCGCGACGATTTCGATCCGCCGGCATTGGCCAAGGCTTATGAAGCCGGCGGCGCCGCCTGCCTTTCGGTCTTGACCGATGCGCCGTCGTTCCAGGGCCATCTCGATCATTTGCGCGTAGCGCGCGGCGCCGTGGCGTTGCCGGTGCTGCGCAAGGATTTCATGTACGACCCCTATCAGGTGGCTGAAGCGCGTGCTTACGGCGCCGATTGCATCCTGATCATCATGGCGGCGGTCGACGACGCCTGCGCGGCCGAGCTGGAAACGGCCGCTGCCGCGCTCGGCATGGATGCGCTCGTCGAAGTGCATGATGAGGAAGAGCTCGATCGCGCGCTACGGCTGCAATCGCGGCTGATCGGCATCAACAATCGCAACCTGAAAACGTTTGAGACGACGCTTACGACCTGCGAGCAATTGGCGCGGCGCGTGCCGGCCGACCGCGTCATCGTCGGCGAGAGCGGCATCTTCACGCCCGACGATTTGGCGCGGCTCGGCAAAGCCGGCATCTCGACCTTTCTGGTCGGCGAAAGTTTGATGCGCCAGGACGATATCGCGGCCGCGACACGCGCCCTGCTCGCCCGCAAATCCGCGCTCGCTGCGGCCCGGTGAAGCCGTGGCGCGCGGCGCGAAAAAACTGAGCCATATCGGCAAGGGTGGTGAAGCCCACATGGTCGACGTGTCGGCCAAACCCGCCACCGACCGCGTGGCAGTGGCCGAAGGCCGCGTGTTGATGACGGCAAAGACGCTCGACATCGTGCGCAAAGGCAACGCCAAAAAAGGTGACGTGCTCGGCACCGCCCGCATCGCCGGCATCATGGCGGCGAAGCGCACCCATGAATTGATCCCGCTGTGCCATCCGCTCTTGTTGTCGCAGGTCGACGTCGACGTCGTGCCCGATGCCAAGCTGCCCGGCATCCGCGTCACCGCGCGCGTGAAAGTATCGGGTCAGACCGGCGTCGAGATGGAAGCTCTCACCGCCGTAGCGGTCGCCTGCCTCACCGTCTACGACATGGTCAAAGCGGTCGAGCGCGGCATGCGCATCGAGGACATCCGGCTCGTCGAAAAAAGCGGCGGCCGCAGCGGCCATTTTTTTGCGCGTTGACAAATCTGCCGAACACTTGGATGCGCCGCGGCATTTGACTCCCTCTCCCCGGAGGGGAGAGGGTGGGGTGAGGGGGTTCGGAAGTGAGAGAAACACTCCAGCATCCGAACCCCCTCACCCTCGCTCGCTGCGCTCGCATAGCCGATCCTTCGGATCGGCGTTCTTTAAGAACGGCGTCCGAAGGACGCCTACGCTCTCCCCTCTGGGGAGAGGTGAAACGGAGAACTGGAGAATTCTAGCGTGGCGTTGATTTCGGTTGTCGAGGCCCTCGATCACGTATTGGCGCACGCAGCGCCCCTGCCGGCCGAAGAGGTGCCGCTCGACGCGGCCGCCGGCCGCGTGCTTGCGCTTGATCTCAAAGCGCGCCGCACCCAGCCGCCGGCCGATGTCTCGGCCATGGACGGCTATGCGGTGCGCGCAGCCGATGTCGCTGCCGCCCCTGCCCGCCTGAAGGTCATCGGCGAAGTTCCCGCCGGGCGGCCGTTCTCGGCCGAGGTCGGCAGCGGCGAAGCTGCCCGCATCTTCACCGGCGGCTTCGTGCCCGCCGGCGCCGATACCGTCGTGGTGCAGGAATTGACCAAGCGCGACGGCGATTGCGTCGAGGTGCAAAAGGCCACCAGCAAAGGCCGCAATGTCCGCCCGCAAGGGCTCGATTTCCGTCAGGGCGACAAGCTGTTTGCCAAAGGCCATCGGCTGACCGCGCGCGACCTTGCGCTGGTTGCCGGCATGAACCATCCGCTGGTGCCGGTTCATCGCAAGCCCAAGGTCGCGCTGTTTGCGACCGGCGACGAGCTGGTGCCGCCCGGAACCGAGCCCGGACCCGGCCAGATCGTCTATTCGAACGGCTTTGCGCTGGCCGCGCTGATCCGCGCCGAAGGCGCCGACTTTACCGATCTCGGCGTCGTGCCCGACAATCTCGATGCGACGATCGCGGCGGTGCGGCGCGCCCGCGATCTCGACACCGATATTCTGGTGACCACCGGCGGCGCTTCGGTCGGCGATTACGATTTCGTCAACCGGGCCTTTGCCGCCGAAAGCATGGCGCTGTCGTTCTGGAAGATCGCGATGCGGCCCGGCCGGCCGCTGATGCACGGCCGGCTCGGCGCCATGGCGGTGCTCGGCGTGCCGGGCAATCCGGTCTCGTCCTATGTCTGCGCGTTTCTGTTTCTGGTGCCGCTCATTCGCAAGCTCACCGGCCGCGACGATCTCGTCATTGCGAGCGAAACGGCAACGCTCGGCAGCGACCTGCCGGAGAACGACGAGCGCGCCGATTATCTGCGCGCGCTCCTCAGGGACGGACCCGACGGCCCGATTGCGACGCCGTTCCCGACTCAGGACTCCTCGATGATGGCGCCGCTGGCGCAGGCCGGCTGCCTTGTCATCCGCCAACCGCATGCGCCGGCGGCGAAAGCCGGCAGCCGCTGCGAGATGGTGCGGCTCGATCGCTAATCAATTGCTGCGACGTCGCGACAAGAAAAAAGCCCGGGACTCTCGTCCCGGGCCACTGTCCCCCAACTTCCCCTGTCCCCAACTTCCCCGACGTTTATTGCCAGTTGAATTTGTACACGAT
>Ga0209579_10002463_pt1 | contig 14182 bp, 12 predicted proteins | sample Coa_R1_2_FD_187152 | JGI IMG/M metagenome (GOLD analysis project Ga0209579, IMG submission 187152) | Surface soil microbial communities from Centralia Pennsylvania, which are recovering from an underground coalmine fire - Coalmine... | ecosystem: Environmental > Terrestrial > Soil >... | reverse complement strand
GAGATTGATGAGGGCGAACGCGAGCGTGGCGATGACCACGACACCGACCGGAACCATCGCCAGGCGCTTGAGCGCGTAACGGCTTACTCGGCCCATCGGCGTGACTCCATTAGCTGCTCAGCGAGTCTGCGACCTGCTACCGCAACATCGCAGCCACGGGTAGGGTGCCGAGGCGCTCCGGGCCACCTTCCTCCTTCACCAAGAAGGTGTCCTCGATTACCAGCATTCCCCCCCAGCCAAGCTCCGGATACAGAGTCTCGTAGTTGACGATCATGCCTGGCTCGAAGATCAGGTTCTCGGTGAAAAACTCACCCAGTACCTGCGGCTGGTCGTATTGCTCGAGCCCGATCGAGTGAACCAGTGGGAGCAAGCCGGGTCCAGCCGGGGTGCCCTCCAGGAACTCACGTGACCGATGCTCGATCTCATGCGACGAGGCGCCCGGTTGGATTAGCGGCACCACCGCGTGGTGGCAGTCGATGAGCAGTCCGTAGATCTCCTCGAACTTCGCCGAGACTGGCTCGATTGCAACGCAGCGAGCTTGATCGGCCCAATAGAACTGGTAACTGCCGGCCGGGTCCAACAGCAGGTGATCGCCAGCCTTGAGGCGGTACCCCCAGTCGTCGTGATGCATCCAGGGATGTTCTTCACCGCCACCGGTGATGTGGCTCCCGTAGCCGCCATAAGCGTTCATGAGCATGCGGTAGTGACGTATCACCTCGCCCATCGCGACGCCCTCGCGCGCCAAGTTGGATGCGCTCTCGAGTGCGGTCTGGTTGACCCGGGCCGATTCCCGCATGCGCTTGATCTCTGGCTCAGTCTTCACGACTCGAATCTCTCGAAAGATGTTCGTTGCTTCGACGAACTCGGCCTCCCGAAGCTCGTTCTCCATTAGCTCAAGCATCACACGGCTGTCGTCACAGCCGATCCTGCCCGATGCCAAACCGAGCTCGACAAGAGCCTGACCAATGAGGCGCTGAAAATTCGGTACGCCTCCGACGCCGTATCGCGCTGCCAACTCCTCACGACGGAGCTCAGATGGGCTTAGGTGCGCGTTGTCGGGCACGTAGTAGGAGTGACTCTTTTGTACGCGCAGCTCAGGCATCCAAGTGTGTTGAGCATCGAAAAGTTGCATCTCGCGCACGACCAGTGTCGGTGGACGTTGCGTGTCACTAGGGAGAACCGCCGCTGACATGCCCCAGCGAGAGAAATTGTACGAGATGGTCGAGCCGTAGTCGCTCAAGTAGAGGACGTTTTCCGGCCGTACCGCGACGAGCGCGTCGAGGTTGTGGCGCTCCATTACCGCTTGAGCCCTGTCCCGGTTCAACAACATCGGCGCTCCTTTCATGGATGAAAAGGCGAATGCTTTCGCGCGCGCCGCTTCCCACAACATGAGGAAGCGGCGCGCGGATTGGACCAGCGCTTAGTTCAAGGAAAGGTCGGAGATGTTGATGAAGAGCTCGAACGTGTGGAAGTTGCTGAGATTCACTTTGTTGCTGAAAACGTACGGGAGAAGTGGCTCAACCAGTGGGACCCAGGCGACGTCTTGATCGAGGATCTTGTCGGCTTGAGAGATGTAGGAGTTGCGCTTGGCGCCCGGTTTGACTGAGTCCACCAGCGCTGCCAACTTGTTGAATTTCGGATTCACATAACCCTTGTAGTCCTGTAGATGGATGACAGAGTTGTGCCACACGTTGAAGAAGAAGCCCGGGTCGCCCCACGGGATGATCGACTCGTAGAGGAACGCATCTGGCTTTCCGGTCGAAACCGTATTCTGGTAGTCGGCGGACCCTGGAATGGTCTGGATCGTCACGTCGAGACCGATCTTCTTCAGTTGGGACTGCAAGAAGACCCCTATCTGACCCGAATACGGCCCAGGCCGGCTCGGCGAAACGACCAGCGTGAACTTGAACCCGTTCGGGTAGCCGGCCTTCGCTAGCAACGCTTTAGCCGCAGCGGGGTCGTACTTGAACGACGGGTCGACTGGAAGTTTCGGATGCGGCACCGTGATCGGAAGCTGGTCAGTCGCAGGAGTCCCAAACCCCTTGTAGACCCCCTGCACGATCGCAGCTCGATCGATCGCCTCAGAAACCGCCCGACGCACAAGGACATTTGAAAATGGCTTGAATCCAAAGTCGAGACTGAGCGTGTCCGTCCCGAACACCGGTTGACTCACCCGTGTCACGTTCTTGTCGCCGGCGAGGCTCGCATACTGGTCATAGTTGAGATAGCTGGTGAAGTCGACGCTGCCCGACTTAATGAGCTGGAGGCGGCTACCAGGATCCGGGACCGCCTTGATGATCACGCCTTTGATTGTCGGCGCGCCACCCCAGTAGTGGGGATTAGCGGCCAGAACCAACGTTGAGTTCGGCGTGAAGGACGTAGAAACCCAGGCGCCAAAGTCAGCTGTGTGGGTGCCGAGCCAGCCTTGGGCCCAGGGATCTTTCGACGTGATGTACTGCTTGACCTTGCTGTAGTCGTAGATCCGCTCGAAGAAGCTCGTGAGCGTCACGAGTGTCTGCGGGTTGTACTTCGTAACGTTCACCCGCACGGTGTGGGAATTGATCACCGTGATCGGATTCTTCACGTTGATGCTGGCGTTCGCGAAGTTGAACTGCGAGGCTGGGTCGATCGCGGCGGCCCGGTCATACGACCATTTCACGTCTTGCGCGGACAACACGTTTCCGTATCCGCTTATCGCTGGCCTCAATTTGAGTGTGATGCTTCCCTGCGGACTCTGCGTCCACGACGAGGCAAGTCCGCCCTCCAGATCGGTCGGGGCAGGCATCCGCGGAATCTTGGGCGGCGACACCAGCGCCTCGACAGGCTTGTAGCGAAGCAGTGTTTCGCCGAGACCGAGTGCCGCCCAGACCTCGTTACTACCCTGGCCCTCCCAATGCGCTGTATCGAGCGAGCCAGGCAAGACGGCCAGGGCGATTGTCATCGTGCCGGAGGCATTGGTCCTCGCACTGGCGGCACCGCCGATCACGAACGCAGTGATCAGCACGAGCGTGGCGCCGAGTGCGAGGAACCGGACTTTACGCAGATGGAACATCAGCTTCTCCTCTTCTGACGGGGCGGGGACACGACTTTCCAGAGATCGGACTCCTGGAATTCCGGGGACGACCCGCGGCAGGTGGAGCCCACGGCCGACGAGCCCTCACAGATGCACGTCGCGCGTTTGGCGCCACCCGAATCCGTCGGTGTCATGTGAGGCCTTATATGTGATATAGAACCCCCTGTCAAACACCAACCGCGGCGGCAGGGACCTCCCCGGTGACGTGTCAGCCATGTCTACGCCAGAGCCCGTTCAACAACTGACTCACACGACCCTGCGTGTCCAGGCCCGACGTGCGCTGCGCGGCAGCATCATCAGTGGCGAGATCGAAGCCGGGCGTCTTTACTCGGTTGGAGAGTTTGCAGAGCGTCTCGGTGTCTCTGCCACCCCGGTCCGGGAGGCGCTCGGTGATCTCGAGCAGCGGGGTCTCATCAAGGTCGTCCGAAATCGCGGCTTCATCGTGCCGCCGTTGACCGAGCACGATCTAGACGAGATTTTTCAGATCCGGATCATTCTCGAAGTCGCCGCCGTTGCTGAGATCACCGGCAAGCTTAGGGCGACCGACGCAGAGCGCTGCGACATCTTTGTCGAGCGCGCTCTTGAATCCGCCGAGAAAGGCGACATCGTCGGGTTCCTCGAGGCCGATCGTGACTTTCACCTCACGCTCATCGGGCTCCTTGACAACAAGAGGCTGGTCGAGACAGTCGACGGGCTTCGCGATCAAACGCGACTCTACGGTCTCGCAGAGCTCGCAGCCGGTGGTCAGCTCAAGGCGTCCGCCCTTGAGCATCGCGAACTGCTTGACGCCATCAGCTCAAACGACAAGGTTCGCGCCACGGACACACTCCGCCGCCATCTTGTTCACACTCGCGGGCTCTGGGCAGGCCGAGAGGAGCTTGACCCTGCCACTGGGTAGTTTGCCTTGCTTGAGCTGACGTCGGCACACCTGCGCGCTCTCGTTCCGATGGCAGATGCTGTCGAAGCGGTGCGGGACGCGTTCGTAACGCTCTCCCGCTCGACGCCGTGGCAGCCGCAGCGACTTGCTTCCCCCGATGGAAGGACGCTCATCATGGCGGCGTCGGACGGCAGCGGCGGCGGGACGCTGGCCAAGGCCGTGTCGCTCCGCCCCGAGAACCGTCGCAGCGGCTTGCCGACGATTATCTCGACCGCACTTTGGCTCGACGGCGAGACCGGTCAGACCGTTGCCATTATCGACGGCGCGGCACTCACGTCGCTTCGAACGGGGGCAGCATCTGGCGTCGCAACCGCGGAGCTTGCCGCTGATGACGCGAAAACGTTGGCGATGATCGGGGCGGGGAGCCAGGCGCCAGAGCAAGTCCGTGGAGTGTGCTCAGTTCGGGAGATCGAGGAGATCCGGGTCACAAGTCTTTCCGGCGACTCTGCCTTCCGTCTCACCAAGGAGTTGGCTCAGGAGTATCCGGAGAAACGGGTCTTGGCCATTGCATCCGTCGAGTCTGCGCTCGAAGGTGCCGAGATCGTCTGCTGCGCGACAACAGCAACTGCGCCACTGTTCTCAGTTGAGAGCCTCGCGGAGCGCGTACACGTGAATGCGATCGGATCATTTCGGCCGGATATGTGCGAGGTCGGCGTCGATACACTCGCACAGGCGTCCATCGTCGCCGTCGAACAGGTCGCTGCCGCACTTGTCGAAGCCGGCGACATCATCAGAGGCTTCGCCGCCGGTGTGCTCGCGCCGGAATCCCTTATCGAGCTCGGCGACTTGATCGCGAATGGAGCGACCGACATCGATGGAATCACTGTGTACAAGTCTGTTGGCGTGGCAGTCGAAGACTGGGCCGTAGCCGAACTCGCGGTCGCTCGGGCACTTACTCGCGAAGTAACACACATGACCGCATCGGAAGAACATCCTCGAGCCACGGCCTGAGAACAGATCTTGGGCCGCGGCACGTGAGGGTTGCAGCGCTGCTAGGCAATCCAGTGCGCGGCAGCAAGCGCCACCACCACTGCGGTCTCCTCGAGAGTCCGTAGATCAACCCACTCATCGGCCCCGTGGAGATTGCCGGCGCTCGGTCCGTAACAAAGACAGGGACCGGCGACAAACCGAGCGTCAGTCGTAGCCGTGAACACCTTTGCCTCGGGTTCCGACCCGACAACTAAGCGCTGACAAGCACGCATCAGCTCGGGCAGTGGTCCTTCGACCGAGTGGCAGTAGGCGTTCGCGCGGAACGCTTCGAACCTGACCTCAATGTCCTCGCCGACAGACGCCACAGCCTCCCTGATCATGGATTGAACCTCACCAGAACTGTTCTCACGACCAAAACCAAACCTGACGTGCACTACAAGTTCCGCAGGCGTTGACGATGTCCAAACGCCACCTTCGATTCGGCCGATTGAGAGCCTGTATGGCCAATCGGATGCACTAGCGAAGACCTCGTCTTGAATCTCATCGTTCAACTGCGACTCAAGCTGACGAAGAGCACCCACGCCGCGGCAGAGCGCATCGAAAGGCCCGGAACGCCCGCTGTTCGCGCTGTGACCAGCTGTTCCCCGAGCGCCCAGGCGTGCCCAGACAACACCCGTGCCTGCGTAACCTAGTGACAGCCCAGTGGATTCGCCAATCAACGTGGCGTCTGCAGAGTGGCCGGCGCGAATCACCGACCACATCCCATTTCCTCCGCATTCCTCTTCGATTACCGAACTGACGACGAGGTCGCCACGTCGCTCACGACAGAGCTCCGACACGGCCGCGGCTGCAACGAGGTACGCGGCAAGTCCGCCCTTCATGTCGCCGGAGCCTCTTCCCCACAGTTTCCCGTCGGCTATCTCGCCGCCCCAGGGATCGCGCGTCCATTCTTCCAAAGGGTCTACCGGGACAACGTCGACGTGACCCGACAGATGAAGCGACGCGCCGCCACCTATTCCATGGCGCGTCCCAACGACGGAAGCGCGACCCTCGTAGGAAAGCGACGGATAACCCGCAGTCTCGTCGGCGATGGCGGCGGCCGCATCGGTCTCGATTCGCTCGATCTCGAAGCCGCTGCTTTCTAGTTGCTCGACGACCAGGCGCTGGGCGCCGTCTTCGGAACCGACCGTACTGGGGTGCCGCACAAGTGCGCTTGCAAGCGCAAAGAGCGCTTCGCGACGATCCCGCACGTAGGCCTCGATCGCATGAGCCAGCTCCTCATCGAGGAGCGGAACCGATTGGTCATGGGGCGACGTCATCGCGCTTGAGCAGGCACCTGTACCATATTGTATGGATCCAATTATGAGCAACTTGGATCCATAGCGGCCAGCGCTGGGAGCATCAGCTTCAAGACTCATCCCGCATGACGAGCCTCGTCGACAGCATCGCTCAACGAATTCAGGCCGAGATCCTCGCCGGCAGGATCGAACCCGGTTCCCGTTTGCGGCAGGAGCAGCTAGCCGAGCTGTTCGGCGTCAGCCGCACGCCGATCCGAGAGGCGCTGCGAAAGCTTGAGGCGATGGGCCTGATCGAGACCAACGACCGACGCGGAGCAGTGATCACCCTGCCTACCGCGCGCGGCATCCGCGATGCCTTCATGGTTCGATCTACCCTCGAAGGTCTTGCCGCCGAGCTCGCGACCAAGTGGATCAGCGACGAGCAAGTCGCACGTCTGCGTCACGCGGAACACCTATTCGAGGCGTCCGTGGACGGATTTGTCACGAGCGGAGGCACGAGCCCGCGGTCGAGGCGGTCTTCGAAGTTCGACTGGGCGGCTGCAAACGATGCGTTTCACGAAGTCGTGCAGGAGGCTGCCGGGAATCCGACGCTCAAGAAGCTGATCGACGATCTCCACGTGCGATTTCCACGCAACCTCACATGGCTCGCACTCAGCCGTGACTCGCGCCTATTGACGCGCAACGCGACCGAACACAGGCTCATTCGGGAATCGATTGAAGCCGGTGATTCATCTCGCGCCCGACGTTTGATGAGCGAGCACGTGCTTTCCGCGGGCGAGCTTATAGCCGACGTCATCGAGCGCGCATCTGCTCACTCTGATGCGATGAAAGACAGCTCCCCGACAGCGGTCGCGCCGCGAAAGCATCCGGCTGTCGCGGCTGGTTCTGCGGCATGAGCGGCAGCGCCACGACCTTCACCACTCGCCCCGAGCTTCGAGGTTCATTCGGCATGGTCGCGACGACTCATTGGCTCGCGTCCTCGGTAGGGATAGCCGTGCTTGAGAGAGGTGGGAACGCGTTCGACGCTGCTGTGGCAGCAGGCCTGACGTTGCAGGTCGTCGAGCCCCATCTCAACGGACCCGGGGGTGATCTTCCGGCGCTTCTCTGGTCGGCCGAGCGCGGCGAGGCAACCGTGCTCTGCGCCCAAGGTCCCGCTCCGGAACGAGCGACGGTCTCGCACTATCGAACAACGCTCGGGCTAGATCTCATCCCTGGAACAGGCCTGCTCGCCGCCGTCGTTCCCGGCGCCTTTGACGGCTGGATGTTGATGCTACGCGACTTCGGAACAATGTCGCTTCGAGACACGATGGCGTACGCAATCGGCTACGCGGAGCACGGCTACTCCGTTCTACCGGGAATGGCCAGCGCCATCGAGCAAGTCGCAGATCTTTTTCGCCGAGACTGGACGACCTCAGCCGCTGTCTACCTGCCGACACCCAAGCCATTCGCAACGTTTCGCAACCCTGCGCTAGCAGCAACCTATGGCCGCATAGTGAATGAAGCGGAGGCGGCCGGTCGTGATCGGGACGCGCAAATTGACCATGCGCGCCGCGCCTTCTCGGGAGGCTTCGTAGCTGAGGCACTCGTCCAGTTCGCGACGACCACTGAGTGGATGGACAGTTCAGGCCGTCGGCACGGTGGCCTCCTCTCCGAAGATGACCTCTCGAGCTGGGAGGCAAGCTACGAGCAGCCTGTTTCGGTCGACTACCGCGGCCTCTCCGTGCTGAAAGGGGGACCCTGGAGCCAGGCGCCAGTCTTTTTGCAGCAACTGATGCTTCTCAACGAGTTCGACCTCGGTGCGCTCGGGTTCCTGACGGACGCCTACGTGCACACGGTCGTCGAGTGCGCGAAGCTGGCGTTCGCGGATCGCGAAGCATGGTACGGGGATCCCCGATTCGTCGACGTGCCGCTCAAGACTCTTCTCTCTCGCGAATACGCGACGGCACGTGCGCAACTGGTCGGCGAGAACCCCGTGGCGGAGCTCCGCCCGGGCAGTCCAGATGGGCGCAAACCGCATCTTGTTGAGCCAACGCCGGACCAGGGTGCGGCTCTAGGTGTTGGCGAGCCGACCCGCGGCGACACGTGCCATCTCGACATCGTCGACCGATGGGGAAACGTCGTCTCCGCTACCCCGAGTGGAGGCTGGCTCTGGGGCTCCCCGATCGTCCCCACGCTTGGGTTCTGCCTCGGCACGCGGGCCCAGATGTTCTGGCTGGATGAACATCACCCAAACGCACTGGCCCCTCGGAAGCGTCCGCGTACAACCCTTTCCCCGACGCTGGTGCTACGAGACGGGGCGCCCTACTTGGCGCTTGGAACGCCCGGCGGAGATTTCCAGGATCAATGGACCTTGCAGGTTTTCCTCGCGCACGTGCTGTTCGGACTCGACCTGCAAGCGGCAGTTGACGCCCCGAGCTTCCAAACGGAGGCCTTTCCGAGCTCGTTCTACCCACGGGCAAGCCGCCCTCGACACCTGTCGGTCGAGGAGCGGCTTGACCAGTCCGCGATCGACGCGCTGCGCAAGCGCGGCCACGACGTCGAGGTCACTGCGGCGTGGTCTCACAACCACGTCACTGCCGTCGGTCGCGAGACCGACGGAACACTCAAGGCCGCTGCAAGCCCCCGCCGCATGCAGGCGTACGCCGTTGGACGTTAATTCGGCTAGCTCGTCCGTTGCCCCTGGCGGCAACTTGGTCCTGGCCTCCCTGCTTGAGGCTCAACCGGGAAGTGTCGCCATCGTCTCGGCAGACGACGGTGTTCCGGCGACGTACTCACAGCTCGCGACGGAGGTCGACCAACTCGCAGGCAAGCTGCACGCGGTCGGCGTGACGCGCGGCGACACGGTCGTGCTCGTCATCCCCGACGGCAACCAGTTCATCCGAGTTCTGCTCGCGATCAGCTCCCTCGGCGCCGCTGCCGCGCCGCTGAACCCGGCGTACACGACCGACGAGTTCCGGTTTTATCTCGACGATCTCGCGCCTCGGCTCGTCCTTAGCCAGGAGGGTGAAGCGGCTGCGGCACGTCGCGCCGAGATCGACCGCCTGAGGTTTCTCGACATCGACGGCGCCGACTTCGCTTCGCTGCGGCCCGCTGCGTACGAGTCCGCAGAACCTGACGACGTCGCTCTTGTGCTGCACACGAGCGGCACCACGAGCCGGCCGAAGCAGGTGCCGCTGCTGCACCGCAACCTCCTGGCAAACGCACGCGCGATCGGAGGCTTCTACGGCCTTTCAGCCGACGACGTGTCCTTCTGCGTCATGCCACTGTTCCACGTCCATGGCCTGGTCGCCTCGGTGCTCGCTGCGTTCTCGGCGGGGGGCTCGGTCGTCGTGCCGTCGCGCTTCGTTCCCGGCCGCTTCCCGCGCTACGCGAACGACCATGCGGTCACGTGGGTCTCCGCCGGCCCGACGCTCCACGGCATGATTTTGGACAAGCTCGGCGATGAGCGAATTCCGAGCCTCCGCTTCGTACGTTCGTGCTCGTCGGCGCTGTCACCGGAGCTCTTCGAACGCTGCGAGACGGCGTACGGCGTCCCCATGGTCGAGGCCTACGGGATGACCGAGGGCAGCCATCAGATTGCGTCTAACCCGCTCCCGCCGGGTGAGCGCAAGGTCGGCTCGGTCGGCCTGGCGAGCCCTGGCGTCGAGATCCGCGTCGTCGATGCTGACGGACGCGATGCAGAGCTCGGCGAGGTGGCAATCAAAGGGCCGGGGTTGACGCCAGGCTACATCGGCAACCCGGACGCGAACGATGCGGCGTTCTTCGGAGACGGATGGTTCCGCACGGGCGACCGAGGGCGCTTCGACGTCGACACGTTCCTCTTCCTCGAAGGGCGGCTCAAGGAGCTGATCATTCGTGGAGGCGAGAACATCTCGCCATTCGAGATCGAAGCCGCGCTCGCGGCGCACCCACACGTGATGGAGGCGGTCGCATTCGGGATTCGTGACGCCCGTTACGGCGAGGAGGTCGGTGCGGCAGTCGTGCTCGTCGGCGAAAGCGACGAAGCAGCGCTTCGCACCTGGTGCGGCGAGCGGCTCGCCGCGTTCAAGGTGCCGAAGAAGATCTTCGTCCTCGACGAGATTCCGCGGACGCCAACCGGCAAGCTCCAGCGTGCGAGGATTGGGCAGCAACTGACCGGCAGCGGCGCGTGAAGTTCGTCGTCGTCGGTGCGGGCGCGATCGGCGCCTACGTCGGCGCCGCACTCGCACGGGGCGGCGCGGACGTGACGCTCGTCGCTCGTGGAACGCACCTGCAAGCACTTCAGGAGCGGGGTGTCCGCGTCCTGTCTGATCGCGGCGACTTCGAGGCATATCCCGAGGCAACCGACGACTGGGACGTGGTGGAGGATGCGGACGTCGTTTTCCTCGGCCTCAAGGCGTACAGCCTGCCCGAGGTTGCACCACACCTCGGCTCTCTCCTCCGGCCGAACGCAGCGGTCATCGCCGGCCAGAATGGCATCCCGTGGTGGTACTTCCAATCGCACGGTGGCCCGTTCGACGGCACGGTGCTTCAGTCCGTCGACCCGGGCGGCGTAATCTCGCAGTCGATCCCCGCCCGGTCCGTCATCGGCTGTGTTGTCTACTGCTCGACCGAGGTCGCCGCGCCCGGCGTGATCCGACATGTCGAAGGAACGCGGTTCTCAATCGGAGAGCCCAACCGCAGCGAGAGCGAGCGCTGCCGGGCGATCTCGCGAGCCTTCAAGGCGGGGGGGCTGAAGGCTCCGATAGAACCAGATCTCCGGAACGAGATCTGGCTCAAGCTCCTCGGCAACGCGACTTTCAATCCTGCGTCGGTTCTGACGGGCGCCACCCTCGGCGAGCTCGGCACGACGAACGAGATGCGCGAGATGCTGCGCGGTGCGTTCGAGGAAATCGCAGCGGTCGCCGACCGGCTCGGCATAAAGTTCCCGGTCTCCCTTGATCGGCGCCTCGAAGCGGGCTTTGCTGTCGGCGACCACAAGACGTCGATGCTGCAAGACCTGGAGCACGGCAAGCCGCTCGAACACGGCTGCATGACCGGCGCGATCGTTGAACTCGCAAATCGACTCAAAGTCGCCGTGCCGCGGGTCGAGGCTCTAAACGCATGCGTCAGCCTCGCCGATGTCTTGCGGCGCCGGACAGTAACCTCTCATCCGGGCTAGCTCCTAACTCATCGCCCCTGGATGGAGCCCGCTGATCGGACGCGTGCCGCTCTCACGATCACGCGGCCACCCGACTGGTCAACTCGGAGCGGCGTGCCAAAGCAAAGACTCATGCTTTCGTCGGTCGCGGTTTCATCAATCCTCCCTGCTGCGACAACCTCTCCCTCTCTGAGAAGGAGTAGATGGCTCGTCACGGAGGGCAACTCTTCAAGGTGGTGCGTCACCGTCAGAGATGTGAGCTCCGTCGAAGACTGCGCGAGCTCCTCGACCGAGAAGAGCAGGCTTGCGCGAGCCCCCAGGTCGAGACCGGCGGCGGGCTCGTCAAGCGCGAGCAGTTGCGGTGCCGGTAATAGAGCGCGCGCGAGCATCACACGCGCACGCTCTCCTTCCGAGCAGGTACAGAACGTCCTGTTAGCCAGGGAGCCAACGCCGAACACATCGAGAAGCGACCGTGCGCGCGCGATGACGCCACACGTGGGTTTCACGCCGTCCCAGATTGCGCCAGTGACGCCGGACAACACAACGTCGATCACCCGTTGCTCGGGATAGAAGCGCCGAGCGAGCGAGGCGTCAACGAACCCGATCCGCTTTCGAAGCTCAGGCATCGAGGTCCGACCCAAACGTCCGCCGAGGATCGTCGCGCGCCCGCTGGTCGGTCGGTTCTGAGCACCTGCGATCCTCAGGAGCGTTGTCTTGCCTGCTCCGTTCGGACCAACGATGCCCCAGTGCTCTCCTTGCCCAACCGACCACGTGATGTCCCGTAGGAGAAAGCTCCGCCCGGTGCCCCGTCTCCGCCAGACGCTCACCTGTTCGAAGACGACAGGACAGATCGGTCCAACAGGCGTCGGCCCGGTGCTCTCGCTGAGCTTCGACGTTCGAGTCGAATCCACGTCCCTAAATCTAGATCGACCTCCTGCTTCGAAAGCTGGAGGTCTCCCGCGAAGTCCTGATTCACAGCCGGTCTGGGAAGGGCTTGGCAAAGGATTGGCAAGTCAGACTGCGCCAATTGACGCATTGAATCCCGGACTACGCGCATGAGATGCGAGGTCAGTGGCGACTGATGAGAAGAGAGCAGGCTGCGTCCGAGTCCCTCGATTCGAACACGGAACAGGTGTCCTCACGTGACGAACGCCCGGCAGTTGGCTTACGACGCTGTTGTTGGGGAAGGAGTGAGGCTCCGAGTCAGCTCGTGGAGGTGTGACCGTCTCGTGGATCACTGGGATCATTCGCGGCGAGCGCCTGCTCAATCAGGTCCGCGCGCACTGTCGCGCGCTCAGACTCAGTAAGTTCCTGCCACTGCTTATCCTCGATCGGGTGCGGATCTGTCGGCGGCTCGACCTGGGTCGGCCCGAAAGCCTGATCGGCCAACCGGCAGAGGGCATGAACAGCCTTCGTGTCGCCATTCGCAGCATCATCCGCGGGTCGTTTCACCACCGCATCAAGCTCCTCTTGCGTGAGCCTCGAAAGTGCGAGTGCGAAACGCTGCCGGCTCGTGAGCCTGGCGAGCATCGCCTCGCGTTGGCGAACCGCCTTTCTCTCCGGAGCCTGTCGAAATCAGCTTGGCGGGACTCCTAACCTGCGGGGGTGGCAGGGCCGCGCCGGTCGCTGCGGCTTTGGGATAGCGAAGAACAGCTGCCAGGCAAGCAACCCGAAGCCCGGCGACCCCGTGGCCGTCCGAGAATGACCAGGGCCGACCGGAGACGTAAGGTCAGACTGACATCCGGGCGCAGCGCAGCGCTTCATGGATTCAGTTTGTGCGACACAGTGCTCAATGCCTGGAGCAGCTGATCCTGATTGGTCGTGATGAAGTCGGAAGGGTTGAATCCAGCTTGCCTTAGGGCGCTCAGGAGACGGTCAAGATGTCGCTTACCTGTCTCGTCGTTGATCGCACCGGCGACGACAATGTAAGTCTCGATTGATATCCCGCTATCACGCAGGGACTGCATTGTGCTCCGAGCGCGAAACGGGTCATTCCAGCATGTGTCATAGCCGCCAGTAATGACGACGAGCTTGATCGTGCCGCCGAGGCCGCGTCGTTGTTCGATGTCGCCAATTGCGTCGATGATCGCCTTGTCAAGGGGTGCCAGAACCCGTCGTCGAGCGAGGTCTGTGAGTGTTGCACTGAAAGATCGGGCGTTACGTCGTTGTTCCCTCAGGGGAATCTTGAGGCCGGTCCATTCCAGGCAATCGGGACCTGAGCCGTCGCCGAATGTTCTTAGCGCCGTGAGGGTGCCACTCGGAGTCAGTTGGTTATGCTGGCGGACAAGCCATTCGCGGGCGACTGTTAGTTCGGTCGGTTGTCTGCCAAGTCGCGAGTCCATTCGCAGGGAGCTGTCGAGGATGAAGTAGTAGGTTGGCGTCTTGGCGAGCGGCGTCTTCGGCGTCGAAACTGGTGTTTGTTCACTCGTTGACGGCGGGCTGCTGGAGGATGCTGCGCCTACCGTGGCACTCAGAGACAGAGACGTGGTAGCGCCCAGCGCGGCGGCAAGACAACCGATAACAGGTCGGAAGCGGAACGCATGCCACCACTCCGGGCGTGCCTCCGCGACTCGTCCCCAAGCCTTTGGGAACAGAGCCAATGCGGTGACAGTGAGGCTTCCGCCTACGGTGAGCAGAACGAGACCAAAGGCGGTCATCCCAACTATCTTCTCGATGAGGCCGGTCGTATTGCTGGCGCACGTCACTCCTCGCGGAGCGTCTCGTACTCTCGACCTCGGGGGACAAAGCAACGGCCTGGCCCGGCGTTGCCTCAAAACGGCATGAGCTTGAGTCCCGCGCTGCGGGGGTGGCAGGCGCGCCGGTCG
>Ga0209579_10002461_pt1 | contig 14188 bp, 9 predicted proteins | sample Coa_R1_2_FD_187152 | JGI IMG/M metagenome (GOLD analysis project Ga0209579, IMG submission 187152) | Surface soil microbial communities from Centralia Pennsylvania, which are recovering from an underground coalmine fire - Coalmine... | ecosystem: Environmental > Terrestrial > Soil > Unclassified... | reverse complement strand
CTCATCCATCACGACGACAGCCGCAGTCCCCAGCCCCAAGCAACCGAACTTGCCCGGCCCGTTGAAATCGAGCGGACAATGAAATTCATTGGCCGTCAGCAATCCCATGCTGATGCCGCCGGGAATGCAGCCCTTGGCCTTGCGATCCTTCCAGACGCCGCTCTCGCGGACATACTCGTTCTCGTAGATGCCGCCCTCCCACCAGGCGCGCTGCTGGCCCTCGGCGGTCTCGTGCAGGCCCGCCTGCATCGTCGAGCGACCGCGCACCTTCGCGCCGGCACGATCGGGCGCCACGTCGATGACCATCTGAAGCTGCGGGTGGTCGAGCAGCCAGCCGTAGCGCGGGCCGTTATGCCCCTGGGTGAAGAGCCGCTGGAACCGCTCGATGTACAGACGGCGAACGCCAGCCTTCTTCCTGTAGATGCCGCCGAGAAACCAGACCTCGCCATCATCGGCGAACAGGTCGACGACCTCGTTGTACTGGGATTTGTCGATGAAATATCCGTAGGTGTACTGGATCGCCGGATCTGATGAATGTCCTGCTGGACCGCAAGCTCGTGCTCGACCTGGGACAGGCGCTGCTTGAGCGCGGCCAGTTCTTCCTCGACTGACATTCCAGGCTTCTCCTTCTACGGCGCGGGCGGACACGGCAAGCTGGAGCATCATGGCGGGTGGTGCCGCCTGCGTGACTCGAACACGCGACCCTCGCATTACGAATGCGATGCTCTACCGGCTGAGCTAAGGCGGCTTGCCAGCCCGGATCCCGGGCGCGAAGCGGCGCGGACCATAAGGGATGAGGCTTCACGGCGCAACCCGCGTTTCCGCCACGCCGACCGGCCGTCAGTGGGCGAAAATGTCGAACTCCGGCCAGCCTTCGAGGTCGAGCAGCGCGCGCGCCGGCAGGAAGTCGAAGCAGGCCTGGGCCAGCTCGGCACGGCCTTCCCGGGCCAGGATCGGGTCTAGCTTCGCCTTCAGCTGGTGCAGATAGAGCACGTCCGACCCGGCATAGCGCAATTGCTCCTCGGTGAGCTCGTCGGCGCCCCAGTCGGAAGATTGCTGCTGCTTGGACAGATCGATGTTGAGCAGGTCCTTGCACAGATCCTTGAGCCCGTGCCGGTCCGTGAAGGTTCGGATCAGCCGCGACGCGATCTTGGTGCAGTAGACCGGCTGCATCACCACGCCCAGCCATTCCGCCACCATGGCGATGTCGAACCGGGCGAAATGCAGGATCTTGAGGACCGACTTGTCGGCCAGCAGCGCCTTGAGATGGGGCGCGTCGTACTCACCCTTGGGCAGCTGGACGAGATGGGAGTTTCCGTCGCCGGCTGAGAGCTGGACGACGCAGAGCCGGTCGCGCTGGAGATTCAACCCCATCGTCTCGGTATCGACGGCGACCGCCGGGCCGAACGATAGTCCGGCCGGCAGATCTCCGTGATGCAGCGTAACGCTCACGGCGGTGCCGCGAGTGGTGCCCAGGGGAGGACATTCACTCCGGACCACCTAACCAATTGTAAAACAACCACTCCTGGCCTCACTGCTCTTGTTGTTCTGTGCTGGTTCCGAGATCCGCCTTCAAGAGCCGTCGAGCGATACATTGCCCGATCTGAGGAAGGCTGCACAAGGGAGGCGACGGACGAACGTCGGTCGTCCCGCAAATCGATCCTGGCCCGCGACAGTTGCCTCTCTTATTCGCTCACACCATCATCAGCTCAGAAAGCCTCGGGAGCGGCCAAATGAAGTTTCGCGTCTTGGGTCTCGCTCTCGCTCTCTCCGTCGCTTTCGTCCTCATTTCCGTATTAGCATTCAGGTTCCTCGTCTTCATCTCCCAGCAGCATGACGACGCAGCGTTAAACGCGATGATGCCCTTGGCTCAAAAAAACTACCTCCTGGCGCATCGGAGTGCCGGGGAAGCGCTATCGTCAACCTCGGATGACAGCGATCGAGCGCGAATCATTCAGCAAGTGCGTGAAACGATACGTGCTGCGGTCCCCGGCGGAATTGCCGACCACTGGGTTGGTGAAGTCAGAGTTGTTAATGGGACACGCGAGGGTGATCTGGGTCTTACGGTTCGAGTCGGCGGAGAGCTAATGATCACTAATTTTTGGAACGACGACTCGGACATGCGCGAGCATACGCTGATCCCAAAGGACAGCGCGCTCTCAGACATCGTTGCCAAACTCCGGCCGTTCGACCGAGTGGAATTCTCGGCGGTCCTGCTCGGTGCCGACGACCCGAGCGAGGAGGACCATGTCGAGCGACCGAATGCGAGGGCGCGCTTCACCTCACTTAAGAAGCTCAGCGAGGGAGGATGGACTTGGTGGAGTAGGTGAGGTCCGTAACCGTGGGCGTGTCGGACGCCTCTTCCTGAGAAGCATTTTGGACCTCGCTTGTGTACCAGGGAGCGAGGTCCAAAGCCTTATAGGGCCTCAAGATATTGACTTTACGTCACTCTTGAGGAGAGTGGTGCCCAGGAGAAGACTCGAACTTCCACGAGGTTTCCCCCACTAGAACCTGAATCTAGCGCGTCTACCAATTCCGCCACCTGGGCACGAGGCGAGGGGCAGGGGATAGTCGGGGGTCGCGGGGTTGTCAATGTGCATCTCCGAACGCGATCCTGGCATGAACGGACATGTGGCCCGATCGATACATTCGCGCGTGCGGTCCGCACGTTGCGGCAGCCTCGACGGGGCAGACGATTGAGGTATAAGCAGGTCATTCCGACGGCGGTCCAGGAAGAGAGCTTTGACATGAGCAGCGTTCGCCGCGCCGTGGTCTTCGGCGGCTCCGGCTTCATCGGGCGATACGTCGTGAAGCGGCTGGCGGCCGGCGGCGCTGTTGTCGCCGTGGTCGCCCGGCATGCCTCTCGCGCGAGCTTCCTGCAGCCGATGGGCGATGTCGGCCAGATCGCCCTGATCGATGCCTCGATCGGCGACGAGAAGGTGGTCGCCCGCGTGCTCGACGGTGCCGATACGGCCGTCAACCTCGTCGGTATCCTGGCCGAAGGCGGCGGCCGCAGCTTCGACGGCGTTCATCACGAGGGCGCGGAGCGCATCGCCCGGCTGGCGGCCGCCGCCGGCGTCGACCGGCTGGTCCATGTCTCCGCGATCGGAGCCGATCCGGACTCGCCGTCGTCCTATGCCCGCTCGAAGGCGGCCGGCGAGGCGGCGGTCCGTGCGCATTTCCCGGCGGCGACGATTCTTCGCCCCTCGATCGTGTTCGGGCCGGAGGACCAGTTCTTCAACCGCTTCGCCCGGATGGCGCAGCTTCTCCATGTCGTGCCGCTGATCGGCGGCGGTCGCACCCGGTTCCAACCCGTCTATGTCGGCGACGTGGCCGATGCGGCGATGGCGGCGCTTCGCCTCCCGGCGGCGGCCGGCGCCACCTACGAGCTCGGCGGCCCGCGCATCTACAGCTTCCGGGAGCTCATGGAGCTGATGCTTCGGCAGATCGAAGCGCCCGATAGCGACCGAATGTTCAAAGAGCACGCGCTGATATCGATCCCGTTCGGCATCGCCTCGGTGATGGGGGCGGTGGCGCAGCATCTGCCGGGTGCGCCGCTGACGCTCGACCAGGTCCGCTTGTTGCGTCGCGACAACGTCGTCTCGGCGGGGGCGGCGGGCTTCGCGGAACTCGGGATTCAGCCGACTGCACCCGAGCTTGTGCTGCCGAGCTATCTCGATCTTTACCGGCGTGGCGGGTGGTACTCCATGCGGCGTTGGGCGAGGTAGAACAGAAATGGGACTAAATTAGCACGCGATCTGCCCAAAACTTGGGCGAATCGAACCGATCTGATGGTCGGACGGTGAATTTCGTCCCGACATGGTACCATTGCAGAAATTTGCGTTTGTGACTCGGCGCGCGCTGTGAATAATGCGGCACTGGCGGGTCGCACGGGCGGCCCTCGCGGCGTTCACGAGGGCGGCAGTGGTCGAGGAACTCCTGAAATTCGTGTCGATCCAGCAGGGCCTGCCGGGCAAGCGGCCGGCCGCGGAGCGTCGCCACGATTTCAGCGAGATCTATGCAGCTTATGATCCGGCGGCGGCGGGCCAACAGGCCTCGCGCTGCTCACAATGCGGCGTGCCGTTCTGCCAGGTGCATTGTCCGCTCGGGAACAACATCCCTGACTGGCTGAGACTCACCGCCGAGGGACGGCTGGAGGAGGCCTACGAACTCGCCGCCTCGACCAACAACTTCCCGGAAATCTGCGGTCGCATCTGCCCGCAGGACCGGCTCTGCGAAGGCAATTGCGTGATCGAGAAGGGGTTCCGCTCGGTCACCATCGGCTCGGTCGAGAAATACATCACCGACACGGCGCTGGAGCGCGGATGGGTCAAGCCGCCGCGGCCGCGGCGCGAGCGCGGCCAGTCGGTGGGCATCCTCGGCGCCGGTCCCGCTGGGCTCGCCGCGGCCGACATGCTGCGGCGCCAGGGTTACGCCGTCGATGTCTACGACCGCTACGATCGGGTCGGCGGGCTGATGATCTACGGCATCCCGAACTTCAAGCTGGAAAAGACGGTCGTTGCCCGTCGCCACGACCTGCTCGCGGCCGGCGGCATCCGGTTCCATACGAATTTCGAGATCGGGCGCGAGGCGACGCTCGCGGAGTTGAGGGCGCGCCACGACGCGCTGCTCGTCGCCACCGGCTGCTATAGGGCACGACCCCTGCAGGCGCCGGGCGTCGGGCTGCCGGGCATCGTCGCGGCGCTCGACTATCTCACCGCGTCCAATCGCAACGGCCTCGGCGACGGGCCTCTGTCCGGAGGGCTCGACGCCTCCGATCGCAACGTCGTCGTGATCGGCGGCGGCGACACGGCGATGGATTGCGTCCGCACCGCCGTGCGGCAGGGCGCCAAGTCCGTGACGTGCCTCTATCGCCGGGACCGGCGCAACATGCCGGGCTCGCAGCGCGAGGTGAGCCATGCCGAGGAGGAGGGCGTCGAGTTCATCTGGCTGTCGGCGCCCTCTGCCTTCGACGGCGTTGGGCGGGTCGAAGCGGTGCTGGCCCACAAGGTCCATCTCGGCGTCGCCGATGCCAGCGGCCGGCAGGCGCCGCAGATCGTCGAGGGCAGCCAGTTCCGCCTCGCCGCCGATCTCGTGATCCTCGCGCTGGGCTTCGATCCCGAGGACGTGCCGACCTTGTTCGGCGCGCCCGAGCTGGCGGTCAGCCGCTGGGGCACGCTCCGCATCGACGCGAAGACGCGGATGACCTCGATCGACGGCGTGTTCGCCGCCGGCGACATCGTGCGGGGCGCCTCGCTGGTGGTCTGGGCGATCCGCGACGGGCGCGACGCGGCGCAGGCGATGCACCGCTACCTCGCTGCCCGCGCTCCCGTGGCCGTGGCGGCGGAATAGGGGGCCGGGATGGACCAGGGCGAAATCTTCCGGCGCGACTACGAGGCGAACGCGGCGAAGCTGCAGGCCGCCGGTCTTTACGATCCGGCGGAGGAGCACGATGCCTGCGGCGTCGGGTTGATCGCAGCGATCGACGGGCGGCCGCGCCGCGCCGTCGTCGAGGCGGCAATCCAGGCGCTGCAGTCGATCTGGCATCGCGGCGCGGTCGATGCCGACGGCAAGACCGGCGACGGCGCCGGCATCCATGTCGGCATCCCCGAGGCGTTCTTCCGCGCCCATGTCGCGCGGAGCGGCGTCGGCGAGGGCAGCGAGCTGCCGATTGCGGTCGGCATGGTGTTCCTGCCGCGCACCGATCTCGAGGGCCAGGAGCGCTGCCGCGCCATCGTGGAGACCGAGATCCTGAGCTTCGGCTATGCGGTGCACGGCTGGCGGCAGGTGCCGGTGAACATCGACGTGATCGGCGAGAAGGCGAACGCCACGCGGCCGGAGATCGAGCAGATCATCATCGCCAATGTGAAGGGCGTGCCCGAGGTCCAGTTCGAGCGCGACCTCTACCTGCTGCGCCGGCGCATCGAGAACCGGGTGATCGCCGACCAGATCAGCGGCTTCTACATCTGCTCGCTGTCATGCCGTTCGATCATCTACAAGGGGATGTTCCTGGCGGAGCAGGTGACCGCCTTCTATCCCGACCTGCTGGACCCGCGCTTCGAATCGAGCTTCGCGGTCTATCACCAGCGCTACTCGACCAACACGTTCCCGACCTGGCCGCTGGCGCAGCCCTTCCGCATCCTCGCGCATAACGGCGAGATCAACACGCTCCGTGGCAACCTCAACTGGATGAAGAGCCACGAGACCCGGATGGCGCATCCGGCCTTCGCGGGCTATCTCGACGATCTCAAGCCGGTGGTCCAGGCCGGCGGCTCGGATTCGGCGGCGCTCGACGCGGTGTTCGAGCTGTTGATACAGGCCGGCCGGCCGCTGCCGATGGTCAAGGCCCTGATCGTGCCGGAGGCGTGGACCGACCGGCCGACCATGCCGGCCGCCCATCGCGATCTCTATTCCTACTGCAACTCGGTGATGGAGCCGTGGGATGGGCCGGCGGCGCTGGCCATGACCGACGGGCGCTGGGTGCTGGCCGGCATGGATCGCAACGGGCTGCGGCCCATGCGCTACACCGTGACCGCCGACGGGCTGCTCATCGTCGGGTCCGAGACCGGCATGGTGCGCATCGCCGAGGCCGAGATCGTCGAGAAAGGACGGCTCGGGCCGGGCGCCATGGTGGGCGTGGACCTGGAGGAGGGCCGGCTCTACCACGATTCCGAGATCAAGGATTTGCTCGCGGCGACCCATCCCTATGGCGATTGGGTACGCAACATCACGCCGTTCTCGGCGCTGCCCTCGGTGCCGCCGCCGCTGGCGCCGGAATTCGATGACGACGAGCTGCGCCGGCGGCAGGTGGCGCTCGGCTGGACGCACGAGGACATCGAGCTGATCCTCCGGCCGATGGCCGAGGAGGGCAAGGAAGCCACCGGCTCGATGGGCGACGACACGCCGCTCGCCGTGCTGAGCGACCGCTATCGCGGCCTCCACCATTTCTTCCGGCAGAATTTCAGCCAGGTCACCAACCCGCCGATCGACAGTTTGCGCGAGCGGCGGGTGATGACGCTGATCACCCGCTTCGGCAACCTCAACAACATCCTCGACGAGGATGCGACGCAGTGCGACATCCTGCAGTTGCCGTCGCCGGTGCTGACCAACGAGGATCTGGAGGCGGTCAGGACCCGGCTCGGCGAGTCGACGGTCGAGGTCGATTGCAGTTTCGACGTGCCGCCCGGCGCACCCGATACGCGCGAGCGGCCATTGCGCGAGGCGCTGCTGCGCATCCAGCGCGAGGCCGCCGATGCGGTGCGCGAGGGCCGGACCCATGTCGTCCTCTCCGACCGCAACCAGGGGCCGGGCCGCGCCGCCATCCCGATGATCCTCGCGGCGGGCGGGGTGCACAGCCATCTCGTGCGCGAGCAGCTGCGAACCTTCACCTCCCTGACCGTATGCACGGGCGAGTGCTTCGACGTGCATCACATGGCGGTGCTGATCGGGGTCGGCGCCACCTGCGTGAACCCCTATCTCGCCCAGGCGACGATCACCGACCGCCACCGCCGCGGGCTGCTGCGCGGCCTGCCGCTCGACGAGGCGCTGCGGCGCTACCGGAAAGCGGTCGATGACGGGCTCTTGAAGATCATGGCGAAGATGGGCATCGCGGTGATCTCCTCCTATCGCGGCGCCTATAACTTCGAGGCGGTCGGGCTGTCGCGTTCGCTGGTCGCCGAGTTCTTCCCCGGCATGACCTCGAAGCTCTCGGGCATAGGGCTCCAGGGCATCCAGGTGCGGGCGCTCGAGGCGCATGTGCGGGCCTGGGACGAGGATTTCGTCACGCTGCCGGTGGGCGGGTTCTACCGCTTCCGCCGCGGCGGCGAACCACATGCGTTCGAGGGAAATGCGATCCATCTGCTGCAGACGGCGGTCGCGAAGGACTCCTTCACGCTCTACAAGAAATACTCGGACGCTATGCGCAAGCTGCCGCCGATCAGCCTGCGCGACCTCCTAGACTTCTCCTACGAGCGGCCGCCGGTCTCGCTGGACGAGGTCGAATCCGTCACCGGCCTCAGGAAGCGCCTGGTGGCGCCGGGCATCTCGCTGGGGGCGCTCGGCCCCGAGGCGCACGAGACGCTGTCCATCGCCATGAACCGCATCGGCGCCAAGTCGGATTCAGGCGAGGGCGGCGAGGATCCGGCGCGCTGGACGCCACGCCGCAACGGCGACAACGCCTCGTCGGCGATCAAGCAGGTGGCGAGCGGGCGCTTCGGGGTCACTGCCGAATACCTCAACAACTGTCGCGAGCTGGAGATCAAGATCGCGCAGGGCGCCAAGCCCGGCGAGGGCGGCCAGCTGCCCGGCTTCAAGGTGGATGCACTGATCGCCCGGCTGCGCCACGCGACGCCGGGCGTCACGCTGGTGTCGCCGCCGCCGCATCACGACATCTACTCGATCGAGGATCTGGCGCAGCTCATCTACGACCTGAAGCAGATCAATCCGGACGCGCGGGTCTGCGTGAAGCTGGTGGCGCGCTCCGGCATCGGCACGGTCGCGGCAGGTGTCGCCAAGGCCAAGGCCGACGTGATCCTGATTTCGGGCCATGTCGGCGGCACCGGCGCCTCGCCGCAAAGCTCGATCAAGCATGCCGGGATCCCGTGGGAGATGGGGCTCGCCGAGGCGCATCAGGTGCTGGTGCTGAACCGGCTCCGCCATCGCGTCCGGCTGCGCGTCGACGGCGGCATCAAGACCGGCCGCGACGTGGTGATCGCCGCCATCCTCGGCGCCGAGGAGTTCGGGCTCGGCACGGCCTCGCTGGTGGCGATGGGCTGCATCCTGGTGCGCCAGTGCCATTCCAACACCTGCCCGGTCGGCATCTGCACCCAGGATCCGGCCTTGCGCGAGAAGTTCGAGGGCACGCCGGAGAAGGTCGTCAACCTCTTTACCTTCGTCGCCGAGGAGGTGCGCGAGATCCTGGCGTCGCTTGGCGCCAGGTCGCTCAACGAGATCATCGGCCGGACCGATCTGCTGACCCAGATCAACCGCGGCTGGGCGCATCTGGACGATCTCGACCTCAACCCGATCCTGTCGCAGGCCGATCCGGGCGACTATCCGCGCTACTGCACGCTCGACGGCCGCAACGAGGTGCCGGACACGCTCGACGCGCAAATGGCTGAGGACGCGCAGGCGCTGTTCGAGCTCGGCGAGAAGATGCAGCTCACCTACAACGTCCGGAACACGCAGCGCGCCATCGGCACGCGCATCAGCTCGATGATCACGCGCCAATGGGGCGAGAAGGGGCTGCAGCCGGGCCATCTGACGGTGCGGCTTCGGGGCTCGGCAGGGCAGTCGCTCGGCGCCTTCGGCGTGCAGGGCCTGAAGCTCGAGGTCTTCGGCGACGCCAACGACTATGTCGGCAAGGGGCTTTCCGGCGGCACGATCGTCGTGCGGCCGATGACCGCGAGCACGCTCGACAGCCATCGCAACACGATCATCGGCAACACGGTGCTCTACGGCGCGACCGCGGGACGGCTCTTCGCGGCCGGCCAGGCTGGCGAACGCTTCGCCGTGCGCAACTCCGGCGCCGAGGTGGTGGTGGAAGGATGCGGCTCCAACGGCTGCGAGTACATGACCGGGGGCATCGCGGTGATTCTCGGGCCGGTCGGCGAGAATTTCGCGGCCGGCATGACCGGCGGCATGGCCTTCGTCTATGATCCGGAAGGCGCCTTCGTCGATCGTGTGAATCCGGCCGACGTCACCTGGCAGCGCTTCTCCGTGCAGCATTGGGAGGACATGGCCAAGGCGCTCATCCGCGAGCATGCGGCCGAGACTCAGTCGCGCCTGGCCGAGCGTCTGCTTGCCGACTGGGAGAGCGAATCGGCACATTTCTGGCACATCGTCCCCAAGGAAATGCTCGACAAGCTGCCCGTCCCGGTGTTCGCCGACGCGGCCGAGTAGCACTCTGCCGCTAAATGGTCACACCCCCGCCCCCTGGAATATGTTCGCCGGCAGAGCGATAATCACCGGTTGATCGGCTGCGTGTGCGGCCTGCTGAGGATGGAGTTTGGGACATGCCGGCGATGCTGATGAGCCGAGGGTTCTTGGGGAAAGCTGTGGGCGCTTCCGCGACCGCGCTGCTGCTGGTGTCGACGCAACCGGCCGAGGCCGCCTGGCATGGCGGTGGCGGTGGCGGGTTCCATGGCGGCGGCGGTGGCTGGCACGGTGGTGGCGGCTGGCACGGTGGTGGCGGCTGGCATGGCGGCGGCTGGGGTGGCCGCGGCTGGTGGGGCCACGGTTGGGGCTGGGGCGGCTGGGGCTGGGGAGTCGGTTGGGGCTGGCCCTACTGGGGCTGGCCAGGCTACGGCTACTATCCCGCCTATTACGCGGCACCGCCCTATCCCTATTATCCGCCACAGGCCGCGCCCGCGGCGCCGCCCGCCGCCAATGCGCCGTCCGCGCAGCGGTCCTACAATGTGTTCTTCAATTTCGACAAATCGGACATCACGCCGGCGGCCGCGCAGGTCATCCAGCAGGCTGCCGACAGTGCCCGCCAGTCGGGCGTGACGCGGATCTACCTGTCGGGGCACACCGATTCGACCGGCACGTCGCCCTACAACCAGACGCTCTCGGAACGTCGCGCCGAGTCGGTACGCCAGCAGCTGATCGCGGACGGCGTTCCCGCCAACGAGGTCACGGCGAGCGGCAACGGCAAGAGCGGCCAGCTCGTGCCGACCGGCGACCAGGTGCGCGAACCGCAGAATCGCCGAGTCGAGATCGTGCTGGGCAACGGACCGACCGCTTCGGCGGCGCCGTCGCCGCAGGCGCCTGGATATTCGGCTCCGGGGCGCTCGCCGCCGGGATACTCGCCGCCGGGATACTCGCCGTCAGCATACCCGACGCCGTATGGTGGGCCCGCTTCCTACGGTGCGCCGGTGCCCAGCGCACGCACGACGCCGGCCTCCTCGCAGCTCGCGGCCGGAACCTGCCGGGACTTCCAGCGCACGATCGTGATCAACGGGCAGTCGCAGCTCGCCAGCGGCACGGCCTGCCAGCAGGATGACGGGTCGTGGCGGGTGGTCCGTTAAGGCGGTTTACCAAATCTTCGTAGATATTAAGGCTATCCTTTCCATCGTGATGCCGGGCGGATGCCTTCCCTAGAAGGAAGGCACTGCTCGGCGTTGCGGTCTGCTTGTGCTCCGGTGCGGACAATCGGGGGAAGGATAAGCTCGGGATGCAAGAAGCTTACACGCTGTTCCTGCTCGGTACCGTGCTCGGGACGACGGGGTTGTTCTACCTCTTCTTTCGCGCCCGCAAGACGGTGCCTTACGAGATCATGCTCGGCATGGCGATGTCGCTGATCGGCTGGACGATGGCGGCGGTCGGCGGAGTCCTCGTCCTGTTCCTGTAATCTTTTCCGATGCATGCTGCCCTGCGATTGCCATGATCGCCGGATAGAAGCGCCACGAACGCATTTCTCACCGGGGGGTAGGCATGAGGGTTTCACAGTGGCTGCTGGCGCTTTGCGTCGCCGGCAGCGTGGCGGCTTGTTCGTCGGACAATAACGGGCAGACTGCAAGCGGTGCGAACGGGGCCGGCGACAACGGCGTCACCTCCTCGCAGCTGAACGGCATGGGCGGCGACCTGCAGAGCGAGACGACCGAGCTCAAGACACAGGTCGGCGACACGATCCATTTCGGCTACGACAGCTCGGAGATTTCGGGCGAGGCCCGGCAGACCCTGCAGCGTCAGGCCGCGTTCGCCCAGAAATACGCGAACCTGACCTTCACGATCGAGGGTCATTGCGACGAGCGCGGCACACGCGAGTACAACCTTGCGCTGGGCGAGCGGCGTGCGACCTCGGCCAAACAGGCGCTGATCTCCCTTGGCGTCTCGCCGCAACGGCTGCAGACGATCTCTTACGGCAAGGAGCGGCCCGTCGCGGTCGGTTCGACCGACGCCGCCTGGGCCCAGAATCGCCGCGCGGTCACGATCATCAACTGATCACGGGCGGCAGGCGGCCGAGCGGATCGGCCGCGACTCCGGGTGTGGCCGGCGACGAGCGGATAGGATAGATCTGACAATCGTTCTTCCGCCGGGTTGCCGATGCGCACGCTGTTCCACCTGCCGCTCTGCCCGTTCTCCCGCAAGCTCAGGATCGTCCTCCGGGAGAAGAACCTCGAGTTCGAGCTGCACCAGGAACGGGTCTGGGACCGCCGCGAGGACTTCCTGGCGATGAATCCGGCCGGCGAGGTGCCGGTGCTGGTCGAGCCCGACGGCACGGTCATCGTCGATTCGGGGGTGATCGCCGAGTACATCGAGGAGACCTACCGCGAGCGGCCGCTGATCGGCATCGATCCGATCGGCCGCGCCGAGGTCCGCCGGCTCGTCGCCTGGTTCGACCTCAAGATGAACCGCGAGGCGACGCAGAACCTGGTCGGCGAGAAGCTGATGAAGCGGATGATGGGGTACGGCCAGCCGAACTCGCAGGCGATCCGCGCCGGCCACACCAATCTCCATCATCACCTCGATTACATCGGCTGGCTGGTCGAGCGCCGGCGCTGGCTGGCCGGCGACCATTTCTCGCTGGCCGACATCGCTGCCGCGGCGCATCTCTCGGTGATCGACTATATCGGCGACGTGCCCTGGGGCCAGCACGAGCTGGCCAAGGACTGGTACGCGCGGATCAAGTCGCGACCCTCGTTCCGGCCGCTGCTGGCCGATCACGTCCCGGGTCACGCGCCGCCGGAGCACTACACCGACCTCGACTTCTGAGGCGCCACGACCGGGATTTCGCTGCTGAACTGAGCCGCCGGTTTCGCTAGAACAGGGCCGGTCGGGGTGGGGGATCCCGTGACGACGCACGTCTTCATCAGCTATTCGTCGAAGGACGCCAAGGTCGCCGGCACGGTGTGCGAGGCGCTGGAGCGCCGCGGCCTCAAATGCTGGATCTCCTCGCGCGACATCGAGCCCGGCCAGAACTTCCAGCAGGCGATTGTCCGGGCCATCCGTGCCGCCCGGGTGATGGTGCTGGTCTTCACGACCAACGCCAACAGTTCCAACGAGATCATGAAGGAGGTGGCGCTGGCGGGCCAGTACGGGCTGACCGTGATCCCGGTCCGCACCGAGGACGTCCTGCCCAACGATGCCTTCGCGTACGAGTTCGCCACCCGCCAGTGGATCGATCTGTTCCAGGATTGGGAACGCTCGATCGAGCGCCTGGCCCAGCAGATCGCGATCTCGAACCGGCCGAACGCGGAGCCGGAGTCGCCGGCCGAGCCGGTCGAGCCGCCGCCGGTCAAGCCCGCCGCGCCGATCCGGGCGGCCAAGCCCGGCGGCAGTGCTTGGGTCTGGGCGATCGTCGCGACCCTCGTCGTCGTGATCGTGGTGCTGCTCCTCGCCCGGCAAAGCCAGCAGCCAGACCAGCAGGCGCGTGTCGAGGAACCGAAGCCGATCACGGTCCCGCCGCCTCCACCGAAGCCCGTGGACGAGACGCCGGCGCCGACTGCTCCCCAGCGGGCGGAGACACCCCAACCGACCGCGCCGAAGGTCGCGGAGGAGCCGCATCCGGCGGTTCCCCAGACGGCGGAGATCCCGGCGAAGCCGGCTGTCGCGCCGAAGCCCGAGGCGCCACCGAAGCAGCCGGTCGAGCCGCCGCCGAAGGTGACGAAGCCGGCGGTCGAGCCGCAAGCGGCCCAGCACCCGGCGGCGGCCGCCTTCCTCGGCGTGCAGGTCCGAAACGCAGCGGCAGCCAATGCCGGCGCTTCGGGCAGCGGTACTCAGACGACCGGGGGCGCCGAGGTCGCCGTCGTCGCGAAGGACGGGCCGGCCGCCAGGGCCGGGCTGCAGGTCGGCGACGTGGTCCAGAGCTTCGACGGCAAGCCGGTCGACACGATGCAGGATCTGCCCCGCCTGGTCGCCGAGACGTCGGCCGGCAGGACGGTGGTGCTCGGCGTGGTGCGCCAGGGCGCCAGGCTCGATGTGAAGGTGACCCTGGGGACGGTGCCGGAGGAGGTCGCCAAGCAGATGGCCGCGCAAGCGGCGCCCGCCACGCGCACCTCGCTGCAGAACATCGTCTGGCAAGGCCTTTATTATTGCGGCCAGGGCGTGACGGGCGGCACGCTGACGATCGTCCGGCAGGTCGGTTTCGACATCCAGGCGCGGTTCAGGTTCTATCCGGTACCGCAAAATCCGGGCGTGCCCTCCGGCGAATACGAGCTGGAGGGCAGCGTCGATCTGTCGGCCCACA
>Ga0209579_10002460_pt1 | contig 14188 bp, 23 predicted proteins | sample Coa_R1_2_FD_187152 | JGI IMG/M metagenome (GOLD analysis project Ga0209579, IMG submission 187152) | Surface soil microbial communities from Centralia Pennsylvania, which are recovering from an underground coalmine fire - Coalmine... | ecosystem: Environmental > Terrestrial > Soil >... | reverse complement strand
TACCACGCGACGTTCCAGGAGATCCGCGCGCGCTCCGGAAAACCGTTCGTCGCCCACGGGCTCGCGTTCTCGATCGGGTCGGGGACCGGCGACGAGGACGAGCGCGCGCGCACCGCCGCCTGGCTGGAGCGGCTCCGGGACGACCACGCATGCTTCCGCTTCGCGTGGATGACCGAGCACCTGGGATGGACGCAGGTCGATGGTCTCCAGACGACGCTGCCGCTTCCGTTGCCCTTCACCGACGAGGCCGTGGGCGCGGTCACCGGTCGGATGCGGCTGTTGTCGTCGATTGTGCCCGATGTCGGCTTCGAGAATACGGCGGACTACTTCTGCGTTGGCGATCCGGCGGAGTGGCCGGCGTTCATCAACCGCCTCTGCGCCGCGGCGCCGTGCCGCCTCCTGCTGGACCTCCATAATCTCCACACACAGTGCCTCAACCTCGGACGCGACGCGGTCGAGACGCTCGACCGGCTCGACCTGGACCGCGTTCTCGAGATCCACCTGAGCGGCGGGAGTGAGAGCGAGCCGGGCTGGGTGCCGTCGGGCCGGCGGATGCGGCTGGACTCGCACGACGGCCCGGTGCCGGAGGCGGTTTGGAGCCTCCTGGAGCGCGCGCTGCCGCGGTGCCGGAACGTGCGGGGCCTCGTCGTCGAACGGCTTGACGGCACCGTCGGCGAGGGGGACGTGCCGGCGCTCCGGGCGGAAGTCCTGCGGGCGAAGGAGCTCTTCCGATGCTGATTGACCTACAGCGGCTGCTTCAGCGGGCGCTGGCGAGCGACGCGCCGATGGAGGTGCTGCGCGACGGCGCCACGCGTCTGGCTCCGGAGGAGCGGGCGGCCCTCGATCGCGCGATGCCCGACGGGGTCGCGCTAGCGGGGCTCATTGTGCGGAAGACGCGCTTCGAGCGGCTCTGCCGCGGAGACGCGGCCGTGGCGGCCGAGTTCGACCAGGACCCGGCTAGGATGACCGAGCTTTTCAGGAAGTACGAACGCCAAGTGACCCCGACGGCCGTGCTCCCGGAGGAGGAGGCGGCTGCCTTCCGCCGCTGGCGGCAGCGACAAAAGTGAACATTACTGTACCTGTAGTGTCGAGTACTGTGAATCTGCTGTATCGGCAGTCCCCTCTCTCGTCGACGCCAGCGCCCGCCCGCGACGGGGCTTGGCTAGGCCCGTCTCGCGGCTGGCGGGGCGGGACATGGAGACTCACCCTCTTCCTGAGAGGCCTCTCCCCTTCTCGATCTGCCCTCGTCCGCACCCGTACACGGCGCATCCCCCGAAATAGTCCCAACAGTCGGAGTGATGGGGCGTCGCACACCGCGGACACCCTCGCGCCTCGGCCCCGAGCGGGTTTGCGCAGACCGGGCAGTCGCCTCGAGCGACATGGGCTTCGACCGAGAGGACCTCGACACCGTCGGGGCGGGCCGCTCCGAGCCGAGCATAGAGGGTCAAAGCGTGGTCGATGAAGGTGTCGAGGCAGGCGCTATCGTCCGCCAAATTGCGCCCACATATGATCGTCACGCCGGCTGGACCAGCAGTCACGCGGACATCGGCTCCTTCGGGGAGTGACTGGCCCAGCGAGGGAAGTAAAAGGATTCGCCGACGCGCCTCAGCGTCCAAAACCTCCCGAATCCAAGCCTCGGGCGACCCCTGGACGACGAAGGCGTCGTCGAACCGGACATCGCCGAATTCTATATCCTGCTCCCCGAACATCTTCTTCGAGAGGGATGCGAGGATTCCCTCGGGAAAGAGATGCAGGAGACCCACCGAGGGTCGACCGAAGTGGATCCGCGTACTTGGAGGCTCCTTTTGATAACCCGGATGATAAGAGAGTACGACCGGACAGTCGTCGATTCGGAACTCTACCCGGTCCCCCCACCCGACCTCCGCCACGAACGTCCCATGCAGGCGAGTCGCAATAGCCTTGAGGTGGCGCCTGCGGTCCGGTGTTTTGGACGCCTCGGCCGCGAGTTTGAGAACGGCGACTCCGAACACCAGAATGAAGACGGCTGCACCGAAAATCTCTTCGTCGCTGGATGCCCCGAGCGCGTTTACAACCATTAGGTTGCAACCTCTGCACGTGAAAGACCCATTGAAACCTACACCTTGTTTTAGTTCAACATTCCCCAACATACGAGGAGAGTTCCCTCCGTCGGCATCCGCCCGCGGCGGGCGGCGGCTCACGATGCTGCCATCGATGGCGTTTTCAAGGAAGCGGAGACTGTTGGGTAGGGGTTCTCCGTACGGCCGAGAACAGCGAGGAAATCAGCGAGTATCGTCGCCTTTTGTCGCCTAATCGTGGGTAGGTATTCCCGAGAGGGGGATACGGATGGCGTAGAATATGTCTCCGCCTTCCCGAATACCCCGCATCTTCAGGTCATGCTTGGTCAGCCCCTGGTCCTTCAAGGCGAACCACCTCTGTTGAGCCGACCCGAGCCGGGCGTGGAGCTCGTCCTTCATGGCTGAACTTCCCATCGAGAACTTCTCCTGAAAATGAAAATGGCCCCTATACTTCGGTCGGGCGGAGAATGACCAAGATCTACAAGGCCGAACCTTATGTCAAAGTTGTCGAACGCAGCGACGTGATAATTCGCGCTCCACGAGCCGTGCCCCGGCGAATGGCTCTCACGCTTCTCCTGGGTTTGGCACTTTTTTGGATTCCTATGTTGATCGGGGGAATGCTCGGAGAGGCGGCATTGTTCGCGGGCATCCCCTTGGTCCTTTTCCTTTCCACATTTCGGGGAGCCAATACCCTCCGGCTTCAGCCAAAACAGGAGCGCTTGCGCATTCAGAGGCACTATCTCTTCTGGTCAGCCTTGCTAGCCCTGGTGAAAACAACTGAAGTCACGGAAGTCCTAGTCAAGCGCCGTTGCGAGGAAGCCTACGAAGAGTCGCCCCTGTTGCCGGTGTCGGCATTGCTCGCCACGTTTGGAGTCCATGCTCATTTTGGTGGGAGAAAGGTCTACATCGAGGTATTGGATCTTGTTCTTGAACTCGCATCGGGCGATCGCCTAGTCGTTATTTCTTCCCACGACAACGAGTCCATTGAGACTGCTCGTCTGGCCCTCGCACGGAAACTTAATCTCTCCCTTTCCCAGTAGGCATTACCGATCGCGGCAACGCACAAGACCTCCTGTGTCCCGCCCCAGCCCGACTCCGCCTCGCTGGGTAGCACATCGATGGCAGCCGCGTAATCCGCCGCCCCCTGCGGGCCCCGCCTGGCTGCCAGCACGCGGTCTACTTCACGCGAACCCATCGCGATCAAGAATGGATAGCCGCCCCGCCCCTGCAGGCCCCCGCCACCGGGCCACCGAAGGGGGAGGATCTGCGGCATCCACGGGAAGGGGTTCGCCGGGATGGAATTTGTTTCAATGCCCGTGGCAGCCCGGGTCAAGGTCGAACTGGCCGACCCGAAAACCACTACTCATTCTGCTACTCATGTGGAAACGTGGCAGGACAGGCAGACTTGTGTTTGATGGAACAATGGAGCGGCGATTTCCGATGACACGCGCAAGTCCTTGGTCGACGCGGGCTTTCGCGCGCGATGAAGAAAATGGCGGAGAGGCAGGGATTCGAACCCTGGAGACAGGTTAACCCCGTCTAACGGCTTAGCAAGCCGCCGCATTCGACCACTCTGCCACCTCTCCGGTTAGCGGCGGAAGCTGCTGGCGGCATTATACTTAGGCTCTCGTTGGTGTCACTTTCTTTTGAGCAGTAGATACCCCCGAGAACGCGTTCGACCGCTCCGCTTGGGTGTACCTGGCTCCGGACTGGGGCAGGCTTCCGAGCCTGGGGAAACCGCCGACACCGAAGCAGAGCTGCGCGGCGCGCCGGCCTTGACCAGATCCGCCCGGACGCCGTAAGCGGGGATCCAGCATGATCCAGACCGCGAAGACCCCCGAGGCTCCGATCGATGTCCAGGATCGGATGGACGCCTTCTTCGGAGTCGTCGACATGTGTCGAGAGATCGCCCTTTCTGCGATGATCTCGCAAGGGATGTCGCGCGAACAGGCCCAGGCGGAGTGGCGCCGACTTCGGCACGAGGCCTTTCTGAAGCGCGAACGGCCCCCCTTCAGTCGGCGCTTCCCAAAAGCCGGTCTCTGGACCTCCCGGTGAGCTTCTCCGGGGAATTTCACCAAGCCGCAGCGGGAAGGCCGCCTCAGGACGGCTTTCCCGCTGCGGCTGGGAGCATCTGGACAAAGCCCTGGAAGCCGGCCGCCAAGGTTGATGCAGCCTCGGGCAGGGCTTCGATGACTAGGTCGCCCCGGTCGATCCGGCGTACCGCGACCAAAGAAAACAGCTTCCCGATCTCGTCGGACGACGGCGCGGCGACGGCCCGCGGCGGGGCAGGGGGGGCGGGGCGGCGGATGGAATCGTGCTGTTCTTCCGCCGCCCCATTCGGATCGGCAATCCTGGTCATTCCCTTGTGGTTCGAGCCTGCCCTCCGGGGACCCGTCAGTCTTCGCGCAGGATCTCCTCCACTCGGTTGGGATCGAACCGCGGGGCTTCAAGGACGCGGAACATGAACGAAAAGAGGCCGTGCCGGACTTTCAGATTCATCCTCGGATACCAGACTGGACTCGCCAAGGCGAGGGCATGGCGGACAAGGAACGGCGCTGCCACGTCGAGCATCTCCGCGTCGCCGCTCCTCTCAAGATACCTGTTCCAGAACCGTCCGAAGAGCTCGATCAACTTCTGACGGGATTCTCCTTGGGATTGCAGTGCGAAGGAAAGGAAGTTCATCGTCAGGCAGGCCACGTCATCGGCCGGTTCTCCCCAGTGGATGCGCGAGCGATCCAGCACGGTGAAGTCGGTTCCATCGCGGAACAGGAGGTTCCAGGGATGAAAGTCCCCGTGGACCCTGCGAAGGCGATCGGTCCGACTCTTGAGGCGCCATCTCCACTTGAGACAGCGGTGCTCCAGGTGTTCGAGAAGCTCGGGGATCAGGTGCCCCTCCTGTGGCGGATATTCGTCGAGCAATCCCGGAATGCCGTCGGCTTGCACCAAGAGCTCCCGGACGCGACGGTCGTAGATCTTCGGGTCGATCCCTCGCTCCTGATGGATCTCGACCAGGTGGTCCGCCAGCGCTTCGGCCCGTTCGTAATCCAGGCTGGTGGGGAGACCTCCCAGTTTGAGGCGGACGAGATCCTGACCGTATGCACGACCCTCCGCGAATTCCGCGACGGAGAAATGTGTCTTTTCCCCGTTCGGGAAGAGGAGGCCGTCGACGGATTCGATCCCATCCCCTGCCAGCTTTCGGGCGTGGCGAGGGATCGCGCTCATTAGGTTTGCCGCTTCGAGGTCGTCCTGCGGGGGTACGGCTCGCGGTTCGGAATCGGGGGTCTGGGTTTCCAGGACCGCACGGCCTCGGACTCCATCTCCTTCGTAGTCGATTTGGAAGGCGCTTCGCGAAGTGGCGGCTTTCCTCGAACCGTACCCGGCTAATGGGGAGATCGATTTCACCCGGACCGGCATTTCCAGGAACCGGGACAGATATCCCTCCATTCCCTTTTGATCAAACACATTGGAAGCGACCCTCTTGGGCTGGTTCTCGGGGTGATTCTCTGAAGTCACTCGGCCTTTGACGGTGATTCCCTTCTCGTCATTCATTGCAGCTTCTCCTATTCCTTTCTTGGCTTTATGCCTGCGGCTGACATAGCAACCCCGTTGCCACGGGCCACTTCGGAAGGGAGGTCGACCAAGACCGGTGAAATAGCCGCTCCCGATGTGGAAAACTTCATTCGCTCCCAACGACTTAGCGCTATCGCATCTCGTACGCCTTCGCACCACAGCGCTGTTCTTCCTGCGCTAGTTCGTTCTGATTTCCAGGGCGAGAGCAGCCCCGCTCCAACTTTCAACCCGATTGCTTCCTGCTTCTCCACTCCCTGAGAGAAGGACCTCAGGCTGGCCCCCATTCCGCCCACTCTCGTGAAGCGCTGTCTTCCTGGGCTATTGGGAGTCCGTTCTCATTCGCGCTAGACCAACCCTCCTTCAAACAAGAACCTTCCTGGGGATCCCCCGTGGCAGACCAATTGCGTCTGCTGGCTCGATGCTTGGAGGAAGAACATGAGACGCAAGTATCGGATAGAAGCCGTAGAGCCGCTCGATCGCATCTCCCACGGCGACTTCTTCGGTCCACGGAAAGCCGTGACGCTAGTGAAGATCGAAAACGGGGAGACCGTGAAAGTTCTCCTGCCATGCCGGAGGACTTGGAGACGCGGAGAGGTGATCGAGCTCGAAGACTTTAAGGTGATGAGGGATCAGGAGAGGCGTCAAGCCCCGTCGGAACTCGCGACGACGCTGGTACGGGACCATGAGCGGGGCGATTCTCCTTCCGACATGGACGGTTTTACGTTGGCCTCCTCGGGCCTGAGATCAAGGCCTCGGAGCTGACGTTGGCCCGGCCGGGGTGGAAGTCCGGATGGGGAAGGACTTTGGGGGACATTTTGTCCTTGGATCCATTTCAGGAACTCTTCCGCATCTTCCCGGAGGATCTCCGGCGCCTGGTTCACCCGAAGCCAGGCGCGCTCGCGGCGCGGCGGCCGCCTTCAGGCGGGGCAGGGGCACCTGCCGGCCAGGAGCCGCACGGTCTGAGGATCGCCTCAACCGTTACATGAATCAGGCCGAGTGGCCCGACGACTTGAGATTCTTCCCCGTGCGCGACGAAACGAGATCTCGGTTCAAGGGCTATGTCGCAGAAGATGACTTGGTGTTCGCGCTAACGGAGGAGACGTACTATCCCGCGTACAGCTACGCACCTCCCCGGGCTTCCCGCGACCTGTCGGGGGTCGCGCGAGAAAGGCTGCTGAAGTTGCGCAAGAAAGGCTGGTCGGAGGCGAAGATCAGTCGGGCGTTGGAGAGCATGCCGAAACTGAAAACCCGGTCGAAGCCTTCGGGCCTCAACCGGCCGATCCGCAGGGCCCTCGCCCATCTCGTCGCGGATCATGGGCAGGCTGCTCTCCTGATCCATAAGTTCTTCCGCAACGAGCGCTTCGACGACCTCGTCGTGTCCTCTTCGCGGCACATCTCCGTCCCTGACCGGCTCACCAATTCCGAAGCGGTGGCCGTCGACGGCTGGATCACGGTCAATCCAGGATGACGTTCTCCTCGTCTCGAGCTGGAAAGTCCCCTTGCCCATCTGCGACGCGTGGAAGATGCCCCGCGCCGGATCCCAGTCGACGTTCTCGGGCCCACTCACCAGCTTAAGGAAGGGGGGCGTCCGCATCATCCTCCATACACGTCCATGAATAGCTCGGGCACGCGATCCCATGCTCCGCCGTTGTTCCTCTGCGATGGTCCGAACCAGGCAGGTTCCGGGACACGGCTCCGTCATCCGCAAGAACTCCGCAGGCTCTGCAGATGGGGCATGTCCAGGGAAAGACAGCTTTCCGATTGTCCCTAAGTTCGGGTTCGCTGATCGTGGGGTGCTCGAAAGCGCACTTTGGGCAGCGGAAATAGCGTTTCTTTACAGCCATGGGGAACTCCTTGAGCTTGGACCGTCAGGGCGCTCCTGGTGAACGTCCCCGTATAGAGTGGTAGCAAGAGCTGTGCCACGACCCTGTTGATGAGGACCCAGATTGGACGAACTTGCCGGGGTACACAACTTCTTCTGGGGAAGTCCTTTGCCCCTCCGCGTAACGGCATCGTTAATATGGCGCGATTGCGGTCGCCCTCAGGAGCACGAAGTATTCCCGGGGAAACCGTTTTCAACCCGGGAATCCATCTGCACCTAGGGGACATCTCACGGTGGAACCCAGGATTCTGAGCTCCCAGGGTATGAAGTCCGGCGACGAAGGAACCGGCGGCGTCACTACGCGGAAAGAGGCGTCCCCTCGAAGTTGTTCTCCGCATCCTCCCGAAGGATCGCGGGCACCGTGTCCACCATCGCCCGACGCTCTCGCGAGCGGCGCGCGCACCGCAGCCGGGAGAAAGGGGCCCCGGCCAGGGCTGCCGCGGCCCCTCCCGCGGGGGCGCCTGAGGATATTCCAGCGCAAGGCGGTCCGGATGCACGCCCCGGACCCAGAGCATTCGGGGAATCTCCGGCACCCGGGAGCGTTTAGTGGAAGTTGCACTCGTTTGAGATTGGGAGGAATCATGGCCAACATTCTCGTCACGGGATCGAGCAAGGGTTTCGGATTCCTGATCGTGAAGACGCTCCTGAAGGACGGCCACCGGGTCGTCGCGGGCATGCGGGGCGTTGACGGCAAGAACAAGGGTGCCGCGGCGGACCTGAAGGCGGCGGGCGCCGTCCCCGTCGAGATGGATGTGACGGAGGAGTCGAGCGTGGCCCGGGCCGTCGGGGCGGCCGGCGCCCTGGATGTCGTGGTCAACAACGCCGGGGTGGGTGTCCTCGGTCTCCAGGAGACCTTCACTCCTGAGGACTGGAAGAAGGTCTTTGACATCAATGTCCTGGGCGTCCAGCGGGTAGACCGGGCGGTGCTGCCGCAGATGCGGGAGCGTCGCGCGGGCCTGCTCATCCACATCTCCAGCCTGCTGGGGCGCCTGGTGATCCCCTTCTATGGCCCCTACAACGCCTCCAAGCATGCCCTGGAAGCCTTGGCCGACAACTACCGCATTGAGCTCTCCTCCTTCGGCATCGAGTCGGTCCTCGTGGAGCCGGGCGGGTACGGGACGACCTTCATGGACGGCCTGATGAAGCCGTCGGATGCTTCACGGAGCGGCAGCTACGGCCCGATGGCGGACGCGCCGGAGCAGTCGTTCGCCGCTTACGCGACGCGGATGAAGGGGCCCCACGCGCCGAACCCGCAGTGGGTGGCGGACGCCGTCCTGGGCTTGGTCAAGGCTCCCCGGGGGAAGAGGCCCTTCCGCACCACCGTGGACCGTCTAGGCATGGGCGCGGCGGTCGATCCGTACAACCAAGCGGCGGAGGAGCTGCAGAAGAAAGTGTATGCGGCGTTCGGGATGTCGGAGGTCCTGACGTTAAGGACCTGAGCCGAAGGATCCGCCCTCGTCAGGTTGGATCCAGCCGGAGTCCGGCTAGGGCGGCCGCCGACTTCCTGGATGTCGAGAGGAGACTGCCATGGCTTCGAAGAGAATCGTTGTCGTCGGCGCGACTGGCACGATCGGCAAGGCGGTTGTCGCCGCGCTGGCCGTCAAGTTCGATGTCGTCCAAGTGAGCCACCGTGCGGCGACGTATAGGATCGACCTCGCAGATGCCGAGTCCATCCGGCGGACATTAGCACAGATCGGCAAGGTCGATGGCATCGTGAGCACCGCAGGTGTAGCAAGCTTTGCGCCGTTCTCAAAGCTCACCGACGATGATTTCTCGCTTGGCATCCGAAACAAGCTGATGGGCCAAGTCAACCTTGCTCGCATTGGACCTGATCATCTGAGCGACGGCGGGTCCATCACCCTCACCAGCGGGATTCTTTCGCGCAAGCCGATGCCCGGGGGTGCGGCGATCAGCCTCGTCAATGCCGCGCTCGAGGGTTTCGTCCGAGCCGTCGCCTTGGAATTGCCCCGCGGCATCCGCATCAATGTCGTTGCTCCTCCCTGGGTCAGGGAAACGCTGATGGCCATGAAAATGGAGGCGAGCCAGGGCAAGCCCGCCGCGGAGGTCGCGCGCGCCTACGTCCAATGCGTGGAAGGTACCGCCACTGGCCAAGTGGTCGATGCCTGAGGAAAGGCGGCCAGCAGGCGCGTAAATAAGCCGGGGTCATCTCTGAGTGTGGTTGGCTGGCGTACTTTCTAAGAACACAGGAAGGCGGGCCTCTCAGGGAGCCCGCTCGTTCTGGCCCCGCTTCTCCCAGGCGGCGCCCCGTCCAAGTCGGAGCTGGGCCCGCTCCCTCCAGGCGGACGTCAGGTCCCTTCTCATTTCAATCGACCGCTGCAGGTCGTCTTCGGCTAGGGCGTCATCCGGGAACGGATCCTCCGAGCGGCTCACCGTCCATCCAGGATGACCTATAGTTCCGACAAATCGGCCCAAGCTTACTTTTGCGATCGAGCACCCTCATGGTGCGCTGGTCCACCACTTTCATTCCTCAGCACCATTCGTGCGGGATTTGTCACTGGAGGAGCGGATAATCACGCACCCCAGGGACCTCCTTGGCGTGGAGACTAACGGGTAGGCCCCGAGACCCCTCCCTGAAATCATGGCCTGTTTCTTGCACTAGACGGGGAGTACCCCAACCGGGGCGGGGGGCGGGATAGCCGTGCGCGGAAGTCCGAGGACCTGATGACACTGGTAGAGAATCCCAGAAAAGAGTTCGTGCTCGTCGTGGACAGCGATTGCCTCCGAGGGCGCGCCCTCTTAACTCGCCTCAGGGCTATAGGCTACTACGTGGCGTCCTTCGCGCGTGGAGAAGACGCCCTAAAGTTCGCCGCCGAGAACGACCCGGATGCGATCGTCTCGGAGTGGAGTCTCTCTGACATGCGAGGTGTTGAGCTTGCTCGAAGGGCCAAGATGCAGTCCTTCGCGACGAAGGTCATCCTCTTGAGCGATCAGGCGGACTGGCGAGCCCTCCGAGAGACGCTCGAATGCGGTGGCGAAGATGTCGTGTCGCGTTCCGTCTCCATGGAGCATCTCCTCAGCATTCTCGGTCGGACGCCAGAGGCGCACCGATGCTCAGGCTTTGAACGATCCCTCGTCGCTTCGCAATAAGGCGGGGCCGCTCAAGGAGGAATGGGAACATGAAGGTGAAAGGGATCGAGGATGTGACCCTCGTCATGGAGGCCATCCGTGGGCGTCGCGCTGCCGTCAAGGCCAAGGAACGTCCTCTTATCGCGGGAGGGACCGTCGCGGGAGGTCTGGTTCCTCCACGGACCGATCATCCGCCAGGGCGAGCGCCGGCTCACTCAGGAAGAGATTCTCAAGATTGCTGAAGGAAGCGCGGCTGCCTGTGCCTCTGGCTGGCCCTGAGGCAAGGCGCAGCGGACGCGGTGACCTAGTTGCCTCCTGGTGCCTGACGAACCTCCTCCTGAATAGGGACTGTCATCCGAGTTTACGAAGTGCGCTTTGTCGTCAATCTCGCTGACTGATGAGGAAGGAATTGGAAGGGCGTCGCAGCTGGAGGCCGCCGAGGATATACTCCGGGGATGTTCGAGCACGAGGATCTGCTCGCGCCCCTCGACGCGAGTCTCCCTCTGGGACGTCGGCTGGAGGCGTTGCACGCGCGCATTCGGCGCGACCACCCGTTCGTTGATCGCGTCGCGGTCGCGTCGTTCGAACCCAAGACCTCCATGCTTCGGACGTTCCTTTCCAGCGGCGGAGACCTTCCTCTCGTCCACTACGAAGCTTCCTTGGACAACGCCCCTTCGCTTCGGGAGATCCTGACCACGGGTCGTCCCCGCGTCGTCAATGACTTGGAGCTTTTCGCCTCGGGCCCTCACGAGCATACCCAGGCGATCCGTCGGCAGGGGTACGGCTCCAGCTACACCCGCCCAATCCGTCTAAATGATCAAATCTGGGGCTTCCTCTTCTTCAATTCGTACGAGACCGGCCCATTCACCCCGCCGGTCCTGGACTCCCTCGACGTCTATGGCCACCTCGTCTCCTTCCTGGTCACCTCTGAGATTCTTGCTGTGCGGACCCTGGCGGCGGCCGTCCGGACGGCCCACGAGATGGTCCATCTTCGCGACCCCGAGACGGGGGGCCACCTTGACCGCATGGCCGAGTTCTCACGGATCATTGCCCGCGATCTCGCGGCCGAAGGTAAGCAGGCTTTCGATGATGAGTACATTGAAAGGATTTACCTCTACGCCCCCCTGCACGATCTGGGCAAGATCGGAATCCCCGATCGAGTTCTCCTTAAGGCCGGCAAGCTTACGCCAGCCGAGACCGAAACCATGAGAACCCATTCGCGCAAGGGCGTTGAGATGATCGACCATATGATCGAGAACTTCGGCCTCCGTCACTTCGGAAGCCTCGACGTGCTCCGCAATATCGCCGAGTACCACCACGAGGCGATCGACGGCACGGGATACCCAGCGGGCCTCAAAGGAGAGGCGGTGCCGATCGAGGCGCGGATCATCGCCGTGGCGGATGTCTTTGACGCCCTGACCAGCCGGCGACCCTACAAGTCTCCCTGGTCGAACGACGAGGCATTTGCCATGCTCCGACGGCTGACGGGGACGCAGCTCGACCGAGACTGCGTCCTGGCGCTCGTAAGAAACCGCGAGCGCGTGAAGGAGATCCAAGACCGGTTTGCCGTCGCGATGGGTTAGGAGGCACCGTCCGAGGGGGAAGGCGCTCGGGCGGGCAGCCTCTCTTCGTGGCCCGCCGTCCTCCACCTGGGGGCTCGGGAACCCCTTCGGGACCTGAAGGTAGATCGGTCCACTCCCGGAGCCGACGTCGTCTCCTACACCGCGGGGCCGGTCTCGGTCACCCTCTGGGACGATCCGGCCTCCTACAAGGTGCTCCGAAGGATGCTGCGATCGGAGGCCCCTGGCACGGTTACCGAGATCTTCCAGGAGTACGAGTTCGACGAGGAGATGCCCGACTCCCTCTTCGTGCTCGCCAAGGAGAAGTAGGGCCGGCTTCCAGATCAATCCCCCGCTCCCGCCCCGCGTCAGATCGAGAGGCGACCAGGGAGCTGCCTCCGTGCCGTTCCGCCGTAGCCATGGGGCCTCAAAAGCCGAAGGTCAGGGATAACGCTCCGCTTCTGAGCCCGTCCATATCGAGCGCCACCTTCATCGAGGGTCGTGCGATCCCTCCTTCTCCTCCCTTGCCCCAGTGGAGGGAATCGAAAATTCCCGCACTTAGCGTCCCGATGGCCGCGCCGGCCAGGATGTCCGAGGGAAAGTGGCGCCCCTCTTCGACGCGCTCGAAGGCCGTAAAGGCCGCCAGGCCGTAGGCGGGCAATCCCCAAAGCGGTCCCGAATTCTGCTCCATCAGAGTCGCCGCCGTGAAGGCGCCTTGAGAGTGGCCGGAGGGGAAGGAATGGGTGCCCACGCCGGTTGCCGAAGTGGCTCCGGGACGCGGACGCTGGACGGAGGACTTCAGCATGAACGTGGTCAAGCTCGACGCGCCAAAGGCTTCCCCGATGGTCCAGGCTTCGTCCCACCAGTTTCGACCCTCTCCGGGGAGCAGGACCCCCGTCAGGACCACTGCCGCGATCAAGGTGTCCAGCCCGGCATCGCTGTAATAGCCTCGATTCCCCAGGACGCCAAACCAGTGGCTCTGGAGGCGCCGGTCCCAATGGGAGATCGCCGCCGCCGAGACCGCCAGGCCGGCCGGGAGGAGAACCTCCGGCTGGGTCAGGTAGTCCTCCCAGACGAACTCCTTCCACGCCTTGGCCGAGAAGTGCGTCTCGTAGGCATCCTCCACGGAATGATGGGGCGGGCGGAAGTCGCCCGGCGCGTCCTGGGGAGGAGGGGCCGGGGGTGACGGTGGGGGATTTCTATCTTGGGACGGACCCTCCGTCGCGTCTCGAGGGAACCAGCGGCTTGGACCGCCAGGAACCGACGGGCTTCCCGAGACGAACGAAAGGCGGCGGATCAGATCCCGTTCGCCTTCCTCCTCCGGTTCCGGATCGATGTCCAGCGGGCTCCCGTGGCTGAGGGAAGTGGAGGGGTCGGGGGAACGGTGGATCGTTTCACCGCCGGGGGCAGAGAGCGCCTCGAGGATCAGCAGGGTGATCGCGGTCATGCGGCAACGCGCCTCCCGATAGGGCCAAGCATCGTGTCGGTCCAGAAACCAAGTCTCGCCCGGGATCCCAGGATCCGTCGTGGAGCGTCGGCCTTTGGGCCGGCGTAGAAGTTTACCAATGGTAGGCAAGTCCCAAGAGGATCCCTGGGGATGAGATGGTCAGGGTATTCCCATCTTCAACCGAATGGTCCCGTCCGGACCAGTACTGATACGTCACGGTGCCCGAGACATCGAAGGAGGGCCCCAGGCGCCAGGTCAGCGGAACCTCGAGGCAGATGCTCGGCCGTGCCGAGACGTAGAGACGGCCGCCCTGTTCCCTGATCGCTTCGGCGGCGGGAGCGGATACAACAACACGCATGCCTGGAATGATGCTCCTCCAGAACGTCCCTGCGCGAGCTCGAGCCACGTACACCGCATGAAGTTTCTTCTGACTTCCTCTGGCATCAGCAACAGCAGCATCGAGGATGCGCTAGTCGGCCTCCTGGGCAAGCCGATCGCGGAGTCCAGCGCCCTCATCATCCCCACCGCGATCTACCCCTTCCCCGACGGTGCGGCCGGAGCATGGCGGGCGATCTGCGGTAAGGCC
>Ga0209579_10002456_pt1 | contig 14192 bp, 9 predicted proteins | sample Coa_R1_2_FD_187152 | JGI IMG/M metagenome (GOLD analysis project Ga0209579, IMG submission 187152) | Surface soil microbial communities from Centralia Pennsylvania, which are recovering from an underground coalmine fire - Coalmine... | ecosystem: Environmental > Terrestrial > Soil > Unclassified... | reverse complement strand
GAGCTTTTGGGCGGGGAACGTGGGTTCTGATACAGGCGGCTCTGTCATCAGTCCGTCGAACGCGAATATGCTGGTTGGAATCCGGCCGACCATCGGACGCATCAGCCGCTACGGCGTGATCCCGATTACCGCCGATCATGACACTGCCGGACCCATGACCCGGACAGTCGCGGATGCGGCGATTATGCTGGGAGCTCTCGAAAGCGCTGCGCCCGATCCGAACGATCCGGCGACGCGCCAATGCACGCCGCCGGCGGGTCGCGATTACACTAAATTTCTCAAGGCGGACGGGCTGAAAGGAGCGCGCATCGGTGTCCCGCGAGCTTTCTATTATTCCGGCGTGACGCCTCCTGGCGAGGATCATCCTCGCGGCGGGCTGAATCCCGAGCAAGCCAAAGCCATGGCGGACGCGATCGCGATTCTGAAGAAGCAAGGGGCCGTCATCGTCGATCCGGCCGACGTGCCGAGCTTCGTCGATAAAGATCCCAAGAGCAATTTTCTCTTGTGGACGTATTGTTCCGGCGGGGAACAGGGCAAGGGTCATGACGAAAACTGTTCCGTGAATTTCAAATACGGAATGAAGCGCGACTTCAACATCTGGCTTTCGAGTCTCGGCGCTGCCGCTCCGGTAAAGACGCTAAAGGAGCTGCGCGAATGGAACCTGGCGCACGTCAAGGCCGGGGCGATCAAATACGGCCAATCCCGACTCGACATCTCGGATGAAATGGACCTGACGGCCGATCGAGCCCGCAATGAAGCGGACGTGCGCAAAGACAGCCTGCTCAGCCGTGAGAAGGGAATCGACGGTGTATTGAAGGCGAATCATCTGGATGCGATTCTGACGCCGGGAGGCAGCGGCGCGGATCTCGCCGCCCGCGCTGGATATCCGATCATCGTGGTTCCGTTCGCCATGGCGCCGAACGCTCCGACGCCGCCTTTTCCGAGCGGCTTCAACGCCAAGCCCGCGCCCTTCGGGATCGGTTTCACCGGAACGGCGTGCGCGGAGCCCCGGCTGATCGAGATCGCTTACGCCTTTGAACAGGCGTCAAAACGGCGCGTGCCGCCACCGTCGTTACCCTAGGGCATGCAGGGCGTGGTCCGCGACCTGCGTCGTCCTCCGCGAAAAATGCGGCTGAACCTCTAAAACGCTATGATGAAATAGATTCATTTCGCCCATAGCGGGGCGGACGTGCGGGCGCCCCGTGGGGCTTTTTCAGGAAGGATGCTCCATGGAAAAACAGGCGCAAAACATACAAGAAGCATTTCTAAACAACGCGCGCAAAGACAAGACTTTTCTCACCATCTATCTGATGAGCGGGGTGAAGCTCTCCGGCCGTATTAAGAGCTTTGACAAGTATTCGGTCATTCTGGAAACCAACAATCAGGAACAATTGATCTTCAAGCATGCGATCTCAACGGTTGTGGTTTCCAAGCCCTTCCACTCGCCGGTTCACTCGAGCGCCGCGGCCGGCACCCATGCCGCGCCGGGCGCGCCTGTCGATTCGGAATAATAAGCTGGACTCAGAATAAGCGAGATTCGTAATCTTTGGCTGAAGAAATCGCTCTCCTCGTCGGCCTGCATCTGACGGCTCGCGCTCCCAAGCGCCAGCCGGACGATTCCGGCCTCCCGAGCCCATCTATCCGGGCTGAAGAATCGATGGAAGAGCTCGCCGCGCTGGCGGGGACGGCGGGAGCGCGCGTGGCGGAGCGCGTGATCCAGTCGCGCCCGCGCCGCGATGCATCGACGCTGGTAGGATCCGGCAAGGTGGACGAACTGAAGGCGATGGTCCACTTCCACGAAGCGACCACCGTCATCTTCGACAGCGAGCTGACGCCGACGCAGCAGCGCAATCTGGAAAAAGCGCTGGATGTGAAGGTGCTCGATCGAACGCAGTTGATCCTGGATATCTTCGCGCGCCGCGCCCGAACTCGCGAGGGTCAGTTGCAGGTGGAACTTGCGCAGTTGAATTACATGTTGCCGAGGCTGACCGGGCATGGGGCGGCGATGTCGCGGCTGGGCGGCGGTATCGGGACGCGTGGCCCTGGCGAAACCAAGCTCGAAACCGATCGCCGCCGGATTCATCAGCGCATCCACGCGATCGAAAAAGATCTGGAGCGCGTTCGCGGCGGACGAACCACCCAGCGGCGCCAGAGACAGGCTGTCCCGCTGGCCACCATCGCTCTGGTCGGATACACGAACGCCGGAAAGTCGACGCTCTTCAACCGGCTGACCGGCGCTGGTGTCCTGGCGGACGCGAAGATGTTCGCGACGCTCGATCCGACGGTGCGGCACATCACACTGCCGTCACGAAGACGTGCGTTGGTGAGCGACACAGTGGGATTTATTCGCAACCTGCCTACAACCCTGATCCGGGCGTTTCGAGCCACGCTTGAAGAGGTCGTCGAGGCTGAACTTCTGCTGCATGTGGTGGACGCCAGCTCGCCCGAGGCGGCCGATCACACCGCGCATGTCTTCAGCACGCTTACCGAGATCGGCGCGGCGCAAACGCCGCAAATTCTGGTACTCAACAAAGTCGATCGCATCCCCGGCGATCCCGATGTCGCCGCGCTCGCGCGGCGGATCCTGCAGGACCCGGAGCATCAGCCGGCCGGTGCTGTCGCGATCTCGGCCAGTACCGGCCAGGGATTCGAGGAACTGCTTCAAAAGATCGATGAAACGCTGTCGGTCGATCCAGTTGCGGAATGCCACTTCCGTTTTCCTATCGAGGACGGCGGCCCGCTGCACGTGTTGCATGAATATGCGCATGTGACGGCGACGCATTACACCGGAGATGCGGTCGAAGTGGATGCGGTGGTCCCGGAATCGGTGAAGCGCCGGCTCCGGCAATATCTGGTCACCACCGGCGAAACGGCTGGGATATGATCGTATCATCGGATGAATTTGCCCAATCTACTGACGCTATTGCGGATCTTCTTTGTTCCGCTGTTGGTAGCCGCGCTGCTCGCGGATGGCACGTTCCTCGCGCGCTGGCAGAGCCTGGTTCCGATTTCGCGGGAAATCTTCGCCCTGGCCGTTTTTCTTATAGCCGCCGCCACTGACCTGCTGGACGGCTACCTGGCGCGGCGTTGGGGACAGGTCACCACGGTTGGCACGCTGCTGGACCCGATCGCGGATAAGCTGCTCATTTCCGCGGCGCTGGTGTCCCTGGTCGATATTCATCGCGCGCCGGCCTGGATCGTGATTCTTATCATTGGCCGTGAGTTTGCTGTTTCGGGACTGCGTTCCATCGCCTCTGCGTCGGGCTACACGATCCGGGCGAGTGAGCTCGGCAAAACGAAAATGGCGGCGCAAGTGGTGGCGATATCCCTGGTAATCGCGGGAATTCGCTGGCCCGATCTGAATCTGTTCGCGACCATCGGGCTGTGGGCCGTGATGCTATTCGGTATTGTTTCCGCGGCTGATTACTTCCGTAAATTCTGGTATCGCGTCGACGAACATGTTAAGACCCGGCGCCGGCGGGAGCTGTTACGCCTGGAGCGTCAGCAGAAGCGGGCGGCCCGAGCACGCGCCATGTCCGCCCCGGTTGCTTCCCGCAATATCGGCGATCCCGGCTAAGGTTACTGCCAGCCGCCGCCCAGCGCCTTGTAGAGTTGAACGACGCTCAGCATCTCATTCAAGCGGATTTGCGATAACGTGAGTTCCGCCTGAAACAGGTCGCGGTCCGCGTCGAGCGCGTTCAACTGCGTATCCACGCCGCCGCGATAGCGGACATAAGCCAGCCGCGTGCGGTCCTGGAGCGCGGTTACCAGCGATTCCTGCTGCGTCCTGCTTTCTCTTAGCCTCTGGTGAGCGATCAGGGCGTTGGAGGTCTCCGTGAACGCCGTCTGGATGGTCTTTTCATACGCGACCAGGGCCGCCTGCTGCTGCGCCTCCGCGAGCTTTACCGTCGATTTCAGCCTGCCGGCAGTGAAAATCGGCTGCGTGACCTGCGGGACGAAACTCCACGCGCTGTGCGGCCCGCTGAATAATGTGGAGAGCTGCGTACTCTGCCCACCCAGAAAGCCGCTCAGGCTGATCTGCGGAAAGTAGGCGGCCTTGGCGACGCCGATGTTGGCGTTTGCCGCGATCAGGTTCGCTTCGGCGGCGCGAATGTCCGGCCGGCGAGTGAGCAGCGCGGAGGGCATGCCGGCCGGCACGTCCGGTGGAAATTCCTGATCGGTGAAGTTCCGTCCGCGAACAATGCCGCCCGGGTTCTGGCCCAGCAGCAGAGTGATCTGATTTTCGGTCTGCTCGATCTGCTGCTGAAGCCCGGGGATGGTCTCGGATGCGGTGTATACCAGTTGTTCGCCCTGGCGCAAATCGAGCAACGTGGCGACGCCCCCGCCCTGGCGTTGTTGAATCAGGCGGAGCGATTCCTGCCGGGTATCTAAAGTCCGTTTCGAGATGTCCAGTTCGTGATCGAGCTCCCGGAGCGTCAGGTATGCACTGGAGACATCGCCGACCAGCGTGGTCATAACGGCCTGGCGCGTTCCCTCCGCGTTCAGCAAATTCGCCCGGGACGCCTCCGTGGCGCGGCGCAATCGCCCCCAGATGTCGACTTCGAACGACAGCAGGTTGAGCGCGCCTTGGCCCCAGGTCCGATTCTGAAAAGGCACGAAGGAGGCGGGCAGCGGAAGCGATCCGTCCCGCGAAAGGCGATTGAACTGCACATTGCCGCTCGCGTCGAAATTGGGATACTGATTCGAACGTGTGATTCCAAGATTGGCGCGCGCGGCTTCCACGTTGGCCACGGCCGTTCTCAAGTCGTAGTTCTGGATCATCGCGGTTCGAATCAGGTCCTGAAGCTTCTCGTCCTTGAACACTTCGAACCATTTCAGGTCGCCCAACGATTTTTCCTCGGGCGCCAGCGGCTGCGGCGCACGGAACGCGGCGGGCGTCGAAATCATGGGCCGTTGATAATCGGGTCCCACGGCGCATCCCGCGAGAATGGCAAGAGCGGAGGCTGCGAAAATAAGGCGATATCTCATTTCAATCTCCTTGAGCCGGCGCCGGATTCGGCGGCACAATGCCAACGGCGTGTTTCCCGGCTCCCGAGAGCCTCTCGACGACGTAGAATATCGCCGGAATGAAGAAAATGCCGATCGCGCTCGCCGCCAGCATGCCTCCGATCACCGTGGTGCCCATGATCTGGCGTCCCACTGCGCCCGCTCCGGATGCGGTCCACAAGGGGACGCATCCGAGAATGAACGCGAACGAGGTCATCAGAATCGGCCGCAGACGGAGCCTGGCGCCTTCGAGCGCCGCGTCGACCAGGCCCATTCCTTCTTCGAATTTGTCCTTCGCGAATTCCACGATCAGAATCGCGTTCTTCGCCGCCAACCCGATCAGCATGACCAGGCCGATTTGCGAGTAGACATCATCTTCGATCTGGATCATGTACGCCGGCACCATGTGGCTCAGCACGAAGCGCCTGAGCCACAGAACCCCGAACGCCCCGAAGACCGCGACCGGCGTGCTCAACAGTACGCTGAACGGCAGCGTCCAGCTTTCGTAAAGTGCCGCAAGAATCAGGAATACGAAGAGCAGGGAAAAGCCAAAGATCACCGATGACGAGACGCCCTCCTGCGCTTTCTTCTCCTGGAAGGACATGCCCATGTAGTCGTAGCCCATTTCCCGCGGCATGGTCTGCGCGAAGGTTTCCTCGAGCGCCTTCATTGCCTGCGCGGAGCTATACCCCGGCGCTGCGCCGCCGATAATCTGCGCCGAACGATACAGGTTGTAGCGCATCGTAAACTCCGGCCCTGGGCGCGATTCGACTTTCACCAGCGAGGTGAGCGGGACCATCTCGCCGTTACTGCTCCGCACATAAAACTGGTTCAAGCTGTCGAGGCTTTTACGGTAATCGCCCTCGGCTTCTACATAGACCTGCCATTGACGACCGAAGCGGTTGAAGTAGTTCACAAACAATCCGCCCATGTACGCCTGGATGGTCCGGTACACGTCGCCCAGCGGAACCCCCTGTTTCATCACCTTGTCCCGGTCCACGTCGATGAACTGCTGCGGGACGCTCGGCAGGAAGGTGCTGACCATGCCTCCGATCTCGGGCCGCTTGCTTGCCGCGCCGATGAACTTGTTGAGATTCTCCGCAAGAAATTCGACGTCCTTGCCGGCGCGATCTTCCAGGACAAACGTGAATCCGCCGGATGTCCCGACTCCGGGAATCGCCGGCGGCGGAAAACTCAAAGCGAAGCCGCCGGGGAGTTTGGCCAACTCTCCATTCACGTGATGCAGGACCTCCTGATATTGCTCTGCCTTGCTTTTCCGATGATCCCAATCCTTCAAGGTGACGAAGAAAAAGCCGTTGTAGGTGGTGCGCACGAAGCTCAACAGACTGAATCCCGCGACAGTGGTGGTGTACTCAACACCGGGAGTGTCGGCAAGAATCTTCTCGACTCTTTCGCATACCTCTTGGGTGCGCTCGATCGAAGCGGCGTTCGGGAGTTGAAGATGCAGGAACATGTATCCCTGGTCTTCGTCCGGGAGGAAGCTCGACGGCACTTTGTTGCTCAGAAATACTGCCGCGCCGCCGAAGATCGCCAGCATCGCGAGGGCGACGGCGCTCTTGCGGATCAACGCGCCGGACCAGCGGACGTACCCGTCGGTCGCGCGGCCGAACATCCGGTTGAACCAGTTGAAGAATTTCTGAACCGGGCCGCGGCCCTCTTTTTTCGGCCGCAGCATCAGCGCGGCGAGCGCGGGACTCAGCGTCAACGCGTTGAACGCGGAGAGAATCACAGAAATCGCGATCGTCACGGCAAATTGCTGATACAGCCGCCCGGTGATGCCGGGGATGAACGCCGTCGGAATGAATACGGCCGAAAGCACGAGTGCGATGCCGACTACGGGACCCGAGATCTCCTGCATCGCCCGGAGCGCGGCTTCCTTGGGCGCCAGGCCGTCTTCGATATGCCGCTCCACGGCCTCAACGACTACGATTGCGTCATCCACCACCAGCCCGATCGCCAGTACCAACCCGAATAGGGAAAGCGTATTGATCGAAAACCCGAACGCAGGAAAGAAGACGAACGTTCCGATGAGGGAAACCGGCACGGCGAGCAACGGAATCAACGTCGCGCGCCAGCCTTGCAGAAAGATGTAAACGACAATCGTGACCAGCACAATCGCGATCAGCAGCGTCATGACGATATCGCGGATGCCTTCCGTGACTGAGGCGGTGGTATCCAAGGCGACGACGTAGTCCACATCCTGCGGGAATCGCTTCTTCACTTCGGCCATCAATTTCTTGACGCCCTCCGCGGCTTGTACCGCATTGGTTCCAGGAAGCTGATACACGGCCAGAATCGCGCTGGGCTTTCCGTTCAGCCGGCCGATAATCGTGTAATCCTGCGCTCCGAGTTCGGTGCGTGCGACATCTTTGAGGCGTACGATTCCGCCATCCGGAGTCTCGCGAATCGCGATCTCTCCGAACTGCTCCGGAGAAGTAAGCCGTCCTTGCGCTCGCACCGAATAGGTGTATTCCTGCCCTTTGGGGATGGGCGCCGCGCCCACCTGGCCGGCCGGATTCACGGTGTTCTGAGTTTGAATCGCGGAAACGACCTCCGGAACGGTGATGCCGAGCTTTGCGAGCTGATCCGGCTTCACCCATAGCCGCATCGCGTATTGACCGGCTCCGAACACCTGAACGTTGCCGATCCCCGGAACGCGCGTGAGCTGATCGTTGAGGTTGATGTAGGAGTAATTCGCCAGAAATTTCGCGTCGTAGGTGCCGTGCGGAGAATAGAGTCCGATGACCATCAGCGGCGCGGTCACCGATTTCAGGACCGTAACGCCGTAGTTGGTGACGTCCGTCGGCAGTTGGGATGCGGCCTGCGTCTCGCGCATCTGCGTCAGGATCTGATCGGTGTTGGGATCCGACTTAACGTCGAAATCCACGATCATGGTCATCTGGCCGTTCGCGGCGTTCAGCGAATACATGTAGTTCAGGTTGTCCACGCCGCTCATCTGCTGTTCGATCGGAGTGGCAACGGATTGTTCTACCGTCTGCGCGTCCGCGCCAACGTAGCTCGCCTGAATCTGGATTTCGGGCGGCGCGATGCTGGGGAACTGAGAAACCGGCAGGCTCGATATGGTCACGGCGCCGATGATCACCATCAAAATCGAGATGACCATGGCCACGATGGGCCGATTGATAAAGAATTTAGACATCAGAATTACCTCGCGTCCGCCGCGGCCTTTTCGGCAGACGGCTTGGGGTTGACCTGTGAACCAGGACCAACTTTTTGAATGCCATCGACGATCACACGCTCGCCGGGCTTCAACCCCTCATTGATAATCCACAGCGAGCCGAGGCGATCCCCAACGCTCACCGTTTGGATGCGGACCTTGTTGTCGTCGTTAACCACGGCGACCTGATAGGTGCCCTGCAACTCCGTCACGGCGCGCTGCGGGACCAGCAGCGCATTCGACCTGTTTCCGACCACGGAGCGGACTTTGGCATATTGCCCCGGCCGCAGAGCATTCCCCGGATTCGGAAACTGTCCGGTAAGCACGATGGCTCCGGTGGTCGGATTAACCTGCCGATCGGCAAACAGGAACTTGCCTTTATGCGGATAAGGGGTGCCGTCCGAGAGAACCAGGTCGAGCTGCAACCGTGAGAGATCATTCGCGGACCTTCTGGTGAAGCCCAGGTACTCCTGCTCGCTCACCGTGAAGTTCGCCTTGATTGGCTCGAGTGTGGAGACCGTCGTGATCGTGCCGCTCGACGGGCTCACCAGGTTGCCGACTTGAACCTGCGCCTGCCCCACGACGCCGTCGATCGGAGAAGTGAGCTGGGTGAATCCAAGGTTCACCCGGGCCGCGTCCACGGAGGCCTTGGCCGCTTCCACGTTGGCCGTCGCGGCTTGAATCTGCGCCTTGGCGGTCTCGACCTGGGCGTTGGCTGCTTCTACCTGCGCCTTCGCGGAGAGGTTGTTTTGGGTCGCGTTGTCCAGGTCCTGCTGGGTGATGGCCTGCTGCTTGGCGAGCGGTATGTAGCGATCCTCATCGAGCTGCGCCTTCACCTGGTTGGCCTGCGCCTGGGCCACCTGGGCTTTCGCCTGCACGAGCTGGGCCTTGGCTTGAGCGAGTTGTCCAGTGGCCTGGGCGAGCTGGCCCTGCGCCTGGTCGACCGCCGCCTGGAACGGACGCGCGTCAATATTGAAGAGCAACTGCCCTTTTCGGACAAACGACCCCTCCGTGTAATCCTGCGTTAACAAGTATCCCGTCACCTGCGCTTTGATCGCCGCATTGACCATTCCATCCAATGTGCCGATCCACTCGTGATAAATCGCGACATCTCTTTGCTCGACGCGCGCCACCTCCACTTCCGGCGGCGGCATGGGCCCGGAGGCGGAAGTCGCATTCGTGCAGCCCGCCAGTGCCAGGACTCCCGCGATCGACAATATCCCGGCTGCCCACACAAACTTCGCCTTCTGAAACGGACTCTTCATTTGATCTCCTGTCTTCCTATTCGTTCCTGTATTGATGACCGCAGGGGTCCAGATGCGTCAGGAATCGTCGCAGCGGCCGTTTTCCTTTGGTCTTGAGGTTTTCAATCAAGTGCTTGGTATCCACTCCACGGGCGACAAATCGCGCGCCATCCGCCTTCATGGCGCGCAACAGCGCTTCGCCATCTTCGTCGATGAAGATGACATCGCTGATGTCCACGACGCATTTGCCAGGCGCGGATGGAACACGCGCGACGTTCCACGCCGTCCGCAGTTCTTCTACCCACGGTTTTGTCAACCGTCCGCAAACGGTCCAGTGCTGTTCGTCCGCGGTAACCGTGTTCGTAATCCTCAGCATCTTTCCCCACCTTCTGCGATAAGCAAATGCATTCCGGCCGCCAATGCGCGTGCGGTAGGGAAAAACCGTGCTTTCAGAGGGATGGATTTCAGGGGAGCCGTCAGATGTCGAAGAAGGAGTGTCCGGAAGCCCGGCACAATACCGAATTCTCGGCACGTGACAGTCTAATTGCCACTACGAGAAATACGGATGCCCAGCTTTTGCATACGCGATTGCAGCGTCGAGCGCTTCATGCCGAGAAGCTTCGCCGCGCCGTTGGGCCCTGCAACAATCCATCGAGTTTGTTCGAGCGCGCCGAGAATCTGCTTGCGCTCCGTGTCTTCGAGCATACCCCGCATATTTCTAGCCGTATCGATGGGCGAAGCCTCTTCCGCCTGTGCGTCCGCCGCGCGGGCGCGCACTACCAGATCGTCCACAGGGACTTTCAACACGGGACCCGTGGAGACGATTACCGCGCGTTCCACTACGTTTTGCAGCTCGCGAATATTACCCGGCCATGAATACCGGACCAGGGCATTCATCGCTTCCGACGGAATCGTTTCGATGTTGCGGTTGGTTCGCCTGCTGAATTGCTGAACGAAGTGCCGGACCAGCAGCGGGATGTCCTCGGGACGCTCCCGCAGCGCGGGGACGCGAATGGGGAAAACATTGAGGCGATAGTACAGATCGGAACGAAACTTCTGCAGCTCCACCATCGCCGACAGATCGCGATTCGTCGCCGCGATCAGGCGCGCGTCGCTGCGCTGGGTTCGCGAACTTCCCAGCCGTTCAAACTCGCGTTCCTGCAGGACTCGCAACAGCTTCGGCTGCACTTCGAGTGGAATTTCTCCGATCTCGTCAAGGAACACCGTGCCGCGATGCGCCAGCTCGAAACGGCCGGTGCGCTGCGCGATCGCGCCGGTAAAGGCGCCTTTTTCGTGCCCGAACAGCTCGCTCTCCAGCAGACCGGTGGGAATCGCCGCGCAATTCAATTTCACGAAAGCGTTCGAGCCGCGCGTACTCAAGTTATGCACCGCGCGCGCGATCAGTTCCTTGCCCGTGCCGGTTTCGCCGTAGATCAGCACGGTGGAATCCGTGGGAGCGACGGTCTCCACCTGAGCCAGCACGCGGCGCAGCGCGTCGCTCTTGCCAATGATCTCCTCGAAATTCAGTTCGCTGCGGATCTCGTCTTCCAGGTAAAGCTTTTCCTGCGCCAGATGATCGCGCAGCTCCGCAATCTGGCCGTACGCAACCGAGTTTTCAACCGCGATGGCAACCTGCTTGGCGATTTGCGTCAGGAACCTGACTTCCTCATCCGAGAACGTTTTTTCGACCAGGTGTCCAAGCGTCAAAACGCCCAGCGTGCGATTCCTGCTGATCAGCGGAAGATGGAAAATTGACTTGACGCCCTCCGCCAAGGCCAACTGGTCGCTCGAAAGATCCTGGCTATCCATGCGCATTGGCTGGCCAGTGCGGAAAACCAGCGCGGCCGATCTATCGTCATCGGGAGGTAGCAGCCCTTCGCGGATCGCGCCCTTGCCGCCTGGAAAGTCGAGCGCGTAGAGACGCAGCCGCTGGCTATCCGGTTCCGGCAGCGCGACGCCGACTCCGTCGCATTGCATGACGCGCCGGATGCTCGCCGCGATGGCGCGCAGCAGATCGCGCAGATCCAGATTCGAGATGACGCTGTTGGTCAGATCCAGCAGCAGCTCCAGCCGCTCCTGGGCGCGCTGCGAGGCCTGGAAATTCATCGCGTCGTCCATGGCGAGCGCGATCTGATTCACCATGAGCGAAAGAAACCGAACTTCGTCCTCCGCGTAAGCGTTGGCGGATCCGCTGGCGATCAGCAGGCTGCCCAGGCGCCGATGAACGGTGGTCAGCGGCAGCGCGCAAATCGACTGAATGCCGAATTCTCTCAGCTTCGCCATCATCCGCGGGAAGCGGGTTTCGCCGTCAACGGAGGGAATCACCAGCGGCTGCTGATGCAGGTGCACCCACCACGCCAGGGTTTCCTCTTTGGCCAGATCCCCTTCGCTCTCGCCGGCGGGGTGATTGCAAAACTGGCCGAGGTGCCAGTAAACTTTGTTGGCGGATTCGTCGAACTGCGCAATCGCATCAAACTGGACAACCTGGCCCAGTTCGCGAACCAGGATTTTGAATAGCTTCTCCGGGTCCCGATGCGCGCGGATCGCGCCCGCCAGGCGAATCAGGGATTCGTAGCGCGCCCCCGGCAATTCCTGTGATCTGCTTTCGACTACGCGGCTGGGAATCGCTGCCTGCGCCGTCATCTGTCCGAAGTCCAGCGACATTTCACCCTACCCGGATTGTGATGAGCTTGCGGTGGCCCAGGATTCAAGAAACTTTGTTCTTGAAGAACCAAAGAATGAAATATTGATTCCCGGCGCCATGCCGGTAGCGCGGCTCAAACCCGCTACGGTAAGCCATCGCCGTTGCGTCAGCGTCCGAAATTGGGACGCCCAGCCATGTATCGTCCGGCGCGGATTCGGTGCGTGTATCTCCTTGCACCCAGAACTTGAACAGCGCCCCCGGACGAAGCAGCCGATTCACCTCGCGGACATAATTTTCGATAATGTCGCGACTGGGAATATGCTGAAAGACTATGGCGGAGTACGCAAAGTCGAACTCGAGCGGCGGGACTACGGTCAGATCGCGTCCGTTGTTTTGATACACATGCGCATTCGGTCGATCTGCCAGAGCGTTGCGGGCAGCCGCGATCATTTCCCCGCTGATGTCGACTGCGTGAACTTCGCCGAACAACTTAGCGAACGCGCGGGTCAGCCGCCCCGCACCGCAGCCGATTTCCAAAACCCGCATCGCCTTGGGATCCTTGCCCTGGCAGATGTTCTCCATGTCGGTGAGAATGTCTTCGGCCACCTGCCGCTCGCCCGAGGCAAAAAATGTCTCGTCGGTCCAGTCCGTGCGGCTGGTGTCGACGAAATGGCGGGCGTTTTCACGAGCGCGGGCATCCCAGTCCTGCCGCATCTTTTCGAGCTGCTGCTCGACGGTAAGTTTCTTTTGCGTCGTCACTTGGGGATTGTTGGAGGCGTCGGAGCAATACATTCGACGCCACGAAGCCTCAATAAGTTAACAGGATAACATCTGGTCAATTCCGGAGATGCCGGGTCAATCCAGGCGCAGGGCTTCATCCCAGGCGCAGGGCCGTCATCGGATCGAGTCCTGCCGCTTTCCATGCGGGCCGGATGGCGGCGAGGGCGGCGATGGCGATCATCACGGCGGCTGCTCCCGCATAAGCGCCCGGGTCGCTTCCCCGGCTCTCATAAAGGATGCTCGATAATGCGCGCGATGCAGCAAGCGCGGCAACGGCTCCCACCGCCAGACCCAGACCGAGCGGGACGAATGCCCCACGAAGAACCAATGTCACGATGTCGCCCGGATTCGCTCCCAACGCCATTCGAATTCCGACCTCGCGAACACGCAGCGTCGTGGTGTACGAGATCACCGCGTAGATTCCCGTCGCGGTCAGCAAGAGCGCGAGCAATCCCAAAACCGAAAAGACCCAGGCTGAAAATCGAGGACGCCAGATCGAGTCCGCGACCACATCGTCCATGGTCTCGATCTTAAGGATCGGCTGATTCGGGTCGATCGTCCAAATCTCCTTCTGAAGGATTCCAGCGACACTCAGCGGGTCGCCCGCGGTGCGCACGACCACCGTCGACATGAAGGCTCCGAAAATGTATTGAGTGTAGGGCAAATAGATCTCCGCTTTCGCGGGCTGGTCATAGGACATCTGCGCCGAGTCTCTCACGACTCCGACGATTTCCGTGCGTGTCTGCGCGCCTTCTCCGGGCAAGGTGTGTCCAATCGGATCGCGCCCATGAAACAATTGCCGCGAAAGAAATTCATTGATAATGGCGACACGCGGCGCAGTCTCATGGTCGGCGTCCGTAAAGGTTCGCCCGGCAAGCATCGGAATCCCCATGGCCGCGAAATACTGGGGGCTGATGGTGCGCGTCGAATTGAGCACCGTCTCGCCGTCGAAGCCTTTCGATACCGTAGTCGTATTGACTCCGGATAAAGGCAGATTGTTCACCACCGCGATGGCGCCAATTCCCGGAATGCGCTCCAGACGCTGCATCAGTTCGTGATAGTAGGCGATCTGCCTCGTCCGGTTGTCGTATTTAGAAGGACGCGGCTGCGTCAGGCTGCCGACCGGCACACGCATGGTCAGGACGTGATCCGGTTTGAATCCGTGATCGGCCTGCTGCAACCGGATCAGGCTCCGGATCGTGAGTCCCGATCCGGCCAGGAGCAGAAATGCAAACGCCGCTTCGGCCGCTATCAGAAAGGAGAACAACCGGCGCGATCCGGTCCGATCCGAAGCGCCTCCGCCGCGCAGAACCGATTG
>Ga0209579_10002455_pt1 | contig 14196 bp, 13 predicted proteins | sample Coa_R1_2_FD_187152 | JGI IMG/M metagenome (GOLD analysis project Ga0209579, IMG submission 187152) | Surface soil microbial communities from Centralia Pennsylvania, which are recovering from an underground coalmine fire - Coalmine... | ecosystem: Environmental > Terrestrial > Soil >... | reverse complement strand
AAGGTTCTGTCACCGGCTGCCGAAGCCCTTCGCTATTTCGTGCTCGAGAGAGGACGCGAGATTCTTTCGCGTCACCCGAAACCGCAATGCGTTGGAGCTCAAGCGGAGCGGGCACCCATAGGTCACACGTCCCTAGACGTGAACGCCATCGACGCGGGCACGGAGCCCGCAGCCGGTGCCAAAAGGGAGAGCGCTCAGCTATAGCGATGCGAGGGCGCGCACCGTGGATTGACGCTGTATGAACCCACGGTCGGCGCGATCCGTCGATGTAGGCTGCTTTTCCCGATTCGATGCAAGCCATGCATCGATCAAGCCCACCGTTCGATCTAGCTCGCCGAGCCGCATTCCCTGCGTTGCAGCCACGATCTGGACGAGCCGATCGACGCGTTCGATGTCGATCGCCCCGGAGGAAAGCGCACGCGCCGCGGACGAGGGTGTCGTAAGCGCCGATGCGGCCGCCGCGTATTTGTCGAACGGCACGAGGTCTGCCGCGTTGGCGCCCAGCGCCCGGCACACTTCACCCACCCATTCATAGACCGTTCGCGCAGTGGCGGGATCGTCATGGATAGCCGCGGCGATCGAACGCGTTCCGCATTCGTGGACGCACCGATAGTTGCCGGCGAGCAGCATGCTCCACTTCGCGAAGGGCACGAACAACGAGTCGTGCACTTTAAGCTTCACGGGAAGCGCCATTTCGACGTCGCCAATCGGGAAGCGCGCCGCCTCGATGTCGCTTTCCAGACAGGCCAGCATCGCATTGTGCTTGTCCGAAGCGAACCGAGCGGTCTTGAAGTTCGTCGCGAGCCGAACTTCGAGCACGTTCGGCTTCTCGTTTGCCGGACGAAATGCCTGCGGGTCCGGACTGCAAAGCGTCATATGGCCCGGCTCGAAGTCCTCCCATACCGTGCAGTCTGTATAAGCCGCTCGCAACGGTCCCATCGGCAGCTCGGGAACGCGCGCGAGATAAGGAAGCGGCGGCATGTTCATGATCGACATGCAGGGAATCCTCTTTCGCGCCACATCGCGTAGCGCGTCCCGCAACTCGGGCGCGCGATACTGTGGCTCCTGCATCGCCAATACGATCAGATGATGATCGGCAGCGTCGATCTCATCTGGGGTGACCGCACGCAAGCGACCCGGCAGTCGGCGCGAATCGATTTCCACGAGATCACCGACGCTCGAAGGCGGCATGCGAACGCGGATGCCTTCAGCGTTGATCAGTTGCGCGGTCGAAGCTCGACAAACGAGCGTGACTCCGTGGCCGGCGCCGAGAAGCTTGGCTGCAAGCAGCGAGCCATACGAGGCACCGAACACCAGAACGTTGTACGTCGCCATCGCTTCTCCTTGAAAGTCGGACCTCGCGCGGTCGTACTGCGATTTCAAAGCAAACGAGGCGCCGCGTAAAGTCAGAAATCCTTGGCCGGCAGGTAAGGCGGCCTTATCTCGGCCAGCGGCAACCGGCATCGGCTGCATGGAGCGCGTTTGTCGGGAAATGCAACGCCGGTCGGCGCATGGGCGCGCGAGCGAGACGCCAATGCGATACAGTGGCGGTCGCCAGCGCCGGCGGGTTTTCGTCGAAGAAAACGCGCCGTCGCCTGCTTACGATCAACTGAACCTGCTCCGGCTGATGTCGCACCACATCGTCTTCCTCGACCGCGCCACCCTTGGCGCGGAATTGCGGGCACCTTGCTTCGCGCACACGTGGGAAGAGCATGGGGCCACCGATGCCGCCTCGGCGGGAGCACGCCTCAAAGAGGCCACTATTGCAATCACCAACAAGGTGCCATTGCGGCGGGAGACGCTCGAGAAGCTCACGAAGCTCCAGTTGGTGGCGATGGCCGCGACCGGCTACGACGTTGTCGATGTCGCGTACTGCAAGTCCGCCGGCATCAGGGTCGTCAACATTCGCGAGTACGCCGTCGATACGGTGCCAGAGCACACGTTCGCCCTGATTCTCGCGCTGCGCCGAAACCTGCTGAATTACCGGCATGACATAGAACGCGGGCGCTGGCAGGATGCGAGTCAATTCTGCTTCTTCGATCACCCGATTCGCGATCTCGCCGGCGCCACTCTGGGCATCGTCGGCGAGGGCTCGATCGGACGCGCGACAGGCGCCATAGGGACGGCCTTCGGCATGCGCGTGCTGTTCGCCGATCATCCGCCGCCCAAGGCGCCCGGCGTCGAGTTCACGCCGTTTAACGTGGTGCTGAAGGAAGCAGACGTCCTCACGCTGCACTGCCCATTGACCGAGAACACGCGCAATCTCATCGGAATCGACGAGTTGCACCGCATGAAACGCAGCGCGATCCTGATCAATACGGCCCGTGGCGGTCTCGTCGACGAGGCGGCGCTCGTACAGGCGTTGCACGAGGGCGCGATCGCCGGCGCGGGGTTCGATGTCCTGGTCAAGGAGCCACCGGGCGAAGATAGCGCGCTGCTGAAATTGCGAATGCCGAATTTCATCCTCACGCCCCATATCGCGTGGGCGTCGCAGAACGCGATGCAGCGACTCGCGGATCAGCTCATCGACAACATCGAAGCGTTCGCGTCTGGTAGGCCGGTGAACGTCGTCGCCTGAGTACCGAGCCGCCGGCGCCGGCGGTGCGTCTCCCGCAACTCGCGTGTCCGATCGGCGGACACATCAGGGCTCCTTACCGGGACCATCACGAATCCTGACTTTACGTCGGACCCGTGTGGCAACTACATTCGATTGCCTGCAATGGTTCAAGCAAAGGAGAGATGCATCATGCACGAGGCCGCCATGCCCCGGATGACCGGGCGCAATTTCCTGTTCGTTCCCGGGCCCACCAACATACCCGATCGCGTGCAGCGCGCGATGATGGTTGCGATGGAAGACCATCGCTCGTCGAAGTTTCCCGAGTTGACGGCGCGCGTGCTTGCGGGCCTGCGAAAGCTGTTCAAGACCGAATCCGGCCAGATCGCGATCTTTCCTTCGTCGGGAACAGGAGCCTGGGAGGCGGCGCTCACGAACACACTGTCGCCGGGGGATGCCGTTCTCGCCGCCAGATTTGGCCAATTCAGCCATCTCTGGATCGACATGGCGCAACGCCTAGGCTTCGACGTGCAGGTGCTCGAGTGCGAATGGGGTGAAGGCGTCCCGATCGAGCGCGTCGCGCAGGTGCTCGAGAAAGATTCGGCGAACCGGATCAAGGCGATTCTCGCCTGCCACAACGAAACGGCAACCGGCGTCACCAGCGACATCGCGGGCCTGCGGCGGGCAATCGATGACGCCCGTCATCGCGCGCTCCTCTTCGTCGATGGCGTCAGTTCGATCGGCTGCATCGACTTCCGTATGGACGAATGGGGCGTCGACCTCGCCGTGTGCGGATCGCAAAAGGGCCTGATGCTTCCGCCCGGGCTTGGCATCGTCGGTGCTAGCAAGCGTGCGGTCGAAGCAATGTCGAGCGCGACGTCGCGGCGCTGCTATTTCGATCTCGCGGACATGATGAAAAACAACGCGACCGGATATTTCCCGTACACGCCTCCGCTGTCGCTGCTGTACGGGCTGCGCGAGTCGCTCGACATGTTGTTCGAGGAAGGTCTCGACGCCGTCTTCGCGCGTCACCGCCATCTTGCCGGCGGCGTCCGCGCCGCCGTTACCGAAGGCTGGAAGCTTCCCTTGTGTGCGAAGGCTCCGCATTGGTATTCGGATACCGTGAGCGCAATCGTGGTGCCGCGAGGCATCGACGCCTCGCGCGTCATCGACATCGCCTTCAAACGCTACAACCTCGCGCTCGGCGCAGGACTCTCCAAGGTCGCGGGCAAGGTGTTCCGCATCGGTCACCTGGGCGACTTGAACGAATTGATGCTGATGGGCGCGATCGCAGGCGCCGAGATGGCCATGCTCGACGCGGGAATCAACGTCACCGCTGGCAGCGGCGTTGCTGCGGCTTCTCGGTATTGGCGTGGACAACGCGGTTTTCGTGACCGAACCGTCGATGGTGAGCGGCAACTTGGCGAAGCGCGCGCTGCAGCCTGAGCGGGGAGTTGAGGACCGGGCGCCGTGATCTGCGTCGCGCAGGCGCGAGGACGCCATGGCTCCACTGTGGCAAGCCTGGCCGCTCTCGTGAAGCAAATCAAAGCGGGATATCGGGTGGCCTTGCAAATCCCCCGTACTCCCTTTCGAGCAGTTGAGCGAAGGCAAGCGGGGTGCGGTCCTCGAACTGTGGACCGATGATCTGCACGCCGATAGGCAGGCCGGTCTTCGATCGGCCCGCCGGTATCACCGTGGCGGGTAGGCCCGGCGGCGTCGCAACCGTCGCCCAAACGATCAGTGAAAGATACGGCAGCGCCTCGCCATCGATATCGATCGTGCGGTCCTCTTGATCGGGCTTTTGGTCGTGAGGGAATGCGACGACTGAGAACGGCGGACAGAGAACCACGTCGAATTCCCTGAACAGACCGGCCCATTGCCGGCGCAGACGGGCCCGCGCGATTTCCGCAGTCATCCACTCGTGGTGGCTAAGCAGTGGCGCGCGCGTTCGCCATGCCTTGAGACTGTCGTCATCCGGCTTCAGCGCTGCGACGCTCTCCTGAATCTTCTTGAAGAATTCCGGAGGCCGGCCGAACGCGGTAAAGTTGCGCACCATGCGGGTATGCAGGCGTGCCGACTCGGCGAGATCAGGCAACAGCGAACTGGATCGCGCCACTTTTGCTCCTGCGGTCGCGAGACGTTTCGCAAGCTGATCGAGGACGGCACGTATCTCGCTGGCCACCGGCAGCAGAGGATGACTATCCAGCACGAGGACGCGGAAGTCTTTCAGCGCACCATGCCGTGATGCAGGAAGTGCGAGGCGGTAGGCCAGCGCTTCGTATTCATCAGGCCCGGCGATCACGTCGAGCGCAAGTGAGAGATCGGCAGCGGTTCGGGCCATCGGTCCGCAAACGCCTAATCCGCTGGTGAGATCGGTTGCCAGTGCAAGTGAACGAGGCGGCGCGTGACCGCGCTGCGGGACTAGGCTGGACGTCGGCTTGTGGGCGAAGACGCCACACAAATGCGCCGGTACCCGGAGCGAACCGCTGATATCGGAACCGAGCTCGAGGGGCACATATCCTGCGGCCAGCGCGGCCGCCGACCCGCCGGAGGAGCCGCCGGGCGTGCGCCCGAGGTCCCACGGATTGTTGGTCGTTCCGTAGATCGGATTGAAGCTTTGCCAGTCGGCGATCGCCGCAGCGAGATTGGTCTTGCCAAGGATTACTGCCCCTGCCGTCTTGAGGCGGGCGACCGCGACTGCGTCTTCCGCAACCCGCCAGTCCCGGCCCACTGGCAAACCCCAGGTGGTCGGCAAGCCTGCGACATTGAAGGATTCCTTGACCGTCATCGGTATTCCGAGCAATGGCCGGCGTTCGCCGCGTGCGAGCGCCGCGTCGGCCGCACCCGCTGCCGCCCGGGCGCGTTCGAAGTCGCGTACGACCACGGCATTGATACGGAAATCGAGCGCTTCAATCCGGCCAACCGAGTGCTCGAACAATTCGGTCGCCGAAATCATGCGTGCGTCGAGCAGCGCCCGCAACTCGCTCACGCTGCCGTAGTCCAGGCGTTGCTCGGAAGCGGACGCGCGCGCGGCCTTTTGGCCGAAAGCCGGGATGAGCTGGGCCACGGTCGTGGTCGCGACGGTGCTGGCGGCTGCCCTCAGAACGAAACGTCGGTTCATTGTCGTGGTTGGCGATCAGCCACCGATGCATTCAGTTCCGGACAAGATTCCGCGGCGTTGAACACCGAGGACAGGATCAGAACTGTCGTTTGAAGCCGACCCATGCGCCTCCGGGGAGCAGCCCGACAATGATCGACCGATCGCGGTGGCTCGTGAGTAGCCGAACGCCGTTCCGAGAGCAGCACTCACCAGCACGTCGCTTTGCCAATGCGAACCTGTCTTGACCCTCGCGACCATGTCGTAGATCGTCGATCCCTCGAGCGCATAAACGGCCGGATGTTCGCGGCCATACTCGAATACGAACGGCGCGACCGCACCCGCGACCTCGGCAACCTCGCCGCTGGGAAAGCTGTAATGACCGAGCCCCTGAAAAAATTTGCCTGGATCATCATCTGCGACGGCCGCGCTCGCGTGAATATGTATTTGCCGGCTTGCGCTGTAACCGATGACAGTACGGCGGAGTCGAGAGCCTTCCAGAACGTGCTGCCCAAACGATCCTCGCTGCGCTCCCACAAGGCCCCGCCGATCACAGCGACCGCAGTGCCGTATTCGACACCTTTCTGAATATTGCGATTCCACAAACCGCTGTCGCTCACCTCCACCCGGTGATCGATACCAATGGGATCCGCGGCGTAAACCCAACCGACCGACCCGACCAGACCGCGAACACGATGCCCGCGTAACGCTTCATGGATTCTGCGACACGATGCGTTTTCATCGGCCCACCCGATGCGTCGCCGCGAATCGACAACGTACGCCAAACGCGCGACGAGCGCAGTCAGGCAATCGTCAGGAAGTGAGGTGCGATGACGACATGCTCGGTCATGCGAGCCGTTCGAACGGCACTTGGGACGGAGCCTCGATGCCGTTCAGTGCGAGAAGCTCCGGAATCATGTCTCGAAGCTTTGCGATCACGTGGAACCACGCCTCGGAATCGCACTTGCGCGGACAAGGATCGTATTGCCCGCGCTCTTTCTTGATCGACCCATTCTTCCTGTTTGCTGGCGGAGACGGAGGGATTCGAACCCTCGATGCAGCTTTTTGGCCGCATGCTCCCTTAGCAGGGGAGTGCCTTCGACCTCTCGGCCACGTCTCCGTTTGCTTCTATCTGGCTGTCGCGCGTGCCGTTGGCGCCAGGAGCGGGTCGCGCAGCGTTACTCCCGCCAACGATTGTTACATTATCACGTTCACCCCCGCTCCGGCGCCTTCTCCAGCTCGAACGCCTTGTGCAGCACGCGCACGGAAAGCTCGAGATACTTCTCGTCGATCACCACCGCGATCTTGATCTCCGACGTCGAGATCATCTGGATATTGATCCCTTCGTCCGCAAGCGCCTTGAACATCTTCGACGCGAGGCCGACGTGCGAGCGCATGCCGATGCCGACGACGGACACCTTCGCAATGCGATTGTCGCCGATCACTTCGCGCGCCGCGAACCGTCCCTTCGCCCGCTCCGCTTCGAGCACGTCGAGCGCCTTCCGATATTCATTGCGATTGACGGTGAACGAGAAATCGGTGTGCCCCGACGCGCCGATGTTCTGCACGATCATGTCGACGTCGATGTTCGCCTGCGCGATCGGCCCGAGGATCGCATAGGCAATGCCGGGCCTGTCCTCGACGCCCATCACCGAAATCTTCGCCTCGTCGCGATTGAACGCGATGCCGGAAATGATCGCCTGCTCCATGTCGTCGTCTTCCTCGTATGTGATCAGCGTTCCGGTCGCATCGTTGTCCGGATCGTCGAACGACGACAGCACGCGCAACCGCACGAGGTACTTGCCCGCGAACTCGACCGAGCGGATCTGCAGCACCTTCGATCCCTGGCTTGCGAGCTCGAGCATTTCCTCGAACGTGATCCTGTCGAGTCGCCGCGCTTCCGGCACGATGCGCGGATCGGTCGTGTATACGCCATCGACATCGGTATAAATCTGGCACTCGTTGGCCTTGAGCGCGGCCGCCAGGGCGACAGCCGACGTGTCCGAGCCGCCGCGCCCGAGCGTCGTCACGTTGCCCTGACGATCGACGCCCTGGAAGCCTGCGACGACGACGATCATTTCGTCCGCGAGGTCCCTGCGCACGCGCTCCTCGTCGATATCGAGGATGCGCGCCTTCGTGTGCGCGTTGTCGGTGAGAATGCGCACCTGCGCGCCCGTGTAGCTTCGCGCCCTGATGCCGAGTTGATGCAGCGCGATCGCGAGCAGTCCGATCGTCACCTGCTCGCCGGTTGCCGCGATGACGTCGAGCTCGCGCGGATCCGGATGTGGCGCAACCTTGTGCGCGAGGGCAATCAGCCGGTTCGTCTCGCCCGCCATCGCGGAAACGACGACGACGACCTGATGCCCTTCGCGATGAAAGCGCGCGACACGCTTCGCGACGTTTCGGATGCGATCGATCGAGCCGACCGACGTGCCGCCGTATTTCTGGACGATCAGCGCCACGCCAGGCGTTCGTCCGTCAGCGCACCGCGCGAAACGCGATCGTTGCGTTCGTACCGCCGAAGCCGAACGAGTTCGAGATCGCGGCGCGAATCGGCATCGATCGCGCGACCCGCGGTACGAAATCGAGATCACACTTGGGATCGATGTCGACGAGGTTCGCGGTCGGTGGCGCCATCTGATCGCGGATCGCCAGCACGGTGAACACCGCCTCGATGCCGGCCGCGGCGCCAAGCAGGTGGCCGGTCATCGATTTCGTCGACGACACGGCAAGCTTGTACGCATGCTCGCCGAACGCCCGCTTGACCGCGATGCATTCGGCGATGTCGCCGAGCGGTGTCGACGTGCCGTGCGCGTTGATGTAATCGATGTCCGTCGTCTGCAACCCGGCATCGCGTAACGCATTGAGCATGCTGCGCGCAGCGCCGCCACCGTCCTCCGGTGGCGCCGTGATGTGATGCGCATCGGCGCTCATACCATAGCCCGCGACCTCGCAATAGATCTTCGCGCCGCGTGCTTTCGCGTGCTCGTATTCCTCGACGGCGACGACACCGGCGCCCTCTCCGAGCACGAAGCCATCGCGTCCGGTATCCCAGGGACGGCTCGCGGTCGCGGGATCGTCGTTTCGCGTCGAAAGCGCTCGCGCTGCGGCAAAGCCACCAACGCCGAGCGGCGATACGCATGCCTCGGCGCCGCCCGCAAGCATCACGTCGGCGTCGCCATACTTGATGAGCCGAACGGCCTCGCCGATGCTGTGATTGCCGGTCGAGCACGCGCTGATCGTGCCGAGGTTCGGTCCCTGCAATCCATAGTGGATCGAGGCGAGCCCGGCCACCATGTTGCCGATCGAGCCCGGCACGAAGAACGGCGAGATCTTGCGCGGTCCGCCCGTCAGATACGCGTCATGCGTCTCCTCGATCAACGGCAGGCCGCCGATGCCCGAGCCGATGCAGACGCCGATGCGCTCCTTGTCGCCGGCGAAGTCCTCGAGGCCGGCGTCGCGCATCGCTTCCATCGTCGCGACGAGGCCGTAGTGGATGAACGTGTCGTAGCGGCGCGCCTCCTTCGCGGAAAGCCAGCGCGACACGTCGAAATTCTTCACCTCACCCGCGATTCGCGACGCAAACGCGCTCGCATCGAAGCGTGTGATCGGACCGATACCGCTGCGGCCCGCGACGATCGTCGGCCACGCTTCGAGGACGCCGATGCCGACCGGTGAAACGATGCCGAGCCCGGTGACGACGACGCGACGTAACATGTCAGGAATCAGGAATCAGGGGACAGGAATCAGTCGCGGCGATGTCTCCGGCGGCGCGACACGTGTCGCGTTGCAATGGCCGAGACCTGGACGGCGCGAAGGCGCGGGTGCGTCCGTGCGCGCCCCCGCTGATGAACCGTTACTTCTTAAGATGCGCGCCGACGTAGTCGATCGCCTGCTGCACCGTGGTGATCTTTTCCGCGTCGTCGTCGGGAATCTCGGTTTCGAATTCCTCTTCGAGCGCCATGACGAGCTCGACCGTGTCGAGCGAATCGGCGCCGAGGTCGTCGACGAACGATGATTCGTTCTTGATCTCCGCCTCGTTGACGCCGAGCTGCTCGGCGACGATCTTCTTGACGCGCTGTTCGACGTTATCCATGCATTTCCTCCCCAGCGAAGGGTCCGGGACCAAAGCCGGCGGATTTTACCAGAGCGAGGGCGTCGCTGCGCGAGTTTCGTGGGCGCCGTGCGCGCAACGCGGACGCTTCATGCAATGCATCGCCTCGCGTTCGCCGAGCCCGACTCACGGCATCAGCATGCCGCCGTTGACGTGCAACGTCATGCCGGTGATGTACGCGGCACGCGGGCTCGCGAGGAACACGACAGCGTTCGCCACGTCTTCCGGCGTGCCGAGGCGTCCGAGCGGAATCCTCGAAACGAGCGCCTCGCGCTGCGCCTCCCCGAGCGCGCGCGTCATGTCGGTGTCGATGAAACCGGGCGCCACGCAATTGACGGTGATGTCACGGCTGCCGACCTCGAGCGCGAGCGACTTCGTGAATCCGACCAGCGCCGCCTTCGCGGCCGCATAGTTCGTCTGCCCCGCGTTGCCCGACGTCCCGACGACCGAGCCGATCTGGATGATCCGGCCATGTCGCGCCTTCATCATCGGCCGAAGCACGCTCTTCGCGAGGCGAAATGCCGGCTTGAGATCGATGGCGATGATCTCGTCCCAATCCTCGTCTTTCATGCGCACGATTAGGTTGTCGCGTGTGACGCCCGCGTTGTTGACGAGAATGGCGATCGGACCGTGACGTGCGTCGATGTCCTTGACGAGCGCATCGATCGCCTCGCCATCGCGTACGTCGAGCTTCGCACCTTCCGAATTCGCATCGATCCTGCGCAAATGCTCAGTGATCGATCGCGCGCCTGCGTCGGTCGTTGCGGTGCCGATCACGCGCGCGCCGGCGCTCGCGAGCGCAGACGCGATCGCGCGTCCTATGCCGCGCGTGGCGCCGGTGACGAGCGCGACGCGTCCGGCAAGCTCGCGTTCGATGGTGTTCACGCGTGACGTCCCGATCGGCTACGCGGCAAGCGCTGCCCGCGCTTCGGCCAACGCGGCCCCGTCCGTCAATGGGTACACCGTGAGCCGATCGTCGATACGTCGCGCGAGCCCCGCGAGCACCTTGCCGGGGCCGCACTCGACGATGCTCGTCACGCCATGCGCGACGAGCCATTTGACGATATCCGTCCAGCGCACGGGGCTCGCGGCCTGGCGCGCAAGCGCCGCGCGAATCTCGTCCGGCGCGTCATGCGTTTCCACGTCGACGTTGTGTACGACCGGAATCGACGGTTGCGCGATGTCGATCTCGGCGAGGCGCTGTGCGAGCCGGTCGGCGGCAGGCTTCAAAAGCGAGCTGTGAAACGGCGCCGACACGGGAAGGAGCACCGCACGTTTCGCACCGCGCGCCTTCGCCGCGACCATCGCACGTTCGACCGCGCTCTTGTGTCCGGCGATGACGATCTGTCCCGGCGCATTGAAATTGACGGGCTCGACGATCTCGCCTTGCGCAGCATCGCGGCACGCTTGTGCAACGGCATCGTCATCGCCGCCGACGATCGCCGCCATGGCGCCGAGGCCCGCCGCCACCGCGTCCTGCATCGCCTCGGCGCGAAAGCGTACGAGCGGCACCGCGTCGCGAAACGCGATCGCGCCGGCCGCGACGAGCGCGCTGTATTCCCCAAGGCTGTGGCCGGCAACATAGGAAGGCATCGCGCCGCTCGCTTCGCGCCACGCGCGCCAGACGGCGATCGCCGCGCTCAGCATGACGGGTTGGGTGTTGCGCGTCAGGTTCAGCGTCTCCTGCGGTCCTTCCCGCACGAGTTGCCACAAGTCGTCGCCGAGCGTTTGCGATGCTTCGTCGAAGCTGGCGCGAACGATCGGCACGTCGGCGAAGCCGTCCATCATGCCGACCTGTTGCGACCCCTGCCCGGGAAATACGAATGCAATGGTCATGTTGGCTCTACCAACGCAGCAGCACCGATCCCCATGTGAAGCCGCCGCCGACGCCGACGAGCATCAGGTGCTGTCCCGCGCAGATGCGTCCATCGCGCGCGGCGACGTCGAGCGCGAGCGGGATCGATGCGGCAGACGTGTTCGCATGCGCGTGGACGGTGGAGATCACGCGCTCGGGCGAAAGCCCGAGCTTCTTCGCGGTCGCGTCCATGATGCGGATGTTCGCCTGGTGCGGGATCAACCAGTCGATGTCGGACGCCTTCATCCGATTCGCCGCGAGCGCCTCCTCGGCCGCTTCCGCGAGCACCTTGACGCCGAACTTGAATACCGCATGCCCATCCATGCGCACGAACGGCGTGCCCTGCACCGCGCCGCGGCTCACCTGCCCAGGCACGCACAGAATGTCCTTGTAACGGCCGTCCGCATGCAGATGCGACGAAAGAATGCCGGGCGCATCGGAAGGCAACAGCACGATTGCGCCTGCACCGTCGCCGAAGAGGACGCACGTGCCGCGATCGCTCCAATCCAGAATGCGCGAGTAGATCTCCGCGCCGACGACCACCGCGTTTCGCGCCATGCCGCTCGTGATCATCCGATCCGCGATCGCAAGCGCGTAGACGAATCCCGAGCACACCGCCTGTACGTCGAACGCCGGGCCGCCGTTCGCGCCGAGCTTCGCCTGCAGGATGCACGCCGTCGACGGAAATACGACGTCGGGCGTCGTCGTCGCGACAATGATCAGGTCGATGTCGCTCGGCGCGAGCGACGCTGACGCGAGCGCGGCGCGCGATGCGAAGAATGCGAGATCCGACGTCTGTTCTCCATCCGCCACGACGTGGCGTTGCCGAATGCCGGTGCGCGTACGAATCCACTCGTCGCTCGTGTCGATCTTTTGCGAAAGCTCGTCGTTGGTGATGATGCGCGACGGCAGGTACCGGCCGGTGCCGGCGATCCGGCTATGCATGCGCACGCAGCGGACCGGACGCATCGCGATCAGGTCCGGTCGCGCCCGAAGGCGTCTCGGCGATCCGCTGGGCGATGCGATCGAGGACGCCGCGCTCGACTTCGGCGTACGCGCGCGAAAGTGCCGTCGCGAACGCGAGTCGGTCGGCGCCGCCATGACTTTTCACCACGACGCCGCGCAAGCCGACGAGCGTCGCGCCGTTGTAACGGCGCGGATCGATGCGGCTGCGAAATGACATCAGCACCGGATACACGACCGAAGCGGCGAGCCTTGTCACGAAATTGCGCGTGAACTCGGCTTTCAGGAACTCGTAGAGCATCAGCGCGAGTCCCTCGGAGGTCTTCAGCAGCACGTTGCCGACGAAGCCGTCGCATACGACGACGTCGGTCGTGCCCTTGTAGATGTCGTCGCCTTCGACGTTGCCGACGAAGTTGAGCGGCGACGCCTTCAAAAGCTCGGCCGTCTCCTTGACCACATCGTTGCCCTTGATATCCTCCTCGCCGATGTTCAGGAGCCCGATCGTCGGCCGCTCGATGCCGTCGATGGCGCTCACGAGCGCGCTGCCCATCGCGGCGAACTGGACGAGTTGCGCCGGCGTGCAGTTGACGTTCGCGCCGAGGTCGAGCACCAGCGTGTCGCCGAAGCGCGTCGGAAGCTGCGACGCGATCGCCGGGCGATCGATGCCGGGCAATGTCTTCAGCACGAAGCGCGCGATCGCCATCAATGCGCCGGTGTTGCCAGCGGAAACGCATGCGTGCGCGACGCCCTCCTTGACGAGGTTGATCGCGACGCGCATCGACGAATCCTTCTTCTTGCGAAGCGCGTCGGCGGGCGGCTCGTTCATGTCGACGACTTCGCTCGCGGTTCGCACGTCGATGCGCTCGCGCAGGTGCGGACGCGCCTTCGCGAGCGGCGCGTCGAGCGTCGCGTTCGTGCCGACCAGCACGACGCGCGCATTCGGCGTCGACGCGAGGAAGTCGAGCGCGGCGGGCACGGTTACCAACGGGCCGTGATCGCCGCCCATCGCGTCGATCGCTACGGTAACGATCTGTGGCGACATGCGCCGTATCAGCCGTCGGTGCTTGCGTACGCGCTTACTCGTCGTCCTTCGTCCGCACGACCTTCTTGCCGCGGTAATAGCCGCTCGGGCTGATGTGGTGGCGAAGATGCACTTCGCCGCTCACCGGCTCGACGGCGAGCGGCGGCTTCGACAGAAAATCGTGCGCGCGGTGCATGCCGCGCTTCGACGGTGATTTCTTGTTCTGCTGGACTGCCATCATGGTCTCCTATTGAATGATCGTGCCGTCGCAGGCGCCCTCCGGATGCCGAGGCGCGAAAGGCAGCGTCAGCAAGAGCTCGTCTTCGACCAGCGCGAGCGGATCGGTGGGTCCGGATGCGTGAACGACTTCCAAGCTGCTGACCGCGTCGAGCGCGGCGACTTCCTCCTCGTCGTGCGCGAGAAGCACCTCGGTCGCGTGGTCGACAGGCCACACGAAATCCGCGAGGCAACGCTGGCACGTCAGCGATACGGCACCCTTCAACGCAATCCGAAGCGCGGGTCGGCCGGACACATCGGTGAAGCCCTCGATGCGCCATCCGATGGTCGCGGGTCCGTCGGAAAGTAGATTCGC
>Ga0209579_10002454_pt1 | contig 14197 bp, 15 predicted proteins | sample Coa_R1_2_FD_187152 | JGI IMG/M metagenome (GOLD analysis project Ga0209579, IMG submission 187152) | Surface soil microbial communities from Centralia Pennsylvania, which are recovering from an underground coalmine fire - Coalmine... | ecosystem: Environmental > Terrestrial > Soil >... | reverse complement strand
CGGCCTGACGCTGGCCAATATCCGGCGCGGCGTCGCCCAGGCCGGCAGCCTCGGCTATTGGATGGGCCTGCCCTATGTGCGCCACGGCTACATGACGGCCGCGGTGCGCGCCGTCATTCCGTTCGCGTTCGGCACCTTGCGGCTGCATCGCGTCGAGGCCGCCTGCATCCCGACCAATGCCGGCTCGACGCGGCTTCTGGAAAACACCGGTTTCGTGCGCGAGGGCTATGCGCGCGAATATCTATGCATCAACGGTATCTGGCAGGATCATCTGCTCTACGCGCGGCTGAAGGATGGTCCTGCATCTTAACCAAATTTCCTTGCCTTCTCCGAGGCATGGAAGGGGCGCCTTGGGATAGCCACGGTTAGTTTGCTATAAGGTTTTGGGCATCGCAGTCGAAGCGATGAGTTGGGGGAATGCGGCGGGATATCAATTTGATGCGGCCGGGCGATGGTTTGCCGACCGCGGCGGTGTTGGTCCTGGCGCTGCTGGCGTCGGGTTGTTCGGGGAGTAGTCTCCTCGGCACAACGTCGTCCGCCCCTGCGGCTGGCGCCCCGCCGGCGTCGAGCTCGCCTTCCTTTACGGACAAGATTTCGGGCTTCTTCTCCCGCTCGACGGCAACGTCCCAGCAGTCGGTCACCGGCACAACGCAGGACATCGATTGCCCGTTGATCAATATCCGGTCAGGCGCTTCGACGCTGACCATCGGCGCCACCAGCAGCAGCGCCAGCGATAGCGGCAGCACCAACAATGGAGCGATGGCGGTGCGATATCAGGGCACGTTTGTGCGCGCCGCGCGCGAGTGCGCCCTGGTCGGCGGCAACGTGGTGATGAAGATCGGCGTCGAAGGCCGCATCATCATCGGACCGGCCGGCGGCCCCGGACAGGTCGACGTGCCATTGCGCATCGCCGTGGTCGAGGAAACAACCGCGCGCACCAAGCCGATCGTCACCCAGCTCATTCGCATTCCGGTGACCGTGCCGTCGGCGACCGAAAATCCGACCTTCACCCATATCGAGGAAGGCGTGACCTTCCCGATGCCGGCCAATCTGGACAATTACGTCGTCTATATCGGCTTCGACCCGATCGCCGCCGCGGCGCAGGATCATCCGAAGGCCGCGCCCAAGCCGAAGCCGAAGGCCAAGCCCGCCAAGACGGGATGACGGTGAACGGATTCACCAGCCGCGAATATCGGTGATGGTGGCTTTGAGCACCCGCATGTCGGCGATCACGGTGCGGGCGCCGGCATTGACCAGGTCATGGGCGAGCCGGCCCGGCATTTGATTGCCACCGACAAAGCCGATCGCCGTCATTCCGGCCGCGACCGCGGCAGCGACGCCCGGCACCGAATCCTCGATCACGATGCAGGACGCCGGATTGACCGCAAGCCGCGCCGCGGCGAAACGGAACAGATCGGGCGCCGGCTTGCCGTTGGGCACGTCGCTTGCCGAGAACAAGCGCGCTTCGAAGAAGCGCAGCAGACCGGCGGCATCGAGACCGGCCCGCAGCCGGTCGTGCGGCGACGACGACGCGACCGCTTTCGGGCCGCGCACCCAGGTCAGGGCATGGGCGACATGGGGCAGCGCGCGCAGCTCGGTGCGGAAACGGCGCACGGTCTCGGCCGAAACCCCGGATGCGAAATTCGGCGGCAGCTTTTTGCCGGTGGCCGCTTCGACCGAGGCGAACACGTCGGCCGGGCGCCGGCCGTGGTAGCGGCGCGCCAAGCCGTCCGCATTCGCTGGAAACCCGGCGCGGGTCAGGGACTCGGCGAGGACCGCGCTCACAATCGGTTCGCTGTCTACAAGTACGCCATTGCAATCGAAGATGACCATGGGTCCCTCCGATGCGTCGGCCACGCCGATGGGCCGCCGTTTAAGCTTTTCAAGTTATCAACAGGAACGATAGCGAGCGGCCGCGGTATGCAAAGACCGTCGCCGCGCCGTGAAACGTCTTATGCACAGAAATTGCGGTCAGGCCACGAGTTTTGCACGGCGGCGTTGCGGCGACTGACGTCTCAGTTAAATTTCTTCCGGACGTCTTCGATGCCTTGCGCCAGCAGGTTTTCGGCGACCTGACCCTTGGCGGCGGCGGCAAGGATTTTCTCGGCGGCGGCAACGGCGGCATCGGCGGCGGCGGAGCGGACGTCGGCCAGCGCCTGCGCCTCAGCCTGGGTGATCTTGGCCTCGGCCATCTTGGTGCGGCGGGTGACGAAATCTTCCATCCGCGTCTTGGCCTCGGCGGCAAGACGTTCGGCCTCGGCCTTGGCGCCGGCGATGATGGCGGCCGCCTCGCCTTCGGCCTCGCGCCCCTTGCGCTCGAACTCGGCCAACAGCGCCTGCGCTTCCTCGCGGAGCCGGCGCGCCTCGGCGAGCTCACTTTTGATGCGGCCCTGGCGCGCATCGAGCGAGTCCATCAGCTTGCGATGCACGCCGAGATAGGCCAGTAGCCCCAGGAACAGCAGGAAGGCCAGGGCGACCCAGTTCTCGGTTTCTTGCAGGGCTTCGAGCATCGACAGATTCCTAGCGCTTCAACGCTTCGGCCAAGGCGGCCGTGACGTCCTGCTCAGCCGGCGCCTGTCCGATCAGCCGCTCGACGATGGCGGAGGCGGTATCCGCCGCGATGGCGCCGACATTGCCCATGGCGGCGGTGCGGGTCGCGGCGATCGATTGTTCCGCTGCCGCCAGCCGCTCGTGGAGCTGCGCTTCGAGCCGCTTGTTGGTCGCCTCGGCCGCGGCCGCCTGCTGCTCGCGGGTTTCGGCGGCGATCGCTTGCGCCCGCGCGCGGGCATCGGCGAGTGCCTTCTCGTAAGCGACGTGCGCGGCGTCGGATTGCTCCTTGAAACCCTGCGCGGCCTTGAGATCGTCGCCGATGCGTTTGCTGCGGTCGGCGAAGATCGCGCCGATGCGCGGCAACGCCACTTTCGCCATCAGCACGTAGAGCAGGACGAAGCTGACCACGAGCCAGGCCAGCTGCGACGGAAAGTGCTCCGCCTGGAACGGCGGAAACGCCGGATGCCCGGCGGGCGCTTGGCTATGGGCGGCAGGCTCGGCCATGACGACGATGTCTTACAGCCCGAACAGCAGCAAGAGCGCGATCAGCAGCGAGAAGATGCCGAGCGCTTCGGTGATGGCGAAGCCGAAGATCAGGTTGCCGAACTGGCCCTGCGCGGCTGACGGATTACGCAACGCGGCGGCCAGATAGCTGCCGAAGATGATGCCGACGCCGACGCCGGCGCCGCCCATGCCGATGCAGGCGATGCCTGCGCCAATGTATTTTGCCGCGACCGGATCCATGACAAAGCTCCTTTTCGAGGTTGCAGCGGGCCGTCAGTGACCCGGGTGTATCGCATCGTTGAGATAGATGCAGGTGAGGATGGCGAAGACGTAGGCCTGCAGGAAGGCCACCAGAAGCTCGAGCGCGGTCAACGCCACCACCATGGCGAACGGCAGCACCGCGCCGAACCAGCCGAGTACTCCGGCGCCGGCGAGCATGATGATAAAGCCGGCGAAGACCTGCAGCGTGATGTGGCCGGCCAGCATGTTGGCGAACAGACGCACGCTGTGCGAGACCGGGCGCGACAGGAACGACAGCACCTCGATGAGCACGATCGCCGGCAGGATCACCTTTGGGACGCCCTTGGGCACGAACAAATTCAAAAAGTGCAGGCCGTTGCGCCAGAAACCGTAGATAACGACGATCAAGAACACGGTGAGCGCCAGGGCCGCGGTGATGATGATCTGGCTCGTCACCGTAAACGAATAAGGAATAAGCCCGATCAGGTTGGCGAACAGCACGAACATGAACAACGTGAACACGAACGGGAAGAATTTCATCCCTTCGGTGCCGGCCGAGCTGCGCACCGTGTTGGCGACGAATTCGTAAGAGATCTCGGCGATCGATTGCAGCCGGCCGGGAATCACCGCGCGCGGCGCGCTGGCGCCGATCATCAGCGCCGAAACGCCGGCCACGATGATCAGCATGAACAGCGCCGAATTGGTGAACGCGATCTCGCGACCGGCCAACTTCATCATCGGCACCATGTCGTGGATCTGAAACTGATGAATCGGATCGATTTGCATGATCTCGTCACCGTGGCGCTGAAAGCGCCGATCGCCTCGTCCTAGTCTTTGCCAATTCTAGTCTTTGCGACGTCCCTTATCCAAACCGGGGCTCGCCACGACGCCCGCCGAACGCATCACATTGAGCACGCCAGCGGCAAAGCCGAGCAACAGGAATATAATGAGCCCCCACGGCGCTACACCGAGCAAGCGATCGATGCCCCAACCGAGGCCGGCACCGACCACCACGCCGGCAACGAGTTCGCTCGAGAGCCGAAAGCCCCGGGCGTAGCCCGATGCGGTCGCCGCGCGATTTTCAGAAGCGTCATTCGATGGGTCTTCGGCACGTTTAAGTGCCAGACCTTCGCCGAGCCGCTGGAGCCTCGCGGAGAGAGCGGCCTCATCGGTGTGCGCCTTGCTGCCGTTGTCGCGCGCGTCGCTCATGGTCTCGACACTCGCAGATTTGCGGCAATTGCTCGACGCCCGCCCCCTGAAGCCGGGCGGACCATACTGAGAGGGTAAAACCAAGTCAAGAAACCCAAGAGCTATCCTAACATGTTGAATTCATGACGGATATGGGCGGTTTTCCCGCGATCGAAAGAGCCGGTTTGTGCGTTGCGAAGCGGCAAAGCGCGTTGCGGCGATGCCTTCAGGCGCGGCCATCGTCCTCCCATATTGACTACGCATAGGGGACGTTCGCCGTTACTGTTTCGAAAACCGCTCCCAGTCAGGAGATGACCATGTTCAGCAAGGCTTTTGCCGTCGCCATCGCCGCCGTCTGCCTGAGCACGCCGGTTTTTGCCGATGATGCGACGCCCGACACCAATGGCGGACGCTATACGCTCAACAAAGTCACCGACGGTTTTGTCCGGCTCGATACGCAAACCGGCGAAGTCGCGCTGTGCAGCCAGCGCACCGTGGGTTGGGCATGTCAGGTGGCGCCGGAAGATCGCGCCGCGTTCGAGAGCGAGATCGCGCGGCTGCGCGGCGAAAATGCCGCCCTCAAACAGGCGCTGCTGTCGCGCGGCCTGCCGCTGCCGTCGGGCGCGACGCCGGAACGCTCCGGCAGCCACGACACCGACGTCACCATCCGTCTGCCGGACAATGCCGACATCGATCGCGCCGTGGCCTATGTCGGCCGGCTGTGGAATCGCTTCGTCGATGCCGTCAACCGGGCGCAACGGCAAATGCTGAACAAGAGCTGACGGCGCGGCTTTGAGCGAATTGTCCGCCATTCACAGTACGCGCGTCGAGACGATCGCGCGGGCCACGCTGGCGCTGCAAACGTCCGGCGAAGGTTTTTTCGAGATCACGCGCGAGGTCGCGCGTTTTCTGGAACAGGTCAAGGCGCGCGACGGCGTGGTGCTGCTTTATCTGCAGCACACCTCGGCCTCGCTGGTGATCCAGGAGAACGCCGATCCGGATGTGCAGACCGATCTCGTCACCGCGCTCAAGCGCATCGCGCCGGCCAATGCCGGCTGGGTGCACGACGCCGAAGGGCCCGACGACATGCCGGCCCACATCAAGGCCATGGTCAACGGCGTGTCGCTGCACGTGCCGGTCGCCGGCGGCAAGATGGAGCTCGGCACCTGGCAAGGCATCTATGTGGCCGAGCACCGCGCGCGGCCGCACCGCCGCGAGGTGACCCTGCAATTTCTCGGCTGTTGCGGCGAATAGTCAGCTGTGATTGCCATCACAACATCATGCAATCCGCGCAACGCTGCAATGAGAGCGGCGGCGTAGTCGCACAGGTTCCGAACCAATAGCTGCCAAAAGGCCGCGCGGGGGTGGAATAAGCGCGCGTCCAAACGGGGGACCAAGGGGACTTGTGTCAGGCCGGGATTGGCCGCGAAAGGTTCGCACTTGGATCGCTTCATCGGAATGGCGGTATTCGCCAAAGTCGTGGAGTCCTCGAGCTTTGCCGCCGCAGCTCGACACTTCGCCATGTCGCCCGCCATGGTGAGCAAACACATCCGCACTCTCGAGGAGCGGCTCGGCGTGCGGCTGCTCAATCGCACGACGCGCCGCGTCAGCGCCACCGAGGTCGGGCAGAATTACTATGAGCGCTGCCTGCGCATCCTCAACGAACTGGAAGACGCCGAACGCGCCGCCGGCGACCTGGAAGCCGCGCCGCGCGGCCTGCTCCGGGTGACCTCGTCGGTGTCGTTCGGCGCGCATCAGCTGGCGCCGGCGATTGCCGATTATCTCGTCGCCTATCCCGACGTCTCGATCGATTTGAGCCTGCACGACAACTATGTCGATCTGCTCGAAGAACGCATCGATCTCGCGATCCGCCTCGGCCAGCTGTCGGATTCGAGCCTGATCGCCAAAAAATTATATGAGGTCGAAATGGTGCTGTGCGCGTCGCCGGGCTATCTGGCGGCGCACGGCACGCCGCAAAAGCCGCGTGATCTCGTCAAGCATAATTGCCTGATCTACACCTACGCGGCACCGCGGGCGTGGACCTTTACCGATCGAAAAAACGGCAAGGAAGAGGTCATCCGCATTTCCGGCCGCTTATTGGCGAACAGCGGCGACCCACTGCTGGCGCTGGCGCTCAAGGACACCGGGATACTGCTCGGTCCGGACTATCTCGTCGCCGACGGTCTCAGTGCCGGACGCCTGGTGCGCCTTTTGCCCGACTACAAGACGCAGGAAACGCCGGTCTATGCCGTCTATCCGCACAGCCACTATTTGCCGGCGAAAACCAGAACATTCATCGACTTCCTCGCGGCGCGTTTCGCTCACCTGCCTCGGCTCAAACAAAACGGCCACGACGGCGCCAGGCCCATACTGCCCGATCTCCGCACGGTGACCGACGCGACGCAGCATCCATCCGCTCCGGGCAATTAGACAGAAACGAGGGCGAGCAAAGGCTCGCCCCCGTTTTCGTCGATGCCTCAATCGCGCAGAAGCATCTCGTTGTAGCCGGTGCTGCCGCCGCCGGTGGCCGCCGGGCTATTTGCGGCATCGGAGCCGGAGGCGAACGGAACCGCGGCGTAGTCGTAGAGGCCGCGCCCTGGAACAGCCGCGACGGCGCGGTGGCCATTCTGACGAACGGCGACCTTGCCGGTCTCGCTTTGCCGGCCGGCAATCTGCTCGTTCTGTGGGACGACGGTCCAGGAAGGCTTGGCGCCGTTCGGGCCGTAGGCGAACGGCATATTGTTGCCGGTGCCGTCGCCCTTGTTGAACGACTGGGCGAGCGCCGGCGATGCGACGCTCATAGCCACCAGCGCGGCAATGAGGGCAAGCTTTGGTGTCTTGATCATGGAAAGTCTCCTTTACACAGCGGATAACGACGCCGCTATCGCTGTTGCCTAGGAGATGGGCTCGGGCAGGTGCTTCTTAATCGGCGAACCGGCGAACAGACTATCAATGGAGGGCGAATAATCCGTAATCTTGCCGTCATAGTCCGGCCTGTGGACCATCCATACCGATCGGTCCTAAAATGGCGCACACGATCGGAAGACGACATTGGCCGAAGCGCAATTGCCCCATCTTCTGATTGCCGACGATCACCCGCTGTTCCGCGGCGCGCTGCGCGAGGCGGTGTCCGGCTTGTTCGGCCGCGCCGACATCGGCGAAGCCGGCACCTTCGAGGAGATCACCGAGCAGCTCGAACGCGGCGGCGAGGTCGACCTGATCCTGCTCGATCTCAGCATGCCCGGCGTACGCGGCTTCTCCGGCCTGATGTATTTACGCGCGCAATATCCGAGCCTGCCGATCGTGGTGGTGTCGGCCAACGACGATCCGGCGGTGATCCGCCGCTGCATGGAATTCGGCGCATCGGGCTTCATTCCAAAGACGCTCGGCATCGACGCCATGCGCGGCGCCATCGCCCGCGTGCTGGCCGGTGAAGTGTGGACGCCGCCCGACGTCGATCTGGCGCGGCAAACCGACGCCGAGACTACGGCCCTGATCGCGCGGCTTTCGAGTCTCACGCCGCAGCAGGTCCGCGTGCTGATGATGCTGTCGGGCGGCCTGCTCAACAAGCAGATCGCGTTCGAGCTCGGCGTCTCGGAAGCGACCGTGAAGGCCCACGTATCCGCGATCCTGCAAAAACTCGGCGTCGAGAGCCGGACGCAGGCGGTCATAGCAGCTGGCCGAATCGAAGCGGGGCAATGGCCGCTCCATCCGCCCCCGCGATAGCGGGGGCGGAAGATCTCATTCCGCCGCGACGCGTTGCACGCGCCACTGCGTGATCAGCGCACGCAGTGAGGCCGGCTTGAGCGGCTTGTGCAAGAGGTGCACGCCTTCAGCTTGGGCCTCTTCGCGCACGTGGAGCGAGCGATCGGCGGTGATGAGGATCGCCGGCACATCGCGGCCGAGGCGGCGGCGCAGTTCGGCGATCGCGGCGATGCCATTGCCGCCGTCGAGATGATAGTCGACCAGTAGCCCGTCCGGTTCGAGGCCGCTGGCGTCCATCGCCGCCAGCGCCTCGGTGAGGTCGGCCGCGGTCAGCACGCGGCAGCCCCAGCCGCCCAAAAGCTTCTCCATGCCGTCGAGAATGCTGCGGTCGTTGTCGATGCATAGCGCGACCGTGCCGGTGAGCCGGCCGGCGCCGGTTCGCGTCATGGCGGCAATGGCCGGGCTCGCCGCGGCGGCGGCCGCGCGCGGCACCTCGACCGAAAAACGCGAGCCGCGGCCGACCACGGATTTGAGCGCCACCTCGCTGTCGAGAACGCGGGCGATGCGCTCGACGATGGAGAGGCCCAAGCCGACGCCGCGCGCGACCCGTGCGCCTTGATCGAGGCGGTGGAACTCCTTGAACACGGCGCGACGTTTGGCATGCGGAATGCCGATGCCGGTATCGTAGACGTCGATGCGCAGCTTGCCGCCGCGGCGCCGGCAGCCGACGACCACACTGCCCGCAGGCGTATATTTGATCGCGTTGGAGACGAAGTTCTGCAGAAGCCGCCGCAGCAGGCGGCGGTCCGAGCGCACCGTGAGCGCGCACGGCATGAAGCGGAGCTTCAGGCCTTTCTCGCGGGCCAACGGCGCGAATTCTACGTCGAGCCGCTGCAACAATTCATCGACGCGGAAATCGGTCAGTTCCGGCTTCATGGCGCCGGTATCGAGCCGCGAAATATCCAATAGCGCCGCGAAAATCTCTTCGACCGCTTCCAGCGAAGCGTCGATGTTCTGCACCAGGTCGCCTTCCTCGGTTTCATTGTCGGTTTGGCGCTGGCGCTCGATCAGGCTGGTGACGTAGAGCCGCGCGGCATTGAGCGGCTGCAAGATGTCGTGACTCGCGGCCGCGACGAAACGCGTTTTCGAGACGTTGGCTTCATCGGCTTCGGCCTTGGCGCGCTCGAGCTCGGTGTTGAGCCGGGTCAGCTCCTTGGTGCGCTCGCGCACCCGGCGCTCCAGCGTGGCATTGGCGCGCTCCAGCGCCTCGGCCGCCTTCACGCTCGGGGTGATGTCGGTGAACGTCGTCACCAAGCCGCCGTCGGGCATGTGATTGGAGCGGACTTCGATCACCAGCCCGCGCTCGGCGAAGCGTTCCAGGAACGGCTCGACTTCGGAGGTGTATTTGGCGATGCGCTCGGCGATGGCGGCATCGAAATTCTTTTCGTCGCCGTGCTGGGCGACATAGCGCAAGATCTCGTGAAGCGCGATGCCGACGCGGGTGAGGCCGTGCGGCAGATCGAAGATCTCGCCGAACTGGCGGTTCCAGCACACCAGGTTGAGGTCCTTGTCGAACACGGCAATACCTTGGCGCACGTGGTCGAGCGCGGTCTGCAATATCTCGCGGTTGTAGTGAAACGCCGCATTGGCGTCGTCGAGGAGTTTCAGCGCGTCGCTGGTCGAGACCGTGCGCTTGCGCAACAACAGTGACAGCACCAGCCGGGACGACGCCGCGCCGATGGCCGACGCCAAGAGGTATTCGCCGTATTGCAGCAATTGGAAGTCCGCCTCGGCCTGCGGTTCGAGGCTGATGCGGCGCGAGGCGGCGAAGCTTGCGAAGGAGTCGCGGGTGCGCTCCTCGCCGAGATAGCGCGCCACGGTGGCGATCAGTTCCTCGACCGTGACGGAAGTGCGCCGCAGCCGAAAGCTCGGCGCCATCGGCGCCAGGATTGGCGCCAAGGTCGAGGGCACGAACACGTCCGCTTGCACCCGCTCGATCGATGTCGGCCGCCGGCTCAGCGAATAGCCCACATAGCAGGCGATATTGACGGCGAGGCTCAGCAGCACGCCGTGCACAAGCGGCGGCAGATCGAGGCCGAACAGCGCCTGCGGCCGCAAAAAGCCAAGACCCCACGGCCCGTCGGTCAAAATGCTGGCGCTGACGATGCCGGCATCGGAAATGCTTGGAACCAGCAGCGTATAGCCCCAGACCAGAATGCCCGCGGTCATGCCGGCGATGGCGCCGCGCGCGGTGCCGCGCGGCCAGACCAGGCCGCCGAAAAACGCCGGCGCCAGCTGCGCGATTGCCGCGAACGATAATAGCCCGATGGCGGCAAGCTGCGCCTCGCCGGCGGAGCGATAATAGATGTAGGCGAGAAAGAGGATAACGAAGATGGCGATGCGCCGCGTGGTCAACAGCCAGGCGCCGGCATCGCTCGGGCCGGCGAGCGTGGCGCGGCGCTTGAGCACCAAAGGCACCACGATATCGTTCGACACCATGATCGCCAGCGCCACCGATTCGACGATCACCATGGCGGTCGCCGCCGACAGCCCGCCGACGAAGGCGATCAGCGTGATCAATTCGGAATGGGCGGCGATCGGCAGCGCCAGCACGAACATGTCGCTGTCGACCCGGCCGGCGGGAAATGTCAGCAGGCCGGCCATGGCGATCGGCAGCACGAACAGATTGATGAGCACCAGATAGATCGGGAACAGCCAGGCGGCGCGGCGGATCTCGGCCTCGCTATGGTTCTCGACGACTGCGACATGGAATTGCCGCGGCAACAGCACGATGGCGAACAGCGACAGCACCGTCATCGCGCCAAAGCTTGTCAGCGGCGGCACCCGCGTCAGCACCGCCGCGGTATTGGCCTGGTCGAGCGCGCGGCTGAACAGTGCCAGCGGGCCGTGAAACATCACGAAGGTCACGAAGATGCCGACGGCGAGGAAGGCCACCAGCTTGACGATCGATTCGGTGGCGATCGCCAGCATCAGGCCGTCCTGATGCTCGGTGGCGTCGGTGTGGCGGGTGCCGAACAGCACCGCGAATGCCGCCATCAACAGCGCGACGAACAGCGCGCTGTCGCCGACGATGGGCTGCGCGCCGCCCGGATAGGCTTGCGCCAAAATGGTGCCGACCGATGACGACACCGCTTTGAGCTGCAGCGCGATATAGGGAACCATGCCGACGATGGCGATCAGCGCCACGGTCGCCGCCACCGCTTGGCTCTTGCCATAGCGCGCGGCGATCAGGTCGGCGATCGAAGTGATGTTCTGGCCCTTGGCGAGCCGCACGATGCGGATCAGCAGCGGATAGGCGAGCCCAATCATCACCATCGGGCCGATATAGATGGCGAAGAAATCCAAGCCGCCGCGTGAGGCGAGACCGACGGAACCGAAGAACGTCCACGACGTGCAGTAGATCGCCAGCGACAACGGATAGATCAGCAATCGCGACGTGGTGCCGCGCGCCAGCGCGCGCCTGCGGTCGCCATAGCTCGCCACCAGGAACAGAAAGCCGATATAGGCAAGGGCAATGATAACGACGACCCAGCCTTGCAACATGGCCTTACCCCAAACGTGACCTTGGCCAACGCGCACGCGCGGCGTTTTTAGGTCCGCAGCGCCCGATTTTAATGGAAGTCATCACTTTTCCAATGGCCTGTCCATGGCATGCGTCGTCGCGCGTGGCGCGTTGACGGCGCTTCCACCAGGGCGCATTCATGGGGAAACGATGATCCCTGCCCTTCCCTCGCGGCGCGTGCTGATCGAAACCACCGAGACGCTGGCGATCGCGCTCGCCGGCGGCTTGGCATTTACCTATCTGGCATTGCCGGCGGGGCTGGTCTCCGGCTCGGTTCTGGCCGTCGCGACCGCGGCACTGTTAGGCCGGCCGGTGAGGATGCCGCTCCTCTTGGCGCGCATCTGCTACGTCAACGTCGGCATTCTGCTCGGCGCCGTGGTGACGCCGGAGACGCTGCGCGGCGTGACGACGTGGCCCGTGAGCATCGCGCTGCTCATGCTGTGCACCGTCGTCATGATGCTGGCGACCTCGAGCTATCTGCGCGTCGTGCACCGTTGGGATCCGCTCTCGGCGCTCTTGGGCGCCAGCCCCGGCGCCATGGCGCAAGTGATCGCATTGTCGTCGGAGCTCGGCGGCGATCTGCGCGCCATCGCCATCGTGCAGACCATGCGCGTGTTGTTGATCGTCATCGGCCTGCCGAACGGGCTGGCGTTATTCGGACTCGTGGTTCCGGCGGTCGCGGTGGCGCGCGGCCCCGCCGACGTCTCCGTGCTCGGGCAAATGATCCTCTTGGTCGCGGTCTCGGTCAGCTTCGCCGTTGCATTCTTATATTTGCGATTCCCAGGCGGGCTGATGTTCGGCGCGCTGACCGGATCGGGCCTGCTGCACGGCACCGGTTACATTCATGCGGTGCTGCCGTGGTGGATCGGCAGTAGCTCGGTGATCGCGCTCGGCGCGCTGGTCGGCTCGCGCTTCGCCAACACATCCGCGCGGATGCTGGTCGGCTATCTCGGCGCCGCGCTCGGCTCGTTCGCCGTGTCGATGGCGGTCGCGGCATTCTTCATCGCCATCGTGGCGTATTTCTTTCCGTTTCCGATCGCCAATATTGTGATTGCGTTCTCACCCGGCGCCCAGGACACCATGATGGTGCTGGCCTTGGCGCTGCATCTCGACCCGGTTTATGTCGGAGCGCATCATCTGGCGCGTTTCTTGGTGGTTACGTTCTCGGTGGCCATCGCCGCACGCCGGATTGCGCCGCAAAAGACCGCCGCGGGCGATCGCAAACGGCAGGAGCAAACGCGGATCGAGTCATAATCCGCGTATCTCGATTACGCTTTGGCCGAACCGTGGCGGATGTCTCGACCTGAGAACTACTTTTTCGAGCGGCGTTTGCCGAAGGCCGCCGTGACTTCCTTTTTCTTGATACGCGCCCCAGGGTTGCCGCGCTGCCCCAGATTCTGCTCCTCGGTGCCGTCACCCATCATGCCGGGATAAGCAACCTTGGCTCGTTTCTTGGTCTTGGATTTCTTCGCCATGCCAAAATACTCCTGCGATTTATTCAATAGGACGGTGGAAACAGCGACGCGTTGCGGCGCGGGCGTCGTCAATCACTCGGCGGCGAGCGCGCGTTCCTTGAACGGCAGGCCGAGCTTTTGCCAGACGTCGACCAGCGCCTCGGCCAAGGTGTCGATCAGCGCGTCCTCGTGATAGGGGCTCGGCGTGATGCGCAGCCGCTCGGTGCCCTTCGGCACGGTCGGATAATTGATCGGCTGCAGGTAGAGACCGTGGTCGGCGAGTAAAAGATCGCTCGCCGCTTTGCACAGCTCCGGATCGCCGACATAAACCGGCACGATATGGGTCGGGCTGGTCATCACCGGCAGCCGTGCGGCGGCAAGCACCGCCTTGGTGCGCGCCGCGCGATCCTGGTGGCGTTCGCGCTCCCAGTGCGAGGTTTTCAGATGCCGGATCGCGGCGGTCGCCGCGGCGGCCACCGACGGCGGCAGCGCGGTGGTGAAGATGAAGCCGGGCGCGTAGGAACGCACCGCGTCAATCAGCGCAGTGGAGCCCGCGATATAGCCGCCGAGACAGCCGAAGGCTTTCGCCAGCGTGCCCTCGATCACATCGATGCGGTTCATGACGCCTTCGCGCTCGGTGATGCCGCCACCGCGCGGGCCGTACATGCCGACCGCGTGCACCTCGTCCACATAGGTCATGGCGCCGTAGCGCTCGGCGAGGTCGCAGATCTGGTGCACCGGCGCCAGGTCGCCGTCCATGGAATAGAGGCTCTCGAACACGACGAGTTTTGGCCGCGCCGGATCGGCGGCGGCGAGCAGCGCTTCGAGATGCGCCATGTCGTTGTGGCGGAAAATCTGCTTCTCGCTGTGCGCCTGGCGCACGCCCTCGATCATCGAATTGTGGTTCCAGGCGTCCGACAGGATCAGGCAATTCGGCATCAGCTTGGCGAGCGTGGAAATGCCGGTCTCGTTC
>Ga0209579_10002452_pt1 | contig 14203 bp, 16 predicted proteins | sample Coa_R1_2_FD_187152 | JGI IMG/M metagenome (GOLD analysis project Ga0209579, IMG submission 187152) | Surface soil microbial communities from Centralia Pennsylvania, which are recovering from an underground coalmine fire - Coalmine... | ecosystem: Environmental > Terrestrial > Soil >... | reverse complement strand
CGCTGAACACCGGCGGCTCCAGCTACGGCAAGCTCGACGAGCGCATCTATACGGAGCTCACCAGCGACCACCCGATCGACCTCTGCCGGTACCAGGTGGCGAACTGCTACATGGGTCGCGCGGGCCTCATCAATTCCGGCGGCGCGTCCGGAAAGAACGATTTCGCCGAGGCGACGATGACCGCGGTGATCAACAAGCGCGCCGGCGGCATGGGCCTGATCTCGGGGCGCAAGGCCTTCCAGCGCCCGATGAAGGAAGGCGCCCAGATCCTCAACGCGATCCAGGACGTCTACCTCTGCAAGGACGTGACGGTCGCCTAGTCCGAAAGACTGGAGGCGTCGGGGGTCTGCCGGAGCCGTTGTCTCTGGCCGACGCCAGCCTAGGAGCGGACCAGGACGCGGTGTAGCGTGGCGATGCAGCGGTCCTGGATGACGTACAGCCCCGCGTCGCTCGCCTTCTTTGCGGCCGCGTCGTGGACGATCCCGCTCTGAAGCCACAGGCACTCCGCTTTCGCCGCGATCGCATCGTCGGCGATCGGCGGGATGTGCTCGGGCGCGCGGAACACGTCGACGATGTCGACCTTCCTGGGAATCGACTTCACGTCGGGAAAGCACTTCCGGCCCAGGATTTCCGTGGCGCCGGGGTTGACGGGAATCACGTCGTAGCCGCGGTCGATGAGCGCCTGGGCGATCTGGTAGCTGTCGCGGTCGGGCTTGTTGGAGCAGCCCACCACGGCGATGGTCTTCGAACCCATCAAGACCCGGCGGATGGCCTCCGGGTCGTCGGTGATGATCATGTCGACCCTTTCTTTTTGGAGGGGCCCTCGCCTCCCAGGAAGAAATCCTGGTAGGTGTCGACGTCCTCCGGGCTGCCCACGACGAGCGGGACCTTCTGGTGCAGCTCGGTCGGGACGATGTCGAGGATGCGGTCCCGGCCGCTGATGGCCTTGCCGCCGGCCTGCTCGGCGACCATCGCCAGCGGCGAGGCCTCATAAAGGAGCCGCAGCTTGGGCTTCGGCGATGCCGGGTACATGAAGATTCCGCCGTTGATCAGCGTGCGGTGAAAGTCCGCCACCAGCGTGCCGACGTAGCGCATCGAATAGGGGCGGCGGGTGACGGCATCCTTCTGCTTGAGGTAGGCGACGTACTTCTCGGTCCCCTCGTCCCACGCGGCCGAATTCCCCTCGTTGATCGAATAGGTCTTCCCGTGCGAGGGAATGCGGATGTCGGGATGGGACAGGAGGAACTCGCCGACCGTCGGGTCGAGCGTGAAGCCGTGAACCCCCTTGCCCGTCGTGTAGACCAACATGACGCTCGATCCGTAGAGGACATAGCCCGCCGCGATCTGCTGGGTGCCGGGCTGGAGGCAATCCTCCAGGCGGCCTTCGTCGCCCGGCGTGATCCGTCGGTGGATCGAGAAGATCGTGCCAATCGAGATGTTGACGTCGATGTTGGACGATCCGTCGAGGGGGTCGAAGAGGAAGATGTACTTGCCTCGGGCGAACTCGCGCGGGATGGGGATGATCTCGGGCCGCTCCTCGCTGCCCATGCAGCACAGGAGCCCGGTGCGGGCCATGCCGACCTCGAGGCGGTCCTGGGCGTAGGCGTCCAGCTTCTGGACCTTCTCCCCGTGGACATTCTCGGTACCGGCGGCGCCCAGGATGTCGATCAGGCCCGCGCGGCGGACTTCTCGGGCGATCATCTTGACCGCGAGAACGAATTCCCACAGCAGCGAGGAGAACTGGCCCGACGCGGCGGGGTGCAGCTTCTGCTGGTCGGTGAGATGGCGGTGGAGGGTGATGGGCATCGCCATGGGAACCGCCTATTCGCCGTCTTCCGACGCGGAGGCCGTCTGCTTTTTCTTCTTCTTCTTGTCTTCGCCGTCGTTGCGGACCATACGGTCCTCCAGACGCGCCAGGAGCGGCGGGAACGGGGTGTTCGCCATCTGATCGTGCGGGACGCGGTGCGGCTCGAACGGGCCGTGATGGCGGAGGTATTCCACGATCATCGTGGCCTTGCGGCGGACGTCGTCGAATCCGGGATCGTCGAACAAGTCGACCGGGCCGACGAATTCGCCATTGGCGAGTTGGAAGCCGGCGGCAGTCACCCGGGGCGGACCGTCGTAGCGGAAGGCGCGCGCGTCCTTGAAGGCCACGGGCATCATTGGCCCCTGGTAGGTGGCGCGCATCCAGCCGCTGACCATGTGGGGGAACGCGAAGGCTTCGGTGGCTTCCCCGACCGTCGGGAGGCCGTTCTGGCAGCGGACGATCAGGACGGGGTCGTCGGTGCCCGCCTTCGCGCCCATCCCCACGGGGCGCGGACAGGACGTGAAGGCCGCGACCATGCCGTCGACCCGGCGGATCACTTTGTTCACGATGAAGCGGCCGCGAGAGCCCAGGAACATGATCAGGTCGTAAATATCGCCCGGGCACTGCAGCGTCAGGGTCTTGTTTTCGACGACGTCGAGGATCTCGAAGGCGAAGCCTTCGTGCATGGAGGGATCGACGACGAGGCCGGCGGTATTGAACGGGTCGGCGAACATCTTGTAGAGCGGAAGGTTCCAGGCGCCGAGCTCGCACTTGTCGGCGAGGAAGACGATGAAGGTCTCGCTGGGGCGCTCGCGGAAGGAGATTTCGGCCACGCCGGGGCCTAGGCCGCGCAGGTTGCCGGTGAAGGTCTCGGAAAGGAGGTCCTGGGCGGGGCTGAAGAGGTGCAGCTTCTCGGCGACCTCGGCGCAGGCGGTGAAGGTCTCCCAGGCGGTGCGGTGGATCTCCTTGCTGTCCACGCCCTTCTCGTGGGTCATCATGAGCGCCAGGTCGTCGCCGCAGCGGGTGGTCCAGGAATCGATGAGCAGTTCCTTGGAGGCGGCCTTCGCCAGGCACTCCCGGGCCTTCTCGAGCACGTCTTCGTGCATGTCGGTGTGGCCCACGAAGCCGCCCACGTTGGCCTTGATCACGGAGAGCGTGATTTTTTCCACGATGACCTCGCCCTTAGGGGTAGGAGCGCTGGAACGGTCGCGATGAATCGAGAATATCCCGGCCTCTGGCGGCAAGTCAACCGAAACCGTTAGGGGGCACCCGGATTGCGAATTTGAACGCCGGTCGATATGATACTTCGCCCATGAGCTACGACCTTCTGGTGTTCGACCTGGACGGCACTCTGGTCGACAGCGCCGCCGACATCTCGTCCTCGCTCAATCGGACCCTCGCCCGGCTCGGCCGCGAGCGGATCCCCCACGAGCGGGTCCTGTCGGCGATCGGCGGCGGCGTGCGGAAGCTGATCGAGCGGACGACGACGCCGCCGATCGAGCCCGTGATGGAGGCCTTCCTGGAGCACTACGCCGAGCATCTGCTGGACGAGACCGAGCTCTTCCCCGGCGTGGCGGAGACGCTGGCGAAGCTGCCCGGCCGCAAGATCGTGCTCTCCAACAAGCCCTCGGCGATGTCGAAGAAGGTGGTGGAGGGCCTCGGCATCGCCCGGTTCTTCGACGCCGTCTTCGGCGGGGACTCGTTCCCGGTGCGGAAGCCGGACCCCGAATGCTGGCGGCTCGCCACGGCCGGCGCGTCCCGCCCCGTGATGATCGGCGACAGCGGTACCGACGTGCAGACGGCGAAGAATGCCGGCGCGCCGGCGATCGCGGTCACCTACGGGTACTTCAAGCCCGGGGAACTGGACGCCGCCGACCACCGAATCGACCGCTTCTCTCAGCTCCTCGAGCTTCTCCGGTAGACGGCTTCCTCGAGCGCGATCGTCGCGATCATCGCAGCTCCCGCCAGCCAGTAGGGGCTTCGGAGGTCGTGCGTCCGGTCCGCCAGAGCGCCTCCCACCAACGGGGCCAGGAAACTGCCTGCCCCCACGATCGCCTCGTGGAGGCCCGCGTACTTGCCGTGATCGGACGGCCCGTGGAGGCTGTAGTAGATGCTCGACGCGTTGGCGAAGCCCAGCCCGACGCCGACCAGGGCGCCGCAGCCCAGGATGGCCCAATCGTTCGTCAGGAAGGTCGTGGCCAAGGCGGCCCCGCCACAGAGGATCTGAGCGGCGTAGAGCAGGCCGCGCCGATAGGTCCAGCCCGCGCCGCGCTGAAGAACGACGAAGAGCAGGGTCTGCGTGGCATAGACCGTGCCCAGGAAGACGCCGAAGAACACCTTGGGATCCCACTCCGGGGCGACCCTCGAGGTTTCCAGGTACTTGATGAACTGGTTCTGGAACACGGCACCGACCCCGAAGGCGAGGAAGTTGACCACGTAGCCGAGGGTCCGGAAGGCCGCCCGGTCCAAGGCGCTCGCGGCGTGGACGTCTTCCGGTCGGGTCTTCTGGTCCTTCGGGTAGAGGAACAGGATGGGGAGCGCCGACGCGGCGGCCAGCCACAGGGTCCGGGGAGCGGATTGCGCGACGAGCCAGCCTCCCATGACGAAGCCCAACGTCTTCCCGATGGACCAGGACACGTTGAACCAGCCGATCACTTTTTCCACCCGTGCAGGACCGGCCTCGGCGCCCAGAGCCCCCTGAATACTCGGCCAGTAGACACTGCTGGCGAAGCCCATGAGCGCCACGATGAGGAACAGGGGTCCCAGGGAGCCGGCGCCTATGGCGAGGATGCAGGCGGTGACGGCAAGGACCACGGAGATGCGGGCCAGGAGGGCGCGCGAAATGCGGTCCGAGAGTCCGCCGGAGAACAGGCTGTTGAGGACGTAGACGATGCTCGAGGCGGTCGGGAGGAGGGCGAGTTCGGTGGAGGAGGCCTTGAAGTCCAGGGCGCGGATGGGGAGGACGGTCCAGAACACGAAGGCGGCCCAATTGAAGAGGAGCCCCGCGAGGCAGTACCGCCAGAGGCGCATGTGGGCAGGATTGTAGGGCGGGAACCCAGAAGGGGCAAGGCTCTCTCCTTGCCCCGGAGTCGGAGTGCCTCCAACGGCGCCGCTGACGGGATCGAGGCTCCTTGCGGACTCTCCGGGGCGCAGTGGGGGGCCTTCGACGCCGAGTCTCGGGGTACGGCGATTTTCGGCACGGAATCCCCGCCGGCTTCCGGCTTGCGTTACTTAGAGTAACGACGGGCAACGTGGCGGGCCTCCTTGCGGAGGCTTTTGGTCGACGGTACCATTGCGGACCCGTTCCAGTGGAGGAAATGACCCCCGTGAAGCTGATCCTGGCGTTGCTGGTGGCGCTCCTGCAGGACGATCCGATCGCGGCGGAGGCCATGAAAGGGTGGAAGCATTCCTGGGCGGATTTCGGCGACGGGAGCCAAGTCACGACGCGGGAGACTATGCGCCAGCCGGACATCAGTCCGGCAGGGAAACTGGTCTACAAGGACGTGACGACCGAAATTACGACGACCGTGATGGCGCTGGCGGGGGAGAAGACGACTCTGAAGATCGAAGGGGTGGGTCAGGAATCCTATATCCCGTATTTCACCTCGCTGCCGAATTGGACGAGGGGCCGGGGGGAGAAGCGGGGCAAGGAGACGATTGAGGTTGGCGGGGTGAAACGGGAGTGCGACGTGACCATGATCTCGCTGGATACAAACAAAGATGCCGGTCAGGTAACCTTGATATACAAATCGCCGGACGTGCCCTATTGGGCGGTACGGTGGCGGACCGAGACTTTGGACAAGGGGAATCCGAACACCTCGGAAGAGGAACTGGTGCTCGAAGTGGGGTCCAAGGTGAAGGTGGGAGATCGGGAGATTCCCTGCGTCGTGGTGCTGTCGACGGTGGAGGTGGTGGGGGGGGCGAAGACGGTAAAGAAAGAATGGCGGTCGGATGAAATTCCGGGGCGAGTGGCCAAGCGGGAGACACGCCAGTATCTGAACGGCAAGGAAGTGGAATCGGCGTTCAGCCAAATGGAAGTTGTCAAGGTGAAGGGGAGAAGGTAGACTCTCCGGTCCATCGGGCCGTAGCGCAGCCTGGCTAGCGCGCTTGCTTGGGGTGCAAGAGGTCGCGAGTTCAAATCTCGCCGGCCCGACCAACTTGATTGAAGCCCAAGGGCTTGGAGGCGACTGCTTCCAAGCCCTTGTTTATTTCGGGCCGTTGCCCGATTCTCGCCCGAAGTCCACGTGTCTTTGCTCTGTCCTGGGTCGCACAATCGAGGACGATTTCTCCCGGGGAGGACGCATGGTTCTTGCGCTTGTCGCGATTCTATCGCTTGCGGCGTTTGGGCCGCAGTCGGCCGACGACTACTACAAATCCGGCGATCAGAAGTTTGACAAGGGCGACATGGACGGTGCCATCGCCGACTACACGAAGGCGATCGCTCTCAATCCCAAGCACGCTTCCGCCTACTTTAACCGTGCTCTTGCGAAGAGGGCCAAGGGCGACCTGGACAGCGCCCTTGCCGACGCCACGAAGTCGATCGAACTCAGGCCCAAGGATTCCGACTCCTACAACTGCCGCGGCCATGTGAAGATGGCGCAGGGTGATCTTGACGGCGCCATCGCCGACTTCACGAAGGCAATCGAGCTCAATCCCAAGCATGCGATCGCCTACGCCAACCGCGGCTATATGAAGCATTCCAAGGGTGATCTCGAGGGCGCCACCACCGACCTCACGAAGGCCATCAAGCTCACCCCCAAGGACGCCGAGCCCTACTTCAAGCGCGGGTACGTGCGCTACGACCAGCGCTCGTGGGCCGACGCGCTCGCCGATTTCCGCAAGGGGTTCGATCTGGCTCCCGGGGGCAAGGACTACGACAAGCTTCGGATCTGGCTCATCCGAGCGCGGCTCGGTGAGCGCGACCCTGCCACCCGGGAGCTGTCGGAGTACCTGAAGGGCCGCAAGGCGGACGACTGGCCGAGGAAGATCATGCGGTTCCTCATCGGCGAACTGCCGGAAGTCGAATTCCTCAAGGGGGCCGAATCGGAGGACGCCAAGGTCGACAGCGAACAGAGGTGCGAAGCGTACTTCTACGTGGGCACCCACAGCCTCATCAACGGCGACAAGGACAAGGCGAAGGAGTACTTCCAGAAGTGTATCGACACGGGCATGAAGACCTTCGCCGAGTACCGCAGCGCGTCGGCCGAACTCGCGGCAATCGAGAAGGCCAAGTAGAGTCTTGAGCAGCCGCTCACGTCATGGCTAGCTCGACCAACGCTGCTGAAGCCCTTGCTTATTTTGGCTGTGGACCAACCGTTGACTGGAATCCACGCTCCAACGGCGATCCTCGCGGCACGCAAAGCAGGTCTCTTCTCGTCCCAGGGATTAGACTCGGGAGGACCATCGTGATCTGCGTTAGTTCCCGGCGGTGATCGTCTTAAGGATCGTCCCGCTGCTGCCGACGACCCAGCCGGTCGACGGAGTGACGAAGGTCACGGCCATCATGTTGTTGTTGTTGCCGCTGGCCTGTCGCGTCCATGTGCTGCCGCCATCGGTCGTCGTCAGGATCCATCCTAGGTCCGCGACCGCCCATCCGGTCGTGGCATTCACAAATCTGACTCCGCGGATGTCGTTGGGGGTTCCGCTCGTCTGAGTGACCCAGGAGGCCCCGGAACCCCCGCTCGTGGTATGGACAATCGTTCCGCTGATTCCCACCGCCCAGCCGTTCATGGCATCGGTGAAATGGACGCTGAGAAGGGTGTTCGAGGTGGGGCTGGTCTGGGCTGCCCAGCCTCCGGGGCCCGCGATCCCTCCGTTCGTCGTGGACAAGATCGCTCCTCCGAGGCCGACCGCCCACCCGGTCGTTGCGTTCGCAAACCAGACGCTGTAGAGCCCGGAGACGGCCGGAGCGGTCTGAGGCGCCCAGCCCCCGGGACCTGCCGCGCCGCCATTCGTGGTGGCGAGGATGATGCCGGCTTGACCTACGGCCCAGCCCACGAGCGGGCTCGAGAAGAACACCCCCCAGAGGTAGTTGGTCGTCCCCGAGGTTTGTGGATTCCAATGGACCCCTCCGTCGGTGGTCGCGAGGATGGTCCCGGAGGCCCCTACCGCCCACCCGTTCAGGGCGTCGACGAAGGAGACACCGAGGAGGTTCGCGGTCGTGCCGCTGTTCTGCGGTACCCACGTCGATCCTCCGTCCGTCGTTCCCAGGATGGTCCCGCCATAACCGACTGTCCAGCCCCGGAGGGGGTCGACAAAAGTCACGCTCGTCAACGTCTGCACCGATCCTACGGTGGGATTGCTCCAGGTGCCCGGGCCCGGAGCACCGTCGTTGGTGGTGGCCAGGATGGTTCCCGAATCTCCCGTGATCCAGCCCCGGGACGCATCCAGGAAGAACACCGAAGTGTAAAAGGTCGTTGGACCGGGAGGAGGAAGCGTCGTCTGCGGAGTCCAGCTAACGCCGCCGTCGATGGTTTCGATGATCGTGCTCAGGCTCTCGATGGCCCATCCGTGAAGCGGCGTGATAAAGACGACCTTGGTGAGATCGTTGATGGTCCCGCTTGATTGGGGATTCCAGGTGGCTCCACCGTCGGCGGTGACCAAGATGACGCCTCCTCCGCCAACCGCCCAGCCATGAAGGGAATCTGGGAACGCCACGCCGAAGAGGGAAGTGGTGATGCCGCTAGTCTGAGGCGCCCAAGTACCCGGACCTGGCCCTCCGCCATTGGTGGTGGCGAGGATGGCTCCGCTCTGTCCGACCGCCCATCCATGGGTGGCGTCGGCGAAGACCACCTGGGAGAGGGAATTCACGGCGCTAGCCTGGTGCGTCCAGGTTCCGGGCCCGGGGCCTCCGCCGTTGGTGGTTCCGAGGACCACGGCACCGTTGGTGGCCGCCCATCCGGTGGTCGCATTGATGAAGAAGATGCTCCAGATCGGCGCGGTCGTCCCGCTCGTTTGGAGTGCCCAGGTGTTCCCTCCGTCCTGGGTCGCCAGAATGACTCCATTGAACCCCGATGTCCATCCGGTCATGGCGTCGAGGAAGAAGACGCATTGGAGAGGTTGCGTCGTGGGGCTCGGTTGGGCGGTCCAGCTCGCCCCGCCGTCGGCCGAGGTCAGGATGGTGCCGCCGTCGCCGACGGCCCAGCCGCGGGTCGCAGAAATGAAGAACACCGATCGAAGCGTGGCTCCCTGGGGAAGGGGGTTCTGCCATTTCCACGGCCGAGCCGTCGAGGGACCGGAAATCCCGGGCCCGGCGGCTCCGCCATGTCCCCCGCCACAGGCGGGGCCCAGGGTCAGCGTGACGACGAGCCAGCCGCAGCGTCGGAATGCCCTGAGCATGCGCCAGCCCTCCCCCTGAAATACTGGGGCGTGCCCCAGTTGTCCTAGACCGTAGACCTCCCGATGCCTAGAAGATACCCCAAAGAACCTTCTGGGTTCAAAAATAATGTGCTTCGCAGATGCTCGCGAGTTCCAATCTTGACGGCCCTCCCCCCTGGAAGGCCCAGGTTTTCGAATCGACGTCCAACCCGAGGTGGGGCGGGTCCATCCGTACGACCCGGGTGCCTACCTCAACCTCCACCAGTCGGGGCAACGGACCGGTCGGGGGCCCAAGCAAGGCTGCGCATCAAACCGCGCGTCCGCGTGGGAGGCACGGGACGCCGGGCTGGCTTTGGTGAATAAGGGAAGGCTTTTGGCCCGACGTCGCAGTCGACTCTGGCCGCACAGAGAGCTGGAGCAAACGTTGTCTTCAACCAGGACTTGGCGAGGGGCGATTGCCGCCGTCGCCTCGAAGTTCCCCGATCCGTCCGTTCCTATCCCTCGGCAAAAGCGCGCAACGCCAATTGATAATTCATAGCGCGGCCGATCAATCCTTCAAATCGAGTGGCGGCTTCCTGTCGATAGTGGTCGGGGTCGTTCAGCCACAGGCTGGCGTGTTGTCGGCCGACTTCCCCCGCGACAATGAAGCCAAGGGCCAGCTCTCGAGTTTCGGTGGCATACCGGCCTACCGGGAGTTCGGCCAGGAAGCCGGCCAGTTTGCTCACGAGTGAGGCGTAATCTTTGCGGATGACCTGGAGACGGGCGAAGAGCGCCTGGGCATCCTGGGCGAAGGTCTGGTCCTGAGAGGCCTTCTTCCGGCGCACCAATTCGTCGATGAACTGGCGCGAGGCATCATCCGCCATGACCAGGCAGAGGCACTCCCACACCTGAACTTCGGGATCGAACTCTTTCAGAATCCTCCGGCAGTCGTCCATACGACCTACGTCCTGCAGGGTTTCCATTTTCACCCCGCGGGGGAGGATTCGGGTGACGGGGGAACGGGATTCCCCTGGGTCCGACGGGGTCGGCTGGCCCCCTCCGCTCGGCGGTGGGGTTGCGGAGTCGGCTCCCCGTTCGCGCCGGGTCGTCCCATCGCCGACCGCCGAGTGGTAGGCCTTGGCCAGACGGAGGATGCGGTTCATCTCCTCCATCGCCTCCCCACGGCTTCCGATCGGATCCGCGATCCAGCGCAGAGCCGCCTCCCGGCTCTGGGCCGAGACGTGCATCAACGCGAGAACAATCTCATGCACTGCGCTCTCGGTTGGGACCGCCCGGAGCCCTGCGAGAAACACGCTTAGCCCCGCCATCCAGGGTCCGTGCTCCCGCCGAACATCCTCGAGTCGTTGAACGACCGCCCTCTCCGCCTCCGCAGCCGCTTCCGAATCGATTCGACGGACTCGAAGCTCCAGCCAGCAACGAAGGAACATGCGCTGGGCTTGTGACAGGAGGAAGGCTTCCCACAATTCCGGCGGCCTCGAAAGGGTTCCCAGAAACGCCTGGCTGGCGCGGGCCAAACGCAGAGTCTGGAGTGTCTGAGGTTGGACGCCCATTGGGGGAATAGACTCACCCCCGGATGCCGTGTCGGACATGGATTCCCCGGTCGCCAGTGGTCAAGAACGAGACCCTATCTTCAGTTACAGTTGAACTGATCTTGGCGTCGATGGCAACGCCTTTTGAGAAGCCCCCCCTTTAAGAGGATTCGTGAGTCTTGAACGGACGGCGCTCCCTACCCGCTTCCCGGCTTCCAGTTGCAGGGGGCGAAGTGCGGTCGACAGCGGGAGGAGTCCGGTGGTTCTCGGGTTGGGAGAATTCTCTCCCCACGACGGTGGCGTGTCTCATCCTCACCTAAAGCGCCGGATGCGTGACCGCCTGGTTGCAGAAGGCTGGACGAAGGGGGCGACATGAAGAAAGGTGGCGCCACCGGGTGCAGTGAGCAAAAGATAGAACGAAGCGGCGAGGGGGCCCTGGTCATATGCTCCGGCGTCCAGGTGCCGCCGTGGTGCCTGATGCAACGCGTCCCCGGGCCGCTACCCCGGGCGGGCGGTAACGATCTCGAACACCTCGTCGATCAGATTCAGCTGGATTCCGGACTGGTAGCCGTCGAACTGCCAGCCAAACCATTGCTTTGAGAATTGACCCTCGTACCACCGGCCCTCGATCTTGACCCGGTAGCGTTTCCGGGGCGAGAGGTGGGTGGACTCCGAGGACCCGCCTACCGGGATGCGCTTCAGAGTTCGTTTCAGTTCCGCCATGCTTCTTCCTCGTTCCTTAGACGGGCTTCAGGGGGCCCGGCATCGGATCGCCAGGGTCCCTGGCCTCGATGTCCGGGCGTGGGTGGTCCGCAACGATCTCCTCAAGGTCGTCTTGCTGGGCGAATTCCATGGGACTCTCGGGTGTTGAGGCGTCTATGGGGAGTGTCGTGGCAGCTTCCTCTCCGGTCCGACCGCGTCGGACAAAGCTTTCAGGAGCGTCTGCGTGGCGAGGGGGTCGACCTTCCGACCCTGCCCGGCAGGCGCCGTCTCTTCGAGCGGCTTCCGGCACTTCGGGCACTGGACCATTTTGGATCGGGCCAGGCTGAGCACCGTGAAGGAGACCTTGCAGGTCGGGCAGGCCATCACTCGCCGGGAAAGGCGGTCTTCCATGGATTTCAGCTTGGCGGCGTCCAGATAGCCCGCGGCCACCAGGGCATCCCCGAGTGTCCGGCCGGGCACGCCGGCGATCTTTTTCCGGCAGGCGTTCATCTGCTCCGAGGTGACCCATCCCTCGCGCACGAGCAGCCTTCCCAGAAGTTCCTCCTCTGCGCCTTTCAAGGTTCCGGCGGACGCTGCCGGACTCTTCGGGTCGTCGATGTCGACCGAGCCCTTGCGGGACGTCTTCCGTTGCGCCTCCAGGACTGTCGAGTGTTGCTCGGTCGTAATGAATCCTTCCCGGAGCAGGGATTGCCCGAGCGAAAGGTGTTCGTTCGTGCTCGACTGGATCCTCAGGCACCGCTCGATCTGGGCATTCGTGCAAAATCCCAGGGAGAGCACTACCCGGGCAAAGTCCTCATTCGCGGAGGTTGCCACTGGGAATCATTATCCTTCGGCCACGTCGACGATGCCAGAAGATTTCTCTTTCGTTCGCCCCGGGGCAGGAGCTATACTGCGGGGGTTGGGAAGTACGGTTTGACTGCTCGCTGACTTACCTCATCGATCCTTCCGACCCCCCTTCCCGGTTGACGTACGTTTCTCTCCTCTTTAAGGAAGTAGATGGTGAACATCTACGTCGGTAATCTATCGTATGAGGCGACTCAGGACGACCTCCGCCAGGCTTTCGAAGCCCACGGCGAGGTGTCGTCGGTCTCGATCATCATGGACAAGATGACGGGTCGGTCGAGGGGCTTCGGATTCGTGGAAATGCCGGACAACGGAGCCGGTCAGGCCGCTATTTCGGCGCTGAACCTGCAGGAAATCCGGGGCCGGGCGATGACCGTGAACGAGGCCAAGCCCAGGGCCGAGGGCGCCAATCGCGGAGCTGCTCGGAGCCGCGGCCGCAGCTGGTAACGCGGATTGCAATGTTCGAAGGGGGTGCTTCGTAAGGGGCACCCCCTTCTCCTTTTCCTCGAACTCAGGACTTCACCTTCTAGGAACTCCTTCATGGCTTACGCGGACAAACAACTGGCGTGCGTCGATTGTGGCGGCGACTTTACCTTCACGAGCGGCGAGCAGGAGCACTTCGCCAAGCTTGGATTCACCAACGAGCCCAAGCGGTGTGCCCCCTGCCGCCAGGCCAAGAAGGCCTCCCGCGGCGATGAGGGCGGTGGCTTCGGCGGTGGCGGCGGTGGCGGCGGCCGGCGCCAGTCTTCGGGTGGGACACGGGAAATGTTCACCGCCGTGTGCGCCCAGTGCGGGAAACCGGCGCAGGTGCCGTTCCAGCCCCGGGGGGACCGTCCCGTGTACTGCAGCGACTGCTTCGGCGGCCGCCGCTAGCGTCGACCCTCGCGCGGGTGGTGGAGCTCGATCGCCCTCTGACGGATGATTTCATGACTGAGCGGTCTTCGCCGGAAAACGCCTTCGGCCTGAGATGGCTTCAGGACGACGAACGGGGTCGGCTTGTCTACGGTCCCGCGACCGGGGACTTCCGGTCTCCGGCGGAAGCCATCAGCATCCTCAGGCTGGGGTGTGAGCAGGCGGTGCTCGAGGGGCGCCTCGATGGGTTTCCGCCCCACGTCCGCATTCACGGCGGATATGCTCCGGGCCTGGGAGAATCCGTCACCCGCTTCACGCTGACGTGGGAGCCCGGCGCCGCTTCGGCCCGATACGCCCAGAGCACCGACAATCCGGGGGAGGGGTTGAGCGGCGTCGTCGACATCCCCGTCGGCGCCACGCTGGAGAGCGCCCTGAGGGACCTGCTCGTCCCCGACGCGCAGGACGTGGTCGGCCAAGCCCTGGAGGAGGGGAAGCCCGCCTCGATGAAGGACGTGGACTTCTGGATTGGCGCCCAACACTTCAAGGTTTCGGACGGAGAGCGTTCATGACGGATTCCCTTGGCACGCGCCCGCGGGGCGCCGACGTCGAAGGCGGCGATTCCTCCGCCTCCACCGAAAAGGCCGCGGATGCGGCCACGGAAGGCCTGGGTCCCGAGGTCCGGGCGCTCATTGAAAAGGGCAAGGAACGCGGATTCGTCACGTACGATGAACTCAACAAGGTCCTGCCCGACGACCTCGTCTCGCCCGACAAGCTCGACGCGGTCCTCCAGAAGATGGAGGACCTGGGCATCGAGATGGTGGAGTCCTCCGAGGAGGAGAGCGGGAAAGAGGAGGCTAGCGCGGGGCCGGAGGAGGAGGAGCGCGAGTTCGAGAGCCCCGCCGAGCGGGGGCACCCGACTCCGGGCGCAACTCCGCGGATCGAGGATCCCGTCCGGCTCTATCTCACGCAGATGGGGGAGATCCCGCTGCTCTCGCGGGAGGACGAGCTTCGCCTGGCCAGCCGCATCGAAATCACGCGGAAGCGGTTCCGGACGAAGGTGCTCGAATCGCCGGTGTCGGTGATCGAAGCCATCAACATCCTGGAAGACGTGAAGAACGGGGACCTGGCCTTC